>Ga0214923_10000119_pt1 | contig 115359 bp, 97 predicted proteins | sample LL1510_MetaG_FD_177993 | JGI IMG/M metagenome (GOLD analysis project Ga0214923, IMG submission 177993) | Freshwater microbial communities from Lake Lanier, Atlanta, Georgia, United States - LL-1510 | ecosystem: Environmental > Aquatic > Freshwater > Lake | place: USA: Georgia | collected... | reverse complement strand
GAAAATGAAAATGAAAATGAAAATGAAAATGAAAATGAAAATGAAAATGAAAATGAAAATGAAAATGAAAATGAAAATGAAAATGAAAATGAAAATGAACATGAAAATGAAAATGAAAATGAAAATGAAAATGAACATGAACATATTGTAATAAAATAAGAAAAAATTGTAAAATTGTTATTCACAATTTTATCATTTTTTCTTATTTATATGGCTAAAGCCATATAAATAAGAAAAAATTGAAACTCAGAATATTCTAAAATTAATAGATAAACATAGATTATTACAAAGACCGTTGTTATCTGTGTCATAACAAATTTTCAATATGGATCTGTTAGAGACTTTTCGAAATTTATGCGCGGAGTACATTGGCGATGAAAAATTTGTATACTCAAGTAATTTATATTTGGATGGTGAAGACAAATATTATCTTATATTAGAAATCACACATGATACACAAATTCAAGAACAAATTTGGCCTGTTGTCAATAAGGAATATGCTAGATATAGGGGAAAAAATTTCATAGTTCGCAAAATTATTAGAGTAAAGACGCTTCAGCCAGTAACACAACTTATTTCTAATGATACTATCATCAAGAACAATTGTCGTATTGATACATTTCAAAATTTTTATTATACATGTGATGCACTATATTGGAAATTTCCACCGGAAAATCATGAAGGATTCAGTTTAGAATATGAGTCAGATGGTTCATTATATCATATATGCCAACATAAAAAAAATATGAATCATTATGGTTACAATATATTTTATAATATATTTTATAAAAATTTAATAATTTTTGAAGCATATTACATAGATTTTGAAACTGGCAACAGAGATGGAACCAGTATTGTTTATTATGAAAATGGCATGAAGAAGGAGAGTTGTGAATATGTGAATGGCTTTAAAGAGGGAAAAATGATGCAGTGGTATGATGATGGAAATATAAAATGTGTCTGCACATATGTAAATGATTCACTTCATGGTGAAAGTATTGAATATCACAGAAATGGCAATATTAAAGTTAAACTTAATTATGACAATGATACTATTACAGATAAAATTGTTATTAGTTACAACATAAATGGTAAAAAGGAAGTTGAATATACTTATGACAGGGGAATGAAAAATGGTGTCGCCACATTTTATGGAAAGAAAGGAAATCGACAAGTTCGATATGTTGATGATGTTTTAGTTGCATAATTTTTTTAGACATGACTAAAAATAAAAATTGATAATATTTATTCATGTCATAATATTATTATTGTTAATAATAACACTATGGCAATAACAGTATCGGATTTATGTGAATCTATTAAATTATTATTTACATGTAATTTCAAAAAAGACATAAAGGTCAAGGGGGAGTTAGCAAATGTAAATTTAAAAAATTCAAGATTATATGCTTCAGTAAAGGATGCATACACGTCACTTGATATTATTATGTGGACATGTAATACAGAAATTAAAAATGGTGATAATGTAACATTAACTGGAAGATTAGAATTTTATTTGAAAAGTGGAAGAATAAATATGATTGTACATAAGATTGAAAAAGAAGGCATTGGAGATTTATTAAAAGAATATGAAATGAGAAAAGAAAAATATAAGAATATGGGATATTTTGAAAATAAAAAAGAACCACCAAAAAAAATAAGAAATATTGGTATTGTAACATCTCAAACAGGTGCTGCTATAAAAGATATTATGTATGTATTAGAAAATAGAAAGTTTAATGGAAAAGTATATTTGAAAGATTGTTTGGTTCAAGGTGAGACCTGTGGGAAAAGCATATCAAAGGCAATAGATGAAATGCAAAAATATAAAAATGATATTGATGCATTATTGATAACAAGAGGAGGTGGGTCTTTTGATGATTTAATTGGCTTTTCGGAACCTGTTGTTTTAGAATCAATTAAAAAATCAAAAATATTTACAATTTCTGCAGTTGGACATGAAATTGATAATATGTTGTCGGATTTTGTTGCAGACATAAGACAACCAACTCCATCTATTGGAGCTGAATATATCTGTAATTTGAATTGTTGTGACAGAGATGAAGTAGAAAAAATGGATAATAGGTTAAATGACATTAAAAATATAATTGAATATAACATTGAATCAAAAATAAGAATGTTAAAGACACTAAAAGATAAATTAAAAGATCCGAATGAATATATTACAGACACCATTAAAAATTTGGATGATAAGGAAAAAGATGTGTTTACCTTTATACAAAACGAAGTTTTAAAGAAAAAGAATCATATGTTTAATATGAAAAAGATCATAGAAAAATATGATGATAAAAAAATCTTCAAAAATGGCTTTAATATGATTTTGGATAATGATGATCCAATTACAACAATAGAGGAATTAAAAAAATATGATGGTAAAAAATTGAAAATATTGATGTATGATGGAGAAGTTAAAGTGAAATTAAATATAAATGGATAAGAAAAAAATGTCAGTTGATGATAAAATTAAAGAGGTTGAGAAGAGAACAACTGAAATAAACTATAAAAAGGGTTATATTGATGCAATTAAAAAATATAGATCAGTAAAAAATGATATTGACAATATTATAAAGGAATTAGATGATATAATTGATAAATTCAAAAAAGGAGAAGATGATACAGATAGTGAAAATAGTATATGTGATGATAATTTAGAAGAACATATGGATGACATAAATAAATTGTATGAAAAAATCAAAACTTGTAATGATATCAATAAACAAATTATGTATTTCAATCGAATGAAAAAAAATATTGGAAAGTGTAAAGAACATTTGAATAACAATAAGATTGAAAATATAAAAGTATAGTTTTATTTAACTTGATATAAAAATTGTAAAAATCAATAAAAAATTGAAAATCAAACATTTAAAAACATTATTAAATACAATAATATGGCAAAATGGCATCAGATACCTATAAAATTGGCAATACAGCTATGATATTAGAAAGATTGAAATGTGGCGATACTCTTGAAGATTTTGATGTAAAAGTTGAAGATTTAAAAGATCTTTCTGATGTTAATTGGAGTGATGTAAATAGTTTTATTAAAAATAAAACAACTGAATTAAGCAATATTGATTTATTTTACTTGGCTTTATATTATTATGAATTTGAGAAAAATAATGAAATGTTCAAATATCATATATTAAAAGCAATTGAAAAAAATAATAAGTGTGCAATTTATACATTAGCAACTTATTATGAATACAATGGAGATTATGATAATATGATAAAATACTATTTGATGGCACACAAATATCAAAACACAAAAGCATTATTACGAATACATGAGTATTTTGATAAAATTAAATTAGAAATGACAAATGATGAAATTATGAATTACAAGTTTGGCATTAATAAACAATTAAATACAAAAGTGATATTGGAAAGATTAAAGAAATATCCAATTGAAGTTCAACAGACATCTTCTGTTGTAACTATTAATGACAAAGTTGATTGGAAAGTTGTAAAAGAAATTATATTTGAAAAAAATGAGCATACACCTATTGACTTGTACTATTTGGGAATCTGTTATGAAAATGAAAAAAATATTTGCAACATGAATACTTATTATGTAAAGGCATTCAAAGAGGGATACACACATGCATTAAATGCATTATTTGAATACTGTATTAATACAAATAATTATTGTGAATTTAAACATTATTTTTCAGTTGCTTGTGACAAAGGCTTTTTCTCCATGGCACTTGATTATGTTCATAAATATTTTAACAATGGTGAGTATGAAAAACATTTCCGAAAGTCAATTAAAAATGCAACAGAGAACATTCCAATAGATTTATTAGGAAGTATCTATTCAGATAAAACTTTTAAAGAAAGTCTAGATAAAACTTTCAAAAAAAGTCTAGAACAAATTGACAAATTAAATATAGGAGAATTAGGGGATATGTTATCTGATATTATTGGAGTTAATAATAAAGGCATGAATAATGAGATGACAAAATTAATCACATCTGTTGTTGATAATTTAAAAGAATCAAAAATTGATGATACGGACACGTTTTTTGTAGATATTGCTAAAAAAGTTAAAAAAAGTGAAATGGAATTTATTGAAGTTCAATTAACAAAAAGCGAATTCATAAATAATACTAAAACTATATTTAACAGATTAGAAAATGAAGAATTTATGGATGACTATGATAAACAAATTATGGATATCATAGCTGATAATAATATTGATCATAAATTTATTAAAGATATCTTAACCATAAAAACTGATAAGAATCCACAAGAAATTGCTTATTTACGTGCACTTGATAAACAGTAATCGTATATTTTTATTTATTTTAATATTTAAATAGTATTGCCAACAATGTAATTGATTTTATTCTGTAGCACAAAATCAATAAATTTTATCAATAAAAAATTGAAAATTAAACATTTAAATACATCTATCAATACACAATAATATTATAAAATGTCGGGCATCATGGACAGTCTAAATATTACCAAAAAAGATGTTGAAGAATACTTCTTTACTAATGATATTGACAAAAATACAGAGATGATCCTGAAGGGTTTAGAATATGGTATTGATTTAGTAAATAATGCATATTATTATGAAGAACGTAGATATCATTCTCCAGAATTTAATATTGATGTTGTTAAAGAATTCCTAAATAAGAAGGAACTCGCTGATGTCGAATTGAATTTATTGGGGACATTGTGTCATTTTAGGGGAGATTATTATAATATGGTAGATAAATATTTAAAGGCTGTTGAAAAAGGGAATGTAAATGCAATGGTCAATTTAGGGTGTTATTTTAAAAATCTAGGCAAATATGATGAAATGAAAAAATATTATTTAATGGCTGTTGAAAAAGGCAGTTCTGAAGCAATGTGCTATTTGGGTGAATACTATGAAGACAAAGATTATGACAATATGATGAAATATTATTCGATGGTAATTGAAAAAAATGACGATTATACACAACTTACATTAGAAAGCCTAGCTTATTTTCATGAAAGAAGAAAAGAATATAGTGAAATGAAAAAGTATTATTTGATGTTAGTTGAAAAAGGTGCCGATGGTCATCTTGTAGATTTGCTAGAATATTATGAAGATAGGGTTGAACCCAAAATTGTAACTAAAGAGGACATTGAGAAGTATGAATTCGCTAACGATATTGAGAAAAATACAAAAATGATGTTGGAAAGACTAAAATATGATGAAAATATTAATAGTTTTTATAACAATATTACAGGAAGTAAAATAGATTGGGCAGTAATCAAAATATTATTATTAAATGAAAAAGAACTTACCGGAACAAAGGCAAATTGTTTAGGTCATTATTATGAGTTTATTGAGAAAAATTATGAACTCATGAAAAAATATTACCTGATGGCAATTGAAAAAGGCAACACTAATGCAATGTTTAATTTAGCTTTATATTATTATGATATTGAAAAAAATTATGAACTTATGAAAAAATATTACTTATTGGCTGTAGAAAAAGATGATTTTGGTGCAATATTTAATTTAGCTTTATATTATGACAATATTGAAAAAAATTATGAATTAATGAAAAAATATTACTTGATGGCTATTGACAAGGGAGACAGATTTGCAATGAGGCATTTAGGATGTTATTATCAATCTGTTGAACAAAATTATGAACTCATGAAAAAATATTACCTAATGGCGATTGAAAATGGTGATGAAATAGCAAAACAAAATTTAGTTTCTTATTACTACTCAATTGAACCAAAAACTTTCACTAAAGAAGACATTGAAAAATACAAATTTACTGAGGATATTGATAAAAATACAAAAATGCTGCTGGAAAGACAAAAATATGATGAAAATATCAACAGTTTTGATATTAATATTAAAGAACGTAAAATAGATTGGACAGTAATCAAAACATTGCTGTTGTATAAAAAAGAACTTACTAAAACGCAAGTAGGATACCTAGGTTATTATTACCAGTATATTGAAAAGAATTATGAACTTATGAAAAAGTATTATAATATAGCAATTGAAAAAGGTAACACTAATGCAATGTTTAATTTAGGAAATTATTATAAAAATATTGAGAGCAATTATGATGAAGCGAAGAAATGTTATCTAATGGCTGTTGAAAACCAAGATACTGATGCAATGAATAATTTAGGTTTATATTATGAAAGTATTGAGAGCAATTATGATGAAGCAAAGAAGTATTATTTGATGGCAATTGAAAAAGGCAATAGTGATGCAATGTTTAATTTAGGATATTATTATGACAATATTGAGATCAATTATGATGAAGCAAAGAAGTATTATCTTATGGCCATTGAAAAAGGAGATAGTGATGCAATGAATAATTTAGGTTATTATTATCAAGATATTAAAATAGATTATGAACTTATGAAAAAATATTACCTAATGGCCATTGAAAAAGGAGATAGTGACGCAATGTCTAATTTAGGAAATTATTATAAAAATATTGAGAGCAATTATGATGAAGCGAAGAAATATTATCTTATGGCCATTGAAAAAGGCAATACTAAAGCAATGAATAATTTAGGTTTCTATTATTTCAAAATTGAGAAAAAATATGATGAAGCGAAGAAGTATTATCTTATGGCCATTGAAAAAGGAGATAGTGATGCAATGAATAATTTAGGTTTATATTATTACAATATCGAGAAAAATTATGATGAAGCAAAGAAGTATTATTTGATGGCAGTTGAAAAAGGCAATAATGATGCAATGACCAATTTAGGTAACTATCATAAAGATATTGAGAAAAATTATGATGAAGCAAAGAAGTATTATTTGATGGCTATTGAAAAAGGAAATGTTATTGCAAGAGAAAATTTAGTTTCTTATTACTACTCAATTGAACCAAAAACTGTCACTAAAGAAGACATTAAAAAATATGAATTCACTAATGATATTGATAAAAATACAAAAATGCTGCTGGAAAGACAAAAATATGATGAAAATATCGACAGTTTTGATAATAATATTACAAAAAGTAATATAGATTGGGCAGTGATTAAAACATTATTATTAAGTGAAAAAGAACTTACTGGAACAAAGGCAAATTGTTTAGGTTATTATCATAGGTCTATCGAGAAAAATTATGAACTCATGAAAAAATATTACTTGATGGCAATTGAAAAAAACAACACTAATGCAATGTTTAATTTAGCTTTATATTATTGCGATATTGAAAAAAATTATGAACTTATGAAAAAATATTATTTGATGGCAATTGAAAAAGGCAACACTAATGCAATGATTAATTTGGGAATATATTATGGGTCTATTGAAAAATATTATGGACTCATGAAGAAATATTATTTGATGGCTATTGAAGAGGGATCAAATATTGCAATATACAATTTAAAATGTTATTATGATTCAATTGAGCCCAAAATTGTCACTAAAGAAGACATTAAAAAATATGAATTTACTAACCATATTGATAAAAATACAAAAATATTATTAAAGAGATTAGAATATGATGAAAATATCATTAGTTTTGACTTAAATATCAAAGGCATACATATAGATTGGAAAGTAATTAAAACATTATTATTAAGTGAAAAAGAACTTACTGGAACAAAGGCAAATTATTTGGGTTATTATTATGACAATATTGAAAAAAATTATGAATTAATGAAAAAATATTATCTAATGGCAATTGAAAAAGGCAATACTAATGCAATGTATAATTTAGGTTACTATTATGACAATATTGAAAAAAATTATGAACTCATGAAAAAATATTATTTGATGGCTATTGAAAAAGGACATAGTGGTGCAATGAATAATTTAGGTTTCTATTATGACAATATTGAGAAAAACTATGAATTAATGAAAAAATATTACTTGATGGCTATTGACAAGGGAGACAGATTTGCAATGAGGCATTTAGGATATTATTACGAATCTATTGAAAAAAATTATGAACTCATGAAAAAATATTACCGAATGGCGATTGAAAATGGTGATGAAATAGCAAAACAAAATTTAGTTTCTTATTACTACTCAATTGAACCAAAAACTGTCACTAAAGAAGACATTAAAAAATATGAATTTACTAACCATATTGATAAAAATACAAAAATATTATTAAAGAGATTAGAATATGATGAAAATATCAGTAGTTTTGACTTAAATATCAAAGGCAGACATATAGATTGGAAAGTAATTAAAACCTTATTACTTGCTGAAAGAGAACTTACTGGAACAAAGGCAAATTATTTGGGTTATTACTACTACAATATTGAAAAAAATTATGAATCAACGAGAAAATATTATCTTATGGCAATTGAAAAAGGCAACACTAATGCAATGAATAATTTGGGAGTATATTACAGTAATGCTGAAATAAATTATGAATTAATGAAAAAATATTACCTGATGGCAATTAAAAAAGGCAACACTGATGCAATGAATAATTTGGGAACATATTACAAAAATATTGAGAAAAACTATGAATTAATGAAAAAATATTACCTAATGGCAATTGAAAAAGGCGACACTGATGCAATGAGTAATTTGGGAATATATTATGAGAAGATTGAAAAAAATATTGAACTTATGAAAAAATATTACCTAATGGCAATTGAAAAAGGAAACAGTAATAAAATATACAATTTGCGATGCTATTATGAATCAATTAAACCAACAGCTGTGATTAAAAAAGACATTGAAAAATATGAATTCACTGACGACATTGAAACAAATACAAAAATGCTGTTGGAAAGACTATGGTATGATGAAAATATTACTAGTTTTGACTTAGATATCAAAAGCAGACATATAGATTGGACAGTAATCAAAACATTACTAATCAAACCATCACTGTATAAAAAAGAACTTACTAAAACGCAAGTAGGGTACCTAGGTTATTATTACCAGTATATTGAAAAGAATTATGAACTTATGAAAAAGCATTATAATATGGCAATTGAAAAAGACAACACAAATGCAATGAATAATTTGGGAATATATTACTATGATATTGAGAATAAGTATGATGAAGCAAAAAAGTATTATTTGATGGCTATTGAAAAAGGACATAGTAGTGCAATGTATAATTTAGGTTACTATTATGACAATATTGAAAAAAATTATGAACTCATGAAAAAATATTATTTGATGGCTATTGAAAAAGGACATAGTAACGCAATGAATAATTTAGGTTTCTATTATGACAATATTGAGAACAATTATGATAAAGCAAAGAAGTATTATTTGATGGCGATTAAAAAAGACAATGCTGATGCAATGAATAATTTAGGTTGCTATTATGACAATATTGAGAATAATTATGATGAAGCAAAAAAGTATTATCTAATGGCTATTGAAAAAGGACATAGCGACGCAATGTTTAATTTAGGTTTATATTATAAAAATATTGAGAAAAATTATGATGAAGCAAAGAAGTATTATCTTATGGCTATTGAAAAAGGAGATAAATTTGCAATGTTTAATTTAGGTTATTATTATGACAATATTGAAAAAAATTATGAATTAATGAAAAAATATTATCTAATGGCTGTTGAAAACCAAGATACTGATGCAATGAATAATTTAGGTTTATATTATGAAAGTATTGAGAACAATTATGATGAAGCAAAGAAGTATTATCTTATGGCTATTGAAAAAGGAGATAGTGATGCAATGTTTAATTTGGGAAAGTATTATGACAATACTGAGAATAATTATGATGAAGCAAAGAAGTATTATCTTATGGCTGTTGAAAAAGGACACAGTAATGCAATGAATAATTTGGGAAAGTATTATGGCAATATTGAGAACAATTATGAACTTATGAAAAAATATTACCTAATGGCTATTGAAAAAAAAAATAAATATGCCATTAAAAATTTTAAAAATTATTACAAATCAATTGAACCAGTAAATTTGACAAAAGAGGACATTGAACAATACATTTTCACTGATGATATTGATAAAAATACAAAAATGTTATTGGAAAGAATGGAATATGATGAAATTATTGATAGTTATCATACAAATATCATAAATAGAAAAATTGAATGGGATGTAATCAAAACATTGCTACTTGCTGAAAAAGAACTTACTGGGACAAAAGCTTATTATTTAGGCTTTTATTATAAATGTATTGAATCAAACTATGATCTTTTGGAGAAGTATTTTTTGATGGCTGTTGAAAAAGGCAACACTAAAGCAATGTTAGGTGTAGGATATTATTATGAAATCGTGGAGAAAAATTATGATGATATGAAAAAATATTATCATATGGCAGTTAAAGAAGGAAATAAGGATGCACTAAAATATCTATATGATTATTACAAATCAATTGATCCAGTAAATTTGACAAAAGAGGACATTGAACATTACAAATTTAGTGATGATGTTGATAAAAATACAAAAATATTATTAGAATACACCGAGAATAACATGTCTCGAGTAAAGTTTAATACCGTTACTAGTCGAAAAGAAGCCGACTGGAAATTTTTATCGGCTTATCTACTTTCAAAATGCGAACACAATGGGACAGAACTGTATTATTTAGGATATTATTATGAGTTTATTTTTAAGGATTATGATGAAGCAATAAAGTATTACCATATGGCAGTCGATAAAAATAATAGATGCGCAATGACTGTTTTGGGAGTCAGATATTATAATAAAAAAGAGTATGAAAAATCGAAAAAATACTATTTGATGGCAATTGAAAGAGATTCCTATACTGCAATGAATAATTTAGGTTGCTATTATGAAAATATTGAGAACAATTATGATTTAATGAAGAAGTATTATCTTATGGCTATTGAAAAAGAAAAAAAAAATGGAAGTGCTGCAGATAATTTATTAAAATATTTTAGAAATTACAAGTCTAATGAAAATCTTACTCTACCAACCAAAGACATAATTTATAACACTAAAAAATTGCTTGAAACAATGAATGACATATCACTACACTATACATCAGAATTAACATCATGTCAATTTGACAATGAAGTTATCAAAACACTGTTAGACAAATTAAATCCAATACGCAAACGTAAAAGAATTACAAACATTATATTCTATTATGCTTTTATTGAAAAGAATGAAGTTGAATTAAATAAATACAGTGATATTCCTACTCACAATGAATATGGTGATGCCCCATATATTTTCGGGAAATACCATTTCGACAATAAAAATTATGAAGAAATGAAAAAATATTACAAAAAAGCAATTGAATTGAGTCATAGTGGGGCAATGAATGACTTGGGAAGATATTATAAAAATATCGAACAGGAATATGAAAAGATGAAAAAATATTTTAAGATGGCAATCGAACATGGAAATAGTAATGCAATGAACAATTTAGGACATTACTATCAATACATTGATGTCAAATATTATGAAATGAAAAAATATTACGAAATGGCTATTGAAAAGGGTAATACTGGTGCAATGAACAATTTAGGCTATTATTATCAACATATTGAAAATGATTACGAAGCTATGATACAGTATTATGTTGATGCAATTGAAAAAGGAAATGAAGATGCAAAAGATAATTTAACTGCATTTTTGGGTAATATGGATATTGAACGAAAAATAAAATGCAAAATTATTACCTATATTAAATCGCGCAAGATGGATATGGATATTAAATGTGATATCATGATGAATGCATATTTTGCATTGATGGATAATTTTATTTAATTTTTTGAAGACTCTATATAAAAATTGAAAATAGAACATTCAGATGTACCTATGTGTCATATTTTTATATCAAAATGTCAGGCATTACACATTTTGAAGACAAGATGGATACACTCAGCAAAAATGACATTGAAAAATATACTTTTACTCAAGACATTGATAAAAATACTAAAATGTTGGTGGAACGTTTGAACTATGATGAAGTTATTGATGATTTTGATGATCAGTTTAATTGTCCTCATAAGTCGGAAAAAGTTAATTGGGATGTAATTTCTAAATTATTGCTAAATGAAAAAAAATTACACAGTGTCGAATTAAATTATTTAGGTTATTACTATCAGCATATCAAAAAGAATTATGAACTTGTGAAAAAACATTATCTAATGGCTATTGAAAAAGGCAATAGTAATGCAATGAATAATTTAGGTTTCTATTATGAAAATATTGAAAACAATTATGGTGAAGCAAAAAAGTATTACGAAATGGCTATTGAAAAAGGCAATGGTATTGCAATGAATAATTTAGGTTTCTATTATTTCAAAATTGAGAAAAAATATGATGAAGCAAAAAAGTATTACTTGATGGCTATTGAAAAAGGCAGGGGTATTGCAATGAATAATTTAGGTTTCTATTATGAAAATATTGAGAAAAAATATGGCGAAGCAAAAAAGTATTATTTGATGGCTATTGAAAAAGGCAAGGATATTGCAATGAATAATTTAGGTTTCTATTATGTCATTATTGAGAAAAAATATGATGAAGCAAAAAAGTATTATTTGATGGCCATTAAAAAAGGAAATATGGATGCAATGAATAATTTAGGTTTATATTATAAAAATATTGAGAAGAATTATGATGAAGCAAAGAAGTATTATTTGATGGCGATTGAAAAAGGAAATGATGTTTCAAGACAAAATTTAATTTTTTATTACGACTCAATTGAACCAATAATTGTCAGTAAAGAAGGCATTAAAAAATATAAATTTGCTAATGATATTGATAAAAATACAAAGATGTTATTGAAAAGATTGCAGTATGATGAAAATATCGACAGTTTTGATAATAATATTACAAAAAGCAATATAGATTGGGCAGTAATTAAAACCTTATTACTTGCTGAAAAAGAACTTACTGGAATAAAGGCAAATTATTTAGGTTTTTATTATCAGTGTATTGAAAATAATTACAATGAAGCAAAGAAGTATTCTGAAATTGCAATTGAAAAAGGAAATAGTAATGCAATGAATGATTTAGGTTTATATTATGAAAATATTGAGGAAAATTATGATGAAGCAAAGAAGTATTATTTGATGGCAGTTGAAAAAGGCAATATTGCTGCACTGAATAATTTAGGTTGCTATTATGAAAATATTGAGGAAAATTATGATGAAGCAAAGAAGTATTATTTGATGGCGATTAAAAAAGACAATGCTGATGCAATGAATAATTTAGGTTGCTATTATGACAATATTGATAAAAATTATGGTGAAGCAAAGAAGTATTATTTGATGGCAGTTGAAAAAGGACATAGTAACGCAATGTTTAATTTAGGACATCATAATTTTATTGAAAAAAAGTATGATGAAGCAAAGAAGTATTATCTTATGGCTATTGAAAAAGGAGATAGTGATGCAATGAATAATTTAGGTTTATATTATAAAAATATTGAGGAAAATTATGATGAAGCAAAAAAGTATTATTTGATGGCTATTGAAAAAGGACATAGTAGTGCAATGTATAATTTAGGTTACTATTATCACAATATTGAAAAAAATTATGAACTCATGAAAAAATATTATTTGATGGCTATTGAAAAAGGACATAGTGGTGCAATGAATAATTTAGGTTTCTATTATGACAATATTGAGAAAAATTATGATAAAGCAAAGAAGTATTATTTGATGGCGATTAAAAAAGACGATGCTGATGCAATGAATAATTTAGGTTGCTATTATGACAATATTGAGAATAATTATGATGAAGCAAAGAAGTATTATTTGATGGCAGTTGAAAAAGGACATAGTAACGCAATGTTTAATTTAGGTTATTATTATGACAATATTGAAAAAAATTATGATGAAGCAAAGAAGTATTATCTTATGGCTATTGAAAAAGGAGATAGTGATGCAATGAATTATTTAGGTTTATATTATAAAAATATTGAGGAAAATTATGATGAAGCGAAAAAGTATTATTTGATGGCGATTGAAAAAGGAAACGATGTTGCAAGAAAAAATTTAATTTCTTATTATGACTTAATCGAACCTATATGTGTAACCAAGGATGACATTGAGAAATACAAATTTACTGACGACATTGATAAAAATACAAAGATGCTACTAGAAAGACTAAAATATGATGTAATTATTGACATCTTTGATAAAAATATCAAAGATAAGAAAATAGATTGGATAGTAATTAAAACCTTATTATTGGCTGAAAAAGAAAGGACTGGTACAAAGGACAATTATTTAGGTTATTATTATAATTTTATTGAAAAGAATCATAATCTTTTATCAACATATTATTATAATGCAATTAATAAAAGAAATATTATGGCAATGTTCAATTTGGGATATTATCATCACACTGTTCGAAATGAATACTACGAGGCAAAAAAATATTATCGTATGGCTGGATTAGGACAGAAAAACAATTTAGTAGTAAACTATTTATATGATTATTACAAATCAATTGAACCAGTAAATGTGACTAAAGAATATATTATGAATTATGAATTTGCCGACAATATTGATAAAAATACAAAAATGTTATTTGAATATATTGAGAATGACATGTATGTAAAAAAATTTGATGATTTAAGACGAAAAAACATCGATTGGGAAATTTTATTAGCATATTTATTATCAAAATCTCATCATAATGCGGCTGAATTGTATTATTTAGGATATTGTTATGATCATAGCCTTGCTTATATGTTTGATACTCTTGGGTTTGGTGGCAATTGTATGAAATATTATCATATGGCGGCCGACAAAAATCATACAGGTGCAATGTCTGTTTTAGGAATAAGATATTATGATGAAGATGAAGAAGAGTATGAAAAATCTAAACAATACCATTTGATGGCAATTGAAAGAGGCTCTGATTCTTCAATGGAATTTTTGGGAAATCATTACAGAAGACTAGGAAACTATCATTTAATGAAAAAGTATTATATAATGGCATTTGAATATGGGAATGAAATGACTCTGGGGTATTTATTAGAGTATTTTGAACGTTATAATGTTAATGAAAAAATATTTTTGCCAACTGAAGACATAATTTATAACACTAAAAAATTGCTTGAAACAATAAAGGGTTCATCTCACCGATATACGTCAGAATTAATATCGTGTGAATTTGACAATGAAGTCATTAAAGTATTGTTTAACAAATTAAATCCGCCACATGAAGCCAGAAGAATTAGCAATATGATATTTTATTATGCTTTTATTGACAAAAATGAAGATGAATTGAAAAAATACAGTGAGATGGCTCTTGAAAATAGCTATGATGATGCACTATATGTCTTGGGAAAATACAATTTAGAAAATGAAAATTATGCAGAAATGAAAAAATATTATGAAAAAGCAATTGATTTAGGAAATAGCGACGCAATGAATGACTTAGGAAGATATTATAAAAATATCGAACAGGAATATGAAGAGATGGATGAATATTTTACAATGGCAATTGAAAAAGGGAATAGTAATGCAATGAACAATATGGGACATTATTATCAATACATTGATGTCAAATATGATGAGATGAAAAAATATTACGAAATGGCTATTAAAAAGGGCAATACTGGTGCAATGAATAATTTGGGTTATTATTATCAACACATTGAAAAAAAATATGAATACATGATACAGTATTATGCTGATGCAATTAAATATAAAAATAAAGATGCATATGATAATCTAATTGCATTTTTGATTGATGCAGAAGTAGACGCTGCCGAAAAAGACAAAATTATCAAGTTTATCAATAAATCAGAAAAAATTTCGATGTCTGTTAAATTAAATATTACATCAGATGCATTAAGAGCAATCATTAAACAAAATAATGTCTAATACACATTTTATTTAAGAGAACAGAACATAAATAATTTAGTTTAAAAGGAAAGGAATAATTAAAAATTGTGGAATATCCCTAACGGGAATTCCAGTCTTTTTAATTATTAATTTCATATTGACATATGAAATTAATAATTAAAAATTGTAAAATCGGTGATCGCGATTTTATCATTTTTTTATCTATATTTTCAGGCTTTAGCCTGAAAATATAGATAAAAAAATTGAAATATAAAATATTAGAAATAAGGATTTGATATTATAAATACAGGATATACAAAATGGATAAAACCACTATTGAAAACTATGCCTTTACTGATGGCATTGATGAAAATACAAGAGTGTTATTAGAACGTCTTAAATATGATGAGAGATTTGATAATTTTGATTCAAATTTTAGATCACCAAAAAAGACATTAGAACGTCATAGTTATAAAACATCAATAGCAAAATGTGAATTTAAAAAAATAAATTGGACAGTTATTATATCATTTTTACTGTCTCAAAAAGAAGTTTCTCAAATTCAATCATACTATGTTGGTTATTATTATCAATTTATTGACATAAACTATGAATTGATGAAAAAGTATTATTTAATTGCCATTGAAAAAGGAAATACTGATGCAATGGTAAACTTAGGTAATTATTATCGTGATATTGAAAAAATATCTGAACTTATGAAAAAATATTATTTGATGGCTATTGAGAGGGGAAATGATGATGCACTGACAGATTTTGGTTATTATTATCATTGTATCAACATAAACTATGATTTAATGAAGAAATATTATTTGATGGCCATTGAAAAAGGAAATAGTACTGCAATGAATAATTTGGCCTGTTATTACGACATAAAATATGATTCACAAAATTATTATGAATCAAGTAATTATAATTACAATATGTTGACAAAGTATTATTTAATGGCCGTTGAGAAAGGAAATAGTACTGCAATGTATAACCTAGGTCATTTTTACAACTCTGGATATTCAATAAAGTATGATCTTGTTAAAAAATACTACTTAATGGCTAGTGAAAAAGGAAATAGCTATGCGATGCTTGATTTAGGCTATTATTATCTAGATCATGAGAAAAATCATGATGAAGCAAAAAAGTATTATCTTATGGCTATTGAAAAAGGAAATGTCGACGCAATGATTAGTATGGGAACATATTATGAACGTTATGACCGAAATTACGAATTTATGAAAAAATATTATCTGATGGCGATTAATTTAAAACCTTCTCTTTTTACTGTTATATTCACATACTTTGGTGAATATGCCGAAAAAAAATCAAAATGTGTCTTCCCAAGTGACGATATACTGTATAACACTAATATATTTATTCGGCTAATTTATTCATCTTCTTTATTCGATACGCCTGCCGCAAAAACATGTAAAATTGACATTGATATCATTAAAACTTTAATAGAAAAAACAGAATTGGGAACAACAGTAAACAAAATGTTTTATTATTATTTTATCGAAAAAAATGAAGAACAATTTAACAAATGTTGCAAAATCGCCATAGATGAAAAATGCGATAAAGTGTTTTATGATTTAGGCAAATGGAACTTAGATAATGAAAATTACGATGAGATGAAACGATTCTATGGTGAAGCAATTAAATTGAACAATGATAATGCAATGATTGAATTAGCTAATTATTATAAAAATATTGAACACAACCATAATGAAATAAAAAAATATTTATTGATGGCAGTCGAAAAGGGAAATAGGGATGCAATGAATGATTTAGGTCATCATTATCAATACAGAGAGAATAATTATGACGAAATGAAAAAATATTATGAAATGGCAATCGAAAGGGGAAATAGTAACTCAATGAATAATTTAGGTTATTACTATCAACACATAGAAAAAGATTTTGACAAAATGATTGAATGCTATCAAAAAGCAATGTTATATGAAAATAAAGATGTTGATGATAATATAGTGTCGTTTTTAACAGACTTGAAAATTAATAATTTGACGAGAACTGATATATTAAATAAGATTTCAGATAAGATAAACATGACAAAAATTTTAAAAAGAGTATATGGTTTAATCAGTCATATATAAATTCTTTAGGAATTGTCAGTCTTTCTAATTATTGTTTTTTTATTGACATATGAAACCAATAATTTAGTTTAAAAGGAAAGGAATAATTAAATTCCTAACGGAAATTCCAGTCTTTTTAATTATTAATTTCATATTGACATATGAAATTAATAATTTAGTTTAAAAGGAAAGGAACAATTAATTAAAAATTGTGGAATATCCCTAACGGGAATTCCAGTCTTTTTAATTATTAATTTCATATTGACATATGAAATTACTAATTAAAAATTGTAAAATCACTTGTGTGATTTTATCATTTTTATCTATATTTGTAGGCTTTCGCCTGAAAATATAGATAAAAAATTGAAAGTTTAATATGACTAATATACCAATGTTTAACATAATATCATAATTCTTCTGTGATTTGTAAGACAAAGTCACAAATGGAAGACCCATTTTCACTGATCCAATATTATGAAGATATCAAAAACTATGAAATAACACGTGCAGATATTCGATATTATGAATTCACTGATGATATAAAAGAGAACACACTAATGTTGTTAGAACGTTTAAAATATGACGAATTTATTGAAAGCTTTGATACAGATATTGAATCTAGAAAAATAGATTGGTCTGAAGTTATTATTTCACTTCTTTTAAAAGAAAATCCAAATGGCGTCGAATTAAATTACATTGGATATTATTATAATTGCATTGAAAAAAATCATGATCTTATAATAAAATATTATAATAGAGCAATTGAAAATGGTTACATACAATCTGCATCAAACTTAGCCTTATATTACAAATCTTTAAAAATGTATGACGAAATGAAAAAATATTTTTTGATAGGGGTTGTAAAAAATGATGTTTATTCGATGAATCAACTTGGCATACATTATCAGTTAGTAGAAAAAGATTATGAACAAATGAAATTATATTATATAATGGCAATTGACAAAGATTGTGTTGAATCAATGATTAACATTGGTTGTTATTATCGAGATATCGAAAAAGATTTTGACAAAATGTTTGAATTTTTTGCGAAAGCAATACAATTAGATTATAAATTAGCATATGACCAACTAGTATTATTCTTAACAAATTATGAGACTGACCAAAAAGTAAGAGGTGATATTATAAATAAATTTGAAAACACATTTTCTAATGATCAGCTAGTCGAAATTATTAAAGTATTATGTTATTATTAGCAAACGCTGACATTTTATAATTATAAAAAATTGAAATTTCACATTAATTGAAAGTCGATCTAAATCCTGTAATAACACACCAATTCCCGTATTCTCTATGGCATTTTAACTTGACAACAATGGCCGAATCACCTGTTGCTTTGACGATTGATGATGTTAGGAATTATGTTCCTACCAATAACATTGATAGAAACACATTAATGTTGTTGGAAAGATTAAAATATGATGAAGATATTTGTTCTTTTGACGACAAGATATGTCCAGCTGTAAAAATTAATTGGGATCTAATTAAGAGAATTTTAATTTCAAAGACAGATCTCAATAAAAAAGAGGCATATTATCTTGGCTGGTATTACCATGTGATTGAACAAAACTATGGAGAGATGAAAAAATATTATAATATTGCAATTGAAAAAGGCGATACGCGTGCATTACACAATATGGCAACATACTATCATGTAATTGAAAAAAACGAGGCATACGCAGATATGTATTATAAAGTAGCAGTTTCTAGAGGTCAGGTCGAATCAATGTGTGGCTTGGGTGCTTTTTACAAAGACAGAGAGAATTATGCTGAAATGGAAAAGTATTTAAAAATGGCAATTGATAAGGGCAATATTAAAGCGCTTATTTATTTTGGACATTATTATGAAACAATCAAAAATTATTACGAAATGAAAAAATATTATATCTTAGCTATTGAAAATGGCAATACTAGAGCAATGTGTTTACTTGCGACATATTATTGGAACATTGAAAAAAATAGTGAACTCATGTTTAAGTATTTTAGAATGGCGATTGAAAAGGGAGATACTGATGCAATGTTATGGCTTGCAATATATTTTCAAAACGACAAAAATTATGATGAAATGTTAGAATATTACGTCATGGCAATAAAAGCAGGAAATAATGATGCTGTTAATAATTTGACGGCATTTGCATTTGATAATGCATGCAATGATGGTATCAGTAAGATGATTTTAGACAAACTTCGAGAAAATAGATTGTTTGATGTCATCGAAAACATTAAATCTGTAATTGGCGATGTGGGAACTGCTGGTACTCTCGTTAATACCATTATATCAAATGTTGGAAGAGAATCATTTGATGAAATTGTGAAGGCATTAAGTGATTAATTTTATTTATTTTTAACATGTGAAAAATTGAAAACATATCTTCTTAAAAATATATTTGTTTATTATATATACAAATGGCAATGGATAAGGTTAAAGCTATCTATAGTGATTTTATTGAGAATGACAATCATGTTTATCTTTCAAAAGATGACTATGTCATTGTCTTAAAGAAACTCGAAGACACTGTTACTAATGAAAATGATTGGCGGTTTGTTGATAAAAATCATGCATGGTGTACTGGAGACAAATTAGAAATTGTAAAGATATTTCACAAATTAAATCCAGAAGAATCTTTGCAATTATTAGACAGTTATGTAGTTGGAGAAATTATCAAAACTAAATATGTCAAAACTATTGAACAAGCATTTTACACTAACTTTGATCCAATTAAAAATAAATATACAGGTATAATTAGTTCATATTCTAATGATGGTGCTTTGATTATTCAAAATGAATATGCTGGTGGTGAATGTATTAAAAAAATCACATATTACACCAATGTAGAAAGTAAAATTCGCAATGCAAAAGCAAAGGAAGAAGATTATAAAACTGGTTATGTTATTGATTATTATCCAAATGGGAAAAAGGAATGTGAGGGCGCATATGTGAATGGAATTAGAAGTGGCAGATTTGTGTACTATAACTCTGATGGTTCTATTGACATAATTCGCGATTATGACTATAGAGAATGTCATATTCAAAAAATTATTGATCATGAAAGAAAAATTGGTGGCGACAATTGGATGAATAATGCAATTGACAAAATAAGAGTATTTTATAAGGATTATGATGTTGGAAAAACATATGGGCGACTGACGGAATTGCATCCGGAATTATATAAAGAAATATATACTAGACCTAAATCAAGATTTCAAAGTTCCAGAAAGGCATTTGATCATTCTTTGATTTGTGAGGGGTGGAAAGCTTGGGATAGTCGGGGAACTGAGTACACCTATGGCACTTTAAGTGATGGTAGTGAAGCATTCGTAAGAGTATCTACATGAAAATAATTATATCAATAATTTTAATAAATTTAAAATTGATTTTATTATATCATAAGTTAATATTAAATACAAATTATGATTGTACTTAATATATGTTTGATCTAATAAAATCACAAAAGAAGATATTATTTGGCGTCATAAAACGCCTTTACGGATCATATTTCAATGATGAATCTTATGTTTATAAATCATGCCAAAACTACATAGTTGTTTTAAAAAAATTGCCGCAAACAAAAACAAATGAAAGTAGACAAGTTGACAATAATAAAAATGCATCATACAGAGGAAATAAATTTCAAGTTGTATTGATTTTTAATAAATTTAATCCAGATGAAAAGACAAATGAAATTACTAATGATATTTATCCATTTGAAACAATAAAATACATTGTTGGACAAACAGTACAATCTAAATATTTTGATGTCCATTTGCAAAACACATGTTCGTCTGGCATACATTACTATAAAAATTGGAAATGTGCTTATTATTGTAATGTGTCTAAATATCTAAAAACAACAAAAGTTAAGAATTGGTTTGAAGATGGGTTCATTGAATACAAATATTTTTTAATCGACGGTAAACTAAATGGATTTTTTCAACAATGGTTTGAAGATGGTTCAAGAAAAAAAGAATGTTATTATAAGAATGACTTGTTAGATGGAAAATATGATGAATGGTATATGTCAAAAGGCAAACTGTTAAGTGGAACATATAAAGACAATGTAAAAAATGGTCAATGGCAAAAATGGTATAACAATAATGTTAAGGCATATGAGATGACATATGTATTAGGAAAACTAGATGGTGTAGTTTATAAATGGCATGAAAATAAAAAGGTGAAGGAAATATCACATTACAAAATGGATTTGTTGGACAAAGATTATTATGAATGGTATGATAATGGCAATCGGAAAATACAATGTGAATATGTGTATGGGAAATTGAATGGAGTATTTTCAAAATGGTATGAGAATGGAAATCAAAGTGAACATATCGAATATAAAAATGGAAAGAAACATGGATTATCACAATATTGGTATGAAAACAAGAAATCATGGTTTAAAAAAGGATTTGAAAATGGTATTGAAAATGGTATTTATATTGTCTGGAGTGAAGATGGAGAAGTGCTGATAAATACTGAATTTGTAAATGGATATGTTAGATGAACAAAAAATTGTGAAAAATGCTTGCAGCATTATCAGTCTTTTTAATCATATATATTTTCTTTAGAAAGTACATATGATTAAAAATTGTAAAATATCCCTAGCGGGAATTTTATCATTTTTTATTTTTAACTTATGTGTCTTTCGACATATAAGTTAAAAATAAAAAATTGATTTTTCATCACTATGGACATATTAACAATATTATAATTAAAATTGTTAATATGGAAGTTTATAAAGACCCCCAAGAAAGGATTGTATACGGTACATTTAGACACTATGTAGACATTGATAATGTTGGCATTACTACAGATCCAAAATATATGTTTAGCTATACTACAGATAAAAATGGAATCCCAGATCGTGTATTAATGTATAAGGAAGAAGAAGTTAAATATGACGAAGACAAATATGTTGCATCTGAAAATAATGCGACATACACCTTATTAAATAGTCCAACGCTTGTTTATCAATTTGAAATTGTACGCGATGAAAAAAATATTATTACTGGTTGTATAAGATCATATTGGACAGAAGAAGATAGTTTTGTGCCTCATGAAGTTTTTAAACAGCCATACAGTTTGTGCAAAAAGAAGTTATTGGTCGAGTACATTGGAAAGAATTACATCAAATACAATGATATTGGTGTTTTGATTGAATCAAATGATGAAAATAAGTTTTGTCAATATAATGACAATGGCAAATTAAAATATAAAAAAAATCATAAAAAACATCACGAAAAATGGTATTATCCATGTGGAAAAAAGAAAATTATTTTTTGTAATAAAGAGAAAGAAATTTTAATATGTTCCAAAAAATCAAACTCAATACGCACATTTAGAATCAAAAATGACCTAACTGATGAAACAACCAAAGCATTAATAAATTATCTTGATGAAAACATTAATAAAATTATTGATTATTGCAATTATTGTGATTTTGCTGAATATTTATTAAATAATGAAATTCAAATTGAATCCAGAGAAATTAAGTCATACGCATCATGGATCATATATGGGGGATTAGGCGGTAACCCGATATTAATTGCCAGAGAATCTGATGTAACAATATCACCAGATATTTCTGTTCGCAAAACACCATTTGACTATCCAATAGAATATACTCTAACAGGAAAATCTGGAGATAGTCTTGTTGTAAATTCGATAAATAAAATTGAGGTGCTGTTGACTAACAATGGAAATTTGAGTAAAAGAATTTCGTCATATTGTAATTCCAGTTTTATCGATGATTATATCAAGGGAATAACTATTAAAATTTATAAATCGGGAAATAGGAAAAATATTATGATAATTACTCGTAAAGATCATTGTGCATATCATTATACATATGTTAATGACATATTGACATGGTCAGAGACATGTGAAAATATAATTTTGACAAAAAGGCATTTTGATAATGAAGGAAATATTTTGCAAAAACGAGTAACATGTGGCAATAATCATATGATTATTTCTTATGACAAAGATGGCAATGTTCGCAATGTATCATTTGATATTTTGTCAAAATATTTCACAATAGAAGATTTTCAAAAATTTAAAAAAGACATTAAAACAGAGGTAAAAAAAGGATCTGTCATATTGGGTTTGACAACTTTTGCAGTTGGATCAGTTTATCTTTTAGCAAAGTGTATTAGCTCAAGATGATTCGCTATCTGAATCTATTACTTGCTTTTTTTTATTATTTAATTCTTTTCTCTTAACAAATCTTTTCTTATTTTCAAGCAAAGGGAATTTCTCATCATAATCAATCTCTCCGATAGGTTTGTTAAACACAAACGACGGCGTTATATACTGTAGAATGTTCTTGTAAAACACCTGACAATTAGTCCACTCGACAATTCCAAAATAGGCATTACTGACGTCCATAAATTCATTATGTTTATCATTATCATTGTCTATTTTATCAATGTCAAAAGAACTTCTATATTCTTGAAACATTGATGCAATCTCTAATATGATTGGTTTTATAACATTCTGAATTATTATTTTTCCCTCTACATCTTTGACCCATTCACTTAATCCATCATTGTTTTCTCTTACAATGAATGTTAATCTGCTTGCATCTGTGCTGTGAAATTTTCTATTAGATGGATCCATTGTGCCAAACTCTTGTATTATCAAATTCCCAATATATTTAACTAATGAACGTTCATTGTATGCATAAGTTATAGCTTTTACAGGGTCTGTTTTTAACTCAACCAGTTTTTTGTTTTTATCTACACAAAACTTTAACATATGTCTGATTTTATTTTTTTTTAATTTTGTCAATATTGGCGCCTTAGTAAAATGAACCATGATATACTTTGCAGTCGACATTGTCTTTTCGCATACTGATTTTAATGTATTGATCTGTTCATCTTTGAATGTATTTGCAATCTTTCTGATTTCATTATCTTTTTGTTTTATTATCTCTGTTATTTCTTTATTTTTTTGTTTTTCTAATGTCTTTCTTAATTTTATTATTTCTTTTTCCTTTTTCTTTTCTATTTTTAATAATGCTTTTTGTGCTATCTTTTTTTCTTTTAATTTTTGTTTTAATTCCATTTTTATTTTCTTTTCAAGTTCTTTTTTTAATTTCTTCTCCTGTTCTTTTTTTAATTTCTTTTCTTGTTCATATTTTTCTTTTTGTCTTTTTTCTTCCATTTTTTGTTTATATTTAAAATCTTCTGTAGAAGAATAATTTTTTGTAAATCCTTCAATACTTTTGTGATATTTATAATCTATTTTTGACTTTTCTGTTTCAAATTGCATTTTTATTTTACTAAGCATCATTTCAACATGTGATTTTGATTCCAAATGTCGCTCAAGTTCATAATTAGTTTTAGCAATATAATCACAATCAGCACAAATAATTTTGTTACTCATAATATTATAATACAAAATCAATATTAAAAATAATTTTAATAAAAATTTATTTTCAGAATTTTTCATTTCAAAAAAATTTCCAAAAATTTTTGGACAAAAAATATTTTTAAAATTTCAAATTTTTTAAAAGAAATTTTTTAAAATTTTAAAAAGTACTTTTGTGATTCATATTAACTTTATTTTTTGGTGTATATATAACACAATTTGTATCCTTGAGACATGTGTTATATATTCACTTTTCGTTCGAAATAGCATCCATAGTTACAAAACCCGAAAATCAAGAATTTCACAAAAAAAGTGTTAAAATTGTGATAGTCTATAGCCAGTTTATACTTTTTCAAAATGTATATTAAGATATAAAATAAAAAAATAATATTGTATCTTTAAGACTACTGTAAAAGTTAGCCTATATATAGGGACAATTTCGAACTTTTTATTGGTCTCTATAATGACAAATACTAGATGGTAATAAGACAATAAAATGACGGCTAATGGTGAGAAGACTCGAAATCAAAAATAGCCGAAAGTAGTTTTAAAAATTTTTCGAAAATTTTGCAAAATCCCAAAAGTTACATGAGTCGAATTTCAAAAAAAATCGCTTGTCTTATATACCGTTTTTAAAAAGAGATCTATCTCCAACATTTTTTTTTCATGAGCCGCCCTATATACGAAAATCGACTTGTGACTCTTCTTACTTTTGGGTGTTAGCCGGAGGTTGCGTTTTTTTTGTGCAGAAAAGTGAAAGTAAAAGGAGTCTAAATTAAGACATGAAAAATTCATGTTTTTTTTAGCAAAATTGACAGAATTTTCCATCTTTCACACAAGAAAGTTTGTGTGAAAGATGGCTCGTGCGCGCGTAGATGGAAAAAAAATAGAGAAAAATACAGTTTTTTTTTATTTATATTTTATGTATATATTAACTTTTCATAAATTATTCTGATTTAAAAGTTATCAAGATTCCTAATTAAAGACTTTTGTATATACATACCCTAATTTGTATTCTTATTCACAAAATGCTGTTTTTTTAACAGAAAAGTTAACATAAATACTAATTCGTATCCTTATTCACAAAATTGCTGTTTTTTTGACAGAAAAGTTAACATAAATATCAAATTATATTCTTATTCACTTTTATCAAAAAGAACATATATACACTAATTTATACTCTTATATACATTTTTGATTTATTTTTGACAGAAAAGTAGTCATGTACATTAATTTATATTCTTGACTACTTTTGATATAAAGTATGTATATACACTATTTTGTATTCTTATACACATTTTTGATTTATTTTTGGCAGAAAAGTCGTCACGATTATTATTTTTGTCTCTTTGTATACTTTTAAAAGAAAAGAATATGTGTAATTATATTGGTATTCTTATAACTTTTTACATAAAAGTTGTAATGTTTCTAAAATAAAAATTGAAACTAAAAATGTCAAAAAAGATACTATTAACATTTTATGTGATATGATGGAAACTTTATTAATATTCCTATATATATTTTGTATAAAAGTCATTAGATATATTAATTTATACACTTATAATCTTTTAGCAGAAAGGGGATTATATGAAATAATTGGTATTATTATATCTATTTTAAGATAATTTTATTTATAATTTTGGTTTATGTACTAAAAAAATTGAAAAAACCATAGAAAATACATATGATTAAAATTATTTATAAGCAATAATGGAGACGTTTAATGAATTTAATGAAGATAAGTCTGTTGCATCAATCAAGTCTGTATTGAATGGCGATAAACATGGAACAAATATTACAGTCAATTATGAATTAGATAAAACAATTGTACAGCAGGATAATTACAATTGTGGCAATCTAACAAACAGCATTAAAACAGAAAATGGTTATATAACATGTGAAGAGGATTTTAGAAACAATAAGAGGACTGGAGTATTTAGAAAATTCGATAAAGATGGATTATTAATTGAAGAAATAACATACAAGAATGGTCTTAAGAATGGCGAATGTTTAACATTTCACTCTAACGGAAATGTTAAAACAAGAGAGACATATGTGAATAATAAATTAGACGAATCACTGTCATCTTATGAATACCATGAAAATGGACGCATCAAAGTAGAAAAAAAATGGGTAAATCTATTGTCTTGTGACGATGTTTCATGTTTAAATTTTTATGAATGGGATGAGACTGGAAAATTAATAAATTATTTTGTGAATCAAAAAGATAACAATATACCATATTCTTTAACAACTGAAGAAAATGACATAAGTTTAAAAGTAACTAAGAAATATAATAATAAAACCTTTACAGAAGATATTTATAACAAAACATTAAAGGAAAGTATTATTACAAAAGGATGTGTCGGGAAATTTGGCGAAGACCAGTACATCAGCAAACACATATATAGTGAGGGATATTTAATTCATGAGATTTACTATGATAAAGACAGTGAACGTCATCTTAAATATTATAAATCAGATGATAAACAACTAAAAATGAAATATACTGTTGTTAATAATAATCTTAATGGCAAATATTTAGAATATGATGTTGATGGTAATTTGACACGCGATACATATTATCATAATGGCATTGAAGATAAATATTATTGTGAAAAACAAGAGTTAAAAGATGACGCAATAGGATTGATATATTTAAGTTCTGTTGTCGCATTGTTAATTGGTGTTACAAATCTTGTATATAGATTAGGAGCAAGATCATAATTTAACGTGATTTCATCATTTTTATTCATTATTGATTTTCTTTAGATAATCAATAATAAATAAAAATTGAAAAAATCCTATCCGGATTTTTATAATTTTTTTATTTATCTATTCAGCTTTCGCTAAATAGATAAATAAAAAAATTGAAAATAATTTATTTAAACATATGACAACCAATATATAAATATATTAATGAAAAGAGGGCGTACAGACATATCAGAAAAAGAAACACCATACAAAAGGGCATATATTGATCCAGACTTGGAATATAAAGATACCCTTATTTGGGAACCATTATTAAAATATAAAATAAAAAAAATAGATATTGTAAATAATGATTGGGTAAGTGGATCTGAATTAGCAAATTACTTTCTTAAAGATCCTGTTTTGGACTGGTTAAAGTATTATTACAGAGATTATGGATTAAATGAACATTATGACAAAAGAAGAACAAGAAGTAACACGAGTATTTCAGAAAAAAATTTATTATCAGATGATGAATATATTAATTTTTTAATGGAGGCAGGAAGAAAGTTTGAAGCATTAGTGAATGAAGAAATCACAAGGAAGTTTGGTGCAGATGTTGTAAAGATTGCAGAGAATGGTCGAGACAGTTGTAATCAGAAGAATTTCAAAAAGACCGTTGATGCAATTAAGAAAGGCGTTCCAATCATATTGCAAGGTGTTCTGATGGACAAAAAAACAAAACTTCGCGGGATAACTGATATCATTATAAGATCTGATTACCTAAATAAATTGACTAGGAGAAAAGAGATGTTTGATAATGATATTTATAAAAAAGGCGCATATTTGTCAGGTGATTATCACTATGTTATCATTGATATTAAATGGACAGGGATGACTTTATGTGCAAATGGCAAGTCAATCAGAAATGAAGGTAGAATGAGAGCATATAAGGGTCAATTGGCATTATATAACTTTATTTTAGGAAAAATTCAAGGATACATTCCAAGATATGCATATATAATGGCAAAATCATGGACAATTGATAATAAACAAAAGCCAGAAACAGGAGTTAGTTGTTTTGATCTGTTGGGAACAATTGATTATATGAGTTTTGACAGGGATTCCATTATTATTAGTATTGAAGCAATTGACTGGATTAAAAAAGTTAAAACATTAGGACAAAACTGGTCTCCACTCCATCCACATATTCCAGAGATGTATCCGAATGCGTCTAACACATATGATAATTCATATGCACAAATAAAGAAAAAGTTAATTGACGAATTACATGAAATAACCAAAGTATGGTATGTCTCGCCAGAACACAGAAATAGAGCATTGGAACAAAATATTACAAAATGGTCTGATCCAAAATGTACAACTGAAGCACTTGGATTAAAAGACAGTCAAAAAACAAAAGTAATTGCAGAAATACTGTCAATCAATCAGCAAGATAATGATAAAATAAGACCGTCAAAAATAAAATCGACAAATGAGATTCCCCAAAATCCAGAATTTGCATTGTCGCGTGCAACTTTTAGACATGCATATTGGTTTGAAGAAGATGTTAATGATTTTACAGTTGATTTTGAAACAATTAATGATTGTTTAAACATTGAAGACATGGATATCTATGATTCTGGTGCTTATACAAATATTATTTTCATGATTGGTGTTGGATGGACAGAAAACAATAGATGGAATTATATAAATTTTACAATGAATGAATACACATTGCAAGAAGAAACCAGAATAGTTGATGAATTTACAGATTTTATTTTGAAGAAATCAGCAGAATTAAACAAACATAAACAACAGAAATATCGCCCAAGACTTTATCATTGGGCTGTCGCTGAACAGTCTTCATTTTGTATTGTCAATAATCGAAATAATCAAAAATGGGATAGATGGCTTGAAGAAATTGATTGGGTTGATATGTGCAATGTTTTTGTTAAAGAACCTATTGTTGTAAAAGGTGCGCATAATTTTAAGTTAAAAGAAATTGGAAATGCAATGTATACTCATAAAATGATTAATACAAAATGGGATAACAATATGAATGGATTAACTGCAATGTATCAAGCCATCAAATATTATGAAAAGGTGATGAAAAAAGAATTATCTGAAGATGATAAAAAAACAATGGATACCATTATAAAATACAATGAAGTTGATTGCAAAGTTGTTTGGGAAATCTTGAGATATTTGAGAGCAAACTTAGTTTAGATAAATAAAGTGATGTTTGGAATTGTTTTTGTTTCAAAGAAATCTTTAATATCTTTTTTTGTATACTTTTGTGAAAAATGAATTAAAATAAAATGATTATCTGGATGTGAAATAATAATTGGTTCTAAATTATCCCAATGCATATGTTTATCTTTTTTCGCTTTTGTTTTTTCAGTTTCCAATAAAAATGTACATTCAACGATAATTGTTTTGTATTTGAATATTCCTAGATCATTAAACACTTTATGTGTTGTGTCTCCTAATACACAAAATAATGGAAAGGGTTTTAATTCAGACAATTGAACTTTTTGTTTAGCTAATTCATTTAGTTTTTCTTTATCCATTCCTTGATATTCTTCTTTTAATCTGTTTCTGAACTGTGTAAAGCCATATCCAATAGATGGTACTGAATGATGACATTTGAATGTTTCAATCTGCCATTTATCATTTTTAATAGTCATATCAAGTTTATCAACAATATTCATTGGGACAATTTTAATATTCTCTATAATCCGTGGATCTGTCTGTGTTGTTGACATTACTAAGGCAGTTTTGACAAATGTCGTAATAGAATCTTTTGACGGAGATGGAACGTAAATTGTTGGTTTTTTATCACTTGCAGTAATTATTAATCTAGGAAGGTCAAAAGTATGGTCTCCGTGACAATGTGTAATAAAAATACTGTCTACTTGAAAATCAGAACTCATTCCAGCATCAATCATTATATTCAATTCTTTGATATATAAACACGTGTTTCTAGCAGCAACTGAACAGCCTGTCAAAGTGTATGTCGTACCTACAATATTAGTTTTCGCAACATTAGACCACATTACAGGATTCATATAGGATGATGTTAATTTTTTATTAATATTCAAACATATTGTTGAATTATCAATTTTTTATTTATAAAAAAATGATAAAATTCCCTCTAGGGATATTTTACAATTTTTTTATAAATAAAAAATTGATAATCTAATACAATAACCACAAAACATATCATAATTATATCATAATGGAACCCTATTTTATAAACATATGTCTAGACGAAAAACAGACTCCAATAAACAGAATTAGAAAGGAATTTGATTTAACTATTAAAGATGAAACATATGAAAAAATTTACAAGAGATATAAGTTATTGAACAAAACTAAAATGATCACAGTGTCTCATGACTCAGCAGTAAGCAGTTCAACAATAGCAGGCACTATAGAAAGATATATTACAAGAACCAGTGACGATGATCAAAATCAATTGTTTACTACAGATCTTAAAATAATTTATATTGACTCTAGACCAGATTTAGAAAACAATGATGACAAATCTGAATGTGTTGTAAGCAATCTCGTGTTTTTAAATAAGGAAACATACACAAAACATAGTCTGCTGTTAAGAGATGATAATATTATATATTTAGGTTTGGATGATAACAAAATAACACCATTAGAAGAAGCAAGACTGAGTGAATTAGGAATTGAATATTACACATTGAAGAAGATAAGACAAAAATCACTTGATGATATATTAGAGAACATTGTTGAATTTAACAAAAATTCGCCAGTGTACATAGTTTTTGACATGAGTGTATGTAGTAAGAAAATTGCTCCGTATGCTAAAAATAATACTGATGATGGATTTGTGTTAGATGATATTATTTGTATTGGAAAGAAATTGTCTAATTTAAATATTGTTGGAATTGACATTACTAATTATGATTTTGACAATCCAACCACTGATATTAAATTTAGACTTACAAATGAAGTAATTCAAATTATAATTAAACTTCTTTTTAATTTGAAAGAGAAAACAATCAATATTTACAATGAACATAGCAGATTTATAATTTGGAAAGACATAGATGATGAAGATAATATTGGATGGAGAATATTAAAAAATGTACCATTAACTTTAAGAGAGAAAATAATTGAACAAATTCCACCAGACACCATTATAACTTTTGATATGTCTAAATTAAAAAATGTTGATGATGAATTTGAAGGATCAGCCGAAGTTTATTTGTCAACAACAACATTTGCTGAACAAGAATTATTATGCTGGGGTCGCGCAGAAGATACTGATGAAGACTTCACAAAATGTATTTTGTACCCTGAGGAAAAATTATCAATGGTCTTTGAATTGTTAAATGTTTGAATTACTAAAGGTATAATTTTTCCACACACGTGAGGCAAATTATAAATGGTCTTTGAATTGTTAAATGTCTGACTTACTAAATGTATGAATTACTAAATTTAATCATAATAAATAAAAATATGAATAAATAAATTATCGATTATATCTTTTTTTAATTCTAAAAGTACATCGTGTTGCAATTTTTTCTCTCCACTTAACTGTACACCTATCTCCGGATGACATGCATGTCAATGGAGACAAATGCATGTCACTTAATTTTTCTTTAGTGATATCACCATCGGCTGTTGTATAATAAATATCTTTTATATTTAATTCAGACTTTTGTAATCTCTGTATACATTTTTGACATGGTCGTGACATTCCTGTCTTTCCTGTTTTGGATAATCTAATCACAAACATATTATATGTTTTTGCCCTGTCAAAGTGCTTATTTGATAATGCCTTTATAAGTGCAGAATGCTCTGCGTGTATTGACTTTTTACCAATGTCGGTAAGTATATTATTTGTGCCAATTGCAATCTTTTTTGCACATCCTAACTTAATTAATTGATCTCCGCCAGTCGGAAATATAATAGCATAATGCTTGACTTCTGGAACCAAATGTTTTTGTATTATACAATTTATGACTAGTTCCATTATATAATTGTAAATATGTTAATTGATATAATTAACGGTTATATATTTATTTTATGTATTTATCATTCAAGCAGTATGAGGTTCAATTTTTTTATTTATAATTTAGTCTAAAGACTAAATTATAAATAAAAAAAGGGTAAAAATCCGAATAGGATTTTTTCAATTTTTTTATTTATTACTTTGCGATATAAATGACTTAAAATAATATCACACTGAAGTATTATTGCGAATGATTAAATTGAAGCTTTTATCGATTGGCAGACAACATATGGAAGTCATGGTTCCAGAAACATTTACAGTTGCAGATTTGGCTGAAGAAATTTATACACTGTATAATTTGAGTAAAAAAGATTATTCGACAATAAAAATAATCGTAAGGGGGAATATTCTTAATTCTAATGAAAAGTTGACTACACATTTTATTCCATCTGCAGAAAATATTGTTGTGTTCCTTCCAGAAAAAAATACAACTGGGCGTTTGGCACCAGCACCAGCTCCAGCTCCTGTCCCAGCACCTGTCCCAGCCCTATTTACAGAAGAAGAACCGTGTGGCAGTGCAAATTTAGCCCCAGCACCAGAAAAGACAGGTGAGTTTAACAGAGATAAATACAGTAAAAAGAATTATTCATTAGCGGAAATCATGTTATCATTTGGATTTTTAATTCAGGTTGTTAGACAGAACAAGTATCTCCACGATTTGTACATGAATGATTTAGATTCTTTGCTCCAATTGATGAATGATGAATTAGGATTTGCAGATAAAACAGCAGAATTCTTAAAAGAATTGCCAAGACTCAAAGCAGGAATATCGTCATTTGACTCGACTATTGAATTTTCAGAAACAAGAACAGTACCAACCTATGATACACCACAACCAAGCGTTGCTGTTTTTGAAACAGATGTTGTTCCGCCAAGAGGTCAATATATACAAGATCATCTTCAAGAAAAGGGTTTATCTCTTGTTCTATCAAGAGATGATGAAAATAACATACAAACATTGTTAAATACATTTCCAGATGACATAAATAAAGATATTGCAACAGACATATATTTAAGATGCAATAGAAACTTTACAAAAGCAGTTAATTTTATAAATGAATTTAGATCATCATAATTCTTTAATAGTGTCACATTCAGTTTCAGTCCCCTTATCATCAAAATAATTATCTTCATAATTTATTTTGATTCCAATAAATTTTTCCAAAAAGTTATCATAATAATCACAATTAATTTGTTTGATAAATTCATTTATTGTATGTTTATATTTGTAATCTTTGTTATTTTCAACATTTTTTACAAAATCTCCCCCCTTTCCATTTTTAATTAGTAAAAATGCATTAAAACCAAATATAATACTTAATATATTGCCATATACTATTCCTTGTTCACCATTTATTCCATTATATAAGAAATGTGGAGAGATGGATTTTGAAGTTACATTAAACATATCATTCACACATGTGAATATTTCAGAATTAATTTTATTATATAATTCCAATAATTTAACTGATTTGTCTTTATCATCTTGTAGACTCTTAATCACCTCATCAGATCCATGTATGATGTTGTCAAATAATGAGTTTCCACATAGTATTTTTAAAGTTATTATGAATTCAATTCGTTTTGACAATATAAACCGCTTTAATTGTTCTTCTGGAATGTCATTTGTTAAAATTCGCAGAATCATGTTATCATAGATAAAAAATTCCATTATGTATGGCATAAAATTATATAATTCTCCATCATCCTCTTGAATCCCTGACGGCGTAGATGCCAATATATTATGAATTGCATATCCGAAAGCTCTGAATAACTTAACCACATTGTCAAAAGACATACAGTCAGTATTGAGTGACACATATGATGTTAATAAATATACAATAGGCTTTTCATTTATTCCCGCAGTCGTACACTCATTATTTATTTTTATTATTGTTGGTTCGCGTACCCTTTTGTCAGTCCTTTTTATTGCATCTAAAAATATTGTACCAATATGCACGCCTGTGTCTTTATAATATAGATCTAATTTCGCTGTTTCTTTAATTGGATTTGATGGAGACATTTCCATTTTAATGCCAAAGTAGTCTCTAAATATATATGCAATTGTGTTAAAAACATGATTTGGTGTAAATTTGACCGATGGCAATAATTTATTACATATGTAGATTATATCATGTAATCCAATTTTCTCACCTATTTTTTTATTTGTTTCCTTTTGTACAAATTTGATATATTTTCTTGTTTCGTCATTTAATTTATTATTTAAATCAACAATTAGATCTTTGATTTCATCAATTTCAGAAATTTCCTTGTTGTTGACAATATGTGAATATGAATTATAATTTATTTTTTTAGCATAAAAGTATCTTAATATTAGTATATTTGCAAATAAACTTGATATTTTATTTGTGTGAATCATATATTTGTCTTCAATGTCTTGTCTTAATTTGTTGTCCGGAACACGCTTAATAAGATAGTACAATGATTCTCTATTAATTACTATTCTGTTTCCCTCCGGATTTACGGCCGACAAAAGCGATTCTGATTCATGATCAACAGACGTTTTATTTATGTCAATCTTGATAGGCTTTTCTAGAAATTCAAATATATACTTTTCAGCCTCATGTATCTTATTCAAAAACATCCTTACTTCTTTTACATTATATTTTATTCCATATTTATCCATTGTTTTTAAAGTTCTATACAAAAATAATTTGTAATGTCTGTTTGTTATATGTCCTATATTCTTTACAATACTATTAAATAATTCAATATCACAGTTATATGATTGTATATATTCATTTATTTTCTTGTCTGCACTATTCCAATATACAATGTCATTTTCTGAACATATGTATTTCATAAGACAAACGATTGAAATCACAGTGTTAAAATCAAATGAATCTTTTATTAATAATTCTGCAAATTCATTAGGATTATTATTTTTTTTTGCAGATGTAATCACATCATTTGACTTTCTAATTATACTGTTAATATAATCAGTAATATCAGTTCCTTTTAATCCGTATACATTTTGTAACAATTCCATATAACAAAAAAATATAATATTTCTTTTACTTTTTAACAAATAAAAAAATTGTAGAATATCCCTAACGGGAATTCTAGTCTTTTTAACCATATGTATTTTCTTTAGAAAATACATATAATTAAAAATTGTAAAATATCTCTAACGGGAATTCCAGTCTTTTTAACCATATGTATTTTCTTTAGAAAATACATATAATTAAAAATTGTAAAATATCTCTAACGGGAATTCCATCATTTTTTTATTTATACTTTCGCCTAAAGGCGAAAGTATAAATAAAAAAATTGAAAATACAAAAAAAATAATATTGACCTAATATACATCATAATTTAAAAATGTCTTATACTAAAACTCAAAACGATAATATAATTACATATACATGTAATTTGTCTGCTTCATATATTAAATATTATATATCTGAAAACAATGCACATATGTATGAAAATTATCTAGATGAAGATGAAATTAAAATGTTTATTGCACTGTTAAAAATGACAATATATGATTTAAGAGATAATCATGATTGTAAAACAGTCACACAAGAAATATTAAAAATTGAATGGGATGACAGTTTAAGTGATTGGACTGTCCTAGATGATGATGACGACCGTATCATGCTAATTTCATGTCACATTGATTCAGCCGTTGAATATATTTTAAAAGGCTTAGGGTTTGGCAACTTAAAATAAAATATGGATGGCGAATTTTATAAGATATTAAATGAATTAACCTCAGATATAATGACTGAAACAGATTATTTGGCAAATTTAGAATCATATGTTCAACAAGGTTTAAAGATGATAGACATTGAAAATATAAAAAAAATTATATCACTGTTGCAAAAAATGAAAAAAGATTATGCATATAAAGGAACAATACTTTTATATACAAAACAAACAGTATATGATTCATTAAAACCATATATGAAATCAGTAAAATCTATTTTGGATCTTGATTTAGACAGTCCAGAAGATAGAATTATGAATCAAAATATTATTGAAATCAAAAAATATACATTAGAATCATTTCGGTATTTGCAGAGCTTTACTCCCATATATGCAGATGTGACATCAAAACAAAAATGTCCATTGGCAGTTACTGAAAGCAACAACAAAGAAGAATTATTAAGTCGTTTTGACAGCATTACACAATATTTTAAAGTTCCCCAATTATCATATTTTAATATTAAAAAGATTTCAAGAGAAGAACTTATTGGGATGAAATATGAAAAATTGCATAGCTACTATTTGGATATAATTAATATGATAAATATGGGAATTGAAAAAATTACAAAAACTTGTGACATTTATATTGATGTTGAAAAAGGATATCTTGTGATGAAAATATTGAAAGATCCAAATGTTGCAACAGATAATTATGATGTGTATATAGATGTGACAAATTGAATTATATTATTTATATGTTTAAAAATAAATATATAAATGAATATTTCATCATTTTTTTATTTATGATTTGGTCTCTAGACCAAATCATAAATAAAAAAATTGATTTTAAAAGTGTAAGTATAAATTGTCAATAAATAATAACCTATTATAGCATAATGGAATCAAAAGATGATTTAGAAATATACAAAACTACAGAGTATAAGAGATTTGACGATATGGATTTTTTAAGTTATGAATTGTTGAGAGGTATTAATGATTATGGATTTCGTGACCCATCATACATTCAAGGAGCAACAATAGGAAAGATCTATGCAAAAGTCGATTTAGTTGCACAGTCTCAATCAGGAACAGGTAAAACAGGTGCATTTACGATTGGTGCATTATCAAGAGTCAATAGTAAATTAAATAAACCCCAGATCATCATCATTGTGCATACAAGAGAATTAGCAGAACAAGTACATTCTGTCATTTCAGATTTAGGAAAATATATGTCTTTAAAAATTACAAAATGTACTGGTGATGATTCAAGAGCAGAATTTTACAAAGACAAGTACAGATCATTTAATGAAGCTGTATCTACTTCTCATATTATTGTAGGAACCCCAGGAAAAATTCAAGATCTTGTTGAGAGAGGGATTTTAAAAACAGATGAAGTTATTTTAGCCATATTAGATGAGGCTGATGTTCTGTTAACAAAAGATTTTACAAAGACAATCAAAGATATATTTTGCAAATTACCAAAATCTGCACAGATCTGTATATTTTCTGCGACATATCAACAAGAAGTTATTGATTTGTCAAATAAATTCATGCATGAACCAGAATATTTATTATTAGACAATGAAGAATTAAGTTTAGACCTAATTAAACAATACAAAGTTGATCTTCAGTATGAAAAATATAAATATGAAACATTACAGGACATCTATAAAAATATTCACATCGGTCAATGTATTATTTTTGTGAATTCAAAAGAAGGTGTTGATTCTCTTGTACGCAGATTGGTAAATGATGGACATAATGTAAGCAAAATTCATGGCGGCTTAGATACTGCTTCAAGATGCAACGTTTTAAAGGATTTTAGATTGGGCGTTACACGCGTATTAGTGACAACCGATGTACTTTCTAGAGGTATTGATATTCAACAAATTGGAATTGTCATTAATTATGATTTGCCAAACAATGTTGCCCAATATATTCATAGGATTGGCAGAAGTGGACGTTTTGGAAAGGTCGGCGTTGCAATTAATTTTATTACAGACAGGGATCAGGCAATGCTAAAAGAGATTATGGATCATTATGACATCAAAATTCCAGATATGCCTGCCTTTGACTTTATTGATAAACAGCTTAGTGGATCTAAAGGACATTTGGAACTAAGTGATAATTAAATTCGCTAATTGGTTTAAGAAAAGATGGATATTTATTTATATGAACAGAAAACCATATGTGATTGAAGATGGACTAAACACAAGTTATATTTCTTCTTTACTTCTTGGATTATTTTATAATAATAGCAATAACACTGAAATATTAAATACGAATAGCACAAATTATTCGGGAATATACTTGCAAGAAATTATAAAAAATGGCTTTGTTGATTTAATAAATAAAAATTATTCTGTGACATCAGATATTCTAAATGAAATTAGGAATTACTCATATTTGTGTGGATGGTGTAAAGATAATAAATATTTTTTTAAGCCACAAGATGTAATAAAATATCTCGATTTCTTGCTTCAATTATTTCAATATAAGATATTGGAAATAGAGAAAATAACAGTCACAGAAGACATGAAATGCAATGAAATAATAAAAAAACAATATAATATCATTGATTTGGAAATTAATGAAAATGCCACAATTAAAAATTTGCTTGATCATTGGTTTGAACAAAATATAATAGGTAAAAAAGAAATAAAAAATCAAGGTGATTATACACTATATATTGATAAATACTATTATAAACTTACATCTATCCCAGCTTTTATTCCAATTTCAATAAAAAGATTTAATGAGAGTAATAAAAAAATAAAAATGTCTGTTGACATAATGAAAAAAATAAAATTAAATAAGGTAAATGATGACACACAAAAAAAATTAAGATGGTATATAAGTTCAATCATATGTCACAAGGGGGATTCTTTTGAAAATGGATATTATTATTGTATTAATAAAAAAATGGATAAATGGATTTTATTTGATTATCATCATATACCATCATTGACTGAAATTGATATCAGTGATGATGATGTTAAAGAAATTATAATGACTGAATGTGTTTTGCTAATTTATTCGATTGGCTAATTATTGATTTGTAAACATCTTATATATATCAAGCGATGTTGAAGTGTCATATGATGTCTTATTCACCTGTCTCTTGTACATGTCACATTGAAATTTTTTATCCTTAATTTCAATAGTTTTGCTTTCTAAAATTTTGCTAAGAACATTTTTATCTTTTATTTCAACAATTGCGGTGCACTTACTTTCACCTGTATTACGATCTGTTTCAATAAAATATTTGCCAATGTTTACATTTTTTAATGATTCATATATATCTTCTCTTGTGATATCATCTGTTAATCCAAATATATGAATATAATTACTTTTTCCTTTTTTCCCTATTTCATTATATTTAGAAAATCTCAATATGCGACCTCTCACATTTATTTCAGATTTTGCCAATTGTTCAATATTTTTTTCTGAATCAAACATTACAAATCCAAACCCCTTTGTTTCCTTATTATCTTTTAACACTAATTCTGCATTTTTAAATCCCTGTATATGTTTAAAACAATTTATGAACTCTTCAGATGTACAGTCAAAAGGAACATTGCCCACAAATATTTTCATAATATACATATAGCATTATTTATTTTAAATTTGAACATAACAATAGCAAAAATGTTACTTTATCATTTAGCTTAAAAGGGACTGAACATCAATAAAAAATTGTAAGATCGCTATTCGCGATCTTATCATTTTTTTATTTATAATTTGGTCTAAAGACCAAATTATAAATAAAAAAATTGAGAAATATCCCCAGCGGGAATTTCATAATTTAGTTTAAGGGAACAGAACATCAATAAAAAAATTGAGAAATATCCCTAGCGGGAATTTCATAATTTTTTATTTTCACTTATGTGTCGCTAGACACATAAGTGAAAATAAAAAATTGAATCCTATAAATCTTGTGATATAAACCAATAAATATTACACTAAATATGGTTAAATTTAACGAATTGTCTCCAGAAACCCAAAAAAGGCTATGCGGTGAGCTTAATACAATTAAAAGAACAAAAGATGACTATTATCAGATTATTCAAGATGAGAATGATGTTTTAAAATTTTATTTCATGTTGAGAATCAAAAATGAGAAAGCATATGAAGGGGGGTTATATATTGGACAAATTGATTTGCCTCTAAAATTTCCAGCATCTGCGCCTGTATTTAGAGTTTTAACACCAAGTGGGAGATTTAAACCAAATAGTACAATTTGTACAACTGCATCACATTATCATCAAGAAAGTTGGAATGTGTCATGGAGTTTAGTTAAGCAGGTTATCGGACTTTTATCGATATGGTTAGATGATTCTGAAAATGGAATATCACATATTCATGAATCTCTTGAGAATAAAATTAATCATGCAAAAAATTCACATCAATTCAATATGAACAATTATAAAAATATAACATTAAGATTTGATCAATTTGTCAATCCGGACGGAACACAAAAGACAAATGAACAAATCGATAAGTATTTTAAAGAAAATTGTAGACCTATTCCAAAACAAGAACAAAAAGTAGAAGTAAAAGAGACACAAAATTCATCGCCAAAGGAGACCTCTAAAGCAGAAATAAAAGAAACACCTGACGTGGCAGTAAAGGAGACGCCTAAAACAACAGTAAAGGAGACGCCTAAAACAACAGTAAAGGAGACGCCTAAAACAACAGTAAAGGAGACGCCTAAAACAACAGTAAAGGAGACGCCTAAAGCAATAGTAAAAGAAACACAAAAATTATCAAATGAGTCTACTAATAACATTAAAAAACTGTTTGCAAAAAAACAAACAACTGATTTTGAAGTATGCAGAGAAGCATATAAGTTATGTGTTAGTGACAAAAGTTTACAAAAAAATCTTAAAAAATTACATAGATATACAATTGACACATATGATATCAATAGAATTAAAAAAATTAATAATATTTTTGAAAAAAGAGATTTACAAGCGTCCGATAGATTGGCCTTATATGATGCATTGAATAAAAAAAATAAAAAAAATAACATCGTTAATAATATTGTAGACGATGATGCAAATGATGATGCAGATGATGATGCAGATGATGTTGTAAATGATGATGCAAATGATGTTGTAAATGATTATGCAAATGATGTTGTAAATGATTATGCAAATGATGATGCAAACGATGGTGCAAATGATAATGCAAATGATGTTATAAATGATGATGCAAATGATGATGCAAACGATGGTGCAAATGATGATGCAAATGATAATGCAAATGATGTTGTAGTTAATAAACAAAAAGAATTATTAAATAAATTAAAAGAAATCACACTGGAATCATATAATGTTCAAGTGATTGAACAATTGACAGAAAAATTATTGGAATGTTAAATATCATCTATATTTATTTCGTCAGATTGTTTTTCTATTTCCTCATCAGATTCTTTGTCTGATTCATCTTTCTTTTTAATATCATCATTAACGACTCTTTTGCCACCATCTGTATATTGTATGAATTCTCTTTCCTTTTTGCGTATTGATCTTTCTTTATCTCGTTGCTTTCTTTCGATATCATCTTTTGTTACATTTTGAGATCGAATATTTTTAATTTCATTTGCTAACTCGGCAAGTTTTTCTTCTCTGTCATCTTTATCAACTGCAAAAACATCATAGTCATCACCTTCACACTTAATCATTGATGCTGTTGCTTCTTGTTGTTGTTCCTGTTTAACAACCTTTGCAACAATTTCGCAACCATTATCCTTATCATAACTAACAATGACAATATCTCCTTTATTGCACCATACTTTCTTATTCATTCTTCCAGGAAGAATTGCTGTTACTGTTTCATCATTGTCCATTTTTACTTTGAACTGACTTCCACCCAATCTACTCAAAACGGTTGCATAGTGATGTATACCGTCGTCTTTATCAAAATGAAAGTCCTGTTCCTTTTTAAGTTTGGTATTTTTTTTGCCACTTTTATATCCCTTGCCACCACGTGTATTAGGCATTTTTCTATATTATATCACAATGTAATATTGTTCAGGAATTTTTAAAATCAATTTTTTATATTCACTATGTTGCCTTTAGGCAACATAGTTAATATAAAAAATGATAGAATTTCCGCTAGAATGGATATTTTTCAATAATTAAAAAATTGAAAAATAAAACTTTTAAGAATAGATTGTTTATATTATACAAATATAAAATGGAACAATATATTAATGCAATGGAACAACATATTAATGCAATTGCTGAACGCATGGCCGAATATGCTCGAGAAAACAATTTGCCTATTAATTTTATGAATCTTCCATATGTTGAAATAAATAATAGGCATATTGATGGAGTAGCTGGACGCATAACTCAATATTTTCGAGAAAATAATATTCATATTAATGGAATGGCTGAACATATAACTCAATATTTTCGAGAAAATACCATTCGAAATGATGTTCCAAACGTTCTAACAAATGATAATTCAGATGATGATTCAGATGATGATTCAGATGATGAATCAGATGATGATTCATATGATGTTCCAAATGATGTTCCGAATGACGTCCCAAATGTTGTAACAAATGATGTTCCAAATGATGTTCAGAATGATGTTCAGAATGATGTTCCAAATGATGTTCAGAATGATGTTCCAAATGATGTTCCGATTGATGATTCAAATAACATCAATGAAGATGAAACATTTGAATATTTCATTTCAAGATTAAATGGCGATTATAGTTTCAAATATTTGAGAGAAGAAATTGGTCTCAAGACAGAAAGACAAAAAATATTAAAAGAAAAAAATAAAAGGGAAATTACAAGAGACAGACTTAATCACATTGTCTCTTCAATTCCAAATAAATACATAACTAATGCAGTTTCATCAGAAAAAGCACAAATAACAAATGAGGCAATATTAACCCACATGGCGGACATATTTGGCTTCATAGATGACAGTTATAGGAATAAAATAATGGAAATTGTGGAGTCAAATAATGATTTGATTTCAGAACTGAATCGGGCAAAAAAAATCATTGATATTAATGGCTTGTTATGGCTGTCAATTTTGTCAATGAATGTTGATTCTGACATTGCATCTTTATTATTGGTATATTGCAATATTGATTCAGACAATGAATTTTTAACACAGACAAGCAATAAAAACATATCAATATTGGACATGACATTCTTTGAACCAAATTTAAGAGAATCATTAATTAACATAATTGATATTTATAAATATACAGATCTATTAAGAATAAAAAATAACAAGGGAGAAAGTTATTTAAAACGGCTAATCAGAACAAAGAAATTTAATGAAGTATTTGAATCTCTTGATAAAGTCCAACTTGTAAATACTCGTTATGACAAAGGCAATACAGTATTACATTATCTGATCAACAGTCCTAATTTAGAAATAGGGGAAAATGTATATGAACATATGAAAAGTCTTATTTATGTTGAAAATGACAAAGGAATTATACCATTCAATACTAAAATAAGAAATGAAAATTATAGTTCGATGTTGGATTTATATGCATCATTCAAAACATTCCATTATTATGACAGCACTGTTGCACTTAACTATTATTTTTTGTTTGTATATATAATAACAAACAATGAAGAAATAGATGATGCTGAATTAGAATTATTTCATAAGTATCTTGATAATATTTATGATTGTATCAATGATATAACTGTGACAGAGGGAACAGAATTAATAGAAGTACATAAAAAAATAGACACGTCGAAATATATTCTGGATATATATAATTTTATAATATTTGGTACAAGTTTGGAACTATTTGAATGTCATGGGAAATCAAATATTTCATTATTTGAAATAATATATCCATATTCATATAGGTATCCATCAAAATTACCATCAATGGAAAATCATTGCTACATTTATGTAGAAATCATGTTTAATAAATTAAAAACAAATAGAACATCTATGTTTGCATTATTCAGATATAATATTGGATTACATAAACATGCATTGTGGGTGGTTAATGAATTATGTGATAAACTTACAAGTTTAGATGAAAATATATATATGAATTTATGCAGAAGCTATTTGGCATTTAAATATACTTTTGCAAAGATGGATGACATAAGTTTGGAAATTGAAAAAACATTATGTATTACTGGAGAAAAAACATTTCAAAAATCTTATCTTAATGATATATTTAACATATGTATATATAACAAATTCGATCTGCATGACAGAAATGCTGCTGAACTTAATTATATTTTGAAACATCTGTTAATTAAAAGACAGTTGACATTCAATAGTCCAAAATGTGATGAATGTTTAGAAAATTATATTGGAAATATTAAAGATGATACAATAAATTCGTTGGATGTCAATAATATGTTAGGATTGATTAATACGAACTCGAAATATACTGGAAAATTAATAGAAAATTATGATTATAATAAATTTCTGAAAAGTCAGTCATCTTTTTTAGATTTTTTACGAGATTGTCGTCATTTGACATCAGAAAATCATTGTAATAAAGTGTATCAGTTATGTATTTCGAATAATATAAATGTCATGAATCATATTCTGAATGGAACTGATTCAAATAGAATCTTAGTTATTACAAAATTACTAACTGAAAATTTAGGTCAATGGGCTACAAAATGTATGTATGATGATAAGATGATTGATAAAATTATTAATGTCATGACCAATGAATCAATATTGGAAAATATGAATATGTACTATGATTCATTAATTAATATTTATCCTACTGTACAACAATTTAATGATTTTGTTGAAAGATATTCAAATGAAAAGTTTGATTTGAAAAATATTTTAGGTATGAGCAAAGAATCATTGCAAATATTTACTGCATTTAATATGTTCAAAAGATATTTGTTGCCAGAGATGTATGATAAGCTATTTGAAATAATTTATATGAATATTAATAAGGCAAGTCAAAAATTGGTATTATATGACGACATGAATGCACACAATTTATATTATATGTATACAATTAATAATAACAATGATGTATTTAATTCTGCAGAGTTTATTGAAAAAGTTAAAGAGTTTGAAGAAGAATTATTTTTAATAATCTTTGTCCAAAATAGACCAAGGGATAGAATGTTAAAATGTATTTATAAACATATGATAAATCCCTTAAAATTCAAATGTAAAATTGAGCACGATGAATATGAATGTTTGATAGATTATTTAATATTTAGAATGGACAATAATATTTTGTTGAATCATATAAATAAAGAAGTATTTCGGGAATGTGTTGAATACATATTACAAATGCCACATCTATTTGAAATTTGCATTGGTAAACTTGGATTAGACAATGTGAAAGAGATTATCAATGCTATTAATTTTGAAGAACATTTATTAAAGTTTATTCCAAAAATTCAGAAATTGACACATGAATCAGAAGAGAATATAATAGTACAAACATATTTTGATTTGATGTATAAATATAATTTTTATGATAAGTGTAATATTATATTAGACACATATGAAGAATTTCATGAAATGTTAATGGAAAAGTCAATTGCATCAATTCTAAAAAAAATGTTAACTTTAAAAAGACAGGATGATATTAAAAATTTAATTGAGAGAATTGAGTCAAGATCTGATGTTCCAAATGACTGTATAAAAGATATTATGAATATTAGAGATGCTGGACTACTTGATTATTTTCCAGAATTCATACATGTTAATAAATATTCTGAGTCACATGTCCATCAAATAATTAAAAAAAGTTTGACAGACCATTTTACTTTTGAATGTTTGATGTGTTTTGAACCTTCTAATCCAGAAATAATAAAGAAGATATTAAAATATTACTGGCGTCAAAAAAACAAGATTCCTTTTGTAACAACCGCGTGTTTGTTATTAAAACAAATAAAGGATATCGATTTGACAAAAAAACAATTAATCGAAGTTGTTATGCTAGAACCCAAATTGTATGATATATTGCTATCAAAATATCCAGAGGAAGAAATCATTAAATTAAAAGATCCTTGTGGAAATTATTTGTTATCTTATGCAAATATTGACAACTGTAAACAATATATTACACATTTTACAAAAGAAGAATTATTACAAAAAAATACATTTGGAACGGCTGTATTAGTTGAATTAATAAATGAATCAAATTATGATGTTTTATTGAATTATATTAAGAAATTAGGAATAGATCCAATTGATATTAAAAATAAAAATGGAAATGATTTATATTATCTAATGATTAAATATGTAACTTATGAACATTTAGAGAAATATATGTTATCAATTCCCAATGAATCATATTTAAATGTAAATTCGGCTGGCCGTATGTCATTAACAAATATAATTGAAACATACGATATTGCAGATGATTGCATTATTAAAGTCATAAAGAAAATCGGATTTGAAAATATTATGAAAATATCGGTTGTCCATGACATATTGAAATGTATTATTGCAAAATCATCTGATATGTTGAAAACATTGATAGAAGAAGAAATTATTACAAAAGATATGTTAACAACAAAATATATTAATTATGCATTAAAACGCAATAAAAGTGTTGATCTATTAATTCAATATGGAATCATTAATAAAGACACAATTGATGAAACAACATTGGTGAATATAATTACTTATTGTCCCGAAATTTTTGATGAAATTATTAAATATATAGATGATAAACATTTATTAACCAACTGTATTGCGGACAAAGTAATAATTGACAACGATGAAAAAATGGTGGTGAATTATATAAAAATGAACATCATATTATATTCTGCCATACATAATCATGTAATTTTGAATAAATTATTAAATATGAAAAATATGATTGTGTCAATAAAATTTTATGAAGAAATAGATATTAATGATAAAACATATACCATATTGACATTAGCAATGTTAAATAATCCAGATTCAGTGCAAACAATATTAGCATCTGACTTATGTACTGATAAATTTATTGCAAGATCATTTGACTTATTGGATTTTGAAAAGATTATTGAGATCCAACCTGCATCATGGTATTATTTAGTTAAAAATAGCAAATCAGAAAAATATACAAAGATCAACAATCAGGTTATTCATTATAATAGCAATTGGAAGTTACAGGTTACAAAAGAAAATATTAGCAAAGTTGCACATTTCATATTGGGGAAACAGGTCATATCAAAAAGAAAATGTGAAATTTGTGACATATTTGAACCACAAGTGGTATTGCTGTCTGAATGTAAACATAAATTTTGTATTTCATGTGCATTAAGAATGGATCTGAAATGTCATAAATGTGGATCAGAATTTCAAGACAAAATATTGTTTACTTAGATTTTATTTAAGAGGGACAGAACATTAATTAAAAATTGTAAAATCGCTCTTCGCGATTTTATCATTTTTAATTAATAAATATGTGGCTTTCGCTACATATTTATTAATTAAAAATTGAATTTAACATTTTATATATAAGGTTTTCCAATATAGAACAAACCATAAATGGCAAAAAAGAAATCAAAAATAGAAAGTACTTACAAAGACTTATTGGAAAAAAGTTTGAAGAATGGTGATGATTATAATATAAAAAATTCATTAATAAATCTGATTCAAATTAATTTTGACTTTAAAAACAATGCAGAATTAGTAAATAAAATTGCAAATGTGCCATACAAAAAACCTTATTACGACACTGTTGCTGAATTTATATTAAAATATCATAGCGTGATAAAACAAGAAACTATTGATTATATATTAGAAAAACAATTACCATATTTTTTTGATGGGTCAACTCCAAAAACAATAAAATGGTCAGATGTACCATCAACAGACAAAAACAATTCACGCAATTATTCATTGTTTCAAAATGAATTACATTTATATAAAACATCTATATTTCATAAATTTGACTATGTCACCTCTTATGTGGCTTTATATTTTATAAGACATCCAGAATGTATGATATACAGTAAAGAATTTCTATTATATTCCATATATGAAAAAGCTGATCAGATGATAATTGATTGTTTATCTCAATACAATAATTCAAAAGACAAATTAACTGATTATGAAATTCACACATGTTTTATAACATTAAATAATAACATGTACGACACATTTATACAATATCTAGGTATTGAATTAAATATTAATTTTGCGGAACATGTGTTAATCAAATATGAAACAACAGGTTATGAAAAAAATAAATATGCTTATTTTAATAAATTTAGAGAATTAATTATGTTTTTTATCGAGCATAACATTAAACCAGTCAATAAAATATATGAATTGGCCATTAGTAATATTATCAAAATGAAATATGATGATAAATATAATTTGTATCAAAGGAATGGCTATTCATATAAAAATATAGATATAAGTAGAGAAATTAGCGATTTGATAGATCTAATTTTAAAAGCAGGATATAAACCAACTAAGAATGATGTCGTATTAGCAATTAAAAATAAAATAAAAATTAATAACATTGAAAAATATGGTATTAAGATAGATGATGCAGATATTAAAAAGGTATGTGACGAAAATACATTTTACCCCTATGGGTATGGAGCAGAAAAAACTAATAAGGATAAAATTTTTAATAAAATGTTAGATGGTAAAATGTCTGTGAAAGAAGTTAAAGCTTTTTGCAAAGATTATATGCCAAATATATCACATTTGAATACAGCTACAAAATATAAAAATCAATATGCAGTCGTAAGTTATTTTCTTAATGATAAAAAAGTTAAACCAGATATATCTTGTATTTTGACATTATTACGGTCTACAGGTTCTAAACTATGTGACATATATGAAGAATATTTAAGACTCAATAATTATCAATTGACAAATCAACAGGAGATTATTAAAAAAGCACAAAAAACATTAAGCGACGATGATACATCGGACGATGATTCTGAAAAGAAACTTGTCACAAAGTCAAAGGTTATTAAGGATGTCAAACAAACAAAAGCTGTAAAGACGCCAAAAAAAGTATTAAGTGATATATTAGATGACACATCTGAAAAAGAACCAGTCAAAAAGACAAAAGTTGTTAAAAAAGTAAAGGTTGTTAAGAAAACAAATAAAGTATTAAGTGATACATCTGTTAAAAAAACATCAAGTAGTACTAATGAAACTAAACCAAAAATTGTTGAAAAAATATTAAGCGATACAGATACATCGGATGATGATACATCGACAGATGATACATCGGATGATGACACATCGGACGATGATAATAAATCTGCAAAGATATCAGTAAAAAAAACTGCACCGAAAATTGTTAAAAAAGCATTAAGCATTTCGGATACATCAGATGATGATACATCGGATGATGATAATAAATCTGCAAAGATATCAGTGAAAAAAACTGCACCGAAAATTGTCAAAAAAGCATTGAGTATATCGGATACATCGACAGATGATACATCAGACGATGATAATAAATCTGCAAAGATATCAGTGAAAAAAACTGCACCGAAAATTGTCAAAAAAGTATTAAGTATTTCGGATACATCGACAGATGATACATCGGACGATGATAATAAATCTGCAAAGATATCAGTAAAAAAGACAGTACCGAAAATCGTCAAGAAAAAAGTTGTCAAAAAAGCATTAGGCAACACAGATACATCGACAGATGATACATCGGATGATGATACATCGGATGATGATACATCGCACGATGATATAATTATCAAAAAGAAAGACAAAATAAATGAGAAAGTTGATTTTAATAAAATTGCTATACCAGATTCATATGATTATAAAAAACCATTGAAAGTAAATACAAAAGTAAAAAAGATATTTGGTATAACAGATAATAACATTAATCATATTGCATTAAGGGCTAACGTATTAGAATATTTAAATAAAAATAAAATGATAAATGGATTTACAATAAAATTGGATACAAAAAATAAAAAAGAATTTGGATTAAATGATGACATCAAAATGGAGAAGTTAGATGAATTTATTTATTTTATCAATCAATAAAAAATTGATAATCAAACTTAAAATATAATAAAGACATTGATAATATTATTATTACCAATGCCTAAAACAGATCAAGAAATATACAATGAATTATTACAACAAAGAACAATTTATTATAAATATGAATTTTATTATGAACAACCAAATATTAGAACCGCAGTAAAACAAAAAGCATATGATTTGGTATCGACCACAAAAAATACAGATAATGCAAATGCAGTAATTAGGTATATAATTGATTTCCCCATTATTAATTTATGGATTGACACAAATTTGATGAAAATTTTTGAGTGTATTGTCGACAGATCTTATTTAACGAAAGATACATTCTATTACGTGTTATCAAAATATCCTCTTGGCGATCTGGATGTAGACAAACGATATTTGGGATGGATTGACAAATATATATCAAGGAATATCAAGGATATCGATATGTCATCTTTACAAGATGTCCTAAAAATAAAAGTAAAAGATACTCAGTGTAATATGATATTGTATATGTTAAATATTTTATTAGATAAAAAATTATTGACTGATGATGATAAAGTTAAAACTATTGACACAATTGTGACAAATTTAAAATGGAATTCATATAAATATGTTAATATATTAAATAAATTGTTAGAAGAGAAGCCATTAAAATTAAGAAATCCTGTAATTAAAAAAATGTGTAAGTTAAATTTTGATATAACTAAAATAGAAAATTTCAATATGGACAAAATTGAAAAAAGTATGTATATACATAATCCTTATTTTATAAAATGTGCTTTAGAAAATGACAATGAAGTATGTATTCTTGATATATTACGAGAATCTGAAGATAGGATACATAATATATTACTTGATATCGGAATTGATGTCAATACATCAAAATTTGTCGAACTAATGAAAAAGATTATATCATATGCAAAGAAAATAGAAAAAATACCAGACAATATTGTTTTTAGTTGTATTTGGGTCATAAAGGAACATGAACAAATTGCAGAAAAAATTTTTGATAAAAAACTTCTTTTGACAAAAAATGAAATAGGTGAATATATGAAAAAATCATGTGATTTGCGTCTTTTTAAATATGTCAAAATAAAGGATTTAAATCCAAATAATATTGATGATCTGTATTGGTATTTAATTAATACAATTAGCAATACTGAATCGATAGAAATGTTTGAATACCTATTTCCAAACAGGTATGATGAAGAGACAATGAAAATTGCAGTTTATGTTGGTAATAATATAATTGCATTTGAATGTTCTAAATATGTTACAATAACCGAAAATGTCGTAAAATGTGCGTTAGGAATATGTAATAGTAAATTTATTGAATATGCTTTAGATAAAAAATTTATATTGAGAGAAGAACATTTAAATTATTTGTCCAAACCATATAATTATTTGTCCAAACCATATTCCGATGTAGATCATATATTGAATTTATTCAAAAGTCAAAACATATATTTAAATGATAAAACAAGTGATATGTTAATAGATAAAGGATTGATACCGACAAATATGAAATTTACTTATTATGATGTAAATTCTGATGACAAGGTGTATATGGAATATAATGAAAAATATAAAATTGAATCAAAGAAAAAAAAAATTAATAGAGATAACTTTACCGTAAATTTTATTAATAGTAAGAAAGATAATAAAAAAAATAATACAGTGTCAGCTACATCAAAAAATCTGTTAAAAATCAAATCACTTAGTGAAAATTTGTCTTATGATGAAATTTATGAGTTATCTGGTCATAATGAATGCGTCAAAATAATGAAATATATGATAAAACCAGAATATCTTAATCCCGTTACTCAAACAAAATGTGTTGAAAGCAAATATCAAATTGAAGAAATTGAATCAGACACTAGTGATTCAAGTGAAGATGAACCAAAGAAAAAAACAAAAGTCATAAAAGAAAAAAATAAATATTGATAATAAAAAGCCCAGACAAATCATAAATAAAAAAAATTGAAAAATATCTCTAGCGCGAATTTTATCATTTTTTTATTTCATTGATCAGCTTTTGCTAATCAATGAAATAAAAAAATTGAAAAATTTAAAGAATACAACCTATAATCATTATATATAACAGATATCAAATGGATACTATTGACACACGATATGAAGAGTCAAAACAAAGGATGACAATGATGTATAAAGACATCAAATTGAGAGTATGTCAATTTACACATATCAAATTAGTAATTGCAGTTCTATATTTAATATTGTCACTTCTAACATCATTCCCGACTAGATTCTTTAATGTGCTTTTTCTTGTTTACAATTTTTCCAAAACACTTGAGACATATGGATTATTGGATGAAATACGTCGTACACCAAGAACAGACTATCAAAAGAAGAATGACATTGTTGAATTAGAAACAACACATAAGTTATGGGTAATATATGTATTTTTGACATATATGGAATATTTAATCACAACATATTTGTCTGATTTAATTGGATCATATGCAACACAATTTGTTCTTATGACGATGTATTATTATGTGATTAACAATGTGAATAATTTCAGTAATGAGACAATTCTATTTTTAGGAAGATTTTATTACACAAATTTGACAATAATGAATAAATACAAAATGATTATCACAACTATGTGTCTATTTGTATTAAACAGTGTTGAGGAATTTAAATCACTAATGAAATCAATTAGAATGTTTAACTTTTTAGCAATTTTGAACTATATTAAACAAAATGCAGAGAAAATTAGGGAAAGAGCAATGCGTGATATGAATAAAAAAGTATCAGATGACAAATTTATAAAAGTGACAGAATATATCAATATAAATGAAATTGATGACACAACACAAGTTTTAGTTGATTTGAAAGAAAATGAAACAAATACAAATGATAATACTGTAAATCCAACAGTGACTGATGCAGCAAATAGTGCAGTAAGTGATGCAGCAAATAGTGCAGTAAGTGATGCAGAAGATGATGCAGTAAATAGTGCAGTAAGTGATGCAGTAAAAAATGCTGTGACTGATGCAATAAGCAATTCAGTTATTACAACGGAGAGCGACAATGAAAAAGTCGAACTAGAAACAGATGTGGTTGATGAATTAGATGAGGATTTCAAAAAGAATCAATAAGAGTTTGTTTATATTTAAGAATTTATTAGTATATTAATATAATGTTTATAAAGATTTTGAAAGGTGAATGGATTGTATCTGACATACAGGCGCACCCAGAATTACTATTTATTTATAGCAGTGACATTAAAGGCATTAAATATGACAGAGAACGTAAAAAGAAACATTGTGACAAATGTAAAAAAGATAGAAGAGGTAGATGTTTTGCATGTATAGAAAAACGCAAATGTACAAGATGTTGCAAATGTGTATTGCCAAAAATAGATAAACTACATCTTGAGGGTCAGGCTTGTATACGTCTTGAAAGAAATACAAGAGGAATCCCATGTAGAATGAGAGAAGGCAATGATAGAAAAGCTTTTTTTGATGATAAGGATTTTGAAAAGAATAAGGTAATCATAAAGCAAGAGGTTGATAATATAATAGCACGTTTGGCACATCCAAAAAACAAATATCATGGTGTCGTAATAGATGAATTTGGCGTAGGTGTAAATGAAGAAGATGGAAATATACAAAAGTATGCCCCAGAGACATATAAGTATGTTAGAGAACAATTAGTGAGATTAATTAGAGCAATTCAAAAAATAACAATATAAATTAATTATTTTCACTTTAGTCAAAAGTAAAAATAAAAATATTAATTAAATCATTCATCGTCTTTTATCGTGGTCTCAACCTATGGTTTCATCGGGAACTCAACCTATGGTTTCATCGGGAACTCAACCTATGGTTTCATCGGGAACTCAACCTATGGTTTCATCGGGAACTCAACCTATGGTTTCATCGGGAACTCAACCTATGGTTTCATCGAGAACTTTTCTTTCCACGTCTAGAACCCTTCTTTGATCCTTTCTTGGATCCTTTTCTGCCTCTTTTGCCACCTGTTTGTTTCTTTGAACCTTTTCTTGATTTTGATGCTTTCTTTGAACCCTTTTTAGATCCCTTTCTCGATCCTCTTTTTCCTCTTTTGCCTCCTTGCAAGTTGAGCAATTCTGCTAAATCATCTTTTGGTCCTCCAGGAAATGCCGCGTCTGACATATTGATATAATTATATTAGAGAATAAATTATTTTTGACGCAATTATTTCATAAAACGGAAATTTATACTATTTTTATTTTTTATATTTAAAGAATAAAAAATGTGAAAATGTTTAGTCTTTTTAATAATTAAAAATTGAAAAATATCCCTAGCGGGAATTTTGTAATTTTTATTTTTTAACTATGTGTCTGACGATACATAGTTAAAAAATAAAAATTAAAAAATTGCTAAGTCACGACTTTATCATTTTTTATATATAATTCGGTCTTTAGACTGAATCATATATAAAAAAATTGATATTTAAACTGAAACTATATATTTTATATAATGCAATTAATGGAAATGGAAAAAAGTATCAACAAATGGGCAAAAGACCATCCTGAAGCAAATATTAAAAATGTGTCATATGACGACAAAAGTGTGATATTTCAAATAGGCGCCAAGAGATTCAAGATAGAAGAAGTAATTATGAACAAGAAATATTTTATTGTGAAAACAGAGCCAATTGAAAGATTAAAATGGATTGATAAATTAAATTTGTTGAGTATCCAAAATGACATCAGTGTTTCGAGAATATTAAGAACAATAGTTAAAAATAATGTAGAACCTATTTCAAAAGAATATTTAACACAAAAAAAGAAATTAGAATTGTATGATTTGATTGTGTCTTCACATACGCCAGTTGACAAATTTCCAGAATTAAAAATAAACAAACTGTTTCCAAAGAATGTCATTGCAGATATGATTATAAATGAATATATTGAAAATATGTCAAATGATAATTTAGAATTAAATTTGTTAGACAATAATATTTATTGTTGGGAAGTGAAATTAAAAATGTCAATATCAACAGTAATTGTACATATATATTTTAATGATAATTATTATCCGAATTATCCACCAATAATAGAAGTCGTGTCACCTAATTTCTTAAATAATTTATCATATAGGATATCAAATTCAAAAATGTTTAATTTTCATTATTGGAATCCATCTAATAAAATTACAAAATTACTCAACAGAGTTATTGATATAATTAATAAATGGGGCGTTGTTAATGATAAATCATCAGTACTTCATCCAATTGAAAAAAAAATAGCAATACTTGCAAATTATGTTAATAATACGATTGATGATGAGATTGACAGAGATATTAATTTTATACCATATCTAAATTTAATTAAAGTAATAAGGAAAAATAATCATAATGGAACAGGATATTTGAAGGATAATGCAAGTAAAGTTTGGAATGTCGAAGAATATTTAAATATAAAAGAACAACAAAAACAAAAGATTCGAACTTTGATATTAGACATCATTGATGATATTAAGAAAGAAGATATTAGTAAAATAAATAAAATATTAAATAGGTCAATATTAAAAGGATTTATTAATGAACAACTGGATGTGCCTTTGTTGGAAATCGAAAACAACAAAAATTATGACGCATATTTTAATTTGTTGGATTGCCTAGCAAAAAGTGAAACAATATCATTTTTTAAGAATGGCATTTATGATACACTAAAAAAATTAAAGGATGAATCTGAAAATGCATTAAGATATAACAAAAATAATCGTCTGGCAAAGAAGATCATATTACTATACAATACAGTCGATACTATATATAATGAAGAAACTGACACATGTACAGATTCAATTGAGGAAACAGATTCGAAGTACGTAAAGACAATGAAACAATATAAGCTACGGCTAATACAAATACGCGTGGGAAATCATTATTATGCGTCACACTATCACAAACAAATGCCTGCAAAAACAATTCAAAGATTGTCAAATGAAATTCCTGCTTTGGAAAACTCACTGCCTATTGCAGATAATTCTTCTATATTTTTGTGTGTTGATGAAGAACATATAAATTTTATGAAAGTACTCATTATTGGTCCACCAGATACGCCATATGAAAATGGCTGTTTTATTTTTGATATGTTTATCCCAGATAAATATCCTAATGTTGCGCCAAATATCCGCGTGAAAAACACTGGAAATGTTAAAATGAATCCAAATTTAAATGAAGATGGTTCGATATGCTTATCAATTTTAGATACATATGTAGGCGACACAGCAAAAGGAAGTGAAAAATGGATTCCACAAATATCAACTATATATCAGGTCTTAATGTCGATTCAAGGACAAATTTTAGTCGAGAAACCGTGGTTAAATGGAGTAGAACATTACAGCACATATGATGACAAAATGAGTTTGGACTATAATAAAGGAATATATGGATACACTATGCAATACGCAATGATAGATTTACTAGATAAATGTCAATATCCTGAATTTGATGAAGTAATTAAAAATCATTTTAGACTAAAGAAAGAAGAGATTTTAAACACTTGTAAGAAATGGGCTGATATGAATAAAACCTTAAAAAGTAAATATAAAAAGCTTAAACTATTGCTAAGTTCATAAATAATTTTCTGATTTACATGTGTCACAAATAACTATTCTGCTGCCACTAATTTTTTTTACTGTTGTTTCCTTTGATTTACATGATTTACATATGACATATTTTTTAATATAATTGCCTAATGTCGTCTTAATTTGTGGCAATCTGAATATCCCTGTAATTTTTAACCCCTCATTTGACATAACAACATCAGCAGACAATTCACTCTTTAGATAATCGACGATATCATTTTCTTTTCTGTTGATTGACATACAAAAATCGCTTATGTTTGTGATTTTTGTTCTTTTATTTTCAATAAGGACATTGGGTGTAACAACTGTTTTTTTTAATGGTGTTTTAATGGCATTTAATTTATCAAATGCCCTTTGCAATAATTCATATGTGTCATATTCCATTTTTGAAGTGGTAATATATGATGATTGGATGATTGGATGATTTAATGTTAATTCTTCAATTTTTTATCATATGTATTTTCTAAAGAAAATACATATGATTAAAAATGATAAAATTCCCGCTAGGGATATTTTTCAATTTTTATAAATATATTCATAAAAATTGAAACATTATATCATTTGAACCATGCATAATAATGGATTATATTTGTGCTGTTTTTTAATAACATAATAAAATGGAAGAGGAAAAGGAAAAGGAGTTAGCCAAAGCTGTTGACTGTTTACATGAATCAATTCCAAATTATGTATTTAATTATTGCGATAATCACTGTGTTGTTTTTGAAAAATTAAGTGATACAATAACTGATGAAAATCGTGAAAATGTCGCAAATAGATGTACTGCATTATTTCATGCAAATAAATTAAAAGTCATTAAAATTTTTGATTCTGATACATTTGAACATAAACATCAAATTGGTGATTATGAATGCAATACAATAATTGAAAGAAGTGATATAAGTTTGCTATATTATACTAGAATAGAGACTGTTATAAATTTGTCAAGTAGAAGTAAAATAACTGATTACTATGTTGATCGAGAAAATAACAAGACGTATAGTTATTTTTTTGATTTTTATGAAAGTGGAACAAAAAAATCATTGAGATATACAACAGATAACAAAATCAACACATATTACGAGTTTTATGATAATTCCAGTATGAATCCTCGACTTAAATTTCAATATGATCAAGATGAAAAACTTCATGGACAATATGTAGAATATTATTTTAGTCTAAATAAATTACTATCTTATGATTTATATATTAACACAAGTTTTGAATGTAATTATAATCATGGAGTAAAACATGGAAAATCTTATGAATATGATAAAAATCATAAGATAATATCACATTACAACCATGTCGATGGAAAATTACATGGAGCTTGTTATGAAGAATTAGGTATGATAAGAAGATATATGATATATGATAATGGAAATCTCATTGATGATAAAATCTATATTCCAACAAAGAAACATTTATTGGCATTAGAATTTTTATGAATATATTAACCTTAGGAAAAAAGTTAATATATTTATAAAAATTGAAAAATATCCCTAGCGGGAATTTTATCATTTTTAATTATTTGATATATGACTTTCGCCACATATCAAATAATTAAAAATTGAAATGCTGTATTTCTTAAACTATGTATAATAATATACTATCTTTGTGCTGTTTTAACAACATTTCAAAATGGAAGAGGAGTTAGGTAAAGTTATTGAGTGTTTATATGGATCAATTCCAAATCATGTATTTTATTATTGTGCTGATCACTGTATTGTTTTTGAAAAATTAAGTGACACAATGACTGATGAAAATCGTGAAAATGTTGTAGATAAAAATTATGCATTATTTCATGCAAATAAATTAAAAATTATTAAGATTTTTAATCTTGATACATTTGAACATAAAAATCAAATTGGTGATTATGAATGCAATACAATAATTGAAAGAAGTGATATAAGTTTGCCATATTATGTTAAAATAGAAACTGTTATAAATTTGTCAAGTAGAAGTAAAATAAATGGCTTTCATAAAGATTATTATGAGAGTGGCAGCTTGAAATCATGTTGCACATATAGAAATGGCAAAAAATTTGGTAAATATTGTGAATTTTATGACGAGATCCATACGCGTGGAGGCGAAGAGCAGGAATATTTACGACTTAAATGTACATATGATGAAGAAGAAAAACTTCATAAAAGTTATACAAAATACTATATAAACCAAAAGATTAGTTTTAGATGCCAATATAGACATGGAGTCAAAAATCAAGTTCGTGAATTTGATGAAAATCAAATTCTGACAGCATCTTATAAATATGTAAATGAAGTATTACATGGAACGTGTTATAAATATGATAATGGTGTGATAGCAAAAATAATATATGATAATGGAACATTATTAATACAAAGTGAAATTTTTTTTACAAATGTGTAAATTGCATATAAACATTATAATTTTAAAATTATAATGTTGTCAATCATTTTTGAAAAGTACAGGAAGTTTATAAGTAATAATTTATATGTATATAAATCTTGCAAACAGTACATCATAATATTGAAAAAGTTATATAATACAATTACAAATGAAAATAGAAAAGGAATAATAAATGCTGATTATGCAAAGTATAGAGGAAATAGGTTTGAAGTCATTTTAATTTTCAACAAATTTAATCCAGATGAAATGTTGAATGAGATTTTGACAGAATATCAAAATAAAAAAGTAGTTTACACAACAGGCAAAATAGTTACACCAGATTATTACGACTGTGACATGAATAATATTTGCAGTAACGGCATACATTATTATAAAACAATTGAACAAGCTTATTACCATGATATTGAAGCACATGCAATAAATTACACAGGAGTAATAAAGGAATGGTTTCATAATGGAAAAAAAATAAAAGAAATAAATCTAAAAGAAGGACATAGGCATGGCCTAGCAAAATATTGGTATGATGTTGGAGGAAGAAGTTTAGAAATAAACTACTCAAATGGAATGAGACATGGAACATATAAAGAATGGTATAGAGACGGTATGTTGGCATGTCAATCAGAATACAAAAATAATTTGTTAGATGGTTCATCAACTTGTTTTTATATGAATGGAAAAAAAGAATCTCAATACACATATGAGAAAGGCAAACGAGTTGGTGTTGGAAGAGAGTGGCATGTGAATGGAAATGTTAAAATAGAAGGTATATATGTAAATGATGTACGAATAGGTGTATGGACAGAATGGTATGAAAATGGAAATAAAAAATATATTGGGACATATGTTGATAATTTAAAAAATGGATTATGGACATTTTATCACGATGATGAAACTCCCAGTGCAGAAGGTATTTACAGATTTGATGTTCCTATTGGCAAATGGAGTTATTGGACAAAAAATGGCATTCAATATGATTATATAATGGAATAAAAAAAATCAATGAATAAATGCATCAAGAAACTTTTCATTTTGTTCGGTAATCAAAATTTATAGAAAATCATATACTTATATTGTTTTTCTATAATGTTTTGATTAACTTTTTTACTTTATATCCATTTTTCCCTTGGGAAAAATAGGTATAAAGTAAAAAATTTATAAATAAACATATATTGAAAATTATATAAAATTATATAAAATTATATAATTTTGAATATCGGTATTATCTTTTATTATTTTTTTACTAATTTCAATTATTGAATTTAATAAAGACACACATTTTTGCAATTCAAATTCGGATGATCCTTTGCTTTTTAATACGTCTTTTCCTAAATCCAAAAATTCCGATAATTCTGTTAAAAAATTAATGTTGTAATCACGAATACCCTCATATACTTTTTTTAATTCATTTTTATCAGTGTGAGAAATTTTATCATTCAGAGTTTTAATTAAAGATTCAGCTGATTGTTTAAAAATAGAAAATGCAGTAAGCTGTTCATTAAACTCTTTAACAGATGCATCAAGGTCTGTAGAGGAAGCCATTTTTGACTGTTAATACATTTTTTACTTTATTATGTTTGTCAAATAGTTCAAAAGTCAATTTTTTATTTATTGATTTGACGAAAGCTAAATTGATAAATAAAAAATTGAATTATATACTACATATTAACATATATAAATACTATTATCATAATGGATAAATCAATTCTGGTTTTCAAAAATGGCATATACGACAGTGAGATAAATGAGTTTAGAAAGAGAGTTCTCATTAAGTACAATTATGACTTTTGTACTGAATATTCCAGATATAAAAAAGACCTACTTAAATTTTTGGAAACTGTAATTCCAAATGAAAGTGATAGAAAATATTTATTGACTTATTTGGGACATATTTTAACTAATACAGAAACAGATTTGCCTTATCCTATTTTCTGGGGTGATTTTTGTTGTTCATATTTTTTAGAAAGATTGATAATGCGTGCATTATGTATTGATAGATGTGCATATAATCTTTATAATAATGAATTTAAGCATACTAATTGCATTGGAACATTAAAATTATTATATGATGGTATTTCGACTGTTCGAAATATGGTATTAGGAGAAAAATATATACCAATTACAATCGAAGATCTTGACAGAAGCAAGTTTGTAATTGATGATGATCTACAAGAAAAAATCAGAATTATTAAAATAAGCATAAATCCCGATAAAGAAGAATCAGAAGAAACATATTCTGCATGTGAAAATGACTTTTTACTGCTTTTATTAGAACATTGTGAGAAACATATTACAACTAATAAAAGAAGAAAAATTGGCGAACATCTGTAAAAAATATATTGACAAAGATTTTTATTTATATGACAACCGAATTATAAATATATATCTTTCGATACATATTTAAAAAATAAAAAATTGAATCCTAAATTCCTTGATAAATATACTCATAACATATTATATAACCATAAAAATGTATACCTTTGTAGCTGCCCCCCTTATCTTTGCATTTGGCATGGTGACATGCAAAATGTTAACATTGATTTATAACTTTTTTAAATATACTAGAAATGACAACAGATTTAGACATACAGGGGATGAAGAAGTACATATTAGTCAAAGTGATGACGATTCTGATAAAGATGAGGATGCTGATGAGAGTGATGAAGAAGTTGACGATTATAAATTGGAAAATGACATTCCAAAAAATTTATGTGAAAGAATGCAATATTATGAAAGTAGAACAATGGACACTTTTGCAATTATTCCCCCATATCTGCCATTCATCATTCGTCTTGATGGGAGAGGGTTTTCAAAACTGCTTAGAAAATTAAAATATTATGCATGGACAAATCATCAAAGTGTTTATTCAAGTGAATTTAATAATGCGATGATTCGTACTGCAGAGGATCTGATCACAACATTTTCAGCATCAACAGCTTATACACACAGTGATGAAATAACATTGATCTTTCCACCTGCTTGTACATATGATGAATTTATTCAAAAGCAAAATAAATCAGTACATATTTTCAAAGGAAAAATCACAAAATTATTGTCCATCATTGCATCACATACTTCTGTAAGATTTAACAAACATTTCAGAGATGCCATGACAGAAAATAACATGACTGAAATGATCACTGAATACAACAAAGATAAATATTGTTTCACATTTGATGCTAGACCACTTGTATTTCCAACGGAGGTCACTTATGAAATTGTAAATCATATGATTTGGAGATCGAAATATGATTGTTACAGAAATTATATTTCAATGTATTCCGATAAATATTTAGGAAAAACAACAACAGAAGGTATTAGTACAAACAAACGTATTGAAATGTTGAAGGAAATGGGAGTTGATTTTGATAATGAAAAAGACAAGTCAATGAGAAATGGTGTATATGTTAAATTAGAAAAATATGAAAAGAGTGATAGGGAATCTTCTCTTGATGACAAGAAAGTCATCAGAAAACAAACAAAATTATTTGTGTTGCCAGATATTAAATGTGATGATGAAACAATTCGAATGATGTTAAATAAAAATCTATGATTTAATAGACAAAAACATGTCAAAATTATCAATACATATTTTAAGAATATTATTTTTCAGTTCATATACTGTTAATTTTAGTTCTTGAATAATTTTTAATAATATTTCTTTATTTGCATGAATGACACAATCATACATATTATTTGTGCCATTATATAGCCATACAATGGCAATCTTAAAATCATAATACTCATTACATTTTTCAGGACTCCTGTTTCTAAAAATAGAACATGCTTGTGAAATTGGCACAGTGTCAATATATTTTGTTGACAATAAATATTCTGCAAACAACCTTCTGTTATGTGCAGAATTTAAAATAACAACATCATACAAATCACCATTTTCAAATGATAATTTTCGTCGATAAATGTTATTCAGTAGATTATAAGCATGTGCGTCGATCAATTTGCCAATCATATAATTTGTGCCACATCCAGAAGCATTTCTATGTCCGCCACCATTGTAAAGTTTAGCAATTTCAGACACATCTGTTCTGTCATTGGTTGATCTTAAACTATATGTATATTCATTCCATGTGTCATCAAAACTGTAACAAATAGCAAAATCTATATTTCTATATTTTAACATAAGTGCATTGCCAATATCTGATTTTAATCTGTCTGTATGAGACACAGCAACCAAATATGGCTTATTGTTATGCAATACAAATTGTAATGAAGCATGTTTTACAGCATCTTCAATATAAAAGTCATTTTGAAGTGTCATTCCACTTCCCACAACAAAAACAGTATCATAAATATATTTGTCATCTAAAAATTTGCTGTATTCTTCAAATGTAAATTTTCTAGAATAAAGGTAAGAAGTAAATTCTCTTGTATTCGGCAATGCCTTTAACCAAATGTCATTGTCTTCAACATATTTTACCATTAATGGAACATCAACATCTCTAAAAAAGTATTTCCATGTGATGTATGCACCACTATGGTTCATTACAAAAACTTTGTTTGTTTCTGGAAATTCTGCTAATCCCTCTTCTGCAGTTTTGTGATGATCTAAAACCAAAACATTTTTGGCTTTTGACAAAATATCTTTCATCACAGGATATTTATATGCAAAATCACATAGCAAAACATTCTTTCCTGTTACATCAGGTGGCAAAGATGTAAATGATGCAGGATGATATTCTATTGTTTTTGATTTGTCTTTAAAATATGTGTGGCATGCTAGTGCAGATGTAAAGCCATCTGAACATTCTCCATGATAGATGCATAAGTCAACATCGTCCGGAGACAATGTCGCCTTCGAAAAGTCAATTTCAGAAGCCATTTTGTATGGTAATAGTAATTAGATATAAAAGTACTCCTAATGATTTTATAAATCAATTTTTTATTTATATTTTATACAACATCATTATACAATCTTTCATCAATATATATAACACCATTAATTGACCATTCTTGGAATCTTCCGTGTAATTTGCCATCTACATATTCACATAGTTCCAATTTTTTTCCATTAGAAAACCATTTTGCATACATGCCGCTCAAATTACCGGCAAAATATTCACACTCTAGTTTTTTTGCTCCATTTTCGTGCCATTCATAATATTTTCCAGTATAGTCATTTAACTGCAAATTTTTATAATAAGCTGGTTCAATTGTTTTATAGTAATGTATTCCTTCTGTATGAATTTTATTTAGATCTGTATTAAAATTTTTTTCTTCAATGACATTTCCAACAAGATACTTTATCTGTTTACTTGGATATATACTATTATCAATTGATGCAAGTTCTGTCAAACTCACAATATTAAATATCTTTAAAACAAGCAATTTATTTGCTCTAAATTGTGCACATTTATCATCAAATATATCTCCTCTGGATTCATTTGTAATGGTGTCATTTAATTTTTCAAGTATCACAATACATGATTTACATTTCTTAAATACACAATTACGACTGTTTATTAGATTTTCATATTTCTTTTTGATATCTATTAAATTATTTAACATTGATAATAGATAAAATATAATTATTTGTTTATGTAATTTAAAAAATTGTGGGAAATGCCTACTCGCGTTTCCCATTCTTTTTTATTATTTTGAGATGTGGTGAAAGCCAATATCGAAATAATAAAAAATTGTGGAAAATGCTTACTCGCGTTTCCCATTCTTTTTTATTATTTCGAGATGTGGTGAAAGCCAATATCGAAATAATAAAAAATTGTGGAATATCGCTAACGCGAATTCCATCATTTTTTATTATTAAATTTATGTCTATCAACATAAATTTAATAATAAAAAATTGAACAATATACTGCATACATTCTTAACAAATAATATCATACTATTATATACAAAATGGATTGTCAAGATTGGTCTCCTGTTGTTTTCAAGAAGAAGAATCCTTCAAATGCACCAAAGAAAACAGAGAAAAAAATGGATGCAGGGAAAAACTCACACAAACCAGACTTAAACATCAAAAAATTGGTTGAAGATGACATTCCACAGATCGAGTTGAAAGTCCCTCATGACATTTCAATGCAAATTCAAAAGGCACGTTTGGATGCAACAATGACACAACATGAATTAGCAACCAAAACAAGCATTCCTGCAAAAATTGTAACAGACATTGAGAACGGAAGTATTGTGTACAATGCACAGACAAAAAAATACATTCAGATGTTGGCCAAATCACTAGGAATTAAAATTATTAAACAAAAAACATAACATATAATATATGGATGACAATAAAAATAATGGTCTGATGACAAAGATATGGGGCGCCCATCTGTGGGAAGGTTTACATGCCATTGCGTTTGGATATCCAATAGAACCAACTGAAGAACAAAAATCGCATTACAAAAATTTTTTTTATGAATTGGCATACACATTGCCATGTAAATTTTCAAGAGAATCATATTTAAAATTTATATCAGAAGATAATGATACAAAAATGACTGATGATATTGTCAAAAATAGAGATACATTAACCCATTGGATATACAATCTACATAATAAAGTCAATCAAAAATTAGGCATAACATATGATATTACATATGATGATTTTGTGGAAAAATATGAAACATTCAGGGCAAAATGTAAACATGATAATAATGGTTGTGTAATGCCAATTGAATTGAAAGCAGATGCATATAAAAGAAATTTATATAAAGAAGCACCTGTGATAAAAAAAGAATTAGCAGAAAAATTTATAAGATATGCGGAAGAAAGAAATTTTGATATCAAAACAATTTTAAGTGTAGATATATTCAGTAAAGATAATAGAAGATTAAGAAACAAAATATGTTGGGAAATCATAAATAAAATGAGAGAAAATGCAATTCCTTCATTAGAAACTGAAGGGAAATACAAGGATCGTCCAACAATAAATGAATTAAAATTAATATCACTTCAATCATCGAATTTATCAAATGATGAACTTGAGAAAATATTGATACTTTTTTAACTTTCATCGGGAACTTTTTTGTTTTTTGTTGTAATTTTCTCTCTCTCTTATTATTTTCTTAACGACATTCACTGTTTTTTTATCAGTACCATATTTGCTAGATGTTATTGTTTTTACTTTCCATTCTGTTTTACAAGTAAAACAAATAGGCAGATCTGCATCTTTATTAATATTAGTTATGCAATATTTGTGAAATGCATGCTTACATTCTCCGATTAAAATTGTGCCGTCAAAAATATGTTTCACATTATCATTCACAGTTGGTGCTGAAAGATTTCTTCCACATAAGCAAACCTTGTTTTCACAATCAAAATCAAGTGTTGCAACAATATTAATTTTATTAATTTTTAAATTTGCCATTATGTCGTTTGATATATATAATACAACATAATCATCATGTTGATATATTTTCAATTTTTTTATTTATTAATTTAGCGATAGCTAAATTAATAAATAAAAAAATGATAAAAGCGCAAATAGCGATTTTACAATTTTTTTATTTATAATTTGACCTTTCGATATATTAAAAAATAAAAAAATTGAAAAATAAAAACAATATTAACTACTTGTCATTCAAAACAATATCAACTGCTTGTCATTCAAATATCAGTAAATGCACAATGGAACAAATTAAATCCCAATTAGAAGAATATAGACAAAGATGTCATAAAAAATATTCTGATATCAAAAGAAAGGAATATATATACAATAAATACAAAAATTTAATCATTTTGGAAGAAGAGAAGAGATCTGCATACAGAATCCAGTCTTTTTTCAAGAAACATATTACATATGAAGTTATGAATTTGACACCAGAAGAAATCGAAGATATAAAAGGTGTTAATAGATATCGCATGAGAATACCAATGGTAAATCTAGAGGAAATAAATGAATTGTATTCACATATGGAAAATGAAGCAAGAGAAACATATAGTGATTTGGACATTGTTAATGTTGAACTATTTAAAATTAGACAGGAGAAGGAAACAAATTTGAGTTCGATGTTATTAACTGCAGAAAAGATACCTGTTTTAGTTGATTTGTCGATTTATGGAGTCAATCCATATATTCCAATTTGTTTTGAAGATAAGACAATCACATTGACTGATCAAGATATGATGAAAATTAAAGGCGTGTATGAAAAAACAAATCCAGAAACTTTGACAGGAAAAAAATTTATCGAAATGATTGAATGGTCAAAAGCAATTAGAGATGCATATGTAAATATGTTGCAATAAAAATTGAATTACAAATTGTATAATTATTACAATAAATAATTTATTTATGAACAACTCTCAAAATGGCTTCTTTAACAGATATATGTGAAGCTAATTTAGAATATATTGAAAATCCTATTACTGTATATAAAAAATGTAATAGGTATATTTTGATATTATGCAAACTTGAAGATACTGTTACAAACGAATCCAGAGAATTTATCATTGATCCAAAATATGCAAAGTATAAAGCCAACAAATTACGAGTTTTAAAAATTTTCGATATGTTTACTTTAGAAGAAATATTAGAATTAAAACAGGAATACACTTATGTTAAAAATGAAATTGTTGAAGAAGTGACATATTGCAAAACTATCGAAGTTGCATATTATGCAGATAATTACAAATTAAATTTAACAAATGGAAAATTCATTGAATGGTATGAAAATGGTTCTAAAAGAACAGAATATACTCTAGTAAATGGAAAGATTGATGGAATATATAAATATTGGTGGGACAATGGCAATTTACATATAATGAATACAATGTCAAATGGAATATTAGATGGAGAAACCAGAGTGTATTATACAAATGGCAAAATTAATATTCTGCGCAATTATGTCAATAATGTCATGAATGGTGATTATTATGAATGGTATAATAATGAAAAAATAAAAATAAAATGTACATATATCAATGAAAAAAAAGATGGAACAGAAGAGACATGGTATGAAAATGGAAATAGGAAATTTGTGTGTGACTTTAAAAATGGCATACATCATGGAAGATGTATATCATATTATGAAAATGGAAGGGAACGAGAATTATTTACATATGAAAATGGAATATTAAATGGAGATCATATATTTTTCTATGATGATGGAAAAATAGTACATAAATGTAAATATTCAAATGGATCTACAAAAAATCTTTTGTGGACAGATCTAAATAATAATCCAAGTCATCCTTTGTAATCAAATGATATAAATATAATTTAATATTTTAAATTATGACATACGCTACATTAGAACAGGTTAAAGAGGCATTAAAAGAATATGTTGATGATCCAAAATATATTTTTGGTGAATGTAGAATTTATGAAAAAATTTTTAACAGGAAGGATTATATAATTGTTTTACATAAATATGATGATGAATATGATGATTTATTTTGTGATAAAATTATTAATTTAAAAACATTAGAAAGAGTAAAATCAATAACCAAAAAACTAGCTTCAGGCGGGATTGAAATAGACGCAATACATTTTGTAGAAAATGAACCATTATACGATAATAGTAAAGATACAGATGAACCTATATTTTTTCACGACAGTATAGACATAGCATATTATCGTTCAATTTGTTATGATTTAAAACACATAATGTACACAGGAAAATTTATTGAATACTGTTATCATGATGGTAATATTATAGAAGAAGTTGCATATTACAAAGATGGTGTAAGACATGGTTCATGTGAAAAATATTATTACGATAGTCTGCAATTAGAATTTAAATGCGATTATGAAAATGGTTCGAGAGTAGGCGAAGTAAATTTTTATCATGAAAATGGCCTGTTATTATGTAAATATTATGCCGAAAATAAAAAGTTAAATGGCGAATCAATCCATTATTATGATGATGGTCAAATAAATGTAAAGTGTAATTTTAAAAATGGTGCATATGATGGAGAATATTTACAATATTATCATGATGGCAAATTGATGATCAAATGTAATTATGTAAATGATTGTATAGAGGGTAATTATGAATTTTATGATTCAGATGGAAAAATTATTGATAATAAAACAAATTTAGATATAATAAAAGAAAAATATAAAAAATATATTGATGATCCGAGATATGTGTATTGTGACGTAATTGCACGAGAATGTCGTTGGAATAATAAAATAAATAATGGCCAAAAGTACATTGCCATAATGAAGAAAACAAGATTTACCAATACAAATGAAGCACAATTAACTGTTGTAGACGATAGATATGCAACATACAATGCAGATCAATTGTGTGTAATAAAGTTAATAAATCCTTTTGCATTAGAAGAAATAAAAAAATATCAAAATTTAATAATTCAAGCTGTTACTCATATTCACACATCGCATCAATACAGAGATATATGGAATATGCGTAGGGGACATGGATTGAGTGAAAGAGTAGAATATTTTAAGACAATTGAACCAGCTTATTATTCACAGATACATAGAAGTGTGAACTACACAGGAAAATACATTAAATGGAGTCATGATGGTAAAATAATATTTGATTGTAATTATATAAATGGAAAGTTAAATGGAGTTCAAAAATATAATGGTCGTAATTTGCACTTTATTATGGATAAACAACATCAAGAAGAAGAAAATGTGTATATAAAATTAGAATTAGATAGATAATCACTATCATTTTTATTTATATAAATAAAAATTGTAAAAACATAACAAGTATGTTTTCATTCTTTTTTATTATTGATTTCATGTGTCAACATGAAATCGATAATAAAAAATTGTAAAATATCCCTAGCGGGAATTTAATCATTTTTTTATTTATAATTTGGTCTAAAGACCAAATTATAAATAAAAAAATTGATTTTTAAACTGTAAAGGATCTAGATGTCAAATATACCATCATACCCATACAAAATGTCTTGCCCATGCCTTTACTACTATACCGATGCGTACAAACGCATCAATTGTCCTTTGAAATCATTGGACATCACATCAAATATCAATGACTGTTTTTCGACTACAACTGTTGTCCAGACGTATTACAATGATAGCAATGCAAAGATTAATACACACTATGCATTTAATCTTGATCCAAATGCATTTGTAACTGGATTACAAGTTGATTTTAGGAATAAGAAAGAAACATTGGTTGGTACATTTTCCGAAAAAACCCAAGCAAAACAATCATATAAACAAGCATCTGAAAGTGGTAAGAAATCGTGTATTTTGAATGATGCCGGAAATGGACATTACACTGTTGAATTGGCAAATATTGATGAAGAAGAATATGTGACAGTAACATTTACATATGTGTCAAATTTGGAAACAACTGACAAAGGATTTAGATATCTTTATCCAACAAATATTTCTCCAAAGTATAACAATAATGGAAATTCAGGTGAAACGACATATAGAGAACAAAAAGTGGCACATTCTGCAGATGTCGATTATACATTCTTGTTCACATTAAATTGGAAAACAGGAACGAAGATTCTTGACGTTAAGTATAATGAGAAAATGAATCCACTTGTAGAGACTATCAGTGACAATGAACGTAAAATTACAATGTTTACAGAACCAAAGGAAGGTGATGTTTCAATTACATTGAAATCAGAAAATAGACCAGCATTTTATAAGACTCATCACAATGGAAATGTATATACAATGTTGTCATCGAAGCTTGATGATATTTTAGAAACAAAGCCACAAAAACGTGAATACATTTTTGTCTTAGACAGAAGTGGATCAATGGCAAATGATTCGAAGATTGATTCCGCAAAAAAGGCATTAGTATTATTCCTTCGATCACTTCCTGAAAATTCATATTTCAACATCATTAGTTTTGGCAGTGATTATGATCCAATGTATAATCCATCACAACCATATAACAAGTTGACTTTAGAAACCACTGTTAATAAAGTAGAAGTGATGACATCTAGTATGGGCGGAACTGAATTGATGTCCCCATTTAAATTTATTTCAAGAATGCCAATGAAGAAAGATGTTGAAGAACGCATTGTCGTACTTTTGACTGACGGTCAAGTGTCTGACGAAAAAAGAGTTATTGATTTTTGCGCAGAACTAAATTCAACAAGGGTATTTTCAATTGGTGTTGGAAATGACGTTTCTCGAAGTCTTGTTGAAGGTATTGCTGATTCTGGCAAAGGAACATCTCGTTGTGTTGTTGATGGAGCAAAATTAGAAGATACCGTTGTGGATATGTTGGAATCAACAACAAAACAATTTTTGTCTGATGTAAAAGTTGTATACAAAATGAATGACGGGACAGATTATGAACCAGAAAGCATTCAACATAGACAAAATTTATATCCCAATGAATACTTAACATGTTTTAGCTGTTTTACAGATGGTCAGTTTGCAAAATTAGACAAACTTGTATTTTCAGGCAAAAACAAAGATACAGTTGTTGATATTGAATTGACTCCTGATCAATTTTTAGATGTTCCAAATCTCAATCAGTTTTATGCAGCAGAATTTATTAAACAGTGTAAGGATTATGAATCAGAACTCAACAGAAATTATGAAAAATGTTTGAAATTATCCCTTGATAATCAAATTGTAAGCAAAGTAGTATCTCTATTTTTGGCTGAAGAAGAAGCAACAAGCGCAAAGGGAAATGCAATGAATGTGACTGTTGAACATTATTCTGGAAGTACGTATGGAAGGTCATATCCAGATATTGATGATTTAGTTTTACAACGTGGTAGTGGCAGCCATGTGACTCATGTTAATAGAGTTGCTACTTTTGACACTCTTATTAGTTCTAAACAGATGGCAAGCCGCGATTTGAAAGGTTCCTTTGGATCAAGATCTTTTGGATCATCTGGGTTGAAAGAAAGAGGAGTGTCTAGTTATGGTTCAGGAGGATTTCTAGAATCATCACGAAGAATACTTCCTGAAACTGAAGAAATCTATTCAACCCAATCATTTAGTGGAAGCAGAACAACAACAGTACGGCCTAAAATTCCAAAAGAGCAGAAAGGGGCAGTATCTAAATTCTTCGATAAACTATTTGATAGCAAATCAAAAAGTAGTCCAGCCCCTGCCGCTGCTTCAGCTGGTTCTGCATATTTCGCAAACAGGTCTTTTGCAAGTAAGGAAGAAGTAAAGATGGAAGAGGCTGATGTTAGTGATAATGACTGTGCGGGCGGATTATTTGGTGGTGATGACGACGACTGGGATTCTCCCGCTGTTGCTGCTAAACCAGTTGTAATTAGAGATGTACTTGAATTCCAAAATACAAATGGGTCATTCAATTTAACAAGTGATTTATTGTTATCAATCGGCAAGACAGAAAATGATATCAAGAAATTAATGGATTCGGAAAGTCTGACAAGAGAACAGGCATTTTATAAATTAATTAAGGAATACCTTCAGTCTGAACGAAAATATAAATTGATTTTGCAAAAACTTGAAACATATTTATCATCCCATTAATTATGATTTTTTATTTATTATATTTAAAGAAAAGTACTTAAAGATATAATAATAATGGTCAGCCATTCGAGATGTCAGGAGTTTTAGGTGTTGAACCAAATGCAACGTTGACCGAAGTTCAGAAAGCTTATCATTCAAAAATCAGAGAACTTGATACAAATGATTCAGAATTTTCAAATAAATTTGAGTCATTGACACAAGCTTACAATGGTTTAGTTGATAGAGCAAAGAGAGCAAAACGTGACGAAATTGCAGGTTACAGACACAATCACTCTTTATTCAGCGATGATGACATGTTTGGTTTTGGGCTTGTTGACAGATCATTTTTCAGAAATCCTTTCAGGGCATTTGAGAATGTGCATAACAGAATTGAAAAATTTATGAGTCATCTAGACCATCTTGATGAAACAGATCCAGATATTAAAGAATATTTAGATGATGAAAAAAATTATCAAGAGGTTGAGACTGATGCACCATATGAGGGATATAAAAAATATGTTAGCAGCTATACAACTATAAATAATGGTAAAAGAGAATCAAAGACTGTTAGTCGTGTTGAAAAAATAAAAGATGGTAAAAAGAGAATATCACAGGTGTCAAAAATTCAAGATGGTGATAAAGTAACAATACAAAAATTAGGAGACAAAAATCAAGAAAGATTAGAGGACAAACAGTAAATTTTATTTAATAAATTTATAAACATAGTATGTTTATAATTTTACAATAATTTATATTTTTGTATATATGAGTAAACAGAAAATTTTAGACATATTGGAATTAATAAGAGAAGACAGATTGACAAATGAAATTCACACCATAAAACAAATGGAAGATATGATTACAGATTTACATAAGTCAGATAAAAAATCATCACTAACAGAAGACCCATTGATGTTTATATGGAACTTGACTGACAATAAAGATATTATTGATATAAATGATGTATCGTTTGATGAATTTAATGAAGCATTTAATGTAGACATAAATAAATTAAAAAATGTTGTTATTAAGGGAGCTTTTATTAGACAAATATTTGATATGAATGATATTCCCATTAAAAAAGAATTAACATTAATACCCTATGGCGATGATGAAGATAATAACATAACTGAGATTTTTGATTTAACATTATTTAATGAAACAAATGACACCTTTACCAAAACAAAAAATGGCAAAATGATAACAATTGTTAAGAAGATAACAAAAAATCAATCAAGTGCAATATTGATTGATAAATATCTCAAGAGAGTTGGTTATTTTGATGGCAAGATATATGTCAGTTCAATGTTTTTAATAGAATATTTTAATAATTTGCCATTGGTAAAATTAAAATTACATGATCCTGTTTTTAATATACCATTGGACATATTTGACATATATGAAAAGAAAAATGTTAAAATAAAAACTATATTTGATATTTTAGACAGAAAGGATAATAATAATTTAACAAAAATGAAAAAATTTGATACAAATAAAATAAAGGATGGATTAAATTGTATTGAATATGCACTCAAGTTATATTCGAGTGAAAAATGTTCAATAATAAAAAATCAATTAAGACAATCAATATTGTACCTCAGTGGTTTTGAATACGTAAGACCACCCTGTGCATATTCCAAAATGATAAATTTACATGTGTTGGAACCAGATTTATATCAAATATTAAATACAAGTAATCATGACTTCAGTGACAAAAATTTCAAGTCATTAAATGAAATAAACATGTACTTTATAACCTATTATATTGTTAATGATAATCTAGATTTTTTTACATATATTGACAAGATGAATTTAAAAATAAATAAGAAAATTTCTGATGAAATAATTAAACACAAGCCATTAAAAATTATTAAGCATGGCATAGCAAAAAAAATATTTGCTGAACACAATATTTATCGCATAATTTTATTGTGTGAAGACATTGATTTATTTGAATTATGCAAAATTGATTTTAATATTGAAATTGCATTAAATTATTTAAGAGAAATAATAAAAAATTCATCATTAAGAAGTCTATATTTTCTTTATAAAACTGACAAGACAATATTGGAAACTGTATTTGATAATGGCAATACAATTTTACATGAAATATGTGAAGCAGGAAAATATGAAGATATGATAAAACTTATTGTAAAATTGAATGACACACTACTAAACAAAAAAAATGACAAGAATGAGACACCATTGATGTATCATTCAAAACAAAATTTAAATATTACAAAAGAACTGCTGTCATATAATGTTGACATTGGATTGATGGATGATAATGGCAACACCTGTTTGCATCACTTATGTAAATATGAACGTCCAGATATTGTTAAAATTGTGCTAAAAAAATTTCCAGAAATAATAAATATCCAAAATTTAAATTTAGAAACTCCTGTAATTGTGACTTCACAATACTCTCATGAAGATGTTGTTTATGTACTTCAAGGTGCTGGGTGTGATATGAAAAAACAGGATAAATATGGAAATACTGCATATCATTACATATGTAAAAATGAAATATGTATTGGTATGTCAATTGAAAATATCCCAAATATCTTTGGTTTTAAACCTTCAGACTACTGTAAATTGTCACATAATTATTATTATTTTATTGAATAGCTCATGTGTGTGCGAATATCAGTTAATATTAGCTCATGTGTGTGCGAATATCAGTTAATATTAGCTCATGTGTGTGCGAATATTAGTTAATATTAGCTAATATTCGCTCCTGCTTTTGCTAATGCATCTGCTTTATCATTGTATTTAGATTGTTCATCATCTTTTCCAGTGTGTGAACGTACATGAGTGAATTTTATTTTTCCTTTATGAGACAACATAAGTGCATCAATATTTCTTATGATATCTTGATTCATAACCTCTTTATTATTTGCTGTTTTCCAATTATTATTTTTCCATTGTTTTATCCATACTGTCAAACTTTTTATACTATATTCAGAATCGCTAAATATATGAATGTCTTTATTTGTGTCATCATCATTGACTGTTTTAATAGCTTTATATATTGCATATAACTCAGCTCTTTGATTGGTTAAAGGATCATGAATAAATTTTCTTGAGATATGTGGATATTCTTTATTTGGAAAATAGACGCCATACCCACACTTATGTGATGTTTTACTTTTCATACAAGACCCATCTGTATATACAACTATAGGCGATTCAACCCTTTTGGCAGAAGATTTTTGAGATTTTTTCATGTGATATAATTGATACAAGTGAATAAATTAATTCATCTTTATTGGGACAGGAGATGTCATTTTCAATAATTTCTTCAACTTTATTTCCATTTGCTAAATAAGATAATATAATAGACAATTTGCCTGTATTTTTATCTTGCAAATTTATCTCATCAAATTTTACAACATAATCAAGCGATGCTGTAATTTTTTCTTTGTCACTTTTTGGTGAAAAATGTAAGCCAATCATATTTGCCCTTTTTGATTCCAATATTTGTTTTTCAGTTTCAATATATGAAATACAATTTATGTAAAAATTATTAAATTCAAAATTTGCAATATTTAACATTTGCCCTTTTTCAAATAGACCCATTGACATAAATTTGTATTGTTTATCTTCCAGATGTTGTAACTGATAAAGATACATGTGATTCGGATTTTGTTTTTTAACTTCAGATTCTATATCCATAAATATAATTATGTAAATAAAAATATTTATGTGACTCACTATTCAAAATATTTTAAATCTAATTTTTCCAAATTAAATCTTCCTCCCAGAAAACCACAACTAATAATGTCATTTTTATTTATTTTATTTGTGTAAAATATTTTGTAATCTTTATACTTATCTTTGTTCTTGAAAAATTTATATGCAAACAATTCAACACGTTCGGCATCTTCATCAACATCATGCGGATACGGTATTTTTTTATTTTTAATGAATAGGTCATATGTTGTTTTAATTATTTTGCTTTGAGACATTTTTGATTTACATACAACAACATCAGATATATATTGCATTTTAAAATTTTTTAATATTCTGCAAAAAACACATAAATAATAAATTTTACACGTGTCTTCATCATTTATATATGTCTTATATAAAGTCATATAAACTTTTTTACATAATGCACATGTCCTGCGATCTGATTTTTGAATATCAGTTGTGTCATTTTTAGTTTCTTCATCTGGTTCTAACATAGGTTCAAAATTCATTTTTACAATGGTATAAATTTTTAATGCCCTTGCGAAAGAAATTTCAAATTTTTTATTTTCCAATATTTTTTAATATAAATGCGTAAAGCATCTGTTTATATTTTAGGATTGAGTAATATATTATGAATAATTATGCAAATATAGTTACTTATTTAAAGAATGACAAGAGACGAAAATCATCATTAATAAATCAAAACATACATGCATCAAAATATGGACAATATAAAGAATGTAAAACTGCAAGACCCATCAAATGTTTTGGAATGAGAGATTTTAATGCAGGACCAATAAATAGTGTATGTGAAGTCCAAGTATTTAATGCTCACTCAATTGATGTTGCAAGTAATTATTGTGCCCATGGTTTTAATGCTGGATATATAAATTTTTTAAATCCATGTTGTGTGTGTGTTGTCGGAAGAGAGTTTTGTGCGTCAAATTATCCCGCTTCTGAAGGAATTAGAGACGACATATTTAATTTAAGAACAAATTTAAATGCCACAACTGATTTTGTAAATCCATATCCTATAAAAGACAATGAATCTGTATATAATCCATTTTTAACTGTAATAAGAAATATCAATATGGATCCATTAAATTATCAATCAATATTCAAATTTGGCTTAATTGTGTCAAGTCCAATTAATAAACCAGTATTGTTGTCTGATGACAAAATGTCATCAACTGATTTTTTACATACTTTAGAAAACATAAAGACAATTTTTCAGACAGCAATAAATGCAAAACACAATGTGTTAATTCTTCCACCATATGGACATGTAGAAGATGATGTACCTCAAGAAGATATAATAAAAATATACAACTCATGTATTTTTGAATATGGACATAAGTTTAAAATAATTGCAATAGCAATACCTCCATGGGATGGGAAAAATTTATATGAATTGTACAATAATGGAATTGTAAGACCACAAATGTTAGTGAAAAAGATAGATGATAAATACGATAAAGAAAAATACATACAAATGGTAAAAAAGAATAATAATCCAAAAGAAGTAAAAAAAGAAGTTTCAAATAAAGATGAACAGATGAATAAAATGTTTCAAATGTTCATGAGTATGATGAATAATCAACAAAAAGGTTAATCAACTATTCCATCGACAAAATTAATGAACTTCAAGTTCAATCCAAATATGTTCATAACATTGCATATTACAACTATGCAAACAACTACGAAAGGTGCTGCTGAAGGGGCTTGTGCCGATAAAAATATCATCCCCCCCATAGCAATCATCATGCAACACCATTGTGTACAACAAAATGCGATCAATCCTTTCATGCTTGGCTTATTATGAAACCATGTATATCCTAAAAATACTAAACATGTTAAACATAATATACCAAATAATATCATTCCACTTTCTGCAGCCCCCATTGCACCCATTATATATTATTCATGTAGATTTTATTAAATTTATCAATAATCTCTTGAATATCTAAAAATGTGAGTGGACAATGTTCTTTTTTATGTTTCAGATATTCTTTTCTGCTATCACTTCCTTGTTTTAACAATTCATTACATTTACTGCACATTTCTTCAGTATATAAATCTTGATTTTTATCAATAAAATCATGATACTTTTTATCTATCAATGCTTTTGCTGATTTTGGCAAAATTAATATGCCGTATAATTCTTTTTTAATTGGTTTATATTTTATTTCTTTGAATCTTATACATTTTTTTAATTGAATTGTCAACATCAATGCAAATGGATGTGGTGCGTCAGAATATTCATACATATAGTTATATTGATGACATCTGCCATTTGTATACATGTCAATACACCACATTATGCCATGGAGGTAATCACTACAAATTTTATTTTCAATATCGCTCAAGTGAATCTTATTTGGATTTGAATTATGCCTGACAAAAGATATGTCCATTAAAATATCTTCAAGAAATTTGAGATTTATTTTTAATTTATCATCACATAAACCATTTTCATAATCTTTACAATATGTTTTGTAGCTTTCCCATAGACTATTTTGATTAACAAATTTAATTTTGGGAATATAATCATTTCCGAGGAATAAAGATAAAAATGAAAAATCCATATTTGATGTCTTTGTCTTGCCATATTTGGCTGTATGTAATGTCAGCAATTTGCCCAAACTTAAAATAATATATTCTTGTTTAGATCTGATGATAATATAAATATTTTTATAGCTTTTTAATGTCATCATCATCACAACAACATCTGCGTCTGATGTAACTAATAAATGTGTGTCGTCATGATTTAATTTTAAAATTTCTCTTTTAATTTTAATTTCTGCTTCATCATGATCACTAATATGACATTTAACATCAATACAAAATAAATATTTTATTTTTTTAATCGTGTATTCTAATCGTTTTTCCAGATTGTTCATAAATTTAGTCCCAACAGTAAAATTTAAAGAACTCAATTCTAATTCTTTGTCTGAACGCGAAATACACAAACGTCTTTGTCTTTGCAACATTAATTTTGATAAAGGTGATGTTCCGTCTGCATATAAAAATAATCCTTTTGATGGAATATTATATGTTGCAATAATTTCGATTGCATTGTCCAATTTATCAAGCAGGTCTTCTTGGCTTTTTGCTGTGTATAATAAAGAATGCAACATATAATTTAAATCAATATGGATATAATCATATTGTTTTAACCATTTTTTTTTAAAGGAGTCATTATAATTCTCCTTAATATGTTTATAAAAGTTGTCAATACCCATAATATTGAACTATTAAGTAATACATGACTATTCATTGTATATTTCAAATTTCATGTCGGCATGTTTTGGGATCATGCATATATGTGGAACGGCATTGTGTAATACAGTTATTTGGTCTAATAATGTTAAATTTGATGGACTTTTAACAAATTTGATCGATTTCAAAATTTTGTAGTTCATTTTATCATTTTTGTGCAAACTTATTAAAGCATTATATTCATATTCAGCATCACCGACAGATATGATATTATTTATTTTTTTTCTCTTATCAATTTCATTTAGCTGATCATTAAATGCATATTTTTTCCAATCATTGTAATTAGAAACTATGTCTTGATATATTTTTCTTGCCGATACTATTTTTAGTGTTCTGACAATTGTTTGTGTTTGTGGCAATAATTTTGACGATAGTCTGACCCATTCTGGAAGAGCATTTGTGACAATTATAACTGTTCCACATTTTTGTAGTCTTGTCAATAATCTATAGAGTGCTTCATCAAGTTTAGAAAAGTATTTTGTATATTTTACCATTAGATGAACATTACTTATGTCAAGTTGATTTTTAACAATCCATGATGTGGGAAAAAGCGTGTCATCCCAATCCAAAATTATAAGAGTTTTTTCTTTGGATATTTTCATATATATATTACAAATCTTTTATTTTAACAAAATATTATATACGTATAAATGTCTCAATTTATGTATGAAAATCTTAATTTGTTAATACCTATAGACAGTAGTGATATTGTGACCGTAGATGATGGAATAAATGACATGATTAATAATTTAAATAGACAATTTTTACAAGTAAATAATATTAAACAAAAGAAAGAAGATTATAGTAATATTACTGGTTCTGGATTATTACTATTGTATAACAATATGTTTGTGTTATTTAAATCTTTACGCGGAACATATGAAGAATTAGGTGGTAAAATTGATGGAACTTTAACACCTGAAAAAAATGCAAAAAAAGAAATAAAAGAGGAATCAATATATTTATTTAATTTTGATGCTGTTGAATTAGAAAGAGAAATTAATAATAAAAAATTATATGTTGACATTGATACACCAGATGGAAAAATATATAGGTGTTACATATGTAAAATGATATTAAAGGCAAATGTTGATTTAGCAGAATGGTATGATTTTAATAAAGAAATTTTACAAAGAATGTATAATAACCCTGAAATCAGAGAAACTGAAGCACTAAGGAATTTTTTGGAAAATGATATGGAAATTGCAATTCAGAATGGCAAAACATCATTTGTCAACACAAAAAATGAGTCTGTCACATTGAGTGACAGAACATTAAAAATATTTAATGCTTATTACAGTGACAAAAAATTAAGAGAAGGTGTACAAACATATGTATTTCCATGTGTGATTGATGTTCCATACATTGAACGCAAAAACAATAAGCCGATATATGTCACAAAAATATCTGCAATATAAAAAATGCTTGTTTGCATATTCAGTCTATATGTATTTTCTTTAAAAATGCATATGATTAAAAATTGAAATTTGATTATGTCTATTATATTTAATAGACATAAGTTATTATATTATATCTGTTCATACATTGTCTTTTAAAATGGACAGCCTGAACTTTCCCTTTTTCATTTACCCCAGATATCCATTCTGTGGATATTTAGATTTTAAGAAATACAATGAGAATTTGGTAAGACTACATGATTTTCTTGTTACAGAGATGGAAACACTCGACAAGCCACATGTGTATCATTTTACCATAGGTTCACCGTTCGAAGATGATTTGTCAGATCACGATATTACTGAACATATGTGGAGACAAATGTTTCCAGCATATTTTGAAAACATGTCTGAAACATGTCCTGATATTGAAATAACAAATATCATTGTGTCACCAGAATCAAAATTTAAAAATATCGTAACGAATCAACCAACATTTGTTGAACATTGTGGCATCCGAAGTCAATTTATCGGCGACATTATAAAAACTGCACATGTCAGAACGATTGGATTTTATACAATGATTCCAACAGTTGACAAAGATAATTTTATTAAAATAAAAAACAGAAAACAAAACAGCGCTTTAAAAGCATTAGACAATATGGAAATTTTGCTTGATTCAATAATACAAACACCATATGATGTTGCTTTTGTAAATAATTTTTATAAAACATTGTCACTGTTTATTAAAAAAGTCATACATTATGGTGGCGTTGTAAATTGCTTTTCATTTGCTGTATTTAATCAATATTGTGAAGATTTGATAAAATACAATAATTATGCCATGTTTCCAGAACTAAAAGATGTATTTATGCAAAATAATTCAATGATTGCAGAATGGCGTTTTAATGATCAGGAAACAACAATGTATACGGTTAAAGATGATGTATTCGATTATTCAAAGTTGGAACCACATACACAACCAATTTTTGGCGTCAGAAAAGTTAATGGAGTATTAAAAACCTTTATTGAATTGCCAGAAATAAATATTAAACCCGATAAATTGAACTTGATATTTCTTGATAGTACTATCCTAGATTATACTTCGTGAATATCTCTGTATACTAAATGGACATTATATGAATAAATTTCGTCACAGCAATTAATCACTACAATTAATCACTGCAACTAACCATTTTAAGTATACATAGTTCTATAGACGTTTATCTCGCCTAAATTTTATTGTTATTTTAACCATTTTTTTATGTAGATTCCTCTGGCACCATTCAGATCTCTATCAATCTTCATATTACAACTTTTACAGTCGTACACTTTGCTGGCGCCTAAATTATCGTCTATCGTACCACAATTACTGCACATTTTTGACGTATATCTTTCATTAATTAGACAGTAATTTACTCCTCTCGTTTTACATTTGTATTCCAACTTTTGTCTAAATTGATAATAACCCAAGTTCATGACAACTTGTTTAGTTAAGGGATCTAATGTGTTCCCTTGTGTTATCCCTTTGGCACTCATATCGCCAATAAAGATATTGTTATAATTTGTTGTCAAAAAGTTTGCTAGTTTCCAGTGTAATTCATTAACAAAATTTTTTATTTTCCTGTAATATAATGTTTCATTCTTTTTCTTTATTTTTTTTGGTATATTTTTGTTGTTATTTCTGTCGTTTATAATCTTTTGAAACATTCTTATTTTGTTTGCAACATTCATTCCAAATTTGTACGCTTCATTTTTTGTTATTCCTGTCATAAATTTTCTAATTCCAGGATCTAAACTTATAAACTCTTTTCTCTGAACCGGATTTTCTTGTTCTATTTCTTCTCCAGTTAAAATTGTATATTCATCAGTTTTTTTACTGTAATGTAATGTGAAATCAGATTGTGGTGTAAAAATAACTTGTGATACTTTATTATTACTTTTATAAAAAGCTTTAAACTTACCAATTTTTCCTATTTTCATCACACTCTTATCAATATCCTTTTTTTCAAACATCATTATTTTGGATGTCCTATTTTTTCTCATTCTTCTGATTCTAAAATGTTTTATATGTTTATTTCTAATCAACGATAAACAAGTTTTATAATTTTTACATGCCAATTTAATTGCCTGATCCAAAACATGACTATCGACTTTTTCACCTTTGGTTTTACAGAAATTTTTAACTCTTATTTTTCTGTTTTTTAGACATTTATCTCTGAGATATTTCCAACTGTAAACTTTTTTATTATATTTGCCTTGTCTTTTAATGACTTCCAATGCAAAATTATACATAGATGCATGTGCATCAAACCAAATATCAAGTCTTCTTCTTTGTTCTGCAGTGAATTTTACAGTATATTTTTTGCCTCTAAATAACTGTTCGTCCTCTTCAAGTTCGACTCTTTGAATAGTTTTAATAGAGTTGATATTTTTATTTTCGTATCGAAAAATATTGAACCAAGAATTTGAATCATAATTGGAAAATCGGATATTATCATCGGGAATCCAAACGTCATTATTATGCTCTAAAACATTATTCTTCATATCATCAACATATTTCTCATATATTTTCTTTTTATTGTCTTTCATTTTATCTCTAATTCTTTTATTTTTTTTCATAAATAAAGGAATAGTTATTTCTTTAAATATAATTAAAACTAAAATTTGATATATATCAAGAAATATCAAATTTTAATGTTACTAGTTGCATCCCATAATTTTTTAATAGAACCATTTGTCAAAGATTATTCTTGTGAGGAATTGAGAGCCAAATTATGCGAATCTTTAAAATATATAGAAGATGATAAAATTGAAATAATTATGAATTACAAACATAATTATGATAATAATCTTATTTTAAGACTCATTAAAATCAAATATGGCATCAATAGGTTAAAAGAAGTTTACAGTGAAATTATTGGTTTTACTCAGTTGGGAAAAACCTACATATGTAGATATAAACTAGACCATAATATTCTCAGTATTGGAATGGTAGAAATAGAATTGTTATTTAAGATATGTGATGTTCAATCTTAGATTTTATTTTTGATATATATGTCATAAGAGACGCATAAGTGAAAATAAAAAATTGTAAAAACACTATTCGTGTTTTTATCATTTTTATCCTTAATATATATGTCATAAGAGACGCATAAGTGAAAATAAAAAATTGTAAAAACACTATTCGTGTTTTTATCATTTTTTATCCTTAATATATATGTCATAAGAGACGCATAAGTGAAAATAAAAAATTGTAAAAACACTGTTCGCGATTTTATCATTTTTTTTATTTATATTTTTGCCTTCAGGCGAAAATATAAATAAAAAAATTGAAATTTCAAAATTATGTTAGATATGTATTAATAATTTGTATACCTACAGTATAATTTCAAAAATGGAAATTGCTGAAGAGATTAGTGACGCTATCGCGATCGGTTCTTCTGGTGTCAAGGAACAATGGACAAGAGAGTCATGGACAGCCACTGAACAAAAGCTAACTGAAAGAGATATAAATGTCATTCGAAGTCTAGTTGAGAGTGTTAAAGGTGTGAAGTCAGATATGATTCCACTAAAGACTATGGGAGATAATTTTTATTATAAAATAAGAAGTTATATGATAAATGACAAATTAAAATTAGTTGATAAGGACATCCAAATAGAAGAGGAAAGAGAGTCTGATGAACTACCGAATTCTACAAAGAAAAATACAAAAGAGAAGAACAAAACAATTAAAAAAGCTGACATAATTATTTTCAAAAGAACTGAAGAAGTATTATGTAAAAAAATGGTTGACATGATGAATTCATTTTCATTAAATGAATTTAGACAGCCCAAAGAGTTTATGGATGATATTGTTGAATTTAGAGGAATATCATTATTATATTGCGCTTGGTATTTGATTGATAAGATCTCAATATTAAAATCTAAAAAAACACAGATTCCGTTTGTATTTGGAATTATTGTGTCTATGGAAAGATTTTATAATGCAATGAGGGAATACAAAGGAGTTAATATTGTTAAAAATACAGAGAGAATTGATGTGTCAAATATAATGTTATGTGACATTAACTTGAAAATTAAAAAATTAAGAGAGTTATATGACTTTACAGGAACAAAAGTGTATGAATCTGCACCACAATTGATTGTGTATAGTAAATATGACAGTGTTATTCCAAACTTTAGTTGTAAGCCCTATAAACACCAAAGTGATATTGTAAATCATGTGAAAGACAATTTTGACACAGGTGTTTATATTACATATCGTGCTATGACTAACTCGGGAAAAACAACCACAGTAATTCCTCTTGCGGTTTTAGTACAACAACTAAGACAAAACCCCAAATATTCAGATTTACAATTGTTATTTTGTTGTAACTTGCAAACTGTGAAAGATCAAGCTGGTCAATGGTTATTTAATGCATGTTACGTTGATAATACCATTCCCTTTGGGATGGGTTATATTGACAAAAGAAGAGGGTTGAGAATTGTAAATAGTTTTAATTGTAAATCTGATGCAGAAAGAATTGTTATTATATGTTCTCCAGATGTTGGTCATCAATTGCTAAGTGAACCAGACGCATCTGAAAAATATATTTTGTTTCATGATGAACCAACTGTTGGTGCTGATATCAAAAATAGCAGTTCATTACATGAAAATGTAAAAATTTTAATGGCGCCCCCAAAATGGACAATTATTTCCAGTGCAACATTGCCATTACAAACAAAATTAGAGACATTTATAAATAGACAAAGAATCAAATATCCAGATAGTGTGTTTCTTGATGTATATTCAAACAAAATTCAGATTGGATGTGATGTGTATACATATGATGGTAAAATTGTTGTTCCCCATCTAGGATGCAGAAATAGGAAAGAATTAATCAGTTCAATCAGTAAAATTCAGAATAATCCATTTTTAGGAAGACCATATACACCAAATGTTGTAAATGCAATTTGGAAATCAATGAAAGATTGTAAAATTAAAAATTTGCCTGATATTAATGAATTATTTTCACAAGTCGACAATTTAAGTGCTGATAATGTCAGAGAGACTGCGATGAATCTATTAAAAATATTGTCAGATCAGCCAGATAGAATTATTGAAAATGTTTGTTCTACAAAAATTGATTGTCATCGACTAGTCAAAGATGAAGAAAAAGTTGTTGAAGATGAATTATTTGAATGGGAGAATGGAGAAACTGTTGATGTTGGAGATGAATTAATATTTGAAAATCTTGGTACGACTGAAGCACATAAGTTGTTACAAAATACATTAATTGTTTCAACTGAACCATTAAATTTTGCCATGAAAAATTTCAGCAATTTGCTGACAATAATTAAATCAGACCTGAGATCAATTAAAAAGATTGTGTCTGATTATGAAAAAGCTCTTACAGACTGGGAAAAGGAGTATAATCGTATTGAGAGAAACAGTAAAGGAAAAGATTTATGTTCTATTTCACAGGACTCAATGTTGTCAGTAAAACCATCTATTCAATTTCCAGAACATTATCAAATTAACACAAGAAAACATATATCAAAATATGCAATGGGAACAAAAATCATCATTAATCCAGAATTTGTAAGAACACCAAATGATATTACATCTATTGATGTCACAAATATGAATGTGTCTGATGACATTCTATTCTTGTTATATGCAGGTGTTGGCATTTATTCACCTTCATTGTGTCCTACTGTTTTGTCAAATTGCTATTTATCAACTGTTTTAGATCTTGCAAAGAATGGCAAACTTGCATATATTATTGCAGATAGTTCTATTTGTTATGGTACAAATTATCCGATCAACAGAACAATTATTGATGTTGGATTCTCAGATGTTCACAGTATCAATACTATTTTCCAATTAATGAGTCGTTCAGGTCGTGTTGGCAAAAGCTGGGTTTCACAATCATATATTGATTTTGAATGTGCAAAAAGATTTATTAAAGCAAGTCATGATGAGACAAAGGATGAAGACACTGAAATTAAAAATATGGAAGACACAATGAATCAATTGTTGGAGGAAGAAAAGAAACGCGATGATGATATTCTATTTGAATTACAAAGAGAATATGAGGAAGAACAAAGAAAAATTAGAGAAGCAGAAGAGAAAAGAAAGAAATTATTAGAAGATGCACAAAAGAAGAAAACAGATCAAATAAGAAAACCAAATAAAATTATTGTTAACAGACCACCTAAATCTGAATCATCCGGTTGGAGAAGAAATTAAATTAGTTGTACTCATTATTTTTATTATATTTTTTAAATCAGTCTCTGTTTTATAATATTCATTACTGTTGTCCAATATTGAATTACATAGGTGTAATAGACAATATTGAATGTGATAACAATATTCAGTATCTTTATTTATACAATCACAAATCATTATGATTTTATTGCTTCTCATACCCATTTTTACAGTGTGTACTTTTGAACTTTTGCCTTTAATTAGAAATTCTGCACTGCATCCAGTTGTCATTATTGTACTCATTATTTCACTTTCTGTGTTTGACATAAGACGATTGCAAAATTGTTTTTTGCAGTTTGTTGGATCATCATCATTACCTTTTCTTTTTTTACTCATATGATTGTTTAAATAACTTAATATTTAAGTATAATGATGGAAAATTGCGAAAATGTCATTCACATTTTTATCATTTTTATTTCTCAATTTGACTTTTGCCAACTTAAGAAAAAAAAATTGAAACTTCTAAATATCTAAAAATACCCCATCAAAATAGAGTCTCACAACAGAAATATAATAATACCTTTGTTATAACCTTCTGCGAAAGATGTCGGCTTATGTCACGATGCTAAATGGCAGTTACCCCATGGGAGGCATACACCCATTTGCAACACTTGAAAACATGACATTTAAACATCACATGAGCACTCCTATTTTTTTCCCCGTTGGGAACGGCGAAATTGTAAAATCGGAACCATTTAGAAATCCATTGTCCAAACAGACAGAGCCCCAAGGCTATTTTGAAGGTAGATGTGCAAGGAATCCAGAATTATATATTGATTCTGATTATAGAAATTATAGGCCGCCTGTGACTGTTACACCAAAAAAGCCAGAGGTGATCATTCCAGAAAGGCCAGAGGTGATTATTCCAGAAAAGCCAGAGGTGATTATTCCAGAAAAGCCAGAGGTGATCATTCCAGAAAAGCCAGAGGTAATCATTCCAGAAAAGCCAGAGGTAATCATTCCAGAAAAGCCAGAGGTGGTCATAAAACCAAAATCAGTAATAAATTTAGACACAACAATGGTAAAAAATGTAGAGATTGCAACAAGGCCTGAAGATATAAAATCAAAAATATCCAGTGTGAAAAGTTCATCTTATAGCAAAGGTAGCACATGTACTAGTTGTAAAAAAGATAGAACTAAAAAACAACATGATTATAAGTCAACGAGTTCATATATCAGTACAATAACTGAAGAAAGCGAATATGAAACTATTTTTGACAAAGATGAAGACTCTTCTGATGATTTTTCATCAACAAAGAAATTCAGCATAGTGTTTGTTCGTAAATTAGGCAATGGATTATGCTATTTGCTGCCAGACATTTCGTTGGATTCCAGTATGCATTCTAAGAGCAGTGTTTATAGCGAAGACAACAAAATTATGACGATTGATGGTATTGGAAATACTTTAGATGATGTGAAGGACAAATTAATACTGATTTTTGGAGATAACTTTCTTAAATATATTTTATTTTCGGAAACAGTGACATACAAATTAGGAAATAGAATTTATTATTTTCTAAAGTTGAAAAATGGCGTCAAGATTAACGATTTTAATACTATTAAAGTTAATGAATGTAAAAATTGTAGTGCATTAAAGACACACGATTTGAGAAAAGTGCCGATTTATGGCAGCAAATATACTCCAATTCGATTTCGCGTTGCAGATGCTTTGGTTGCATATGCAAACGACTGTTGAATTAATTTTTTATTTTTGTTTATTATATGCCAGAGGGAGCTGAAGTAAGATATTTGGCAGAGCTTGCAAAAAAATATATGGTGGGTCATAAGTTTGAACATATAGTATCAAATACAAAAGCAGTAGTGAAATTACCCAATCCTTCAAAAGTAGTTGATGTAGGTTCAAAGGGAAAAATAATGTGGATTGAAACAGTTGATTATATCTTATTTATTCATTATGGTTTGACTGGATGGCTTTTATTAGAAAATAGCAAATATCCAAAATATGTTTTTAAGTTTGACAATTTTGATGCATTTATTGATGACAGTAGAAGGTTTTCTAAATTGCATGTATTGAAGGATAAGACAAAGAAAGTAAGATTTTTAAGTAATTTGGGTGTTGATATACTGTCGAAAGACTTTACATATAATTATATGAAAAATATTTTAAGAAAAAGAAATGCAAACATATGTTCTGTTTTAATGGAACAAAGTTTGTTTGCAGGTATTGGTAATTACATCAAAAATGAATCATTGTATATCGCAAAAATAAGTCCATACAGAAGATGTAATGAATTAAGTGATAAAGAAATAATAAAATTATATGGTGCAATTCGTTATGTGACATATTCAAATTTGGCAGAAATGATGAGAATGATAAAAAGAAAATTACCAGTTGATTTAAGAAATATATCGCCTAAACAAATTTCAGTTCCATATAAATTTAAGGTATATGGAAATGATTATGACCCACTAGGCAATAAAGTGACAATAGAAAATGTTAATGGTAGAGCAACATATTATGTCAAAAAAATACAAAAATAAAAAATGACACATAAAATAATAAATAATAATGAAATCAAAATAATAAATTGATATAACACATAAAATAATAAATGATAATGAAATTAAAATAATTTTACTTATTATTTTAATTTTTCGCATAGTGAATCAATAATGAAAAATTAATGATGATATATGAGCAATTAATAATACCCCTGAATATTATGTATTCAAACAAGAATTTAATGACTAATATCAGAGGAATACTTTTGTTTTGCATATACACAATCTCTGTGTTGTCCTTTTGAACCAACATGATTCACTATGCATTGTTATATATTGTTCCTATACTTAGTGATCAACAATGAACGACTAATGATGCCCTATGAAACACATTTCAAAATATGAACAATGACAAAAAAGTTCAGTGAAAGTGTGCATGTTTTTTCAGGGAGAAAAACTGGTAGTCTTAATAGTATAGGATACAATATAGCTATTTTGCATGTATAAATGCCAATCCCACATGTGAATTGAATCACATATGAAGTGACCATAGCTGGTCAAGTAGACTATATTCATTAATCTCTAAGTAATTTTTTCAACAATAACATATAAAGTTAACGTAATATTGTCTTGTATATCAATGAGTTCTGAATTTACATCAGTGACATGTAATTTAGCAAAAGCACATAAGATTCTTAAAAATATGAAGAGTGAAATGAAAGGAGGCGTCAAAGTAAAGCCAAATAGATATGCATATGATACATCATCGCAAACAGTGGGAAACACGACAGTTGTATTAACACATGTATCAAATTTATCAGCAACTGTTGAGGAATTTAAAGAAAGAGCGACAGTATTATTAGAAAAAGAAAGAGCAAAATTTAATTTGGCAAATGATTTAAAAGCATCAAAGAATTTATTGAAGAATTTTATTTACAGAAAGAATGGAGAAATTGGACTGGATAAAGTATTAAGTAAAATTGAGGAATACACACAATTAAAAAATACATATATTACTTTGAGAAATGCATCTGCATCATATGTTGATTTGGATACTGCATCAAGATATTTCAAAAACTACTTAGATTTAAAGTCAACAGACACAACTGGATTGAACAGAACAGCGCCTACTTCGACCCTTTGCATTTTCACTCAAGAAGAACTAGATACCGAAATTAAGAGATGCACACAAGAATTGAATAGATTGGAGAATCAAAGAGATACATTGAATGCCACAAACTCTATTACATTCAATTTGCCAAACAATGTTCATGAATTACTTGGAACCCTATAATTTATTTTATGAATTTACATATGTCAACTTATTTAAATAAGTTAATATATCCCCAAAGGAAATTCGAGTCTTTTTTATCATTTAATAGATGGCAAAAGCCATCATTGAATAAAAAAAATTGATATTAAAACATTCTAAATAATATGAGAAACATGTCACAACTAAAAATGGATCCAATTACATCATCCACTGATGAATCAACAAAACCTGTTGATACAAGCAGTAATGATGAATCAGCAAAACCTGTTGAGACAAGCAGTAATGATGAATCTGTAAAATTACTTCTAAAGATGTTAGGTGAAAAAATTGATGCAGATAAGAAAGATAGAGAATTACAAAGAAAGAAAGAAGAAGATAAAGAAAAAAAACAAGAAGATGATGAAAAAAAATATACTGAAAATACAAAAAATTTTAAAAAAAAATGGAGTATAATGTCGTCATATAAAATGTTTGATTCAGTTCTTATTGATGATATTAAAAAATTTATTGATGAGTACAATGAGATCTCAAAAATGGAACGCGATACATATGATTCAAACTATGACTATCCAGAACTAATAGGAAATTTACATACTTATGAAGATTATATTATTCTCCATGACGAAAGTCTTGATAGTAAAACATATTTTATTGATACAAAAACATATCAAGAATATTGCAATTCCATTAGTTCATTCTTTAAATATGATGGATATGGAAAAACATTGATGTTGTCAGAAGACACTATATGGGGTAATTTTTCAAAATTTAAACATATTACAAAATTGACAAAATTCAATGAAAAAACAATTGCGTTTCATAATAATATTATTGATTCAATTAATTTGCGTTATAAAGATCAAATTGAAAAAACAGAAAGAATGCTTAAAGATAATAATTTGTCACATGATGTCTTAGTAAATTATTTTACAATTGGAGAAGAGGTATATATTGTCACTGATAAACATGATTTTGGAGCTAAAATTACTGATATTAGTATGAAAGCATATGGATATAGGGCGGTCACTCAATTAGAAATCACATATTCAACAATTGTTTATAATGATTGTCCTTGTACTAAAACAAAAAAACATTATGTGCCATTTTACATCGGTGTAAAAGATGTAGACACTTTGTCGATTAGAAAAATGACTGATGATATCAGAGATAAACTAACAAAAAGAACAGAAAGATTTATGAATATAATTTCCGACATGAAAGTAAAGTATGTAAATTATAATGGAAAATTTAAATTAAAAGTCTCAAAAAAATCACTCAATATGATTATAAATTCGCGTATCATCTTAGATCATTCACTCTATGTAGAAAACCATCCACCAAAAGCAGCAAACACATTATCAAATAGTGAAGATATTAATAAATTGTTGCCTATTGAAGATTTCACAAAAGACATGTATTTTATGATGCAGCCACGTGTGCATGGACATTCATTAACTGATAAGAATTTCGGCACTTTCCATATCGATAATATTTCACCAATTAATTTTTCCACCAATGCTTTTGACATGTTAGTACATCAGGAAAAAGAAAAGCAGTTGATCAGATCTCTTGTTGAAAACGTCAATGGAACTTTTACTGATATAATTGAAAATAAAAACGGTGGTGTCATTATTCTATTATATGGATCACCAGGAACTGGCAAAACTTACACATGTCAATCATTATCAGATGCAACAAAAACACCATTATATGAAATTTCATCGGGAGAAATCAATTTGACGTCTCCAGAAGCATTAGAAAAGAACTTAATTGATATTTTTAAGAAAACAGATAGATGGAATGCAAATTTGTTAATTGACGAAGCAGATGTATTTCTTGAAAAAAGATGTGTGAATGATTTAAGTAGAAATATTTTAGTAAGTATTTTCCTAAAATATCTAGAAAGATTTAACGGTGTAATGTTCTTAACAACCAACATTCCATCATGTATTGATCCTGCTTTTAAATCACGCATTTCTGCATGTATCAAATTTGACAAATTAGATAGAAGATCTCTGTATTTAATTTGGAATAATCTATTGACTGCATCTAAAGTAAAAGAATCAGTGATGAATCTAGAAAATACATTTGAAAATGATATGGAAAATATCAATTCATATCCTGATACTTATCACAGACTATTATGCAAATTATCGACATTCAATATGAATGGAAGAGAAATTAAAACATCAATTAGAAATGCACAATGTATCGCAAAAAGTAAAAAGACTGACGTAACACTAGAAGATCTGTTATTGTCTTCTGAAGTTACTTCAAAACCAATCGATCATAAAGAATATTTGTAAATGAAATTTTGCAATTTTTTTATTCTAATAATATAAATATAATGCCAACGTACAATATATCATTATACAATGATATGGGTAATCAAAATTTATAGAAAATCATATACTTTTATTGTTTTTCTATAATGTTTTGATTAACTTTTTACTTATATCCATTTTTCCCTTGGGAAAAATGGATATAATTGAAAAAATTTATAAATAAACATATATTCAAAATTATATAATTCTATATCTTTTTTATGCAGAATTATATATTTTTGAATATCGGTCATTTAATGACACGACCAAGTTATGAAGACATTCCAAGGGATATTTATGATTTTGCAATAGAAAAATCAAAAAATAAAATGATATATGCGACAGACAAAAGCAATTTAGGAGCAAGATATTATATTTTGAGACCAGAGCTGCTAAAAAAGTGGACATACAAATATAAAAATAATTTAATCACTATTGACTATTCTAAGTTAGATGTATTCAACTCCAAAAGTATGAAAATAATAATTTAATTTATTTAAAATCCGTGGATTTTAAATAAATTTATATTACTTTTTAGTGCTGGAATAACAAAAATAAATAAAGTTTAAAAGATGAGCTTCTTTCCTTTCTTTGGTGATTCCACATCACCACAGTCAGAAAAAAGCACCCGTTTCGCGCCACTATTTGGTGACGCAGACATCTCTGTCTTTCTACTCTTTCTGATCTTCTGCACTGTATACACATCATCGATACAATCAATGATGTAATTCAATGCTTCGATTTTCAAAGTTGGATCTTTTGTTACAAAATCACTGTCGTTTTTGTAGTATGCCAAAAGTGATTTAGGATCCAAAATCCGCACTTCGCTGACCACAATGTATGACAGTCCATCTGTCACATATGTGAAATCGACCGACGACCCTCCCGACAAACTCTTGTATGTCCTACTTCTGCCTGTGTTTACCAAATCATAATCTGGGACATTAGGAAAGTAGTAACACATTGACTTATCATAAGCCAAAAAGTCGATGTCGGAAGGCACAATCAATTCGAGATACTCTTTTGCTTTCTTGTCATTGATAGACTTGAGAAGAAGTACAATTGCGGATGAACCAGTTATACACCAGTTTTCCGCAATTCCCGAAAAAGTGGAGATGATAGAGTCCATTTTAACCTTACCTGTTGGGGCATAGGGCAATACTGTTAGAATAATAGTATCAAAACAATGGGCTGAACAGATAGAAATGATATTCAATTTTTTTATTTATATTTTTGCCTGCAGGCGAAAATATAAATAAAAAAATCTAAAATTTAAAGCTTAACAATTTTGACTTTTGGATTTCTTGTATAATATACCTTATCTGGATCCATTTCATCTTCTGAAGTATAAATTAAATCTTCTGGGGCAACATCTTTAATTCTTTCTTGTAATCTTTTAATTTTTAGCTTTTCCATAATTCTATGTAGCTTTCTTGCCATTTCTGCAGCATGTGTTTTTGACATAGGTTGATCATCTATTTCTCTCAGAGAAAAATTAAGATCTTCTGAATTAATAGAACTTGTGTCACTTTCATAATCTTTTTGTTGATTGTTATTTTTAATTTCGACATCATTATTGTATTGTTCTGTTTCAGTAGAACTGTCTGAATCAAAATCTTCTGAGTCATCTAAATCAGGTTCTGAATCATATTCAGATGATTCGCCAAGTAACCCTAATTCTTTTTGTGCCTTTATTCTACAAACTTCAACATGCTTTTCAAATATTTTTTTGTCACGTTGTACAGCCCTGCAATACGGACAAATAATATCTCTAAGTTCCAATTTTGCATCAAGCATATTTTGATGTTTTTTTGTCTTAACATGATTTACCCATGCAGATTTTGAATTTCCATTAAAGTTGCAAAATTTACAAGTAAACTTGGACATAACTATAATAGTATATACATATCTTTTTATATGGCAAAACCCACAAAAAATTGATTTTCAAATAGAATGACAATTATGCATTTCAAATTACTATCATTAAAAATGTCTTATAAGGAAAATGAAAAGTCACTTGCAACATTGAAGAATGACATTTCAAAATTGTCACCATCTACATTAATTGGATTGAGTACAACAGCCACTGCTATTGGAATTGGAACATTTGTCTTGACTCGTTTTAGATCTGCATCTGCAAATAAAATTCTTGTGCGTTCTGGCTTTTTGGTACCAAATGGCAGACAGGTTGGAAAACAATTTGTTCGATGGCCTTTTCAATATGTGGATGAAATTCCTTTAGAACCACAAACATATAAAGTTGCATTGAATGCAATGTCAAAAGAGAAAATGCCATTTAACTTTCCAGGGGTTTTTATCATTGGTGTAAAAAATACCGATGAATCAATCAAGAGTTATGCAATGCGAATGCATGGACAAACAACTGATAATCATTCAACTATTGTTCATGGTATTATTGATGGCGAGACACGTTCTATTGCTGCTGGATTAGAAATGGAACAAATTTTTGAAGGTCGAAATGCATTCAAAGAAGCTATAACGCAAGCAATCAAAGATCCACTTGATAAAATTGGTATGGAGGTTGTTAGTGCAAATCTTCAAGAATTAACTGACACTGAGGGATCGAACTACTTTAAAGAATTAGCAAAAAGAATTCAAGCACAGGCAATGAATAAAGCAAAAGTAGAAGTTGCTGAACAAGACAAAGAAGGTAGAATTGGCGAAAAAGAACGTGAAAAAGAAACCAGAACAAAAGTTGCAGAATTAGAGGCAGATGCGACACTTGCAGAAAACACTAGACAAGAACAAATTTTGAAATCGAATGCACAACTTGAAAAAACACGAGCTGAACAAAAATTGATTGAAACAGAGGCAAAAGTGAAAGCAGATGCAGATGCACAAATTATTCAAGCAATGAAACAAAAAGAAGTTCAAGAAAAATTAATTGAAACAGAGACAGAAAAAGAAAGAGCACAAAGATTATCTAAAATTCGTGTCGATGCAGAAACTCTTGTAAGAAAAACAGAGGGTGAAGCAGATGCTTTAACCAAAAAGGCAAAGGCACAAGCAGATGCAATTAGACTAGAAGCAGATGCTGAATTACACAGAAGTAAACAAAGGGCATCTGGCCTATATGCAGAATTGGAAGCAAAAGCATTAGGAGAATTAAAATCACTCGAAGCAAAAGCAGAAGGTCAAAAGAAATTATTGCAAGCACAAGCAGAGGGATTTGAACAATTAAAGAAAATTATGCAGTCAGAAGAATCTGATAATTTATTGAAATATTTAATGATTGAAAAAGGAGTTTTTACAGATATTGCAAAAGCACAAGCAGAAGCAGTGAAAGACATGAAACCAAATGTGACAGTATGGACGCCTACTGGAGACAGTGCAACAGACACAATTAAGTCATTTATTCCTACTTTAGATACTGTAATTAAACAAACAAATTACAAACCACCAGAATGGATAATGGGTTTAAAAAAATCTGATTGATATATTATATGAGCATTAAAACATACGATGATTTATTTATTACCTATGACGATGACACACAAAAAAATTTGGTTGACATATATAACGAATTAAAGGAAACCAATAAAAATGTACCAATTCTAAAACAATTATATACAAAAATATATGACCATATTACGAACTATACTACTTTTATGCAGAGTGAATTAAAGACAAAAGAAGATGGACAAAAATTATTAGATTATGCTAATATTCTTATAAATTCAAGAATTAAAGTACCATATAACGACTGCTTTGTAAAACAGGTGCACGCATTGCAAATAGCATTAGAAAATATATAAGAGAATGTATGATGATATGTCTATGGGTGACCGAACATATACTGATCTTTTTGTATTTGTAAAATCTAACACAACTGGTTTAGAATTTAGCCATCCAATTGATGAAGTATATTGGCGTTTTCAAAAAGAATGTAATGGAGTAGGCAATACAGAAAATAAATTTGGTAAATATGTTAAACATATTGGGAATTATAAAAACTTTTTATATAACAAGAACAGAACAATTGAAGAGGCAAATGAAATGATTGAGTTTATCAAAACTGTGCTAGATGAAAGACCTGTGCACTATCAATGTTTTGAAAAGCAATTGCAAAAATTAGAATACATTGTTAAAAATTTTAATGATGAAACTATAAAAATATGTTTTGTTCACGATAAAGATGAAGAACAAAAAAATTGATAAAAAAACTGTATATTAGTATATATATTTAAATATATATACTAATGGATTATATTACATCACTTAAAAATTTTATCTTTCCAGTTGAGCAAGAAGAACAATGTATTGAAAATAAAGAACAAATTAAAGATAAAAATATAGACAATGATAAAGAAGAAATTAAGGGTAAAAAGTTATATAAATTATTTGGCAAAGATTTTATTGTATATGCATATATGTATAAATATAAAATAGACTTTACTAATAATGGATTATATGAATCAGAAAAATATCGAATTAGATGGTCTTCGCATCACTATGATAATCTATTTCGTTTTTGCACTGAAGAACAAATTTTAGACAATATTAGTTATGATTCATATTATATTAGAGAAGTTGAATTGCCAGAAGATGCAGAAATGGACAAAATTGGATTGTCTGCATATGTTGCCAATAAACTTATGATGTGTGATAAAAGAGTAAAAATAGAAGAGTTTTTTGATTGGAATGATGAAGAGTTTTGTAGAAAGACATTAGAAAATTCTTCAAAAAAAGTTGTTCCAAATACAGAACATATATTTAAATTTGTAAAAAATAAGACTGATGAATTATGCAAATTAGCTGTATCTATTGATGGTGCTAGCATGATCTATATTGATGATCCAAGCGAAGAATTAAAATTTATGGCCTTTGAAAAATCGCCATGGATCTATAATAAAATTAAAAATCCACCTTATGAGTTGAGCAAATTAGCTGTCGCACTATCGGATTATAATTTTAAATACATTCCAAAAGAACATAAGACATATGAATTATGCAATGATGCATTAAATGAGAATGGAATGAACTTAAAATATATTGATGATCAAACTGATGAATTGTGTGAAATCGCTGTTCGAAACAATGGTTTAGCAATTCAATTTGTCAAATGTCAAAATCAAAAATTATGTAAATTAGCATATGAACAAAATAAGAACTCGATTAAACATATCAAGAAAAAATTTTGTGTGTCATTCGACACATAAATTAAAAATAAAAAATTGATTTTTGAACTGCTAGAAGACACTTTTGTATATCATTTACTTTATTTCCCTTATAGACATTATTGATTTAACATAAGTCAAAATGGAGGTTCAAAACTTGGTTACTCTCTTCACGACAAGTTGTTGGTCGCCATTGACTAAACAACTCATTCAATTCATGAAGACATGTGACAAGGACACAAAAGCATTCATGAATGCGAAACAATACACCAAAATGAAAATCGATCAGTCTAAATCAGAAGAGACAAAATCTGATGAACCAAAGAAATTATCTTTTACAGACAGAGATCGATATAATGATCTGGTCACACAAATTTGTTCTTATGTTAAAACACAAGAACAACTGAGGGATTTTACAACAGATTTTGATTTGTTCAACACAGAATTATTAAATTGTCTTAAGTTAGATTCTGTCTATGAACTGCTTCAGACAAATTTTGCAAAGGGATCATATGGAAAAATGATTGATGATTTTAATAGAATTTTAAATCCAAAGAAGACAGGTGGAGATGATGATGAAGAGGATGAAGACATTACTGAAAATATTAAAACATATGTAAAGTCATTTTCACCAGATTTGTTAAAGGCTGTTGATGAACTAATTAAATCTGGATGGCTAGTTATTGTTGAATCTATCAACAGACATGATGAATTTTCATATTTTCCAAAAGTTGACTTGAGTGATGAGGATGAAGTTGTAAATGTTTTGCAAGAGAGAATGTTTGGTTTAGCTATTTTCCATGGACATCAGATCTTCAGTATTTATTCAATTTCAGAAAACAAACATGTGTTCTTGACAGACAAACTAGTGACTGATGGAAGTACTTGCTACAATGCTTCAATGAAAGACCCAGTCACTTTTATTAATGAAGTAAATAAGAATGTATATACATTAAATCCAGTTCACTTAATTAATTTTGATACATTTAAACGAACATTCTTTAGTGGAAAAGCATATTTGGAAGTTCTGTCTATGCTAAACAGAAAGACACCTTGTAAATTTTACAAAGGGAAATATTTAGCATCTGATGACTACAATGATTATGATGAGTTGAAATTGACAAATGCAATTAAGTCTTTTTCTGTTGGATATGAAGATTATGCAAAATTTGCAATGGCGTTCTTCTTCTTTGATAAAGTTGATGGAAAAATCACAGTTAATGCCTATTGGATGTTGACTAAAGATCTATCATCAATTTCAGAATTTGATCGAAGTGGATTTGAATGGAATGAAATTACAAACATTTTGGAATTCTTTGATGCAGTAAATAATTATGATAATCCAGATAAACACTATGGCGTTTCTGTATTGCATTAAAGAGATATAAAAGTTAATTAATTATTTTATTTATATGAGAATCATACCGGACATTAAATTGGATTTTGATGATGTTTTATTAAAGCCAAAAAGATCTGAATTAAAATCAAGAGAAGAAGTGGATCTCACAAGAACTTATGTATTTCCACATTCAAAAAAGGAATGGACTGGCATTCCAATAATGGCATCTAATATGGACACAACAGGACGATTTAAAATGGCAAGAGAATTAATTAAATATAAAATGCTTACAGTGCTAAATAAATTTTATACTATTGATGAATGGGTTGAAAATTATGATCCATCAATGAAATCATATGTAATTCCGTCTATCGGAACATCTGATGAAGAATTTGAAAAATACAAAAATTTAAGAAATAAATTGACTGAAGTGCCGGATTTTTTATGTATCGATGTTGCAAATGGATATGGCGAATATTTAATAAATTTTGTTAAGAGAATCAGGGAATCATTTAAAGATGTCACATTGATTGCTGGCAATGTGGTTAGTTCAGAAATGACTGAAGAATTAATTTTGGCTGGTGTGGACATTGTAAAAATTGGAATAGGTTCTGGGGCTGCTTGTACGACGCGACTGAAAACAGGAGTCGGATGCCCACAATTAAGTGCTGTTATCGAATGTGGTGATTCTGCCCATGGTGTAAATGGAATGATCATTTCTGATGGAGGTTGCAGAATGCCCGCAGATATTGCAAAAGCATTTGCTGGAGGTGCTGATTTTGTTATGTTGGGCGGAATGTTAGCAGGACATGATGAAAGTGGTGGTGACATGATTGTAGAAAGATATTTGACTAATGCATTAGATGAAATGGGAAATCAAATTATAGAGGAAAAAATATTTAAAATATTTTATGGCATGAGTTCTAATACTGCACAAAACAAATATTATGGTGAACAGAAAAAATATAGAGCTTCAGAGGGGAGAACAGTAAAAGTACCATACAAAGGAAAAGTAGAAAAGACAGTACAAGAAATATTAGGAGGTCTTAGGTCAACTTGCACATATGTTGGAGCAAAATGTTTAAAAAATTTACCTAAATGTGCAACATTCTTTCTTGTTAATAATACTCATAATACAGTATTTGAAAAATACGAAAGATAATTTACATTTGTCATAATATGTTATGACGAATACAAATATAGCTTCAGTATTTGAAAAATACGAGAGTTAAAAATATATTTAAAATAATATATTTTTTGCTTCAGTATTTGAAAAATATGAAAGGTAAAATTTATATTTATGTTGAAATCATCATAAATATATTTTTAATATTAGTATTTGAAAGATAACTTCAGTATTTAAAAAATTGTGAAAATGTCATGCGCATTTTCATCATTTTTTATTTTTGATCTATGTTGACAGACATAGATTAAAAATAAAAAATTGAACATCACTATTCTCTACATGCTTCTATATATTTAGACATACCAACCACATAGTTTTAGAAACTATGCAGTCCCTCTTGTCGTTCAAAATGAATGCATCCATAGCAACCAACATTTTCATATCATCTATCCTTTTATGGATGGTATATCTTTTAGGATTGAAAGATGAAGATATTACAAGAAATTCATATCTTGTAATAATGCCAATCATGATGATGATTAGGATCTCCAAATACTGGCGTCAAAATACTCTTTTATATTTTTGTGAATGCACATATTTTATAAATTTTATAACATACATATTTATTTTTATGAACTGGAATATATTATACATTTATCCATTTCATATTGGATCAATGTTGACATATGGTGTTATTTTTGGTGACACAATTTATTTCAACAGCTGGAATGTGACAATGACATTTTTGTTACATTTTGTTGGTGAAATAACATGTTTCATTATTTATTGGAATAATGAAATGGAATTGACCCATCATGATATTCAAAATTACATAGCATTTGCTATGGCAACATATTATTCTTGGTGTATCATTTATTATTTAATCATGGTTCTATTGATTAATCACAGAAATTGTGTAATAAGAGACAAACTTGATCATGATACTGATACGCGCATAACTAGGCAACAAATCATTGAATACATTGTGAGACATTTTATTGGAACACATTTCAATTATGTATTTGGAATGATAATCATGCAATGTTATTATTTAAGCTTGTTTGCTATTGGAATACAAGTATTGGTTGCACTCTACAATGGAAATCGAATTTATGAGAAATACTGTGTGATTTGATAATTTTTTTATACTGGTAATGAAAATAAAAACTTAAACACTATTTTATTTATAATACAATGGATGATTTAAAATATGTAGAAAATCAAACAGAGGAAATATGTATGATTGCAGTAAGACAAAATATCAAATCATTTTTATATGTAAAGGAACAAACAGACACTATATGTGAATATGTATTAAAAAAAGATCCATGGTATATAAAGCATATTAAAAATCAAAAATATCACCTATGTAAATTAGCAGTTGAAACAAATCCTTGTGTAATATGTCATGTGGAAAATCAAACTGATGAATTATGCAAGCTTGCTGTGAATAGTTATGGTTGTGTTATAAATTTTATTAAAAATAAAACAGAAGAATTATGTAAATTAGCAATAAAAAGATCATGTGATGCAATCTTTCATATACCTATCGATTTAATTACATGTAGCTTATACAAATATGCACTTGAGAATAAATCGATGAGATTAGATGTTAACAAAATTATACAATCAGACTGCGATAAGTTTTTCATTCAATTAAATAGTATTATTGAAACAAAATTAAAAACAGGGTCTTATGATATAACTAAAATAATTTTTAGTTATCTTGACTATAAAAATGAATTGAGAAAAATGCTGGCACACTATTATGTTTGGCATGACTGATGCAATTAAGTCATTATTTAAAAATAAAGATATATAATAGTAACATATGAGTAAATATAATTTGCAAAATATGGAAGTTCAAACATACAAACAATGCAAACTTGCATTAGAAGAAGATCCGATGCAATTACAATATGTTAAAAATCAAACAAAGAAATTATGTAGGATTGCAATAAGGATAAATCCGATGTCATTACAATATGTTAGAAGACAGACAGACAGTATGTGCAGAATGGCAATAGACAGAAATATAAAAGCATTGAAGTATGTAAAAAATCAAACAGATGAGATGTGTCGATTTGCAATAACTAAAAATGCATTTGCATTGAAACATGTCAGAAATCAAACTGATGAATTATGCGAACTTGCCGTTTCAAAAACCCCATATGCATTGGAATATGTCAGAAATCAAACTAAAAAATTTTGTTTAATTGCATTAGAAAATTCAACTAGATATATGTTTCATACTGTATTTAGTTATATAATTAAAGATCCATCAAAAATATTAAAATTAAATATGGATAAATATGAATTTGATGATATAATATATAAAAGAATATTAGAAGCATATTTATTGGAATGTTATAAAAAAGACATTCAGGAAATAATTAATTATGCTCTTAGCCATTTTTCTCCAGCATTAAAATATATTGAAAATCCGAGTTATGAACAATGTAAATTAGCAGTAAAATCATTTCCAAATGCATTAGAATATATTAAAAACAAAACTTATGAACTCTGTAAATATGCTGTTGAAAAAAATGGAGACACCTTAAAATACTTTGTTGATGAAATTGACAAAATATGTGAAACAGAAGCCATGAAATATAAAGTTTTTTTTCATGCAAAAATAAGATGCGAATCTAAATTTTTAACAGAAAAGATTTTTGAATATGTTGGTGTAAACTCAGATGAACTTTACAAATTAGCAATCGGAAATTTCTGTAATGCCATATTACATATAAAACCAGAAAACAGAACAAAAGAATTAATAGACTTTGCGATATCAAAAGGCTATGTTGAATATGTATATGAACCTTTTAATCGATTTGGCGGGCGTGATTTGGCACAAGGTGGAGGTGGATTAATGCAATTAGTCGCATATGGTCAACAGGATATTTATCTCACAGGAGAACCACAACTGACATTTATGTCTGTCATCTATAGGAGACATACAAGCATGTACTTTTGAAAAAATCGATATAAAAATTGAATTTGTAATTTGTCTATACATTTCTATTATTTTTATTAACATAAATACTGCACCATTATTATTTTATTGTGCAAAATGAATCCGCTTGAAAGATTTTTTGTAAAAGCAGACGCAAGCCACTCCTTCTTTCGCTATGTAATGCATGAAAGTAATCCTTGTAACATGAAAATACGCGATCGTAAATATTTATGTACATTCCTTGATAATCCAAATAAGACCATTGCATCATGCAAAAAGGCAATCATGCTAAATCCACTTGTTTACTATGTTATTCAATGGGAAAAAGACGAGATTAGTAAGTCAGAAAGAACCATTCTGGAAAAGGACATACAGAAAAAAATCAGACTTCCAAAAGAACTTTGCAAAATTATTTTTGAATACAGTGGAGAATCATGGCCTAATGTCAAAACTGAAATTGCTAATTTTGCTTTTGACAATGGATATGTCATTGCATACGAGCGATTCATGTTTTATGTTGGAGATGGATATTATAATACACATCAACGATTCATTTTATTCAATCAAGTAAAACGTTTTTCAGACACATATGACAATATACCTATGTGTGTTCCAAAGTCTGCTGAAATTTGCAAACTGAGGGATGACGAACTTAAATTTCGCAAAATGAATAATATTACTAAACACATTAAATCAATAGAAAATAAACATTGCTATTACACAAATAACAACAAATTGGCAAAAAACAGAAGACGAAAATGCTACAGGCATTAATTTATTTATGGTTTCGCTTAACAAAACTTGTATATTTGAATATATAAACTGATAAAAAATTGAATATTATAATTCTTTGTTTACCTATTTTACCCTCATAATAACAAAATGGATGGTCTAACAATATTAACAGATCCAACAAAAAACATTACCTATTCATTTTGTAAAGATGCAATTCGTGAAAAAGCATCTAATTATGAATACATCAAAAATGAATTGAGATTGTTTGGATTAAATTTAAATGACATATGTGAAATTGAAAAAGATAATATAAAAAAAGACTTGCAAAAAAAATCTAGACTTTCGGATGACATATTTCACTTGATTTTTGAATATGATGGCAGATCGCTTGCAGAAATCGAAAAGATCCATCGTGATACTGAAGCCAGAGAATTTAGGGAATATTATGAAGCCAACCATTTAATACTGAAATGTCTTATAAATAGTCCGTATCGCATGACAAGTTATTTTAATTCTGATGCAATTTGGAGAAGAATGTCGGTATTTACACATCAGCCTTCTATCACGCATCAAGTTATCAGGAGGACAGTCAGAGCAATTGAAACACCACAACTTATACTTTACAAAACACCCAAAACAGTATTGCCAAAGAATATCAATATTATTAAATTCAGAAATAATAAAATGATAAATAATAGAAGAAGAAATTTAAAAGCAATAAAATATTAATTTTTTTTAGCAGCATCAAATGTATTTTTATTTATATCGACAATTTAAAATTAAGTTTCCCTTTTTCCATTATCATAATCGCATTCGACAATCTTTTCACCTTTGTTATTCCATTCTTCATATTTTCCATCTAGCTTGCCATAAGAATAGTCACATTCGACAAATTTTTTTTCATTGCCATGCCACATAACAAAGTGACCATTTAATTCTCCATCTTGATACCATTTTTCACAACGTCTTTTACCACTACTAAACCATTCTTCATATTTGCCATGCTTATAACCACCTCTGTAAACACATTGAATTTTTTTATTTTCGTTTTCATACCACTCTTTGTAATCACCATCTTTATTTCCATTTGTATACATGCACTCAATTTTTGGTGTTTTATTTTCATAATATTCAATGTATTTACCATTATAATTTCCATTGATATATTCACATTCTAATTTTATACTGCCATCTTCAAAAAATTCTTTGCACTTACCATCTCTTTGACCATTATTGAATTTACATTGTAATTTTATTTGACCATTTTCATAACGTTCTTCGGCACCAATTGTTCCGATGGCATCATGTATCACAATTTGACGTCTCAATACTGTTGTGCCATCATCATACTTCGTAACTCGCCACTTTGTTCCATCATCATAAAATACATTGTTGTTTCCTGTTCTTGAATTAGTACTCATTGCTGGTTCGATTGACAAATAATAGTGGATTCCAGCAGAATAAACATTATCAATATTTTTATCATATGACTTGTCATATATCTTTTTTCCAACAGTGTAAACTAGCCTCTTATTGCTGAATATTGTGTTTTTAATTTCAGTTAATTCTCTCAAAGTTTTCATATGAATTATTTTTTCAACAATAAACTTATTTGCCCTAAATTTGGCATATTTTTTATCAACTACATCGCTTCTATCTTCATTTGTAATTGTTTTGGGTGTTTTCTTTAAAATGACTAAGCAATTTGCACAATTTTTAAATCCGTATAATGGATTATCTACATAATTCATACACTTTTCTTCTAATTGTTCAAGAGTCGCCATTTTAACAGTAATGTGTTATACAGCAAATAACATTAAAATAATGATGATCTCTATGATTTCAAATATCAATTTTTATTATTGTGATTTAAATAATAGTAATAAAAATTGATATTTGAAATATAAATATACATGTGTATTATATTATTAATCAAAATGGTTGAAATGATTGCAGGCTCTGAATTTAAGAGATTGACAAATAACATGAAATTCTATCAACTATTATACAAACACGATGAATCAAATCATAATGATTTTGTAAGTAAAAATGAGTCATATTCAATTCTGAATCCGATATATTTTATGCAAAGGCACTAGGAATTGTCGTATTGATATGTCTCTAATCAAAAGAAAGTCAAATGATGATGCTACACCAGTGTCAAAAAAGAAGAGACTTTAAATTTATTTATATTAAAAATTTGAAATTTAATGTCAATATGTCATATTTTGTTAATAAATATATCAAAATGAAGCACGTCAGAGAGATCTTTATTGAACTTATGAAGGCTATCAACATAAGCATGATTTTTAATCAATATGTGGCACATAACATCATTTTATTCATTATTGGTCTTACAGGATTCATTATTGGAAACAATAATCATGATTTGATTCGATTATGGTTCTGTACAGTGATGACATTTTTACTTGTTTTAAGAATCATTGAATATTTCAAAAGGGATTTTCATCATTACTTAATCGAATTTTGTTATTATGTAAATTGGCTAACAATCCTTTTTGTTAGCTTAAATTTAGACATTAGATACATCTATCCATTAATTCATGGTCCTTTGGTGATTTATGCAATAGTGTCAAAAGATGCAATTGTACCAATGTCATTAACAAAAACAACATCTTATGCAATTCATGCTTTTGCTTCAATCATGACAAGAAGATTGTATTGGTATTCGCATTTAGTAAATAACAGCTATGATAGCTATTTATTTTGGTTCACCTGTTCATTTGGAATTTATCTTTGTTGGTATATTCCATATTGTTATTATGTTATGAAAAATAATACACAACACGCATGTATGATTAAATGGTATAATGGAAAAGATAATAATTGGGAACCAGCGTTTATTGACAGATTGTTCTATTTATTAAGACATATGTTTGGAATAACAATTGGAATTATAATTGGCACATTTATGATGTATCATGAATACATTAATATATCATTGATTGTGTTGCAATTGCTAACAGGAATGTATTATGGCAATAAGTATTACAAATATAAACATAAAGAATAATATTTATTTATTTGTTTATATTATAATATGTACTTTATTAATCAAGATAAAATATCAACCTATGCTACATTCTGGTTAAATATGCAATTTGGCGGAGGCAATAAAAAAAAATGGGACACTCTCGAACATAATGGTGTCTTATTCCCAGCACCATATGTAAAACATGATACCCCTTTGATATATGATGGTAAAGAGATTGTATTGGACGAAGAGTCTGAAGAAATTGCAACAATGTTTGCAAAATATATTGATACTGAATATGTTACAAATAAGACATTTAGAAGTAATTTTTGGAGCGACTGGAAGAAAATATTGAAAGGGAAATATGGTATAGAAAGTTTAGATAAATGTGATTTCAGCTTAATTAAACAATATCTAGACAAGCAAAAAGAAGAAAAGAAGAAGGAGAAAGAACAGACAAAGGAAGAGAAAGAATCAGAAGAAAAAAAATATAAAACTGCGATGGTAAATGGTAAAGAAGAACCAGTTGGCAATTTTAGAATTGAAATTCCTGGAATTTTTATTGGCAGAGGTGATAATCCAAAATTGGGGAAAATAAAAAAGAGAGTTATTCCTGAGGATATTACAATTAATATTGGAAAAGAATCAAAAATACCAGAAATACCGGAACAATATAAAGGCCATAAGTGGGGTGATGTTATTCATGACAAAAATAGTGAATGGCTTGCATCATGGAGAGACAATATAACAGGCAAAATAAAATATGTATGGCTTGGGGCACACTCTGAAATTAGGGCAAAAGGAGACATAGAAAAATTTGAGAAAGCAAGAAAGTTAAAAAGAAAAATAAAACAAATTATGGAAGACAATTATAAAAAACTGTCAAGTGAAAATATAACTGAAAGACAAGTATCAACTGCACTTTATCTGATTGATAAATTATTGATAAGAGTTGGCAATGAAAAAGGAGATGATGAAACAGATACTGTAGGCATTACATCATTACGTGTTGAACACATTGATTTAAAAGATAATAATAAAATTACTTTAGATTTTTTGGGTAAAGACTCTGTAAGATATCTAAATACTGTTGAGGTTGACAGAAATGTATATCAAAATTTAAAAGAATTCATAGATGGTAAAAATAAATACGATGACATATTTGATAAGATAACAGCAAATGATATAAATAAGTACCTTCAAAGTTTTATGAAAGGATTAACTGCAAAAGTGTTCAGAACATATCATGCATCAAATCTGTTTCAAAAAGAATTAAAAAAAATAACAAAAAAATATGAATCATATGACAATTTAGATAAAGTCAATGTGTTATTAACAGAATTTAATACAGCAAATGCTAAAATTGCCATGTTATGCAACCATCAAAAAAATGTATCAAAATCATTCAAAGAGACTTTAGATAAGATGGATGAACAGATCAAAAATGTAAAGAAAAAATTAGGTCAAGCAAAGAGAGCAAAAAAGAAAAATCCAGAAAAGATCGCAAAGATAAAAGAAAAGATAAAACAGATGAAATTAAAAAAGCAACTGAAGTCACAATTAAAAAATATATCATTGGGAACAAGCAAAGTTAATTATATTGACCCAAGAATAACTGTTGCATTTATGAAGAGCCACAATATGGGCGTCGATAAGGTATTTTCAAAGACTCTTCAAGAAAAATTCAAATGGGCTTTTGATGTAGATAAGGATTATAAATTTTGATGAAGAACTTCGGATTTTCCGAAAAACATTGCTTTTTGCATTTCAGCCTTTTCTATCATTTGTTTTACGTTAATACGTAAAAAATTTGTAAATATATCCCTAGCGGGATCTTTATCATTTTTTTATTTATAAAAAAATTGAAAAATCAAACTAACTAAAAAGCCCATAGTAAAAACGACATATTAATCATATGCTATGCTAAAGCGACTTCTGTCTGCCTTTTGCTTGTGTACGGTTACCCCCCACCCCCTTGTTCCCCCACTTCCTGCTTGACGACTCCGGTTGTTGCGCATCCCCGCTTTTGACGAAAATGGCTTCGCCTGCTTCGGATGTTTTTGGCATGTTTGCTGGTTCTGGTTCTATTGTTGGTGTTGAGGGCAACCTTGACAATTGTTTCATGCGCACTCGTGCTTCTGCGTTGCGTCAAGCGATGCTGTTTCGTCTGAAACACATTCTCACTCATCCTGTGTGGTTCGTCAAGGACTACGAAAGATGGGGCGATGGTGTCGACGAAGGCTTTTATGAAAGCACCAATTCCACCAATTCTGAGTACAACGCGATCTGGGTCAATTCACGCGTAGCTGTTGCCAAGTTTGGCATGCAGTTTGCACTTGAATGCTTCTCTCACTGCGTGACGAAGGACGCTTGCCGTGTCATGTTCCAAGATGCTGTTCGTGACGTCATGGCCGATCTCGGCTTGACTCACAACGGCAGCATTGTCCAGCGAGCATTTGCGGATGGTGTGACCGACGCTGCTAACGCAGATTGGTACGAGTGGTTTGAGAATCCGCATTGCGATCCCATGCGGATTGTTCGAGCACGCGAGGAGTACCCACTCTATTGAGAGGGTGTTCTGAAACGTGTTTGACAGATCTGAAGTGTAGTATAGAAACAAAAAACAACAAAAAAACCAAAAAAAACCAAAAAACAAAAAAAACATTTTAATATTCATTAAAATGATTTTTTTGTTGAACCACATTTGTTTATTCTTAAGTAAAAAAATACTTAGGTGTTTTTTTATTATTTAAGTTTATAGTAATGGATTTGATTGAAGATGAAAACATAATTAAAATAAAAGAAGTTTGGAAAGATTTATTAGATGACGATAAAAATGTATTTAAGTCATGTCAAAAAGATTGGATTGTTGTTTTAAGAAAAATGCCAGAAACTTTAACAAATGAAGGCAGAAAAGTTGTTAATGAAAAATTTGCTAAATACAGAGGTTCTTTATTTAATGTTATTAATATTTTTAACAAATTTAATCCGACAGAAACTAGGGAAAAAATAACAAATAGCATGTTTGATTTAAAAACCGTCGCTTATATAGTAGGAACAAATGTAATCGCAAAAGATTATGTATGCAATGATAATATTATTTATGGTGGCGGATTTCATTATTTTAAAAGTGTTGAGCCCGCCTATTATGCAGAGATATGTAATTTTAAATACTTGCATTCAAATGAGTTCACTGGTAAAAAAGTAATATGGCTAGATAATGGTATGTTATATGACATATCAACATATGTAAAAGGAAGAAGAAATGGAGTGTGTTATGAATGGACAGCAAAGAATGAAAAAATAATTTATAATTATGTCAATGGAATAAAGCATGGCGTTTATGAAATTTTTCACCAAAATGGTGAAAAAATAATAGATGGTTATTATAGGAATAATGTCATAAATACAAGGTGGAATGAAAATAGTGCCCTTTCTAAAAATTTGATTTTGTAACTGCTAATAATTAATAATGATATAACATATATAATACAATGGAGAAACCAGATAAACATTTTGAAGATTTCTGGTTGACATTCAAATTAAACATCAAGAATTTTTATGATGAAGAAAAACTAGATCATATTGAAATTTCAAACATTGATTCCGAATCAGATGTTTTAAATAAGTTGCAATCTGAAAAAAAATATGATGAAATTGAAAAAAGAATAACAAAATATATTACTAATTTTACTAAAGTAATTATTGGAAATTCAAATTTATACCATGCATCTCTTTTTAAAACAAATTTAAACAGATGGTCGAAAATATCATCGATACAATTAGATGATGATTTTTTAGTTATATTCGAATGTTTTTTTGCATTAATGTCAAGTGAAAAGAAAAATGAGGACACTGTGAAAAGTATTGAGTACATAAGATCTTTAATTAAAAAAAACAGTATTGACGAAGATGAATGGAAAAACTTGACTGACATTGGCATATCAACACATAAGACATCTATATTGGATGTTTTGACGTCAGTATTTGATGTTGTTGAATATATTAATATAAAGCATTCTTTAAAACTCAATAGTGGTACAAAAGGAATTAAAATATTAAAGGCAATTGGGAATAAAAATTTGAAAAATCAAATGTCTGATTTACCTAAACAGGATGATATTATACATACAATCTCACATCAACAAGTGTTATTTTCATGACTGGCAAAATGGAGGTAATCAAGTCAAAAACAACAGATTCTATATTTTATTCATCAGATGAAAAACATATTAGTTCGTCTGATGATAACACTGATGTCGCATCAGACATATCTGATGAAGACAAACTGTCAAGAAATTACATAAGTAAAAATTTGACAAATGGTGCATATTTAAAAACAATTAATACATATGAAAAAAATATTCCTAAATATGAAATTCTTTATGACAAAAATAAAAAAAGTTTAAGAGTAATGTTTCATTGGGATTATGATGGGTATTTGATTTCATTTGGAACAATAAATGAAATTGGATATGATGGTGTTGTGACATATTATAAAAATGGAAATATAGAAACTGAATGTACCTACAAGAATAATGTATTGGATGGCATATTTAAAATTTATGATAATGGTGAATTAATATCAGAATATAATTACAAAAATGGACTTCTTGATGGTTCATTTAAACTTTTGAAAAATGGAAAACCAACACATACTGGGACATACAAGAATGGCGGCTTAACATCAATTAGAAAGATCTAGTTTATTTATCATTTTTAATTATTACCACATATTTAATAATTAAAAATTGATAATATTTTATTCTAAATTCTAAACCACAATATTGTTATATTATAAAATGGAAAAGATTAAGCATGATGCTTTCACCGTTGAAAGATGGGTTGCAGGTGCATTTGCCGGTGTAACAAGAGTCACTATTGGATATCCATTTGACCAAATTAAAATCAAGATGCAGATGAAAAGAGATGCAAAATTTACACTAAACAAATGTCTTCTTGAAATGTGGAATGACGGATTGTTCAAATCTTTATACAGAGGTTCATCTTTATCATTTTTATTTTCTACTTTTCAAATGTCACTCAACTTTGGTTTCAAGTCTCTAACAGAAAAAAAATTAATTGAAAATTCTATTTTAGATAATAATGTCAACTTGAGAACTTTTATTGCTGGCAGCGTCGGTGGATTTTTTCATGCATTGACAATATCTCCTGTTGATTATTTAAGAATTCAACAAATGGCACTCAAGACAGATTCATTAAAATCAACATTCAGACAAGTAAAATTATTAGATATGACAAGAGGAATGCAGGCGACAATGCTTAGAGACATAATTGGAATGGGATTCTATTTTACTAGTTTTTCTCTCTTTAGTGACTATCTAAAAAGAGAATATATGATGAACCATTATTTTGCTAGTCTGATTTCTGGCAGTTTGGCCGGAGTGTGTTGGTGGGCACCAACTTATCCGTTTGACATTTCAAAAACAATGTTACAAAAAGACATATCGACTCCAAGAAAATATAAAAATATGATGGCAACATTTAGGACATTGTATGCAGAAGCAGGAATGAAAGGATTTGTAAGAGGATTAGATATGTGCATCCTTCGTGCTATTATTGTTAATGCTGGCGTCTTTGTTACTGCAGATTATATTCACACTTTTTTGACGAATTAATATTCTTTGTTTATTTTATGATTGAAAAAAACGCATGTCTTGTTGTAATTGCAACAATAGTAATTATAAATATTGGATTAAGCAGTTTTGCAACATATGTAGACACAAAAGTTGATTATATTGATAATAAAGATAAGGTAAGATATTATCTATCTCATATATTGTCGATAATAGGAGTGATATTTATTTTATTGGCAATAAGCAACATCACTGATTTTTCTATGTATGCAATTTTAGGTGCAGTAATAAACATGTTTGGATCATGTCTAAAAATGCCATTAAAATGGTACAAGAATAAAAAAATAAATAAAAAAGAAAGAAGAATAAGGAATTTCTTAACAACAGGCATTGGATTCAATATTGCAATTTCAATAATAGCTTTGTTGTTATGTCAACATTTGGATAATTGTTCTCATTAAAAATTATTTTATAGACTACATTCTTTCAAATAATTGGATTTTTTCTTGATATCATTTAATTTTTCACTGTTATTAATAGCAATTGAAATTGAGTCTTTTAATAATTCTTTTGAATGTTGTAAGTCTTGCATGAAGAGTGGTTTTCTTTCTATTTTGGCATTTTTTGTCTTTTTAAATTGTCTGTATACAAAACCTAAAAATATTGTTGTTAATAAAAGTACAACTAATAGATACATTTTGAATAAGCAATATCACATATGAAGTATTTTTATTTTGTTTTTCAATTTTTTATTTTAACTCATGTATCGTAAGATATATAAGTTAAAATAAAAAAGACTGAAAATGCTTATCGCATTTTTCACAATTTTTTAATCATATAATTAAAAATTGAAAATTACATGAAATATACTATACTTTTGGAATATGCCATACTTTTATTATCAAACATAACACAAATGGCAACTTTTGAAGAAACAAAAAACAAACTAATTGAATATCATGAAAATCCTTTGTTTGTATACATGAAAGTTGGTCAATGTATTGTTGTAATGAAAAAATTAAAATGTACTATTACAAATGAAGATAGAACTGATGTTATCGACAAAAATCATGCAAGATTCAATGCAAATCAGCTTTACATTGAAAAAATTATTGATGTAAGAACTTTAAAAGAATTAAGTGTATTAGACAGTCCTAATTTAAGTTATATTGTTGGCAAAGACGCCTATGTAAGATTAGGTAATGGTGGTATTAATTATTATTTATCATTAGAACCAGCTTATTACCTAAATGCAGAGATCATAAATGGAGAATACAAAGAATGGTGGAATAATGGTCAAATAAAATTGTATTGCCATTATGTGAATGGAAAAGAAGATGGAAGTTACGCTCAATGGTATTCAAATGGCAATTTAAAAAGCCAAGCAAATTATGTCAACAGAACACTAAATGGTAAATATACATCATATTATGAAAATGGCAATAAAGAAATGGAGTCATTTTATGTAGATGGGTTGGAAACTGGAGTGACTCATGAGTGGTCTGCAGATGGTGACAAATGGATAATTTCTGGGTCAAAAATTTGTTTAAAAGTATTTAAGCAGGGTAATACTCAATACCTCTAAACTATAGATTAAAAATTAGGAAAAATTTTGGGAACCCCATTATTCCCTTATCCGCTGGTTTGTCTAGAGACATGCATCACGGAATATATTTACCACTTTCGGATTCATTATTTTATTGCCATCTATTTGTTTTAAATTTGTTACTTTTCTCATTATATTTATTGCTCCATTAAGATCGGCATTTATTAATCCTTTTTTAGACTTAAATAAACCTCTTTTTGTTCTTTCTCCATCATACTTGTCTTTTT
>Ga0214923_10000118_pt1 | contig 115805 bp, 83 predicted proteins | sample LL1510_MetaG_FD_177993 | JGI IMG/M metagenome (GOLD analysis project Ga0214923, IMG submission 177993) | Freshwater microbial communities from Lake Lanier, Atlanta, Georgia, United States - LL-1510 | ecosystem: Environmental > Aquatic > Freshwater > Lake | place: USA: Georgia | collected... | reverse complement strand
TGGGCTTGTGATGACTCTTGAAGAGCAGAAGAAGCCACCTGTAGTGCTTGAGAGGCCTGGGCTTGTGACGACTGCTGTAGAGCAGAAGAGGCTGCTTGAGATGCTGCAACGTACTGTGCTTGTGATGTTTGTTGCAAAGCGGAAGAAGCCACCTGTAGCGCGGAGGAAGCCTGGGCTTGTGATGTTTGTTGAAGGGCAGAAGAAGCCTGGGCTTGTGATGACTCTTGAAGAGCAGAAGAAGCCACCTGTAGTGCTTGAGAGGCCTGGGCTTGTGACGACTGCTGTAGAGCAGAAGAGGCTGCTTGAGATGCTGCAACGTACTGTGCTTGTGATGATTCTTGAAGGGCAGAAGAAGCCACCTGTAGCGCGGAGGAAGCCTGGGCTTGTGATGTTTGTTGCAAAGCGGAAGAAGCCACCTGTATTGCTTGGGAGGCGGCAGCTTGAGAGGCCTGGGCTTGTGACGACTGCTGTAGAGCAGAAGAGGCTGCTTGAGATGCTGCAACGTACTGTGCTTGTGATGTTTGTTGCAAAGCGGAAGAAGCCACCTGTAGCGCGGAGGAAGCCTGGGCTTGTGATGTTTGTTGCAAAGCGGAAGAAGCAACCTGTATTGCTTGGGAGGCGGCAGCTTGAGAAGCAACTAAAGCTTGGGACGGCCCAGGGTCAAAGGCATCACTGGGCATATCCCAGAAAGTTTCTTTTGTAATCATATTGTAAAAAAAGGGAATGGAAGAAGAGGGGTCTTTAAACTCCTGGAAGCTAGGCATGAGTGTAGGTCCAACCACGGGAGTGAGTCCAACAGGCAGAGAAGGAGGGCTAGGATGGTCCCAACTAGTTTCGCCAGTTATAATATTTACAAAGTAATAATTTCCATTAGTAGGGTTTGAATACTTTGCCCAATTACTTGGTAGTTTAGAGTCAGGTATTTCTACTTGTGTGGCGGGTTCAACACTTGGTGCAGGAACTATAGTGTTTGTAAGAGCTGCACCCAGTAAGTCTGCGATTGAGAGTGAACCTGCAGCGCCCGTAGCACCCGTAGTAAGTGAAGATGTTAAGAGGGAAGTAAGTGCATCACCACCGCTTTGTGGTGTAAATGTCAGATTCCATACGGGGAGAGTAGGAGGAAACCAAGAGGACGTTCCAGAGGATTGATTTACATAAAAGTAGGCGCGATTGACAGAATCATAATACTTTTTCCAGGGCGCGGGAGTAGAAGGGTCATTTATTGGCATGTCTGTATTAAGAAGATTTGCAGTTGCACCAGAAGGACCAGAAGTAAGTAGTGGTGTGGGGCTTACATTTTGGCGAGAAGAAGGAGGGGCGGGGTCTTCTACTATTGCGCCTGCGGGATTAAGAACAACATATGACTGGCGTACACTATCAAAAACAGCAGAATATGTAGGCATGAGCCTGGTCAAAACGGGATTGAGTGTTGTAGGAGTTTGTGTACTGGGGTTGCTGTATCTGGGATTGATTTGGATAAGTTGTTTATTAATGCTGAAGAGTTGCTCGAGAAGTGGTCCCAGAGCTTGTTTTTGCCCATATATTGCATTTATTAAGTCCGTATTATTTGTAGAAGGAGGGAGGGAATTCAACATATTAATATTTGACGCGAGTTGGTTACGAATGGAATTGGTCTGTCCTGTAAGTTGCCCTGACTGGCTGATGAGGCTAGAAACGTTTGTTTGTAAGGCAGAAGAAGCCTGTGCTTGAGAAGCAACTTGGAGCGCCTGGGAGGCCTGAGCTTGAGAGGCCTGGGCTTGAGAGGCAACTGCAAGTGCAGAAGAAGCCTGTGCTTGAGAAGCAACTTGGAGCGCCTGGGAGGCCTGAGCTTGAGAAGCAACTTGGAGCGCCTGGGAGGCCTGGGCTTGCGACGCAACTGCGAGTGCAGAAGAAGCAACAGAGTAGGATTTTAAAGCAGAGGAAGCAACCTGTTGAGCCTGTGAAGCCATCTTAGTATAGTTGGTAAGAGCAAGGGGGTATGCAGTTAGGGGAGGGCATACAGGAGGCAACCAACTGTACTCTTGTGTAAGTTGATTAAGATAGTAAAAAGCGCCAGAAGCAGTATCCGCGTATTTGAGAACAAAGCACGTTTCAGGAATCGTGGAATCTGCTACGGGATTTCCAGCAGGAGGGTATGCGGGATATGCAGAAGGAGGAAGGTCCCATACAATTTCATTAGTTGGGGGAGAAAAGTAGAATAGTGTTCCATTTGTAGGAGAATTGGCTGTCGTATCTTTCCAGACTTCCCACCATTTTATTCCTCGTGTTGCGGCCGGCGGGTCATTTATAGTAATATTTTGATTAGTACCATTTGTTTTTATAGGGGGGAAAGGGTGTGTCATATATTCTGCGCCATTTGCTGTATTTATAAACATATATCTTCTAACGGAAGAATCAAACACGCGAGTATATAAAGGAACATTATTTGCATCATTTGGTATTGTTGAATTAGTAGGGAGTTTACGAAGGGAGAAGGGTGATAATGTAGCGTAGCGTATAGCATTATTAGATGAATCGGCAATAAAGAAATTTCCAGAGGGGTCTATTGCAATAGAAGTGGGGTTATAGAAGCTTGATAAACAGCCGATGCCGTCCATGGTGGTTGAATTATCAAAACTGCGTATAGGTTTTACGGAGCCGGCAACGGTGGTGACAACCATCATATGTTCGTAGCCAGAGGATGTTATACCCGCATTAATAAGGGCCCTTATGAATCCACTGGCTTCTGTTACATATATTGTGGAGTTTCTAACTGCAATACCTCTGGGCGCAGTGAAGCGTGCGTTAGAGCCCACGGCATCAACTGAGCCTGCAGCGCCGCGTATATCACCTGCTATAGTGTATGTGACATTAGCTACAATCATGCGTATACAATTATTACCCGTGTCGGCCACAAAAAGAACATCATTTGAATCGATTGTAATGCCGGCAGGGGAGTTTAAGAGGGAGTTTTCCGTATCGCCGTCGACGCACCCTGGAATGCCAGGTCTTCCAGCAATCGTTGATACGGTCCACACGCCGTTTGCGAGAGTTAGTTTGCGAATCGTGTGATTGCCTGTATCGGTTACATAGAGGTTTCCAATACTGTCTGCGACCATGTCACTAGGATTCTTGAATTTTGCGGAAGTACCGGTGCCATCTGTGGAACCAGCTTGATTTATTACGCCTGCAATCACAGTGCCATTATTTGATATTGTCGCAGTATTGCATTTCAAGATGCGATGTTTTGTGAGTTCTGTAAAATATACATTGCCGGCTCTATCACATGTAATGCCGCCTGGATACAAGATATTATCTGGTGCAGCTGACCCTAAGACAGGTGTTGAGGCGGTCCAAGTATCATTGGACGGTGCGGTAGTTATAGAGTATGTAGAAGGAGTTGGGAGCCATCCAATAGAGCAATTATTGAGACAGATGGGTGGTGTTATAGGAGATGTCATATAGCAAGTATTATTACAAACTGTCTGTGCGGCATTCATTAGAACTGGGAGTTGCGCGATTGTCCCTGGCGAAACTCTATTGCGAACAATCTTTCTGATTCTGGAGCCTTGTAAATCTGCAACGTATCCTGTTCCACTCAAATCGAAAGTTATAGAATAGGGTTGATTAAAACTTGCTGCGGGGCCAATGCCATCTGCTTCACTTGGCCGCATATTATTTCCCATAATTGTCGTAACATTGAGACTATAGGGTAGTATTAGATTGAAAAAAGATGGGGAAGTTACGCCTCCACCCCTCATAGTACCAGAAGGGCCAGAAGGCCCAGAAGGCCCCGCTTGCGCAGAATCCGCATTCCACTTGTCAATTAATCTTTTATACAATGGTGTTAAAGTCGTAATATTTGAAAGAGCCACAGGTGTAGAGTCTTTAATAGATGGATAGTTGGTAATAATATTATTAGTAGAATAAACATACATATTATTGCTAATATCATAATACTTCTTCATAGAGCTAGGGAGGGACACATCTGCAATACTAGTACTGGGATAAAAGAGCCTGCCTAGTCCCTGTTGGAGGTATGTAGTATTACTAGAAATATTGATTTCTATTTGGCGAATACGATTATTTCCATAGTCTGCAAGAAAGAGCCTTCCATTTTGAAGTGAAGGATTATTAAAAGAGAGTCCCATGGGTAAAAAGCAGGCACTTTGTTCCCCATTGGAATAATAGGGAGGTCCAAGAGGATTACCTGCGACATATGATAGAGTTCCTGCATTTTGCACGGGTATATCTACATTTGGCCCAGGATTGTAAGAATAAACAGAATGTGTATTAGAATCAGTAAAATAAATACTATTATTTGCATCGACGCAAAGATTAAAAGGAGTGATATTTGTTGGTGGCGCCCTGGAAGTTGCCATTTTACTGGGGGTGCCAGTACCATAGATTGTAAAAGCTTTTGGAGTAGCATTTTTTACAAGGGCACGAATGACATTATTTCCCGTATCGGCTACGTAGACAGTATAGCTAGAGTTAGACGCAGTCCCGTTTAGCATGAAAGTTACGTCGACAGGATTATTAAATCTGGCACCAGTTACGGTAGTACCACTTGTCGTAGTATCAGTGAATTGCAGACCAGTTGCAGAAGTACTTGCTGCGCCTGGCGCGCCCAAAACATAGTTGATGGGGGTAAATGGAGCAACACTAGTATAGTATTTCGCTGTTGTTGTAGGAGTAGAAGAAGGGCCGGCAAATGTTGTAGTGGCAAATCCTGTTGTAAGTGAGATTTTTCTTATGCAGTTATTGCCAGAATCAGCAATATAGAGTGAATCAGCGATTGGATCAGTGCTTGTATTAAATTTCCCCTTCATATAATCACAACAGATGCCCATGGGCAGATTGAATTTCACAAGGGGGTGTGTGGTATTAGCGCGGTTATATAGATTTTCGAGGCTGTTACGATAGCTATGTGTGGTAATATTTGCATTGAATGTTTCATTTGTATAACCAGCGATGGGGCCAGGGGCAATAAATGTAAAGCCAGTTGTGCTGGTAATTGCGGGCGTGTGTGCAATATTAACTGTATAGGTGACATTCGACTGGTTTGCACTAATGGGTCCAGCAACAATCTTTGTGCCGGGGATGACACGATCACCATAGACTGACATACCAGGTTTAGGAATACCATATACCCATGTTGTGGCTGCCATGTCGCCAATAGCAGGTATAGTAAGAGTTGTGCCATTAATGCCGCAACCAGATGCACTGGCAAAGAAAGCTGAATCGGCTAAGCCGGCAAAAGTAATTACTTGGTCACCACTGTTTAATATTTTGCGAATACAGTGATTATTTGTATCAGTGACATATAAATGTCCATCAGAATCTGTTGTGATTGCAGAAGGAAAGTTAAAGCGAGCATTGGAGCCAAATCCATCTGCCCATCCTGCCTCACCTGGTTTGCCGGCATAAAGTGTGACATTACCTGCAATATCTATTTTTCGGATACAGTGGTTAGAATGGTCAACAACAAACATATTTTTGGTAGAGTCAAAGGTGATGGAGGAGGGATTATTAAACTGGGCTCGCGTACCTATTGCATTTGAATAGCCGAGGGTGCTTCCTGCATATGTGCTGAGTATATAAGAGATATACGATACTTTCCTAAAAGAGAAAAAGGTGTTAAACTTTTCTATAATATGCAATGAACCGGCAGAATCCAGAGTTATATCTGTTACGCATCCTACAACTCCGCCAATGCCGTCGGTAGGAATATTAGCAGGTGTACTTTGCGCGCCACGAGATTGTGTCAGCTGGATAGAGGGAAGGGTCGTGCCACTGCTAGTGAATACGTGTATTTTGCCAGGAAATCCGGTAGTAGGGAGGGAATCCGCCACGTAAATATTCCCTGCTGCATCAATTGCAAGACCCGTTATTTGTGTAAAAGTTACTGCGGGTGTAGGAGAAAATATAGTTGCAGTATACGTAGTGGGAGAAGCAGCTGAGTTAGGAGTGAGTACATAGATAGATATTATAGGGGTGGCGCTAGAAGATGAAAAGGCTACAAATATTTTTCCACTTGTTACATCAAAGAGCATTGTAAATAAGTATGTAGATGTTGTAGGTGTAGGTAATCCAGTAATAGGGAAGATATTGGGACTGGATATCATAGAGCCAGTTATGGGAACAATGGAGGAGCCATCCAGAGGAATCTTGTAGATGCCAGTAGGATAATTTGTAGAAACTTTAGCGGTGGTTGCAGTTCCATTTGCAACATACAAGGCGAGGAGATTTCCATTTGAGTCAGGTGTTACGCTGACAAATCCGAGAAGGGGCCAAGAATAAACATATTCAAGTCTATAAGAAGTAGGGTTAGTAGGGGAGTTTGCCACGAGTTTTTTAATCGTACCTTTCCAGTAGGGAACAGCCACTGTGGCGTAAGTGTCAAGTACATAAATATTATTATTATCATCAGAAAATGTTTTAAGAACGATATTAACTCCAACATTTGCAACAAGGGCGCCTTCTACAACAGGAGCTCCATTTACACCTCTCATAGTAGTAGTAAGTGGTCGTGCAATGATTTGAGCAGTTGGGATTTTAGACTCAGTAATAGAAGCGGCTGAGAATCTAAAGAAGCCTTTTTCTAGTGCAAAAAATACATTGCCTAAACGGTCAATACAAAAAGAATTGTATTGAGAACTAATCGCAAGATATTGTTCGCTGGCGGTTGAACTCAAAGTATTAATAAGAGCAACAGTATTTCCAGAAGGAGTGGGACCATTTGCAGGAAGAAATTGAGTACCTTGGGACGAGGGGACCGTCGTAGTGGGGACAGTGAGCGGTATACCTCGAACATAAGTTGTAATAAAATATACACTGCTAATATTATTTGAAGGAGTTGGGAATGTGTAAAGGAAGGGAGGGGCAGTATAAGCTGAAATCTTGCGGAGTTTAAATTGAGTAGAGCTTCCTACTACTTCTGTAAAATACACGTTTTTTGCCAAGTCAACAGCAATAGCAGTTGCGGAATTAATACCAGTATTACGACTTAAATATATGGGGGAAGAATTCGTTGTATCAGTATTAAGTGAGTAGCTTTTAGAAGCTATATTACACCCCCCTATAATAGTTGAGACGACGCCAGCGCGTGTTATTTTACGTATTGCATTATTTCCATGATCAATTACATAAATGTTCCCATAGTTGTCTGCACATGCCTGACCAAGTTGTCCAAAAGTTGCAACAGAACCTGGGCCATCTATCCAGATTCCCTTGCCATCATTTGTTTGAGCAACACTGTCTGTAACTGCAGTTACGCTTCGGCCGAACTCGCCGGCAAAGACGCTTACTGTCATAGGGGAAGTTGCCATATTTAGAGACAAAATACGTGTATTTCTTGTTTCTACTATATACAGGATATTAGGGTCAGAAGGAGACATAACAAGAATAGAAGTGGTTATGGGGGTTATAAGTCCATTACTACCAAAATTAAAAGGGTATAGATTCAAGGGTTGGTAAGAACCGCTGTTTGAATAAAGAATAGTATTTGCAGGAGTTAAAATAGGGGCTTGGGTTGACGTTCCCCGTAGAGTAGAACCATAGGTGGCCATGCATTCGCTAATAACGGTATTAATTGGATTATTGATTCCATTTGACCATACTGCAGTTGGAGAATATACTCCTGTTACGCCAGCGGCGCCAGGCCACGATGTCTTTGTAGCATCTGTCGTGCCAGCGTCAAAACTTATAGAAACAGTTGAAGAAGGAGGTACGGTGAGAGTTGACATTGACCAAATTTCATCTGTAGAAATAATGCCTGCAAGTTTTGTGAATTTCTTTAATGTTTGTGAAAGATTAGTTATACCATATGAACGACCGTGTGTTTCAGAAACATACACGTTTGTTCCTGTGGGGTCAACTGCAATACCAAAAGGGGCATATACATAGTTTCCAATAAGGGGGTTATTACTATTTTTAGCAAGTCCGCCAATAAATCCAGCGCAACAAAGGGCTGTAGGAGTTGCAAAAGGTGTTGCACCGAGACCTTTATTAGAATATGTTGTAAGGGCGGGTGTATATACCGGTGTTTCAGCCACGGCAGTAGTATATCTGGTACTGTTCATACCATAAAAGGGGGTTCCAGGAAATATATTAGAGACAACGTATGTACCAAGGCCGCCATTGCCAGAAAGGAACTCGCGAATAACAATTCCCCATGAAGTTTGATTGACTTTTACAGGAGAAGTTGCTCCTGTTTGAGTAGGATAAGGGATTCTAGTATTATCCTGTATGTAAGAGGGGCCAGCAAAAGCAGAGCCTCTCATATTAATAGGAGCAGTAGGGGTTCCTACAAGGGGAGCGGGAGTCGTATTGATAGTATTAATCGTATTTCTGGCACCGTATAGAGCAGGACTAGAAACGTATATTGTAGGGCATGAAATGAGCCATAGGCCAGGGCCAGGGCCAGCAGCACAGATAAAAGAACCAGGGCATACAGTGGGGCCAGTAATCCAGCTTCCAACTGCAAGGGTGCCTGAGAAAACGGATGTGACAGTAAGGGTGATAGTAGATGTAGTAGGGACAAATGTACTAGTAACATTTGTAGAGGTAATATATCCACTAAAGTAGCAGGGAACAGTTGCAGTGGCGGTGTTTGTAGTAGCCGCTGCTGACAGGGTATACGTTGTAGGTGTAGGGGCCTGTGTTATTCTTGTACCTGCAGGAATTCCAGGCCCGCTGATGGGAGTTCCAATGGTAAGAGACCCGCATTCAATACTTGTAACAGTGAGTGTAGAGCCAGTCACGGAGCCGCTAAATGTTGCACAAGGTGGTACTGCATTAATAAGGACATTATTTACTGTTATTGGAGAAGGAGCAAGGCCTATTGCAAGTCCAGGGTAGAGAACGCTAGTACTCATGTCAGTAATCTGAGTAGCAGGATATGTGTCAGATGTATCAGTATAGGTTTGAGTAAGTGTATAGTTTTTTCCAGTACCAATTTGCATAACTGTAAGGATATACCTTCCTTGACTGTCAATAGTAATAGTGCCTACAATATTGATAGAAAGCATTGAAAAGTTTGAGAATTGGTCTGGGAAAGCTGCAGTACTCAATCTAGAAGGAGTATATATAGTATTAATTTGCACATTATTTGCGGCGGCGGCGGCGCCGGCGGCATTACTACCCCCAGGTGTTCCACCTCCCCCAGCAATAACAATAATTGTTCCATCAGGCTTTATTTTATAAAGACCTCCAGCAGAACCATTTGGAGCATAAGAAGAAGTTACGTATCTATTGCCTAATGAATCAATTGCCATAAGAGAAGAATTTATAAAGTTATTTGTTGTAACTGTTGCAGCCTGTGTATAAGACGGGGTAGGAGTTGCATTAGCAATATTATAGGTATACATGGAAGAATAAGGTACAGTCGTCGTGCTTTTATAGTCAATTAAAAAGAGTTCAGTATTGTCATTTGAGATTACCATATTGCCATATTGGGGGCAGTTTGTGGCGGGGCCAGTATGGATTGTTTGTACAGCTTTGGGGTCGGCAAGTGTGTCAAGTCTTGCAACAGGTGATTGGAAGATAAATGGTGCTGATACGACTGAGCCGCCTGCACTAGTCACTCTCATTACCATAGTATAGGAAGTGCCTGCAATAAGGCCGGTAAATGTGACAGGGCTGCTGGTAATAGTGGGAAGATTAGGAAGAGTGGGGATGAGTGTATAGGTAATAGAAGAGGCACCGAGACCACCCGTCCACCCTATTGAAACGGATGATGTTGCTACAGAAGTACTTGATATACTTAAGACTGCTTGGGTTGGAAGAGTATTACAAGTTATGGCGGCCGACTCAGTAGAGTCGCCAGTAAGATTGGAAGCGATGCTTGTAATAGAATAGGAATTTCCAGGGAGGAGCCCAGCTACGGTTGCGCAACCACTTATATCAAGGATTGCAGGAGTTAAAGTTTTTGCCCCGTTTAGAGTTGTATTTTGAATGAAAAAGCGGCTACTAGTTGCATTAACTGCGCCGGTCCAGCCAAAAGTTGCAGTAAAAGAAGATGTGGCAATAAGAGATAGGACGGGTCTTGTGGGAGCGGGGGGCATTGTAGTGAAAATCAGAGGAAAACTTGCAGTATTACCTGCCTCATTCACTGCGTTAATTAGGAATGTATATACAGTGAGTGAAGAGAGGCCGCTGAAGGTGTAGCTATTTGATGTATAATTATTAATAAACGTGCCAGGAGGATTTAAACGAATTGTGTAGGATGTGGCGGCGGTTACGGCGGGCCATCTTACAGTTGCGGAATTCGAAGTTATATCTGCAATACTGCACGTTGGTAGGGGGCGAAGAGGTGGTAAAAGACTGGATATTTCGCGAACCTTGCGAGTTGTTGAGTCAGCAATATAAAGTGTGCGCCCAGAAGGTGCGGCAACAATACCAAGTGGAACATTGAAAATATTTACACCACTAATATCACGAGATGTATTCATGATTGTGTAGGTAAAACTGACAGGGGCGGCAGCGGTTCCCACATTTTGAGATGGTGTAACAGTTGCAGTAGAATTTGCTGTATTGCTAGTTAATGCTGTTGTAAGAACAGTTCCTTGGGCCGTATCAGGAGAACTAAGTAAAGAGCCAATTCGAAGACCACCTATTGTTTCAAAATAATATCCGTATACAGGTGGGTTAGCTGTACTTTTACCAAAAGGTATATCTGAACTAAGGGTAAATGTCGTTCCAGTTATGTAGCCAGTGCATACCATATCTAATGCTCCTGGTTTTGCAACAGTATTATATGTGCCAAGAGGGCCTACAACAGTTCCAGAAGGAGTAATCATAATAACGCAGTGCCAGCCTTTATCAACAATATAAATATTTCCTGCGGCGTCGTTTGTTATAGAAGAAAGGGAATTAAATTTAATGATTGTATTAGTATTATTGTCTAAAAGAGTGCTGACAAAACCATCTTTAATTTTTCTAATAATATTGTCGCCTTGTTGGGCGACATATATTGTACCATCAGATGTGATGGTAAGGTCAACTGGCTTATTAAAAGTGGCTGTTGCAAGGGGTCCATCGATAGAAGAAATAGTTGCTACTTTTCCTGAATATGTTGAAACAGTTTTTGTAGATGGGACTATTAATCTTATAGTATGATTACCCGTATCGGCAACATATACATTGCCAGTTGTATTATCAATTGCAATTCCTTGTGGCGAATTAAAAAGTGCATTGGTCGTAGCACCGTTAGAAGAGCCACTTATCACATCTCCAACAAGTGCATAGTGTGTCCAACCAGTACTAGTAAGTTCAAGGGAGCGAATCCAGTGATTTCCCGTATCTGCAACATAAATAATAGTGCCAGCTCTATTTACTGCAATTCCTTCTGGCGCCTTTAAAGTCCCTCTTGGCAATGAAGGTGTTGAAGCAGAACCACCTGGAGTTCCTGCAACTCCTCCTATTGTCCTACTTGTACCAGTTGTGTCAATCATTTTAATAATATGATTTGCAGAGTCGGCAACATATATATTACCAGAAGCATCCATATCAATGCTTGCAGGGCAGCTGAATCCTATAGCTGTACCGACACCATCTGCTGAACTTATTGAGCCACTCCCTGAATGAGTAGTAATAGAGACTTGATTTGTCGCAGGAGTTGTATATACGAAATTCGCGGAAGTGACGCCTGTTGTATTTAATAAATTCGCGCTATTTATTGTAAATGTATATTGAGTTGAAGGCTTTAATTCTCTAAAGGAAATGGGGGACACTTGATTTACAGGTAATTTAATAGATCCATCTTGACTACCAGTTGTAGGATTGATTGTATATGTGTATCTGCCCCCCTGTGTAAGAGGAGAACCGCCTGTAAAGTTTAGTGTTGCGTAAGAGTTTCCAGACTCTGCTGCAACAAGCGTAAAAGTAGGTGTAGTTGGAGGAGAAATAATGTAATTCTTCCGAATATTTCGATTAGTAGAATCAATTATACATATACTACCAGCGGAGTCAATTGCAATTCCTGCGGGTTTACTTAATTTACACGTTCTTGAATCACCAAGTACTGTAGAGTTGGCATTGCCTACAGTGGAACTGCCTGCAAAAACATAGGTCATTCCAGAAGGCATGACATAACGTATTAGATTATTATTACGGTCAGCAACATAAACAATATTTTGTGAATCTATGACAATACCAGAAGTTTCTGTCATTGACAATGTATTAAACATAGTGTCTTTTCCTAGTATGGGAGTTGTCAAGGATGGAAACATTGCCGACGTTACTGTTTCTTGAACTCTATTTCCAACAAGTGTAAAAACAAAGCCGTCCGTTCCAATCCTGCGAAGGCATGTTCCATCAAGGACAAATAAATTGCCGAGCGAATCAAATGCAAGAGAATAGGGTTTATTAAATACGGCGAATCTTCTTTGAGCATCAATAACAGTAGTTGCAGAAGTAAATCCCGCAAATGTGCTTACATTGCCTGCAGTGTCCATTACGCGAATGCGTCCATTTAACGTATCTCCAATATATAAATTTCCTGCCGTATCAAGCGCAAGACCGCAGGGGCTGTTAAATCTTGCGCTCAAGGCGGGCCCATCAGTAGTGCCACTAGTTTCTCCTTGTGCAATAGTGGTTTCTGCTCCTGCAATAGTAGTTACAGTCCAACCGGTTCCTGATGTACTAGAAGAATAGAGAAGTCTTCTTATAGAATTTGCACCATTATCTGGAACCAATAACTCAGTTGCCACACCAGCAGTCATAGTTTTAATAAGAATTTGTACATAATAAGTAGCTGTGAAATTAAAAGCGGCCAGAGTACCTATTGCGTCTGTTCGAGCACGAGTCCCCGTTCCAGCAATTATCGTAGGAATACCCAGGGGTGAAATCTGAAAAATAACGCATTTTCCCGTATCTGCTACATACAGATTTCCAGCAGTGTCAAATACTGCACCACTAGGAAAATTAGCAATACTATCTGAAAGGGTTGTCCATGATTGTGTAAAATAGCTGGGTCTAGTGATTGCGGTAGTAGAACTCGCCAGTTTGTACCTGGAAGCGGCGGTAGTTGTAATAGAAAAAGATGCAGAAGACTTTGACATATTAGAAGTATTTGTGGCGGTGACTACAAGATTATATGTGGTACTTGCAGTGAGACCAGTTATAACAGCGGGATTGCAGGGACTACTACTCAGGACCGCCGCTGTTGTGCTATTTGTAACTACAAAACTGACACCAGTACCAAGGCCACCTGCCCAGCCAATCAGTGCAGATGTATCATCAATATAGATTGCAGATGTCGAAGTAATAGGAGTTGGTGCTACAACAATAGACGCAAAACGAATCCTATGGAGACCTGCATCTGCAATATAAATATTTCCTCCAGGAGTTAGTGCAACCGCGGAAGGATTGTTAAAAGCGGCAGAGAGGCCAGGTACATTGTCAGTTGTCGCTGTAAGTGAAGTAGGTGCCGTAATACCTGACCCTATAATTGTTGTAATATTTCCTGCAGGGTCCATACGACGTATTCTATTAGTCCCTGAATCTGCAATAATAATATAGCCAGAGGCATCTGTAACCATGCAGGAGGGATTTGCAAGAAGAGTATCTTTAAAAGGAACGAGGCCTGCTCCACTTGCATCAAGTGTGGCACTTGCTGTAGTGGCCGTGCCCCATGCAGTGGAGGTGCCAGCGAGTTGGTAAATAAATCCAGAGGGAGAAATTTTACAAATAGAACCAGTACCGCAGATTAATACATTTCCCGCAAAATCCATTGTTATTCCTGTAGGCATTGAAATACCTAATATTCCAGTGGGAAGGGGGTCGAGGATGCGCCGTGTAGAGGGGTCATATATTGGCAAAGTAATTACGCTTCCCGTTGCAATTATTTGAGACACACCATTGGCAGCGGCAACAGCTGCCGCACGAATTGTTTGAGGTGTTGCTGATGAAGAGGCACGAACAATAGCGGCGGCGCGGGCGGCAGCAGTGTTTCGCGTAGTAGTTATTACACGTACACAGAAATTTCCAGTATCAGCAACATAGATTTTGCCCGTAGCAGTTTCGTAAAAGATGCCAGAAGGGTTTTTAAAAGTTGAAAATAGGAGAAGGGAATCTACTTTTGCCACTGGAGCAGTACTTTGCGTAGTAGAATCAAGGCCTGCGAATGTTGTCACAGTCCATGTGCCAGAAGCAGAAGAAAAACTTAAACACCTAATAATATGATAACCTTTATCTGCAACATATACATTTCCAGCATCATCTATACACAGTGCAACAGGATTATTAAATGTGGCATTAGCAGCATTGGTTCCATTTGTATATGACGCTGATAAAGCTGTGGTAGTTGCAGTTCCCGCAATGGTAGTAACCATACCACTAGGTGTTACTTGGCGAATACAGTTATTAAGGGAATCTGCCACGTAAATATTGCCAGTGACAGGGTCAACAGCAATTCCCTTTGGCCCGTTAAACTGGGCAGCAGTTAAGCCATTGGCGCTGCCAAAAGTAGTTCCAGCGAAAGTGTTTACAAAATAATTAGGGGTGTCATTCGAAATCGTAGTAAATGTGAATGTTTTTGTTACGGAGCCGGCGCTGTTTTGCGCAGTAACATCAAAAGAATAAGCTGTTCTGGGAGACAAATTTGTAAGATGAAGGGGTGACTCCCTGGGGCCCCATGAAAAAGAAAGATATTGATTATTATCAGCGGCAAGTTTATCAGAACTAGTTGGAAAAGTTAAAGAACTTTGTAATGGAACAGAACTACCACTTGTTATATATCTTAGCGAGCCAGCAGCTGTAGGTGGTTGAACACCGCTTGGAAATTGAATTGTTCCAACAGTAATTACACCACTACTTATATTATATCCACCAAAAAATCTACCACCCGAATAAAATGGAGATCCTACAGTATAACTAGTTGAGCCAGGAGTTGTAGTGCTAGTTATAACAACTGTCTCAGGCGTCGTACCCCAGTTCCATGCAAGAGTTGCAGAAGTTGCTCCTACAAAAGGTGTGCTAGTAGAAGTTATTGTAGGGGCGACTTCAAGGCCTAATTTACGAATACGATTATTCAATGAATCAGCAATGTAGAGGTCTCCATTAGAATCTGCAGATATTGCCATAATAGTGTTAAACTGTGCTGTTGAAGATGCATCACCGTCTATAAAGCCTTTTATTGTTGGTGCACCATAAGCCAGGGGACTTGTAGTAGAAGTAGTAAGTCCAATTGGATCACCCGAAGTTGCTGTAAGAGGCAAGCCGAACTTTGCTGGCGTTATTTTGGTTATATGATTTCCTGCGTGCATTATATAAAGATTATTTGCCGAGTCAATAGATACACCAATTGCTTGATACAGACTACCTCTTGGAAAGCCACTATACACTTGCAGACCAATACTACTTCCAACTGGCACAGTTACGCCTCCATAATAAGTTGTAACCATGCGGTCAGTAGTAATCATGCGAACAGAAGAAGGGGGGGTTGCATAGTTGCAACAATATAATGTTCCATTCGAATCTACACATAAATCTGGATAATATGAAGTCCAACTCGATGAATAAAAGGGTAAATTTGCATTTATACCAACGCCATCAAATGGATTGCCAGGATCTGTACCAACCCACAATGCATTTGATGCTCGACCTACGTAAGTAGTAACTGTGTAAGGGGACAAGGTACTTACCATACGAATACAGTTTGCCATAGTATCAATAACAAATAGGTTTGTTCCATAAAGGGCGATTCCAGCCAACATTGTAGAAAAACGCGCGGCAGTGCCATTACCATTATAGTCTGTATCAAAATTACCTGTTTTGTTAGTGCACATTGCTGCTGTAATAGGATTTGCCTGTGCACCAGCAAGTGTAGTAGTTGCACCAGTTGCAGTATTGACAGTGCGAATGCAGCTATTACCTGTATCGGATACATAAAGTGTTGTCCCATCGGCATTAATTGTGAGTTTTCTTGGGGCATTAAAATAGACCAAAGGACCGGAATTTGCATCAGTGTAACCAGAATTTGGAGTCCCTCGCCATCCTGCCAGTGTAGAGACCATTTTGTTTGCAACATCAATCTTGCGAATGCAATTATTACCCGTATCTGCAACATAGAGAAACAGGATTTTACCCGCGGCATTTTTAAAAGGAACCATACCACATGGATTATTAAATGTGGCTGAACCCACAGGTCCATCTACTTTGGTTGCTGTGACGCCACAGCCGGCAAAAGTTGTGACAAACCTGTTTGGGCCTGGCATAAAGGCAGCAGTAAGGATGGGTATATTTATTGTTGCAGTTGTAGATACAGAGTCAATGACATTTGTAGCAGTCAATGTTGCGACGTATGATGTAGATGTAGATGAATTATTTATATGGATCGTAAATGAAACGGTATTCGTAGCAGGATTTATTCCACTAGCCTTAAAGCTCGTTGAAGGATTGCCTGCAATTGTATAATTAGTGTTTGTTCCAACTCCTCCTATCCATTTCATAGTTATAGTACAAATATATTGATTTCCATTTTTATTGAGATCATTATAATCTCTCGCTATTTCTACAAAAGACGTAAAAGGTGTTGGTGCAGTAATGCTAGTATATTGACGAATAAGCCCGCCCCTGTCACAGAAATAGAGTTTACCATTGCTAAATGCTGTACCAGTAGGTGTATTAACGGTTGCAATAGTGCCTAGAGTAGCTTTGCTTATGCCATCAAGACCGCCTAACGTGCCTGTTCCCAGAATCCTAAATAAATATCCTCCTGGCGTGAGTTTGAAGATTGCGTGTTCGGCATTTGTAGTTATATAAATATTTCCAAAAATATCAACGGATATATGGGAGGGATTTAGTATCTTATTCGTACCCCAATATCCCTGTATAGTACTACTTGGGGCAGTTGATACTGGTGGTGCATTTCCAGCAATTGTAGTTACAGTGTAGGTTGTAACGCCTGCAGCAGTAGTAGGTACAATCATTCGTATTGCGTGATTTGCATAGTCTGCAAGGTATAGAATATTTCTCGAGTCTACACATAGACCAGCTCCACTAGAAATTCTTGCTGTCGAACCATCCCCATCTACGAAACCTGTCGTGGCACCGCCAACAATTGTGGTGACCGCGTAGGAACTAGTTGGCAAAATAGTTAATATTCTAGTAGAATCTGAAACATAAATGAGACCGGTCGAATCCACGCATATTCCTGTGGGACTCACAAACGTTACAGAAGTGCCAATTTTTTTCACTTCAAACGTCGTAAGATCAATCATTTTTATCATATTATTACCCGTATCAGCCACATACAGTTTCTGATAGTCTGGGCTTATTGCAAGACCTCTGGGGCTACTAAAAAGTGTAGAAATACCAATTCCATCCTTTTCGCCAGAAGAACTCTCCATGGAGCCTGCAATTGTAATAACCATTCCATCTGGCCTTATTTTGCGCACACAATGGGCGGTAGAATCAACAAAATACGCATTTGGTGCTGGGACACCTTCCACAATATTATTATCAAGTACAAGATCTCGGGGCGCTCTTATTCTTGCATTTGAACCCTGAGCGTCTGTGTTTACTGTGGTAGTAGCAGCTAATCCAGCAAGAGTTATAACATACATGTTGGTGGCTGTAGGAATAGTTACAGGGGGTAAAGCTCTAGTAAGGGGCCCACTGCCATTATTTAATATTATATTTCCAGTTATTGATATATTTTGAGGAAGATCTACAAATGTTGCATAAGGGCCGCGAGGATTTATTGCAGGCGGCGAAGCAGGGGTAGAGCTTGAACTAAGTGTAAAGGCGCTTGGTACTGGGTATGTAGATGTACCACCAACCCAAAAATAAGTAATAAGTGTGTTTATATTTGTTGATTCAGTAATTAATGCATTGATACTTGAAACAGGAGTAGGAGGTGGGGGATAGGTTAGTGCAATTACACTATTTGTATCTGTCATATACAAAGTACCAGAAGGTGATGCAACAATCCCTCTTGGTTTACTGAATACACAAGATGTACCATACCCATTTTGTATAGAAGTAGATGCAGTCTCATTATTCTGCCCTGCCACAACGGATGTATTATACGTTCCAGAAGCAATATTGGCTGCAGAAATACATTTTACAACATTAAAAGCAGAATTTATAAAAAATAAGTTGCCATCACTATCAATCGTAATACTGTTTGGATTTTTAAGGGTTGATGTTCCAGTAGGCCCATCAATTGTACCGGTCGCCGCAGTACCTACAATTTCTCTAGTGGTTTGACCATCAGAAGATATTCTATAAATATAATGTAAAGAAGGGGAACACACGTATACAATTCCTGCCGAATCCACGGTAATACCATATAGTGAGCCATTACGGGTTGCAAGGGTTGATACATTCCATACTCCAGAAGTTTTTGTTAATTTACGCACATTACCTGTAGTAGTAGTACCTGAAGTAACAGATTCTGTTACATATAAGTTTCCTACTGAATCAATTGCAATTCCACTGGGAGTGTTAAATGTGGCATTCAAATCACTCCCATTTACTACTCCAGCAAGGCCATTCCCTGCAATCGTTGATACATTACCTGAAGCTGTAATCATTCGAATACGATTATTAGTTTTATCAGCGATATATACATTACCATTTAAATCTAGGCAAATACCATCGGGGGAATTAAATTGAGTCGCTGTAGATGAAAACATTGTTTGAAATGGTCTAAGTACACTGGGAGATAAACCGCTCAATATAGTACTACCTGAACCAGTTAGACCAGTATATACCTTGATATTATTTTGCCCTGAATCCCAGAGATACAAATCATTGTTTTTATTGGCAGTAATCTGCGTAATATTTATACCTACCACAATATTACCTTGAACGTCCAATTGAGTAGTTACTGTTCCACTGCCAGTTTTTGCAGCAATATAAGTGTTATTAATAACTGCCGTATTGAAACTTGAATGGAATTCTGCTGTAAACTGCCCAGCATTAGAACCAGTAAAAATTTGTGTAATTCCCAAACCCACTGTTTCAAAATTTATGGTTAATACATTCGAGTTCTTAAATATCATAGATGTAATATATGGTTGTTGTCCCGCATTCCCTGTTATACTGAAGACTATTGTACTAGTAGCAGCAGGAGTTATTTTCATTATAATGAATCCTGCGTTATACGGTGGCATTTTAAAAGCCACCCATATATTTCCTGTAGGATCAATAGCCATAGCTCTTGCAATAGTACCAGCCGCAAATGTAAAAAAAGTTGTTACAACTGCATTGGGAGTTATTTTTCTTATCTTTAGTGCGCCACTTTCCAAAACATAAAGATTATTATTAGAATCAATTACTAATCCAGAAAGTAGCGGTCCTCCTGTTGTAGGAACAGATGATGTAAATCGTGCTGCCGTACCAATGCCATCAACACTTCCCGCAGCTGTAGTATTAATACTAGTAAACGACGTAGGGGCAGCACCAGCAAAGACTGACCATAATCCTGATGATGAAATTCTAAAAATACTGTTAGAAATATAATAAAAGATATTTCCACTAGAATCTGCGCATAACCCAATTGGTTTATAAGGGAGAGTAGGTGGAGGAAATGAATCGGCCCATCCAGCAGTTCCATTCCCTCCAATAACACTCATTTCTCCTGCTGGTGTAAATTTGCAAATCCTATGTGCATTAGTATCTGCTACATACACATTTCCTGCAGAATCTGTCGCAATTCCTGATGGGTTATTTAAAGGGTTTGCTCCACCAGCTTGCGTATTATAAAATATACTAGAAATCATTGGAAAGCAGCCTACTCCTCCACCACTCTGTATAAGCGCCCCCTCACTCTGCACTTCCTCCTTCCTAGCACGAGGAGTGCTAGTTTCCCCAACGTCTTGCATACTAATTTAGTGATTTATTTAACATTTGCCTGTGTATAAACGCTTTTTATATCATAATAACGAAAAGTATAATACTTATCATTATTATGTGGGATTTTATTAGTACTTCAGTTTTCTAGCACAACACAATAGTTCCGGGAATCACCGACAACCCCCCTTACGTTTACCACGTGTCTTGCGCGTCTTCTTAGAACGTCTGGAGCGCCTTGAACGTTTAGACCCCCTTCTGCGCCTGCGGCTGCCGCCGAGTCCCATAAATCCGAGGCCAAAAAGCCCCGACTTGGCGCCACTAGGTTTCTTCTCAGAAACATCTTTCCCCACATGAGATTGAGGAAGGGAAACAATAGGGTCGGCAGCTACTCCAGCCCCCGTGGGCCCTTGTGCAACAGGAGGCTGTCCTGCATTAGGAGGCTGTCCCGCATTAGGCGGCTGTCCCGCATTCGCCATGGCAGGCACAGCTAATGGATTTACGGGTGTTACTGTTGACATCTCTCTATTTTTACGCAAGAGTTTATTTCAGCCGGGAGTCTAAACATGCGCCTGCTATGTCATACATATGTTTGAGACGACAATCCTTTATAACAAGGCCAACAAATTCGGCCTGGCAAAGGATGTAAATGTCATCAAGGCTGCCCTAGAACCAAAAGGCTTCTCCATCCGCTGTACAGACCCTCTAGAACATCCCTATTATACGCGCCTGGCAATCCATCTAGAAGTGCCTAATTATGTTTGGATGCCCTGGGCTACACGAAATATTCTTATGGTTAATCCTGAATGGTTTGAGCCCGCATGGGTTCCTTATATGTCCCGTTTTGACGCGGTGATTTATAAAGACCCCCTTTCCGCCACAGAGGCAGTGAAAAAAGGCTACGTGACACAAGAACAAGTCCACGTAGTCCCTTGGGGATGCCCTGAACCCGCCACCGCCGTGCCTGCGGCACAAGGAACTGCCGACACGGGCTTTGTCTGGTTTCTCGGAGCTTCTGTTTCAAAACGCGCCTATGTTCCTAAACTTCTTGGGGAATGGCGGGAGAATTTCCCTCCTCTTCGTATTTATTCAGTAGAGCCAGTCGACTTGTCTGGCCTGTCTGTACCTACCAATATTCGCTTTGAAGTCAAGGATTTGAGCCCCGAAGAGAAGAATACTCTCTCCCATTTTTTTAGAGGCCATATTGGTTGCTCTGCAGCAGAAGGTTTCTCATACCCCGCTGCAGAAGCCGAGTGGTATGGGGCATTTACAATTCTAAATGACCTTCCCTGTTTTGTGTCAGACTATTCTGGCCTGGCTGGCGTGCACGTACTCCCTGACTTGAGCGGCTTGAGTGATGCTGTTCACGCCTTTGAGCAGACAGATTTTAAAACCCTTGCGGCCAAACGAAAAATAATGGCAGAAGAACGTTGGACTAAATTCTTAACTCGTTTTTCCGCCGTGGCAAAAGTGGTTCGCGATAAAAAAGTCGAGCGCCCCAAAGACCTCCCGCCCATCCTAATGCCAGAGAACTGCCCCCCTATTTCCGTCGTAACACTCCTCTATAATCGCCGGAAGTTCTTTGAGCTTGCCTGCCATTCTATGGTTCTTACCGACTATCCAAAAGACAAGATTGAGTGGATTATCGTGGAAGACTCTGATAATCCTATGGAGGACGCCTCTGACCGTGTAATGGCCGTAGCAGCAGAATCGGCCCCTCTAAAAGTTGTGTATGTTCCTCTGAAACGGAAGACGGCCATTGGGCATAAGAGAAATCTGGGTATTGAGAAAGCAACGGCAGATATTATTTTAATGATGGACGACGACGACCATTATCCACAGACAAGTTTTCGGAGGCGTGTGGCCTGGCTCACAAAACATCCGTGGAAACCGCAGGCAGTTACTGCTACGACTATTGCATGCTATGACCTCGTACGGGGGATCAGCGCAGTCAATACACCGCCAATGAAACTGTCTCTCGGTGAGCGTATTTCAGAGGCAACTCTTACATTTTTCAAGTCGTGGTGGGAGGAGAAGAAGTTTCCTTCAGATGTGCAAGTAGGAGAGGGCGAGGGATTTGTGCATGGACGCGAGAGCCAAGTCCTGGAAGTTCCCCCGCAACAAATGATTGTCGCCTTTAGTCACGGGGCTAATACAAGCAGTAGGCGCATTCCTTCTGGTGATGATATTAAGCCGGGTTGCTTCTGGGGTTTTCCGCGCGAGTTCCTCCTTTTTATTCATGAACTTGCGGGTGTAAAAGTAGTAGAGGAGTGAGAACAGCTCCTATTCGTAGGCCCTTCTTATACGCGCAGTTCCATCGACAGGAAGAGTTAGACGCGTAGAAGGTTGAGCCACAGGTAATGTGCGCTGGGAAGTTTTAGTACCACCGCCAAAAAGGGAAGTCAGCCAGCCACCAATGCCGCCCTCAAATCCTTCTTTAAAGCCGAAAGCGCGCAGAATATCCACCATATAGTAAACAAGAAGACTAAATACAACAGTGTGAACTAAAGCGGCGGAAACAGAAGTCTGGCCACTCATCCATACACCCTTGGAACCAGGAGGAAGTGTTAGAAGCATTCCTGGAGAAAGGATAAAAAAAAGAAACGCCAGGAAAATCATTTACTATCGTGGGGCAATATTTTTAACACATTAAGAAGAACAGAACTGACAGCCCTCACCTGATGCTGCGGCCTCTCGCGCCCTTACAAGCTCTTCTTCATATTCGCGAGAAAGTCTCTCAATCTTCTCCTGACGCGTCTCAGGCTTTGGCGGGGGCGGGGGCGGGGGCACTTCCTCATCTGAATCAGAAGCATACTCGCCATCCTCTACAGACCCACTGTGAGCTTCTAGGGCAGCCATAAGTCGTGGGTCCACTGTAAACTTCTGGGCGGCTACGGGCGCCTTTGTCCTCAAATAATAACAGCCCGTCTTGAGTCCTGCCTTCCATGCATAGAAATGCATAGACGTCAGTTTCGACTTTGTGGCATCTGCAATAAACAGATTGAGCGACTGGGATTGGCAAATGAATGCCCCTCGCGCCGCCGCCATATCAATCATAATCTTCTGCGGAATCTCCCAGGCCGTCTTATAACGCAACTGCAACTCTTCAGGAATCCCCGTAATACCCTGTACAGAACCACTGCGTGCCATAATCGCCTGCTTCATTGCGTCATTCCAGAGCCCAAGCCCAATCAACTCCTTCACCAGCCACTTGTTCATTACAATAAACTCGCCAGCAAGAGTACGACGACTATAAATATTTGCCGTGAATGGTTCGAAACACTCGTTAAATCCGAGAATCTGCGATGTAGATGCAGTGGGCATGGGGGCAACAAGGAGGGAATTCCTGGCTCCCATCTTTACAAGCGTGCGCAGAGCACCCCAATCCAGTGTCTTATCCTTCTCTGTAAGAGGTGTTACACCCCACATATCGGGTTGGAGAATGCCCTTTGACATTGGGGAACCTTCAAAAGTACTGTAGGGCCCATCTTCTAGCGAGATTGTAGCACTCGTATCTGCCGCCGCATAATAGATGTTCTCAAAGATGCGCTGGTTGAGTTCAGCCGCCTCAGGAGAATCCCAGGCCAGGCGCAGAGCAGCAAAGACATCCGCAAGACCCTGAACACCAATCCCAATGGGCCTGTGACGCATATTAGAGTTGTAAGTCTCTGGAGTAGGGTAGTAGTTAATGTCAATCACCCTGTTGAGATTCCGTACAATGGTCGCAGTAGCCTTACGGAGGGCTGGATAGTCGAACATGGGGGCGCCGAATGAGGGGGTGTTAAGATATGAGGGCAGTGCAATGGATGCCAGGTTGCACACGGCAGTCTCCTCAGGAGATGAGAACTCGATAATCTCCGTACAGAGATTGGAAGACTTAATAGTACCCAGATTTTGCTGATTGGACTTGGCATTTGCCGCATCCTTATAAAGGAGGTAGGGAGTACCCGTTTCCACTTGCGTATCTAGAATCTGAAACCAGAGGGTACGGGCTTGTATAGTCTTGCGGGCACGCCCCCCTGCTTCGTACTTCAGATACAGCTCATTAAAAGCCGCCCCCCAGACGTCTGCAAGGCCAGGTGCCTCTGATGGGCAGAAGAGTGACCAGGTAGAGTCCTGCTCCACGCGCTCCATAAAGAGGTCATTTATCCAGAGACCATAGAAGAGGTCGCGGGCACGGTCCTCCTCTGCACCACTATTCAGCTTCAGCTTCAGGAAATCCTCAATGTCCGCGTGCCAGGGTTCCAGGTAGATTGCAAAGGACCCGTTGCGCTTACCTCCGCCATTGTGAGCAACACCCATGTGTGCAACTACATAGTCATGAGGGTCCTCAATCTCAAAGTCATGGACAACACCTTCGTAGTGCGTGGTCTCAATTGTCTCAATACGACTGTACAGATTATTCTCATAGCGCATATAGGAGTAGTGCTCACCCTTGGGGGCATGAGGAAACATTTCAACGATTTCTGGAATCCGTGGAATACGCAACACTGCAGTAGGGAGATTTGTGTGAATGTCACGAGTAGTAGATATATTTCCGACCCTATCACGCTCATAGCCAGATGAAAGGGCGCCGAGGCGAAGAAGAATATAGCGAGTGCCCTCAATCAAGGGGTACGAACTCAGCTCGAGAGAAATCTCCTTTGTTCCAATGCAGCCATCGGTTTCAATAATACCTCGCAGAAGCTCCTTTACCTTTGGAAGGGGAAGGTGGAGGAAGGGCGTGTCAATCCTCTTTTGCCTATTTGAATCGTAGAGTTGAGAAGCAGTGAACTTAAATCCTGGGGAGGCAGTCGACCACCGAATGGTAATTGATGTACCCTCTTCAGCGGAAGAATTGTATGTCCTTACCCCACGATTTGTCAGATACTCCGAGACAAAGTCTGCTACGCCTGCCTTAGAATCATTGTTAAGAGATACACCACTTACAGTCCTTGAAATATAGCCATCACCAAGCATAATCCCGTAAAAGCGGCAGTCATCCATTGTTAGAGAAGAGACGTCCATTGTATAAGAGGGAATTGGGAAGACTAGAAAGTCGCCTGCAAGCAGCTCACCAGCATCGACAAACTCTGGCTTTGCAATATCCTTCTCGAGCCGATTACGAATGACATCAAAGTTCAGGCCCTTTACCTGACCGCGTAGAGCGAGAATCTGATGCTCCTTCGTAACGCGCACAGGATATACTGCATTCTTTACCTGAATCTGCAGCATATCTCCCTTGTACTCATGGCGCACCGGCTCCTTCACGTACTCATACTTGCCGCTACTTGTCAAGACTTTATCAGAAACATTCACATCCTCGATGGGCTTAGGGCCAGAGTCTGTAAAGATGATTGTATCAGGGGTGAAGCATTGGTCAACATAGCGTGCAGTGGCATTAAAGTTTCTCAGCATCGGTACGAGACCATTGCTGACGCCATTTGTCCCGCGAATCAGGGAGCCACGTGCCCGCACATTGTGTAGACTCAGGCCAATCCCGCCTGCATGTTTGCTAATGGTGGCACAGTCCTTCAGCGTATCATAAATTCCGTCAATGGAATCTGCCTTCATTGTCATGAGGAAGCAAGAGGACATTTGCTGGCGAGGAGTGCCCGCATTGAAGAGGGTCGGTGTCGCGTGAGTAAAGTACTTTTGCGACATGTAATCATAGGTCTCAAAAGCGCGGTCGAGGTTGTCGCCCCAGAGGCAGAGGGCTACGCGCATCCACATGTGCTGGGGCCTCTCTACAACACGCATGGATGCGTCCTTGAGAAGATATGACTTCTCAAGAGTCTTGAAGCCGAAATAGTCAAAGAGGTAGTCGCGGTCGTACTTGATATAGGCGTCGATACGGACTCCTACCGGGCCAGAAAGGAGAGCAGTGATTTGGTCATTGACGTAGGAGATGACTTCGCCCGTCTTGGGAAGCGTCTGCTTGGAGAGAATCGCGACTGCCTCTGCCATGGTGGAAGGAGTATTCCGGTGATGATTACTTACGGCAATCCTGGAAGCGAGAGTGGCCCAATCAGGATGATTTGTAGAGAGGGAATCTGCCATACGTGCAGTGAGCTCGTCGAGCTCTGAAGTGCGGATTCCATTTACAATACGCGCAAGAACCTGCTGCGCCAGAATATCCGGATTTACAGAGAGGCCCTGGGATGCCTTACGGATTCGCTCAAGCACCTTGTCAAAAGAAACATCCTCCAGGGAACCGTCGCGCTTCTTAACTTGCATACTAAATGCCATCTGAGGTTTTCTGATGCCGGGCTATACCGCATACTTTAGGTCGTGGTCGCCACAATTTTACCGCAGGCGCTGCGAAAAAATCGTAGTATAAAATATAAGAAAGATGGCTGCGTCTGCACTACCCTCTACTGTTTTGAGTGCGTTAGATGTACCTACTAGAAATGCGCTAAACAATCTGGGGACCGATACGGCCATGATATTAAATGGCCAACTTTTGGGAATGCAGGGTGCTCAACTATTAGGTATGCCTGGTTTACCCTCCAAGCCCCAAGTAAAAGCGGCAATACTAGCACTACTCATGGATAAAACAATGCTGGGAGCAGCGATTGATGCAAAAGTTGCTGAAGCAGTAAGAAGTGCCCCTGCACGAAGCGGCATAAATGCTTCAAGTGTAGATGCAAAGATTAAAACTGCAGTAGATGGACTTGAAACAAAGATTAACAGTGCAGTAGAGGGAAAGCTTAGTTCCACCAATATTGGAAAAATGCGCATTACTACATCTGGTGGTGGTCGTCGCGGCTCTAAGCGCAGCGGCTCTAAGCGCGCTAAGCGCCGCGGCACTAAGCGCCGTTAGACAGCATCTTTCAGGCTCCTGAGTAGCTTCTGATGCGTAATAATCCTCGAAGAGATACACATGGTCTCCAACTCCTGAAGCAGTAGCTTGTAGGCGTAGGGAATCTCAATCGCAGAGAATTTCGTCGAGTTTCCGCAGCCTTTGCAGTTCCAAATGCCTTCTTTCGGATTTACGACGGCAATCAGGCCACAATCCTGGCAACTCCAGCAACGGAACAAATCGGAGCACTCCATAAATCTCTCCTTTGTAAACTCTGACATTCCGTGTGCCACTACACAATCACGCTCCATCTCTCCGAAACGTAGACCACCTTCACGCGCCCTGCCCTCTGCAGGCTGCCTTGTGAGCATAACAAGTGGTCCCGAAGACCGTGAATGCATCTTATCCGCCGAGCAGTGCCTGAGCCTCTGATAGAAACACGGTCCCATAAAGATGCTCGTTTCCATCTGTCTCCCGGTATAGCCATTGTACAGGACCTCATTGCCCGCCGGCTCCATCCCCAGGTCATCTCGCAGAATCTTTGTCAAGCCCTCTAGTGTAACATTATTAAAGGGAGAACCGTCGCCCAGGCAACCCAGCTCGCGCCCGACCTTGCCAAGAAGCGTCTCCAGCAGCTGCGCAATCGTCATACGTGAAGGAATCGCATGCGGATTGATGATAATGTCTGGGACCATGCCCGAGGCGGTCGTGGGCATGTCCTCAGGGTCCAGAATCATACCACAGGTGCCCTTCTGACCGTGGCGCGACGAGTTGCCCGTCCACACACAGCGCCCATTACGACGAACCATAAATACCTCCGTAGGGACGCGGAGGCAGTACACCTTGCCGTTGAAGGGCTTGACAATACCATCACCAGAATGGTCGACTACTAGATTTGTGCCGGTAGTACAAATACTAAGCCACCCTTGAAAGTTGTGATTTACAGTAGAGGTAAATCCAGCATGCTGACACAGAATTTGAATGTCATCCCTTAACTCAGGGGCGAACTTATAGATGTATTGTGGTGTTTTTAAACTTGCCTCATCAAGAAGAATTCGAAATCTACAATCTGTCAGACACAATGTATCAAGTAGCACTTTGCTCTGCAAAGCACTCAATTGAAAGGCCCACTGAGGGAGCTTGCCGCAGCCAATGGTAATAGTACTATCGACTGATTTGATACTCAGACTCTTAATCAAAGCGGCTATATCATAGTCTGTATCAGGCCGATTAATAGGGGCAGTATTCTGAAAGTACACTTTTTTTCCAAGAATGTCTTTTGCCTCTTGTAGTCCAAATGCGCCTACATGGTCCTCCCTCACCCACATGCGGTGATTCAGGGTAGTTTTCATGCTAAATGAAAGTGTCTCTACCTCGTACATCTCGCCCTCATGGTCAAAGACCATCGTCTCGAGCGGTTGAACATACTCCATGCAGCCCGTCTCACGATTGAGTTGTGCCACGCGGTCTGCCATGGTCACGCTGGCCACGCCAACCCAGCCCCGCTCCGTTAGGACATCATGGTCATCCGTCAGGCAAAACTTATCCCCTATTTCAGGCACCCTATCCTGCCTCACGCGCAACTTTGCGAAACTGTAGCCCTCTCCATTCCTGTTCTTAAAGATGCGGTCAACCCAGCCCGTCTCATTATTCCGCATAGTACGCGAGACGTCACGGAATCGCTTGGCACCCGCAGGAATCACCATACCTGTAGGGACGCGCAGAGGCACGTGCTTGCCAATAAGAATGTCCTCCGTGTCAACATAGGCATTCTCTGGAACAAAGCCAGTCTCATCCAGCTTGCCATAGTTGGCATTCTTCATCTGTTTTGTCATTGCTGGGTCAGGATTGACGAACCGCTCCTCCTCACCAGAAGACTGGTTCTTGCGCTCTTCGTCCTTATACGTGCGGTAGAAGATGGAGCGAAAGAGGCCGCGGTCAAGGGCACCGCGATTAATCATGATGGAATCCTCCTGATTGTAGCCCGTGTACGTCATGATTGCCACCACGATATTTTGGCCCGACGGCATGGCCTGTGCACCGTAAAAGCGGCTCATGAAGGGACTGACGAAACTCACCTGTGGATAGCACAAGAGGTGTGCCATAGCATCAAAGCGGTCGCGGAAGTTCATTGCATACATGCCCATTGCCTGCTTCCCCATCGCGCAGTTTGATGAGAAGATTCCACCTGTTGTAATAAAGCTATGAAAGTCTGATTCTACTGTAATATCAGATACTTGCGTATCTTCTGGCAGTAGTTCCCATTTCTTCAAGGAAATGTATACAGGGCCATTAATAGTTGTCTTCCAAATCCATGACAAACCACCATTCGCTGCATGACTAATAGCCTCTTCTACTGTTTTCCAGCTATGAGAACTGTCCTCATTGGCATACAGTGTAATAATCAGTTTATGGTCTGATGTTGCCACTAAAGTGGAGTTGTCACTAAATGTCAGCCGATAAACAGGCTTATCCGCTTGTTGGACAAACTGAAATACTACTCGTGAAGTTGTCAGCTCCAGTGTAACGGGATTGAACGATACGACTTCGTCACCTACTAACACATCCTCAATCTTCTTCTCTGTGCCATCTGCCATACGAACCGTTTCATCTAGAGCCAGGCACTGATAGGAGTTTCTCGGCGACTGATTGTGGTCAGGAAAGGGGATATTGCTCGCCAGAGTTCCCAGGGCCGTGCTGGGATGAATCTCGGCGTGCGTATAAGACTCCCCAGGCCTCTTTGCCACATCCTCGGACATCATGGCAATGTAGGACGACTCTGTCTCACCAGGGTCAATATACTCAATGAGATTATTTCCGCCAGGTGTGCACCAAAGAAGGAGTTCCTCCCAGTTCTGGAGGCTCTCTACAGTTGCCAGCAGTGCCCCAGACTTGTCCGCGGCAATCTCGCGCAGAGCCTCTGCATAGAAGAGTGGGCGCAGCATCCGCCCTGCCTCCGTCGTAATCCAGATTTCACGTAGAGAGGCCTTCCAGATGATTCCCGTCTGAACGTGAATACGACCGCACCGCTTGGCCTTCCGCAGCGCATTCAGAGCCGGCATAGTCTTTTCCGCGCAAATCGTGCCAATCCATGCTCCATTGAGAAACATCCGCGTAGATGTATGCTTCTCCGTAACATTACTCTCAGAAAGCGGCTTCAGGCACTTCAGTGTATCAATATAGTCGCGCACCGTCCGCGCATTACTGTAGATGCTCACAATCGCCGTGGATGACATGTTCTTCACAACACCTACAGAGTGACCCTCTGGCGTCTCGCTTGGGCAGATGTAACCCCATTGCGTATTGTGCAGCTTGCGCGGCGCCACAAGTTTCCCCGTCTTTTCAATAGGCGTGGAGATGCGGCGTAAATGCGAAATGCCCGAAATGTAGTTGAGACGATTGAGAACCTGGCTCACGCCAATCTTGCTCGGCCCACCAATCTTGGCAGACCCAAAGTTGCCCGTTGCCAGCGACGTCTTCAGGCCCACTTCCAGAATAACCGACTTAATCACCTTATTGATATTCGAAACGTTCACAATCTCTTCAAAGTTCCCAGAAGCCCGCCAACCACCACTATGAATCTCCTTGGCCAGGCTGCTCCGAATGTCCTTAATCATCTTGGTCGTGAAATAAGTACGAAACAGATTTGCCAAGAGGAAACCAGGGAGGTCCACCAGCTTGTTCGGATACGCATCACGGTCATCATTCGGCATTCTTGCACTGGCCACCCACATAACTTTGCGCGCCATATGAGCTAAGAAGCATGCCTTGTCGTAGTTGAAGGCGGGAGTGAGGCCGATGTGGGGGAAGAGTTCGAGACTTAGGATGTCCTCAATCAGCATCTGCTTTGTGGTGCGACTAGACCAGGAACTCACGTGACCAGACATCCAGGCGAGGGCGGCCTCGCGCGTCCGCACGTCGACGGCCTCCAGGATACTTTCTGCGAGAAGGCCGTCAAAAGTCCCGTCGGATTCGTTGCCAATAATAAGTTCGCAGATTTCCTTATCATTATTAATGCCGAGGGCGCGGAAGAGAATCCAGAGTGGAATGTCCGTCTTGACGCGGGGCATGGTTGCACGCAACAAATGAATCTGGGGATTTTTTGGGTGATACATGATTTTCACGGCGTTCGACTTTGGCACTTGGTCATTATCTGGGCCAATCGACTTAACTTCAATCACTTCCACTTCTTTTGTAGGATTACGATTATTGCGGAACACGACGGGGCGATTTGCGGCCATCCTTTCCTGGCAAATAATCACGCGCTCTCCACCGCCTACAATGAAATAGCCGCCATAATCCTCTGCGCACTCTCCTAGGGCAATGGGTGCGAGATTCTTCTGGTCGTGAAGAAGACAGTATTTTGACCCGACCATTACGGGAATCTTGCCGAGGTGCACATTGGGAAAGAGGCGCTCTTTCACTTGCTTGGCCCCTCCATTTGTATTATCAATAAAAGTAGTGCGGACACGGACATCCACAAATAAAGGAGAGGCATACGTCAAGTTGCGCATCCGTGCATCATTTGGCATCATGGGCAGAATCGCGCCATTATTTTCAAAGATGGTCGGCTTTCTGAGAGAGACATTCTCGAAAATCAGGTCGACTTGGTATTCGTGCTTGGCCGTAGAACTGAGGGCAATGGCATCAGATGTACGGCCCATTAGTGCATTTGCAGCACTGGTTGAGAGGCCTGTTGCAGAGGCAAGGGCAGACCGAGGCCCAGAAAGGGGTGTCTCTGGACTGCCGCGCACAATCAGCGGATTAACATGTTGGACGATTTCGGGAATGTCAATGTCCATAAAATGGTTGAAGGACTCAATTTGGTGAGAGGCAATTTGGCGCCCCTCTGCCTGCTGGAAATAAAGCTCCAAGATGCGGCGATAATTTGGAAGCATATGGTCGGCAGAATCTGTATGGGCCATGGGATAAGCAGGCACGGCAATTTTATTAACGGCAGCAGCGGACATCCCTATAGACTAGGGCATCAGTTGTTTAAGCGTTTCGCGGAGCAAACCGATTTTAGCACAACACTATAGATGGCAGATCCAAATATAAAGACGATTCAGCTCACTGGTGGGCTTACAGAAGGTGGAGGGAAAAGTCGCAAGGCCGCCAAAAAACAGAGTGTGAATAAAACCTATAAAATAGGTGGTGGAGCGACGAGTACAGGCACACTTACACAGCTCCAGGCGTCGCGCGTTACTCCCGGTACAGAAGTGGCGGGTCTGCCTTCTCCTGTAGGTGTTGACAGTTCTCTAACTGCGGCAGGTGCGCCTGTTGGGGGAGCAGCTGCGAAAACAGAGATGAAAGTAGTTCTTGCAGCTCCGAAGAAGAAGGCCGCAAAACTTATTTTAAAACCGGCAAAACATGCCGCAAGTGCCGCGGCTGCTTCCGCCGCAAAAACAAGAAAGGTTTCACACTCGACAAAAGTGCGCGTTACAATTTCCAGCCTAAGTAAGAAGATTCATCAAGCAAAAAATATTCGCAAAAAAGCCACTGATTCCACTATTTCAGAAGTTAGAAAGGCCCTTGAGAAGGCAGGACTGATTAAGACGGGGTCTAAAGCACCGGATACAATGTTACGCCAACTTTATGCAGACTATATGACTCTAAAAGGTCGCGCCCTTTAGTAGGGAAATGCCTACACCAGATGAAAGATTATTAAAAGCATGCGAAAGAGGGGATACAAATAAAGCTGTGAAAGCATTGGAAGATGGTGCTGACCCTAATTGCATCGATGCAGATTTAGAGTCGACAACGCCCCTTATGTACGCTGCGGAAGCAGGAAATGCAGAGCTTCTCGCTTTACTCTTAGAGCAAGGGGCACTCGTTAAAAATAACATAGAAATAATTGCAAAAGCATACGGAAAACCTGAGATTCAGGAAATGTTAATTAAATCAGATCCAGATTTTGTTGGTTCTGTTGCAAGTAACAATGGCCATGTTATAGGAATATTAAGAGAAAAAAGAAGAAGAAGCCTTGAATCAAAAGGAAAGACATATGAAGAAATAAAAGATGATGAAATTATAAAAGAATCCACGAAATATATTGATTATTTACATTTGCTCAAGCAAAAGGCTATTTCCCAAATGCGTGGTAGTGGTAAAAGTAGACGGCGGCGGCGCAAGAGGACCTATAGGCGTCGCACGTTTAAAAGATAGAGATGTCAAAACTTATGGAACAATACATTGTCCTTCATAATACTCATTCTGCAGTCTACGGCCCTAATACAGCTATCTTAATGCTCGTAGGAACTTTCTACGAGCTCTATGATATTCCTGACCCCGTCTCAAAAGAGCCGCAGACTTCTATGAAACGCGCGATTGACTTAATGGGAATTAAATTAACGACAAAGCTCGGAAATGGTCCCAATGGTTGTGATACACTCTTTGGAGGATTTCCAGAAGACCAGTTGCATAAATTCGCAAATCTTCTTACGCGCGAAAACTGGACTGTAGTCATTCTTGACCAGAAAAAGTCCACGCGAGGAAAAGTCGAGAGCCGTTACGTAGTGCGTATACTTTCCCCTGGAACTCATATTGAGAGCTCGACGGCCGACACGCTATATGTAGGTGGTCTCTGGCTCTCTCCTGCTTCCTGGACAGATGTACACTCTAGTACGCCCCCCTCTTTTGCCGCTGCAGTAGTCGATATTACCACGGGTGCCACGCATACATTTGAAGGGACTACTTCTGGAACAAAGACACTCTGGTCATCAGATGACCTTGTACATTTTTTTCAGGTTTACTCCCCGCGAGAGATTATTGTATGGTGGGCAGGCGACGCCATTGACACACCTGGTGACCTTTTTCTCCGCCGACTAACCGGCCTTTCTACTACACATCTTCATATTCGCCACATAACTACAATGCTCACACCCCTTGCACGTGAAGAGCTCCTTTACCGATGTTTCAAGCCCAAATCCATTCTTCCCCTCCGCGCCACACTAGGTATTACAGATTTCCCTCTAACAGAGTACGCTCTCTGCTATTCCCTCCAGTTTCTATTGGAACACCATAGTGCCGCCGTTTCTCTTCTGCGCCTTCCCAGCATCTGGTCGCCAGACGATTCCGTCTACCTGGGAAATCATGCCCTCTCGCAACTGAATATTATTACTGCAAAAGAGGATAATTCTGTTCTCAGCCTTTTTCTCAAAACGTTTACTGCCATGGGACGCAGGGAAATGCGCCGCCGTATTCTGTATCCTATTACGAGCGCAACAGACTTGGAGAAGCGTTACGAGGAGATTGATTGGTGCCTGGGAGAGGGTGCAGCAGCCTATAGTGGTATGGCCGCGTCCCTCCGCTCTTGTGCAGATTTGACGAAACTTCACCGCAAAATCATCTTGGCTGCAGTGGAGGCAGAAGATGTTTTGGCTCTTGACCAGACATATTGTTCTGCAAAAACTATTGCGGGACTCATTGGGGCCGGTGGGCCTCTCACATATGAAGCCGCAGCCGCTGCCGCCCTTGAAACATGGACTGCAGATTTTCTTGCCGCCTTTGATATTGAAAAAGCGCGCAATGCTTCTAATGACACCTTCTGCCTCACTGCCGCTGCTGGACCGCGCTGTGCAGCTATAGAAGCAGAGATTATTGCAGAAAGACAACAAATCATCGAGATTCATAGGGCCATTGCAGAATGGACTGGGGTTGATATAGAATATTTTCGTCTAGAGGAAAAAGAGGCCTATATTCAGATTGCGGTAAATAAGAGTACTGGAGTTCATGTGAGTACTGCTCTTAAAAAGAGGGGTGTTCCAGCAGTCTTAGAAGGAAGTGTAGTCCTCTCTAAAAAAAGTTCCCAGGCCCTGGAGATTCCCGCTCTTTCAGCATCTTATATGCACATCTTGAACCTGAGGGAGCAACTTGTAGGCGCCATTCGCGAAGAGTTAGGAGCCGTGTGTGACAAGCTCTCACATTACACGCCCACCTGGGATTCTCTAGAGGCATGGTTGAGCAAAGTAGACATGTCAATGACAATCGCAGCCGTCTCAAAGAAGCAGGGATTTGTTCGCCCTCGTCTCTTACCAGGTGCGGTCTCTTATCTCCAAATTGAAGGTCTGCGTCATCCTCTTATTGAAATGCAAAAGACGCGCACGGAATATGTCTGTCATGATGTGCGCCTCGATGCGGCCACGCAAGGCTGGCTCGTCTACGGGATGAATGCAAGTGGGAAATCAAGTCTAATGAAAGCTGTAGGGATTGCAACTATTCTTGCCCAGGCCGGCTGCTATGTTCCTGCGCGCCGATTTGAGTTCTGCCCCTTCTTCTCTCTTTTTACGCGTATTCTCAATCGCGATGATTTATGGGCCGGCCTTTCTTCTTTTGCCGTGGAAATGACAGAAATCGTAGACATTCTGAAGCGCGCTGGGCCACAGAGTCTCGTCCTGGGCGACGAAGTATGTTCTGGAACGGAATCCGCGTCTGCAATGTCTATTGTCGGAGCCTCTATTGCACATTTAAATCGTTCTGGGGCCAAGTACATTTTTGCCACGCATCTTCACGGTCTACAGAGTGTAGAAGAAGTGGCGCAAATCAAGACTCTGCAAGTCTGGCATCTTCGTGTCCGCCATGACCCTGTAAAAGACCTCTTGATTTACGAGCGCACTCTTCATCCTGGTGCAGGAAGTTCTCTTTATGGCCTTGAAGTGGCAAAAGCAATGGGTCTACCCTTCAGCGTTCTAGAGGCAGCCCATGGAATCCGTCGTCGTATTACAGGGCAAGTGAATGATACAGAGGCCGCGGCGAGTACGTGGAATGCTGCAGTTACACGGCGTGCATGTGAAATATGTGGGGCCGAAATCGCGGGAGACCTCGAAGTACACCATATTGTCGAGAGGCACACTGCCGTGGGTGGTCGACTCCCCGACGGCACGGCCATGAATGCGCCGAGAAATCTCATCGTGGTATGCGAGGCATGCCATGATAAGCATCATGCGGGTCAAATACATATTGGTCCATTGAGGCAGACAAGTGAGGGGCCTCTCCGTGAGGTCACTTGTCTTCAGCAGTTTGCACATAGACCCCAGGCAGTGGCGGGTCTTACAGAAGAACAAGTGGCGATTGTAAAGCGAGAACTGAGGACTTTCCCCTCTCTCCCCGCATCAAGAATGATTTTTGATTTACGCCAACGATATGGAATCGAAATTACTCAACCGCGCCTTCGAACTATTCGCAGCTCTCTTTAGGATGCCACGGAGTTCTACAAAAAAACGGCGGCGTGAAAACAGTGAAAATAATGGAAGCAAACATAGGAGAATAACTAAGAAAGCCGTCCCTGCTGCAAATCACGGTTTTTCGATTAGTGAACGTTCCCTTCGGAATTTAAATAAAAGAAAAGAACAAATTAAACGGGAACTTAGTCGTAATTGGGGCGCATATACTATTTTTAAAAATTTAAAAGGGAATCATAGGAATATGCAGAATATTGGTTTAGCAGCGGGTTCTTCTCCTGAAAATAGTAAACTTCAATCCCTCCTAGAATCATACAGGAATGTTAGACGAGGTCGAAATTAATGCCTGTCGAATTCTGGTCAATTCAGTCCGCCACTCTGGTGCGCACCCGCATTTCCCAAGTTCAAGGGACCGCCAAACAAATTCACATGCCTCTCGGCATTTATCATAATCTCTATTTGCGTAACTATTGCGAATAAAGTTGTAAATGGGTGCCTCTGCCGCCTCACGCACATACTTATAGTTAGTAATCATCTGGCGATAATCTCCGTAATAATGTTCAAATAGAGCCTTATTCTGGAAATAGACCGGACTGAAGAGCTGTTCATCTGCATGCCCATATCCTGCCTCTAAATACTCGAGAAATTTGTTCTCCACAAGGTCACATACCTTGTACATGTACTCCGCATTTCCCGTGAAGAACCCACTGCACATACTGCAGCGCCCCCAGCGATAATAATCCTCCGTGTTTTTAATCAAATCTTCTGGAACATAGTCAATATAGCAGGTGGAAAAACGGTCCCTTTTTACTGCAAGGGCCTCATCTAGCCTCTGAACATTTGTGTAGCCCATTCGTTCAATACAAATATTAATCCAGGCAAAATGACTAGAGGCAAACGGATTCTCCTCAATCACCTCTTTTAGCATAAGGTAGCGGGACATGCAAAAGAGATAATAACTGGCCGTATTACGATTATCAAAATTATAGGGATGCTTCTTCCGATTATCAATGATGCGCGCGCGATAATCTTGAAATGTATCTTTCAGAGGCGGGCTCTTTTCAAACGAAAGAAGTTCAAAGTTACATGTGATATAGCGTGTCTTGGCATGCAAGTAGGCCGGTCGCAGCGCTTTAAGAGCATTCACATTACTCTCTTCGCAATATACAATGAGATTGTAGGGAAGAGCCATTGTAGAGACGGCATTCTTCAAATAATGTGCCGAATCCCTTTTTTGGATTTCCTCACTCGCATCTGGGCATTTTGTGAGGTCAAAATACGCAGTCACGAGAGTCCAGCAGCTATTGTCATTGCGCGGAAATTGCACTGTAGGAGAAAAGTTAATAACGCCCGTACCGGACCAATGGCCAAGGTCGGTCAAGTCATGACGCTCATCAGCCGGCACCTTGTACCAAAAGTTGTCACGCATTTCCTTGAAGAACCAAATGTCATCGCAGATGACAAATCCCTTGTAGCCAATCGTCTTTAGCCAGCTGTAAAACTCGATTTCCATTGTTCCATTATGTGGGTCGACATCGAGAAAGATAAAAGGGGCACTCAGAATCTTGGCCTGCCATGTCGCCTGTCCCGCAGGCTCGAACAGATTGTCAAAAGAAAATACAATGTTCTCCCGCGACTTAATCCCCAAATTCTCGACTTTATTGTGAATATCAAACGTGTAGACGGTATTTGCAGGATTGTAGGAGAGTGCAAGAGCAGAAGACCCCCTGTGCGTACCAATATCAATAATGGTCGCACCTGTGTAAAAAGTCGAGAGATACGAAAGCAGTTTATAGTGCTCTCGACCAAGAGGCCCGTAAAACTCGGGACAATCACTGATAATCTGGCGAAAGGCCGTATAATCCACCGCGTCAAGAATCGCCTTTGAATCAATCTTTGTATAATCCATAATAGAATTATATAAAGAACCTTCTTTAACTGCTCTAAACATTAGTTACTCAGCGGCCTCCTCAAGTTCTACAGCAGCTGCGGTGGTGCCATTGCAAGAACAAGTGCATGTGCATACACCAGGAAGGCCGGCAGGGCCAGGAGGACCAGCGGGGCCCGTGGCACCCTTTGCGCCATTTGCACCATTGGCGCCAGCGGGACCGGGGGGGCCAGCAGGACCATCAGCCCCGTTTACACCGTCGGCACCATCAGTACCATTTGTGCCAGAAACACCAGGCACACCCGCAGGACCAGCAGGGCCCATAGGACCAGGAGGCCCGGGAGGACCCACTGCAGCCGCTGCGGCACTTGTCTTCAGAGTCTCAAGTGCCTTCTTCAGCAGCTCCACATCTGCCTTCAGAGCCCGAACCTCGCGCCCAATAGGATTGCCATTCTGGTAGTTCAGACCGCTAAGATTCAGAACAGAGCTCATTTTCTGTAGGGGGTATTGTTATTCCCGGGGAGCATCTGTACGCAGTCCCTTGACACTCGACGGTAAAATTGGACCTGCATAAAAGGTTAAAACAAGTATAGAAAGAAATGATTATTCCTATTCGATGCTTTGAGTGTGGCAAACCGATTGCAGACAAATGGCGGGGCTATCAAAAGGCCCTCAAAAAGTTAAAGGGGAATGCTGCAGAGCAAAGAGTCTATTTTGACGGAACCAAAATCCCCGAAACTGCAGAAAAGAAGGTTCTCGATATGCTGAAAATCAATACGTGCTGTCGCACACACTTCTTGACGCAGGTGGATTTGATTGATAAGATTTAGAATGTTAGTATGAAAAAGAGAAGGCATGGAGTTCTTCATCCCATCCTTATTCATTATGCTTCTGGCGCTATTGATTCTGGCATTATTGATTGTGCTCGTTCCACAATCGGTATTGCTAGGCATAGCGGTATTATTTATTATAATAGCACTCTATGCCCACTACACGATTTTTACGTCCGAATATCGTTATATAAATATTTTTTCCACTGCGTCTGCTTCTGGAACAACCCCCTACGTAATATCTGGCCTGGTCGTATCCCTTTTGCTGGGATACATCTTCTATCTTTTTTCAGGGAACAAGTTGCCGAGCCTCCCTGCGCCCCCTCCCTACATGCCTTCCCCCCAGAGTGCAACAAACTTTGTTACGCGAAACATTAACCAAGGCCTCTCCTCCCTCGGCGTACCTGTAGCAAATAGTTATGCAACTCCAAACCGTTCTCCTAATCAAGCACAGAACTACCTGGCTTCTGCTGTAAACTATCGGACATAAAAACTGCACTATTATTAAGAGGAATGTCAGATGCCAAGAGAGTAACAAAGCGCAAAAAGACAGTAACAACATTGCCAGAGTTAAAAGGAATATTTACTTCACTGCGAAAAGGTACACTCGAGATTCTCAGAAGTTCTTCAACTACAAAAGAACGCATTACAAAATTCAAGAAGCTCTGGTTTACATTAATGCACAGTCCGGTAGAGCCTGTAGCTGCAGAGGCATATTTGCGCGTAATGGAAACCGGCTCCAGTAGAAAGAATACTACAAGAAAAGCGCAAAAAGGTGGTGCAGGAGCCCCTCTTGATTTTCAAACACGCCCCGGTATTGACGGTGTTTATGGTTCTTTTCCACAATACCAAACTGGCGGCCTTTCATTTTACGATACGATAAATAAACAGGGAATGTTTCAAGAGTGTGGGAAAGTCAATATTACTCCCACAATTCCTGTAAGTATTAGCTCAAATCGAGTACAGGGCGGAGGAGGTATTCTAGACACACTAAGTGATGCAATGACTCTTGCCACAACTCGCCCCTTTGTCGCCCAGGCGGTTCCTGGCATAGGTCAGACCGCAGTGGCCACACTCCATGGTATGCCCCCCCCGCCGTCCCCTGAAGTCCATAAATAAGTTACGAAGCGTTTCACATCCAAAGTCAAGAGCCCCCCTGGTTCTTGCCTCTGGTTGCGCCTACACAAAGCATGTTCCCCTCTAAGATTAGAGATAATGGAAGGGGCGATTCGAGGCGATGATGCAAGGGAACTTTCAGAACGCCTCTTGAAAGTTTTTTTCAGAACCCAGGATTATCCCTATACGCGCCATCATATTGATAGTTATGACCACTTTGTTTCGCAGGACCTTCCTGCCATTATAAAGGATACGAATCCTCTTCTGCTTCTGCAAGGCCCCATTGGAGACACGGAATTCTATGCCTATAAGGCCGAGATTTTCATAGGAGGGATGGAGGGAGACCGCCTCTATATTGGTTCTCCCACTATTAGCCTTCAAGATTCAAAAGAGGTCCGCCTTCTTTTTCCCAATGAAGCCCGTCTTCGCAATCTCTCCTATTGTTCGACAGTAGAGGCAGACATTGTAATACGCCTCACCTATTCTAGTCCAAATCCGGCAGGGGGGCGCGGCCTAGTGAATCGCGAAATCATCCTTGACCCAGTCGCAGACCCAGTACAGTTTGGATATTTGGCGCATTTTCCCCTCTTCAAACTCCCTATCATGCTCCACAGCCGTTTCTGTGTTCTTCATGGAAAGCCCACAGCTTTCATTAAAGAGGCCGGCGAATGCCAATACGATTATGGCGGCTACTTTGTAGTAGATGGCTCTGAAAAGATTCTTATTACGCACCAAGAACAGGCCTTTAATGTTCTGAATATTACACCGCAAGAGCGTGACCCCAAAATCGCAATCTTCTCTTCGATTTCCTGCCTCAATCCCGTCTCGCGCCGCGTGAAACGTGTGGCCTTTGCCTTTCTAAAACGTGAAAATACTCTGCAAGTAAGTATTCCTTTTGTGCGAAAACCCCTTCCTCTCTTTCTTCTTTTTCGCGCAATGGGTGTACAAGCAGACGAAGATATTTTACGCATTATTTTCCCCGACCCAGAAGCCGCAGAAACAAAGATTCTGGAACCCCTTCTTCATGAATCTATTCTAGAAGCATATCCCTTCTATGACACATACTCTGCAATACAATATATTAAAGTTCTGACAAAAGGATTTTCAGAGGCACACGTACTTGATGTTCTTCATAACCAGACATTTATTCACATTGACGATACTCCGAAATCCCGCGTATTTTTCTTGGCCGAGTGTGTCCGAAAAATCCTCCGTGTAAAGGCAGGGATTGATGCAAAATCCGACCGCGATGATATTCGTAATCAGAGATGTATTACCTCTGGAATCCTCTGCCGCATGTTATTCCAGGGCATCTACACGAGCTGGGCAAAAGCAACTCTTTTAACGATTGATAAAGAGTACAAATTCAATAAAGGTATTTACGAAGGAGATAAATTTCAGAATCTCTTTCTACAGGGAACTCTTAATGCAATGTTTAATGCCGGCATGATGACGGAGGGAGTTATGCGCGCATTCAAAGGGAAATGGTCCAGCGGAACAGGGGCGGGCGTAGGAGAGGAGAAAACCGGTGTTATACAAGACCTCTCACGCCTTTCATATATGGATTTCATGTCGCATTGCCGCCGCTGCGTTCTTGATTTCGACACTGGTATGAAACTTCCTGGCCCGCGTCGTCTTCACACTAGCCAATATGGTTATTTCTGCACAAGCGAGACGCCTGGAGGAGCAAGTATTGGTATTAGTAAAAATCTGAGCATGCTCACTTCTATTTCTACTGCATCAGAGCCAGCCCCCATTCTTGCATGGCTCTATCGCCGCGGCGAAGTAATGGGATGCGACCAAATGACACCTGCTACTCTATGCCTAGCCGTCCCCGTATTTCTGAATTCCGGTATTATTGGTTATACGTTTCGCCCTATTGCTCTGCGTGACACTCTTAAAGTTCTAAAGTGGACAGGGTGTCTCCCACCTTCTGCAAGCGTCGGATTCAGTATTCGCGACCGGCGCGTCTTTATTTTTGTCGATGAAGGCAGGCCCATGCGTCCTCTTATACACTTGGGTGTCCGCGGTAAAGTGCCTCTTGCTGCTCTCCAGGCCGCAACAACATGGCGAAACCTGATTATGGGTATTCTCCCGCAGACGGCCAAACGCAGCCTCACCCAGGGCGGATTTGTTGACCCTTTTGCATCAGAAGTAGCGCCTACTCTCGAATCATATGTAGAGCGTCTCGCCCCCGATGCAGGCGTCATTGAATATATGGACCCGTATGAAATGAACGAGGCATTTATTGCGAATTTCCCTGAACAAATCAGTGCTGACACGAGCCACTTGGAGATTCATCCTAGCACTATAGTGGGCCTCTTAACAAGCATGATTCCTTATGCAAATCATAATCAATCCCCGCGTAATCAGCTCTCGTGCTCACAGTCAAAACAGGGCCTCTCCGTCTATTCTACTGCGTTCCAGAATCGTTTTGACAATCAAGTCCACGTTCTATGTTATGGACAGGCTCCTCTTGTTCGCACACTCTATTACGACTACCTCGCAGATGGCCAAATGGGTTATGGACACAATCTCATTCTCGCCATGGGGTCATTCACGGGATATAATCAAGATGACGGAATTCTTATGAATGCCGACTCTTTTGCTCGCGGAATGTTCAGAAGTACATTCTATAGGTCGTATGAGGCATTTGAAGAAGATGCAACAAAAGTGAGCCTGAAGAAGCGAATTGGAAATCCTGCGCAGATTCCTGGATGGACATCGCTAAAACCTGGGATTGATTATTCAAAGCTAGATGAACGCGGCATAGTACGCGTAGGAGAGCTAGTAGATGAGACTTCCGTGTTAGTAGGAATGTATATGCAAACAGACACGGGAGATATGCGCGACGCTTCTGTGACGGCGCAAGTATGGACACGGGGGCGCGTAGAGCGTGTTTCCGTGACAGTCAATAATGCGGGACTGGCTATGGTAAAAGTCCGTGTTGTGCAAGAACGTATTCCAGAGTTAGGAGACAAATTCTGCCTCACGGAAGACCACGAAGTTCTTTCTGAGTTTGGCTGGATTTCTATAGGGAAATCGCCTCTAGATGCAAAAGTTGCGCAACTAGATACGAAGACAGGTGCAATCGAATTCGTAAAACCAGAGCATATTGCAATAGAGCACACGGGTGATACGTACGAATTTTCAGATGAAGCGGCGTGCATTTCTATTTGTGTAACACCAGAGCACCGAATGTATGTGTGTGACGCCAGCGGAGTAAAGCAAATTATCTTGGCCTCTGAATTATACAATTCGGATAAATCATACTTTTTCACAGGAATTCAGGAACATTCTAATACAAAGATTTCGAGGCTCTCGCATCATAAAGTTAATCCTGTAGGAAACTCGGTCCACTGTCTTACAGTTCCTTCTGGTATTTTCCTTGTTCGCAGAATCGGTTCGCGAAATTGCATTTGGACAGGGAATTCAAATAGGCACGGCCAGAAGGGTACTATAGGGATGCTTCTTCGCGGCTATGATATGCCACGGACGAGCGAGGGAATCCCTGTAGATATGATTATGAATCCGCATGCGATTCCTTCTCGTATGACAGTGGCCCAATTAATAGAGGCGATTGTAGGAAAGGCCGCACCTCTTCTTGGCACAGTTGGCAATGGAACACTCTTTATGAATGACGGAAATCCAATGGAAGCAGTAGGTGCCGTTCTTCGTGACCACCTGGGAATGGAGCCGTTTGGGGAGGAACTCATGTATGATGGAATGAGCGGGCAACTTATTCCCACACAGATATTTGTGGGAAATGTCTATACAATGCGTCTGAAGCATATGCCAGAAGATAAATGGAATGCGCGTGCAGAAGGAAGAAGAGAACAGAGGACACATCAGCCCACGGGAGGGCGCGGGGCGCAGGGCGGTTTGCGTATTGGTGAAATGGAACGTGATGCGATTTTGGGACACGGTATTGCCGGTTTTCTAAATGAATCGATTATGAAGAGGGCAGATGGATACTCAACACTAGTGTGTAATGGTTGCGGAACAATCCCTATTTATAATGAAAAAGAGTGTTTGACTATCTGTTCTATGTGCGACGGCCCCGTACAGTTTATTGGGGAAACGGCGACAAATCTGGAGATTCTTCCGCCTTCAAAAAGGAGTGTGGCAACCTTCTCGAAAGTGGAAATACCTTATGCATTCAAATTACTGGACCAGGAGATGAATGCATATATGAATATGGGGATGCGCGTTTTAACGGAGAAAGATGTACGAAAGTTCAGCGAACCGAATTTCCAAGAGTTGGCTGCAGACGAGCAGGAGCGGCTCTTGAAGGAGCCCTTGCCGGCGCGTGTAGTACTTGATACGGAAATTGCTCCAGAGCGTATTGTAGAAGAGGAGCAGCTAGAGGCATCTATGAATGACTTGGCTGGGCTAGGTGCGATTGAGGAAGAAGAAGCGGCAAAGGAGGCAGAGGCACCCCCGCAGATTGTAGAGCTTCCTGTAGAGCCTGCAAGGAATTCGATTACGATTGAACTGCCAAAGGGAATGGAGGCAGCGGGGCCCCCTGCACCAGAGGGACTCGAAGAAGTAACAGATGAATTAGATGATATTCCTTATACAGGAGAGGCTGCTGCCCCGCCTGCCGCCACACAACAGGGAGGTGGCCAGAACCAAAACCAAGGCCAAGGTGTAAATGTTCAAACCAGTACCCAGCCAGTTCTTGTCATTCCTATGAACGTAGGAAAGAGTGTAGCTCCTACGGAAATCATTCAATCACCAATGCCAGGTGCTCCAAAAACGATTGCAGTTGATACGAGTGATTCTGCTTTGCGAATGATTGGAGGGGCGGCAACGCCTCCAAGAGCCAGGTCAACAAGTCCAAGAAGGCCTAGTAGTGGAGGAAGCACACCTATAGTAAATGTCAGCAGAGAAGGGTCCTCTGGCCCAAGTGCAAACTCAAATCCAAATGTACGCGTTACGGTGATGAAACAGGGCTGAACTTATTTTAGCACAACACGGTAAATTTGACGAACTAAAGTTCCATTAAATATAGTAGGACAGAATGGATTACGAAACACTGAATGTATTATTTCAGAGTCGCAAGACATTGCTTACTATTCTGGAGAACAGAGGGTACAACACAAAACCCTATGAGAAGTTTGGTCCTATAGAGATTGCTGCAATGGCAGCTGCCTCTATTGGTTCTGCGGGGACTGGAGCATTTCGGATGGACCTTGTTAAGACAGAAAAGGGGGCTGGCATTACAGAATGTCGCGTTGAATATAGTCTGAATCGTATTAAGAACAAGATTTCAGGATTTCTAGAGGCGCTTACAGAAGAGGGTAATGATGCAGCAGTAAATCCGGCCACTACAGAGCTGGTAGTAGTTCTCCTTGAACCCATTGTAGAGGCTTTTCATGTTGCAGCTCTCTCTATTTTCGCCTCAAAAAATCTGCGGGTGAATTTCTTCCAGGCTCACACTATTGTAAATAATCCTACAGAGCATGTTCTGGTTCCTAAACACGAACTTCTTCCAGCCGCGGAGCACACCGAGTTTATGCAGAAGAATCGGATTAAGTCCAAGACGCAGCTTCCTCTGATTAAGTTTCATGAAGATATGATTGCACGGATTATGGGTCTTCTGCCCGGCGACATTGTAAAGATTACTCGGCCGAGCCCTTCTGCTGGTGAATATATCTCTTATCGCGTATGTGTTCCTTAATCGACGTGGCTGCGCTGTAAGCTTGTTAAGGGGGTGCACTTAATTTAGCACAACACGGTAGGAAATGATGGGAAGTGAAGATTTTTTACAGGAGCAAAATCAAGAAGGATTTCAGAGTCCAGGCAGTCCCCCTCCATACAGTTCCTCTTCAAGCAGTTCTTCTTCAAGCAGTTCTTCTTCAAGCAGTCCCCCTCCAGCTTCCCCTCCAGCTTCCCCTCTAGCAACTGGATGCACAGCTGAACAAACTAAAATTATAAGCTCTGACAGCGAATTTTTTGCCTGGCATAATGAACAAAGCCAAATGTTAAATACTTATATTCAGAAAAAAGCGCACTCTCAAGCCGATTTAGCAAGTGTTGCACTCATATCAAGTGATATTGATTCTCTAAATACTTGCCTCTCAGCATCCATACGTTCTTCTAGTTCTTCTGCAAATCAGATTTTCCTAATGCAAGAACAACTTATCAGTCTTGAAGAACAAATGAAGCGAGAAGCAGAAAACACACGAATTGCAAAAGACCGTCTGGCATATTCCCAGGAACCTGTAAAATATTCTAGTTATTATTCCAGTTGGTTTCCGGCCACACGACCCCTTTATTATATAACTATTGTCGTGCTCCTCTCAATCTCACTTTTTATTGGAATATTTGGCCTCCTTTTTGTGCTCTCTCTTATAGGAGTTGATTTTTCATTTTTCAAGAATAATATGTATGACAGCCGATTTATGCAAGGCTACATGTATGCCTCGCAGTTTACAACATCATTCTGGATTGCAACAGCAGTTGGCGTAGGCCTCTTAATCTATATTTTAGTACGCAAATAATGGCACAACACGGTAGAGAATGAGCTGTGCATCTATAACAACAATGAAACAGGCAGAGGCCGACATTCCTTCTTCAGTCCTACCTATAACAGGTCTTCGCAGGGATTCAGAAGGTAATTTAACACAAGATGCTCTTACAACAGTTGTAGATGGAATAAAAAGCCGCGGTATTGACCCTACAAATCCAGCGATGAAAGAAAAGTTAATCGGCGAGTTGGGCATTCTTCTTTGTTCGGTAAATAATCAATATGAGTTTTTAATGAAAGAACTTCTAGCACGTATTTCCGCCAATGAATCTGTGGATACTGCTCTGATTGATAAAGTACGAGAGAAGAATTTATTTATACAAGACATTCTAAATGTTTCCCGGCATTTGAAGGGAATCACCGTCTTTGACAAGAGTTCTGAATATATTGAAGGATGGCAGAAGACAGTTCCTCTAGATTTGCCTGTCATACAAGAAGGATTCCAGGCATCTCTACAATCTGATATGGTAATGTTGGACACTAAATCATATTCTGATTTGCGGAATCGAATGATTCGAGTTTCAGCAGGAAAAAATGAAATGGCAACAAATTATCTTGGCATTTACGGATTATTAAATATTGTTGCGGTTGGTCTTCTTATTTATGTGAGTGTGGCACCGGCAAAAGGTGCTGCATCTTAGAGGATAGACTTTACTTCTGAACAACACAGTAAAGCCAAATGCCAAATTAAGTCCGCCCTAGGGTGGACTTATATGTGCCTATTTGCCTACAGTTGTGTTGTAAGGTCGGCAGAGCCGACCAACTTAGCGCGCCCCACGTCCCGTGGACGTGGCTGCGCTGTAAGCTTGTTAAGTCCACCCCCTTAAAGGGGTGGACTTAAATTAGCACAACACGGTAGAGGATGGCTCAACCTGTGCAATATGATACAGAATCTGCAACCAGGCAAGTACAGATTAATGAATGGTCGTACAATAATAAAATGGACACGCTTTTCGTCTTTCAGATTGTCTTTATTCTTCTACTCTTCTCGAGTATCCTTGTAATTCTCAAGCAAATGGGGACATTCGGCACCCCCTTCATGTATTATTCGATTTCAATTGCAACAGCTATAGTGGCAATAATCATTATTAATCGATTAGTATTTACACAGAAGAAACGGGACAATATGTATTGGGACAGAAGAGTCTTTGCAGATGATAATACAAAGACAACGCCCCTCACTGCTGGCGACCCTTCTTACCAGGCATATATTGCAACTTTGGAAGCAAAAACTGGTGGTTCTAAAGGAAACTGCGACTGTAAGAGCTAAATAGCACTTTATTTTAGCACAACACGGTAGGACATGTCAGGCGAAAAGAGAATAATAGAAGCCCAAGAAAAATTAATAAGGGCGCAACACATGTACAATGATAGTTATAAGGCGGCTAAAACTTCAAGCAACCAGATTCAACATAGCAATCTTGCAATGAAAGTTTCCGCCATGAAGTCGGAACTCGCGGAGATGATAAATACTAGAGAAGTACACGACAGAGAATATGAAGATTATGTGCAATCGGGTGAGAAACCCACAATCTGGCAACGCAATGGCCTCTCAACTGTACAAGACTGGGTTCTATTCTTATTTTTCACTGTATATGGACTCTTTGTTGTTGGCCTTCTGATTGCCGTCAGCATGTCTGGAACAAATGTGCTTATGGGACTTTTTAGTGTAATACTTTCTTCTTTAATATTTGGTATAATGATTTCTACGATTATTATGAGATATGGTTAAGATGTGTTCGCCGCATGTGCCATGTCCCAATCAACTACCAAATCATCCCCTGCAAACACGCAAATCGCCGGCCACTCCTTGCCATTATTCGCGGGCTCTCCGAACTCTTCGGTAAACCTGTTAATGACATCCTGGAAGTTCAACTCGACTCGCACATCTTTTGACCACTTGGAGACAATCGTCTTAATATCCTTTGTCAGCATCGGCTTATCACGAAACTGAATCTTCTCCTCCAGAGTCGTTGGCAATCGAACACGCTCCGAACGAAAACGCGCATATGTGTCGAAATCATTCTTGTACTTGTCGCTCGCCTTCATTACGGCCGCAGGGACAGGATTTAGGCCAAAAGGAATGTACTCCGTCTCGTAAATGTGCACGAGTAGGGCCAAGAATGGCTCGCGCCACGTACGCAGCTTCTTGTCCAGCATATTGTCCATGGGGAACACGTTCGGCCGGCGCTTCTCAATAAGGTCCAGGTCATCCGGTGGCACGAACTTGCTCACAAACTCAATGACACGAATACGGCGCCATGTACCACGGTCCATCGTCGTCACAGGCGGCAGCTTGTTGCACATCATAACAAGTTTGCCCATAATGATAAACTTCTCCTGGTCACCATACAGTGCCCTCGCCTCTACCATGTCCTCGCCTGAAAACTGTTTCATCCGTGACGTATTCAATGGCTCCTTGTCGTCGGGCTCCTGCAGATAGATGAAACGCCGGCATTTCGCCGCCATGATTTCCGGATTTGCCGCCCCCGCCTCGGGCCGCTTCCTCGTCAGCACTGTAGACTGTAGGGCCGTCTGATAATCACCAAACGTGAGTCGCATCAGCTCCACGAGTTTCGACTTGCCATTGCCACCACCGCCCGTAGCAATATAGAAGCACTGCTCGCGATTGAACCCCTCTAGGCACGACGCAAGAAGACGAAGAACGTAGCGGCGCAACTCGGCATCAGGAAAGAGTTTGGAGAAGAAGTCGGCAATCTCGTACTGGAGTGGGTCAGCCGCATCATACGGATGATACTCAATCGGCTCTGTTTCAGGGTGATTCTGCCCTGCCAGGAAGCTCATGTAATCCTCTGGGCGACCCTGGCGAAAGAGGACGTGCTCACGCCCATCGGGCCCTGGTGTGCGAAGCTCCAAGATTCCATTGCGACAGGCAAAGAGGTTCCCATTAATATTGAGCTTGGCCTGGAAATCCGCTTCATAAAACTGCTGAATCGCCATCTTCATTACAGACTCACCGAACCCACTGCTGTAGAGATTCATTTGAATCTTCATCAGCTCCTTCTGCTTCTCCACATTTGTCTTTGTCTCACCTGGCGTCAGATTCCCCGAGAGGCTATAATACTTTCGCCCTGCCGCGGAAATCTCGTCAGCCACTTCTGTACAGAGTTTCAGTCGCAACTCAATGCCTTGGTTCAACCTTTTCCACATGTTCTCCGTGTCATTATAGTTATACCAATCCGTGTTTCGCGCGCTCACCGATGCCACATAGTTTGCGCCAAACATTTTCTTCATGAGTTTCGTAATATGCCAGTGTGTCGGCTCAAGTTCCTGGCGAATGTACTCGCCCAGGTACTCACTCTGGACGGCCTTGTACGCAGCCTCATTGTCATTTTTTGCCCAGAACCGCAAAGACCGCTCCGTGAGTCGCGGCCCGTCATCGTGTTTCTTCCACCCGTTGAACCAGTCACGCCGCAGTTTTGCCATATCATTCTGCCCCGATTTCCCAGACCGCCCACTGAAATCCATCCAGAGTTGGAAGTGTTCCTCGCTGGGACTGATATTGTGAAGGCACCAGCCCACGCGAATCCACGTCTCATAGTTGGACGCCCTCTCCTCACTCAGACACTCCATGACAATCCGCCGAATCACCGTCATTTCTTCGGCGTCCAAGTCGACAGGATACAGGGCGTGGATTGCATCAATAAGAGTGTTTCGCGCCTCTACATTGTCCACGATTGCCGCCTCCGTATCAGCCGCAGGCCGCAGTGTATCCCCGTACAGCCGCATCTGCTCATACAGCTCAACTGCCTCGTCGCGAATCGTCGTCGTATCGGGCACAATATTGTAGCGGACACTCAGAAGTGCCATGAGTTTCCGCGGAGTATATGAGAGCGGCGATTCCTCTTCAAAAGTGTCAGTGGAAGGAGTGTAGGTGAAGATGCGCTCCAATTTATATGGCTGGATATTTGGCTTGGATTCCCCGTAGAATATCCACCCCTGTTTGTGGGTCATTGCCTGGTCATAAATGCCAGGGGGTTTGTTCGCATATTCTGTTCCGGAGAAACAGGTTTCGATTGCATTTTGGGAGAGCATCCAGTTGCGAAGAACTGTTTGGCGGTCGTCCATGAAGGAAATATCGGGGCAGAGAATGTGGATTCCGTCCTTGCGCTCCTTACTGCCTGCGGTAGAATAGGGGGCGGGGCGCAGAGTAACAAAGAAGCGGAGGGACTCGTAATCCTCTACATCGAAGAAGATTTTCAGTCCATTTACCAGCATTTGGCAAAAGCTCCTGATCTGCTCGAATGTAAAGGTTCGTACGAGTGCCTTTTCCGCCGAGTACTTGAAATCCAAGTCAATCAGGAGGGGCTTTGCCTTTCCCTTTCTCGGCTGCTCTACAAAGGCATTTGGCGAATAACGCTTTACAAAGAGGTAGTTGTGCATGAGGTCAAGGAATTTCGGATATTCCTCATCAGAGATATACCACTTCCCCTTTTTATCGCCCATCCCAGTCATTGACGCGGTCTTGGGGTCGGTGGCCCGATGCGCATCAAGAAAACGGAAAAGCTCGTGTTTGGTGTGGTCCAGAGTTGTCATGATTATACTCATGCCTCAGATTTAATAACAACCAATTTTATGCGGCGGCGGCCCGCCCGCCCGCCCTAAAGAAGGCACGCCAATACTAGCAGAGTTGCATGGTAGAACCATATTTCAAACGTCTGACGCGTGAACGAGCTACACTCTCAAGGGAGCGCGAGTTGTATCCAAACATTTACTATAGTTTTGATGACGCAAATATGTTAAAGGCGCGGTCAATGATTATTGGTCCAGCAGGAACGCCCTACGCGGACTGTCCTCTTGTTTATGACATAGAGTATCCAAAGGACTACCCGCATATACCACCAAAAGTAGTCTTTATAACATCCGATGGTGCAACGCGATTTCATCCAAATATGTACGTAGATGGAAAAGTATGCCTGTCGATTTTGGGGACGTGGAGTGGACCAAAATGGTCGCCGGCATTGTCAACGGGTAGTATAATGGCAACGATTCAGAGTCTTCTGGATGAAAATCCGATTTGTAATGAACCTGGTAGAGAGACGCTTAACCTCGAACATCCTCGAGCAAAAATGTATGCAGATGCAGTACAGTCGCGCCTGACATCCTTTAGTTTCCGACGACTCTGTCGATGGAAAGTAGACGATGTTGTTCCATCAGAGTGGGTCGGATTTGAGGAAGTATTAGAAGAACGGGGAGACACACTTCTGGCAAATTTGTATGAACGTATAAAAGTGGCAGCAGGGGCAGATGACAAGCTGATTGATTGCAGAGAATATCCAAGAATGGCTGTGCAAACAGAGTGGAAATCTTTAGTAAAAATTGGTAAAAATGTGTTAGAATCAAGTTAAAATAGCATAACACGGTAGGAATGGATCCTTTAACAAGGGATGAAAAAGAAGCAGAACTTCATGAATTAGTAACAAAAAGTAGGTCAGTAGAAGATATACAAAAGATTCTGAAGAAATATCCGAGCTTGGTGAATGCAACGGGGCACAGTAACAATACTTTATTAATTCGCGCAGCTATATTTGGTAAAGTGGAAATCGTGCAACTATTATTAGAGAAGGGGGCCGATACGGGACTAAAAAACATCGCGGGAATTACGGCTCTTATGGCGGCGGCCATGGAGCATAGGGTGGAGATTATAAAGATGTTGCTTGATGCAGGGGCAGCAAAAGGAACCAAAGATGGAGAAGGAAACACTGCGCTTGATTATGCTAAAGAAGGCGAATCAGATGATAAAGAAGAAGTATTGCAATTGCTAAAGCTTACAAGTCGCGGGACTAGTCCCGCAAAAACTGGTTGTCGTGGACATAGCTGTAGTATTATGGGAGGCAGCAAACGACAAAAGCGTAGAAGAAGCACGCGCCGTTTAAAATTGTCGCATAAAGCTCGTCGTATATAAGTAGGTACGATGAAAGTGTGTTCAACATGTCAAAATATGTACATTATGAAATTTCAGCCAGGTGGGGCGCTGATTTGGAAGTGCCTTACATGTGGAGTGGAGGAGCCGCAAGTAGGGGGCTGCCTTCTTGTAGAAACTCTTGTACAAGAAAGGTCGAGCGAAGGATATAGGATTCTTCTCAATGAATTTACCCGGCAAGATTCTACCTTGCCGCATGTTAAAAGTGTCAAATGTCCAAAGGGTGACTGTGCAAGCAATGGGGCTGGAACAGAGCGCGATGTCATCTATATTAAGTATGATGCAGTAAATATGAAGTACATGTACATCTGTGATGTGTGTGGTGAGAGCTGGAGAAGTCGATAAGCGGCCAGCGGCCAGAAGTAGTTTTGTACGTGCATGCCGTCTTGTGCTTATAGCATTTAAGACGATACGCATACGTTTTTTACCGTTGTCTGTGTCTAAAATCTCACAGTTTAAACGTAGATACTAATAGGAATAGGTGTGATGCCTCCGTTTAAGCCTGGGGCAAAACCAAGACAGGCAGATCCGGCGCGGCGTGCTGCTGAGACAGCAAGGGCAGATGCAGATGCACAGGCAAGGGCAAAGAAGGTAGAGGCAGACGCGGCGGCGCGGGAGGCCGCCGCTGCAAAGGCGAGATCGGAAGCAGCAGGGGCCGCAAAGGCAAGGGCAGAAGCGGATGCAGCAGCTAAAACTGGTCCTGCTAGGATGGAGGCTGAGGCAGCTGCAAAAACTGCAAGGGACGAAGCGACTGCAAAACAACGTGAAGAAGCTGCTGCTAAAGCACAAGCCGATGCTTTAACAATTGCCAAAGATGCTACTGCAAAGGCATACGCAAAAGCAGCAACAAAAGTTGCCCTTGTAAAGGCAAAAGCAGCAATAGCAAAAGCAAAGGCAGCAAAAGTAGTAGCGGAGGCGCGGGCAGCAGGAAGAAAAGCAAAGGAGGCTGCGGCAAAAGCAAAGCAGGAGGCTGCGGATGCACAGGCAAGGGCGAGGCAGGCAGAAGCGGATGCACAGGCAAGGGCTGAAAAGGCTAGACAACAAATGGATGCAGATAATATTCGTTCTAGTGGTATAGGTAAAAGTAATAAGGGCCTATATGCATTAGGTCTCCTTCAACTTATCGGGCCTTATATTGCAGGATTAATTGCTTTTGGCGCTGCAGCTTTTATACTAAATAAGATTGAATTTAAAGATATATCATTGCACAATTCAATAACCCGCCTGAAGAATGCTGTAGACAAAATGAAAGACGTTAAAATTCTACCACCCCCTGTAGCTGATTCTGCATCTGGGCCTTCTGGTACGGCAACAGGCCCTTCTAGTAGGGAAATGATGCAAGTAATGGGATTTCAGGAAATGATTTTACCAATAAATCCTTTTAGCACAGCAACGGGCCCTTCTGGAACGGCAACGGGCCCTTCTGGGCAGCAAGGCGGGGCAACAGGCCCTTCTGGAACGGAAACAGGTCGTGATGAAACGGCAAAACGTCCTGATGAAACGGCAAAACGTCCTGATGAAACGGCAAAACGTCCTCTTGAAACGGCAACAGGCTCTTCTGGAACGGCAACAGGCTCTTCTAAAGTGGCGACAGGTCCTTCTGGAACGGCGACAGGTCCTTCTGAAATGGCAACAGGTCCTTCTGGAACGGCAACAGGCCCTTCTGGAACGGCAACAGGCCCTTCTGGTGGCAAGGTAGTTGATTTTAATGACCCCGCTGAACAAATGAAATATATGAAAAAGTTTTTTAGAAAATTAACAAGAAAATATAATTTAAGTGAAGGCGTTTCTGGCCCTTCAGGTTCTTCTGGCCCTTCTGGGCCTTCCAGTGGTTTAGGTGCGTATACAGCTAGTGTGCAAGCATGGGAAAACCCCGAAAATCCCCTTTTACCTCTTTTTCCTTCGCTACGTATGTGGAAGGCTGCACAAGAAACTGCTGCTATAGAACTTGGACTCCCTTCTGGCCCTTCTGGACCTTCTGGCTCTTCTGGACCTTCTGGCCCTTATGATCCTTCTGGGCCTTCTGGCCCCTATGGCCCTTCTGAGTCTTCAGACGATGATGAAATATTCCCTTACATTAATGGACTATTTATGGATAAAAATCAACGGGTTTTTGCAAGTGGGCAAACTGTTACACCAGAAGGATTTTTACTAAATGAAGGTGAATCAGTACAATACATTGACGACCCTGATGATGATACAATGGATATTCCTATACTTGTTAAGGGAACTGCAGTATATGATTCAAACGGGTATGACATCAGTCAAGTACCAGAAAACATGGCACTTTCAGAAGATGGAAAGTATATTGATGAAGATGGAAATGTAATCCCAAATTCAGTAATGTTAATGAAGAATCCATTAGTAACACCCCCTTATGCACCTTTAGCAGACCCCGCAGTTTTACGCTCTTTACAAGAAGGGACACTAAGATTATAAGTTAAATACCGCAAATTACCAAAATTAAGAACTCCCGAAGGGCATTCTTAATTTTGGCATATACCGTCAAGTAAAGACAACTCCCTAATATATAGTACTTCTATAGGAATACGTATGGTGAAAATGAAAGCCCCCGCAGTGGTTCGGGCAAAAAGTGTAGATTCAACTGAATCTGCCATAAGAGCACAATATAAAAAGATTGCTGAACTTGTCACAAGGAAACAACAGGCAGAATCTGCAAGGGCGAGGTTACGCACCCTGAAAGAGAAAGCTACAATATCAACGTCCTCAAAATATTTAAAAGGGAAGCAAGTCCAACTTCTTAAAAAGATGGTGAGATTAAAAAAACCAGTGGCAAAACCCCTTGCTAGACATTTATCCATTGATTCTCTTAAACAAAGTCTAGGGGATGCTCAGACCACTTTAACCAGAGCAGCCGAAATGTCACGCCAAAGGATTCAAGGGGCAAAGCAGGGGGATTTCAGCACAATAAAGGCGAATGAAGCAGCTACGCGGGCTGGCGCAGACATTCGTATAGAAAAATTATTAAACAAGCAAACGGGCGATACAATTTCTTCTAGACAGGGGGATATACAAAAAAATATTTTGAATTCTGCAATGCAGCCTTTATTCATTGGAGCAAAAGGAAAAGGAGCATTGGGGGCACTTAAACGCGCAAAAGATGAAGTTGCCAGGCTTAATGGAAAAAAATATGAACCGATTACTGATAAACCCCCGTCATTTGCCGATGTATTAGCAAAAGCAGAACGTGACGCAGCCCTTCTTAAACAAGATGCTCAAAAGGCAGGTGAAGGGGCCAAGAAGGCGCAAGAAGATATTAACACCTTAGATCCATATTACCATGGGCTGGAACGCAATGTTGTCAAACCAACTAAACCGGCCCATGAACCAATAAATACTCGTTCACCAGATGAATTGGCAGCAAGTCGCAAAGGTCTTGGAGACGAATTAGTTGCAGCAAAGAATGAACAAGATGCAGCAGCAAGAGCAAAAACTAAAGCAGATGAAGATGCAGCTGCAGCAAATAGGGCGCGTACTGAAGCAGAAAGGGTGCTAGATGGTGAGAATGCTAATTTAAATCAATTAAAGGGTGCACGCCCAAAAGAAGTTACAGGAAGAGTTGACCCTACCAGAGAAGCATTAGAGGGGGCTGGAAAAGTAAAAAATGATAATGGGCGTCAAGAAGGACTGACTCGTGCGGAGTTAGATGGTATTAATGGTGAACTAGTTGGGGCAGGAAAGCGAGGAGGAAAAAATGATGGAGACGTGATTAATGCGGCTGCTAAAGAAGGGCAGGCAGCTAAGGACATGGATGCCGCTAAAAAAGACCATAATGGAAAAGAGGGGCAAGTCCGTGACGCAGAAGCAATAGCAGATGGACTTGCTAAACCGGATCGTGCACCAGTTGATGCCGCTGCGGATGCGGCTGCTAAAGCAAAACCTCAGCAACCCAAGTCAATCTTGACAAGATTAAAAGATATAATATTAAGATTAATGGAGAAAATAGGTTTAAGAAAGGGGCGTCAAACAGAACTTACTAGAGGAAAGAGTTCTGCAGAGTTGGAAAAGGGGACCACTAATTTCAAAAAAGGAATATTAGTTAAACGAATTGGTATATTAAGAGACCGAAGAAAGAGGCAGCTTGCGCAAAAGGAAAAAGTAAAAGGGACTAGAGATGGTCTCAAAGCAAAAAAAGCGGAAATTGATGCAATGGAGGCTAAACAAGCGGATAATGCTCTTAAAAAAGGACAATATGGGGATTCTGTTGCAAATCATTTGGATGTAAATAGGGTTTTTGAAATTCAAGGAATAAGTACTAATGGAGAAATACTTATTCGTACTGACATAAAAGCAGAACAAACAACTGTGGCTCTTACATTACAATCAAAAGGGATGAATTATTTTTTTAGAGGAAAACCAAATCGCGGTAAAGCGGCAAAATCAAAAGTACAAGAATTAGAGGGCACCTTGAAAGGTAAAGAGGGAAGATTAGCAGATGCAGAGGCTGCGCTTAAGGGAGCAAAAGATGCCCGTGATGGTTTGGGAAACTTATTAAATGAAGGAAGAGGTAAACTACCTCGTATTAAAGATGAAGCTGTTGCAGCACAAAAGGCCGCCAAGAATGAACAAGATGGGATTGACGCCTTAGGCCCTTATAACAAAGACTTAGGCCGCATTGTTGTTGAACCAACTAAACCCGCCCATGAACCAATAAATACTCGTTCACCAGATGAATTGGCAGCAAGTCGTAAAAGTCTTGGAGACGAATTAGTTGCAGCAAAGAACGAACAAGAAGGAGCAGCAAGGGCAAAAACTAAAGCAGATGAAGATGCAGCTGCAGCAAATAGGGCGCGTACTGAAGCAGAAAGGGTGCTAGATGGTGAGAATGCTAATTTAAATCAATTAAAGGGTGCACGCCCAAAAGAAGTTACAGGAAGAGTTGACCCTACCAGAGAAGCATTAGAGGGGGCTGGAAAAGTAAAAAATGATAATGGGCGTCAAGAAGGACTGACTCGTGCGGAGTTAGATGGTATTAATGGTGAACTAGTTGGGGCAGGAAAGCGAGGAGGAAAAAATGATGGAGACGTGATTAATGCGGCTGCTAAAGAAGGGCAGGCAGCTAAGGACATGGATGCCGCTAAAAAAGACCATAATGGAAAAGAGGGACAAGTCCGTGACGCAGAAGCAATAGCAGATGGACTTGCTAAACCGGATCGTGCACCAGTTGATGCTGCTGCTAAAGCGGCTGCTAAAGCAAAACCTGAAGGACCACGTAGTGTAGCAAAAAATGAAATGCCGCTGAGAAATGCAAGAGTCACTAAGGAGACAATGAAAGCCAGGCAGGAGAGGGCAGCTCAAAATAGAAGAGATGCGGATGCGGCAAAACAGCGGCACCTAGCAAACAAGGGGCGGTTGCGCACCAATTTAAAGGAGCTAGGGGCGAGGCTAGGACGTCAAGAAGGGAACTTGAATAAAGCAAAAAAAATAGGGGATGAACTCCGCCAAAAGGTTGCGCGACTACGAACAGAAGAAGGAGGGCAACTAGGCAAGTTGGCAGGGAAAAATAAAAACTTAACTGATGTAAAACTCGTAATAACAACGCGTGGTATAGTCGACGGTGTTGTGCAAACCGATTTACCGCTTACAAAAATTTTTGCAAAAAGAGTTGAACTTACGAATATATTAAAAGCAGTTGCTGGCAGGGCCAGGGGTCCTCGCCCACAAAGAAACATTAAAGGGCGAACAAAAGAACTTGAAGGAGCCTTAAAAGGTAAAGAGGGCAAATTAGCAGATGCAGAGGCTGCGCTTAAGGGAGCAAAAGATGCCCGTGATGGGTTAGGAAACTTATTAAATGAAGGAAGAGGTAAACTACCTCGTATTAAAGATGAAGCTGATGCAGCACAAAAGGCTGCCAAGAATGAACAAGATGGGATTGACGCCTTGGGCCCTTATAACAAAGACTTAGGCCGCACTGTTGTCAAACCAACTAAACCGGCCCATGAACCAATAAATACTCGTTCACCAGATGAATTGGCAGCAAGTCGTAAAAGTCTTGGAGACGAATTAGTTGCAGCAAAGAATGAACAAGATGCAGCAGCAAGAGCAAAAACTAAAGCAGATGAAGATGCAGCTGCAGCAAATAGGGCGCGTACTGAAGCAGAAAGGGTGCTAGATGGTGAGAATGCTAATTTAAATCAATTAAAGGGTGCACGCCCAAAAGAAGTTACAGGAAGAGTTGACCCTACCAGAGAAGCATTAGAGGGGGCTGGAAAAGTAAAAAATGATAATGGGCGTCAAGAAGGACTGACTCGTGCGGAGTTAGATGGTATTAATGGTGAACTAGTTGGGGCAGGAAAGCGAGGAGGAAAAAATGATGGAGACGTGATTAATGCGGCTGCTAAAGAAGGGCAGGCAGCTAAGGACATGGATGCCGCTAAAAAAGACCATAATGGAAAAGAGGGGCAAGTCCGCGACGCAGAAGCAAAAGCAGATGGACTTGCTAAACCGGATCGTGCACCAGTTGATGCCGCTGCTAAAGCGGCTGCTAAAGCAAAACCAGAGCCACCCAAGTCAATCTTGACAAGATTAAAAGATATAATATCAGGATTAAAAGGGAAATTTAAAACTCTACAGGAACGAATAAATATATATTTAAAAAATAGGGCGGAAGCTGCAAAAGAGCGCGCGAGGAAGCGGGAATTAGCAAAAAAACTAAAGGAAGAAGAAATGAGGAAAAAGAAGGAAGAAGAAAAAGAAGCAAGGAGAAAAAAGAAGGAAGAAGAAGACGCACTGAAAGAACTAAAAAAACAACGGGCAAAAAAAGAAGGGGAAATCAGAGCAGCAAAGCGCAGACTACTATTAATTTTTGGAGGTTTAATGTTAATAATCTATTTTTTAAAGCCTACGCCAAGTGGTACGCCACCTAGTTTGCCCATAATATATAATAATCTCCCTAATGAAAAGCCTGTTGCTGATATTTCAGGTCAAACACATCGTCCTTCTCCTTCTGGTCCCAAAACTTCTTCTGGTCCCAAAACTTCTTCTGGTCCCAAAAATACAACTCCTGGCGGCCCGAGCCCTCCCACACCAATTGTCTGGCCCAGTATTGATTGTATAGTAGGTTCTGCACAATATTTAAGAGGATGCAGAGACGGTGCCAGGCAGGGAGCGAATGATGGTGGAAGAGATGGATATAATGATCAAATTGCGAATGCAAAGCGTATTTTACCTTATACATTGGGCGAAGTTGATGTAATCGCGGCAAGTACCATACGTTTTACATCATATCAGCAACAAGATGCATTTTGTAGGCAGGTAGTGTTGGAAGGAGTGCCTCTTGGATACACTCTTTATATGTTATATCCAAGTTGCAATTTTAATCCGACTGTACCAAATGAGCCAAGGGGTCCTTCTGGTCCTTCTGGACCTTCTGCTGCCCTTGGCCCTAGTGGTCCTCCTGGTCCTTCTGGTCCGATGCCTGGTTATGGCTATGGTTATGGCTATGGCAACGGATATGGGTATGGTGATTATGGAGCAGGTGATACAACTCCTGGAGAAGAGAATCCTGGAGAAGAGAATCCTGGGGAAAATGATGTATTGCAGGAGGGAGGTCTTATACAAATTGCAAGAGGGGAATCGGTGGATTATAGGGCGGGATATTTATTTGGGTATAACTTGGCCTATGCCGCCTGCTATCCTACAGGGTGGGCATTAGCGAAATCAGGGACGCCTGTGACTTTTTTACCACCACCACCACCTCCTCCCCCAGGGCAACCTTCACGGCGGTTTTTAGGGGGTCCTTCAGGTGCATCTGGTGCAATGCCTGGGTATGGTTATGGGTATGGCTACGGTGATGGGTATGAGGATTATGAGGATTATGGACCCAATGAAACGATTCCTTTCACAGACCTTCTTAATACGCAGGAGGGTGGTAAAATAAAGGGATATTCTAAGAAGAAATCTGTAGCCCTGCTAAATAAATTAGTAGGTAAAACCACCCCGCAATCGGTCCGAGCAACGTAGGCCTCTGAATAAGAGTGGCGAGTTGCGGATATTCCAGGATTGCAGATGCCATAATATTCTGGTCCTTTCCAATAAATCGGCCGGCGTGCAAGTATTTTAAGAGCACAGCATCATATGCCTTGCTCCATGTACTCCATCCTTCTATTCCAGAAGCAAGAATGCCTCCTCCAACTCTAGAGCAAGTACCGAAGTTCCCGTAAATGCCGTTTGCCCCCTCTATGGAATCTGCCTCTTGAAAGGGGTCTATTTGCAAAACAAGCATTCTGTTTAGAGGAATCCGCGTTTCATCTGGAAATCCCTGAATATTTTGAATCCAGCCTGGAAATCGTCCGATTCCAGCATCGCACCAGACAAACTTAGAAGAGTGAAAGGGATTTGTATGAATTGTTCGCAGAACAAATTCTTTCTTTTCATACCAGAGGGCGTATAGTTCCGCAGAGTGATTTTGTTCTGTATCGAGTGCGCATGCATCTCTCCACACAGAGGCAGGTAGTTTACGAAAGGCATTTAGTTCGGAAAAGGGTAGGCCGACCACCACCGCCTTTTTCCCCGCAAATATTTTTTGAAATCTGGGAACGAGTTCTGGTTCCGTGTAAAAGACAACTTGGCATTGCATATTTGGCCAAAATCCTTCAATCCATTTTATATATTGCTCTGATGAGTTCTTACTTGCAATAGGGTAATATGCGGAAACCACTGTTGGTTTTGAAGCAAGCCCATGAAATGCAAGAAGTTCTGGCAGCCTCTGTTTTCCACTAGCCGCATTAAATGCCGAATTAGAATGAATCCTATGGTGTACGAGAACGTGGGGAATATTGAAGAATCGTTTGCCAAGTTTTGAAAGGCGGAGCCAGAGGTCATAATCTTCTAGGCCGCAGCGGTCTTCCCAAGCAGCAAGTTCTCGCCGAATAAGAGCGCTGGAGTTTATAATAGGATTTGACTCTGCAAGGCGTTCTGCAGTAATCCACCCGCCAGGGAGGGATGGTCCGCCCTCTCGTTCGCCAAAATATTTGCAGAAGGTTCCAATGACGTCTATGGGAACGGTTGACCTGGTAATGGCGATTGCTTGGAGAATGAGTTTCTCTGGCATCCAAATATCGTCACAATCAATTATTGCAATCCATTCCGATTTAGGAGAGCAATGTGTACGGAGTTCTTCGAGTGCTTCTACACGTCCTCTAACTTGCGAGAGGTTTTTTACGCGTATATTAGGGCCACGAGCGGCGGCGGCAGCAGCGACCATGGCTGGCCCCCCGTCGTCCCCGTGGCCATTTATGCCGATTAACCACTCCCACTGTACCTCTACACCATCATATTCTGATTTCTGGCAATATATGCTTCTAGCACATTCTTCCAGAAACTCCCAGCCATTATAGACGGTTGTTAAAATAGAGACATGTATCATTCAGTTGATAATCCTATATCGCAATACTTTATACTCAAGAATTGAAGAAGGGATATAGGATGAAGAGGTTCATGGCTAAACTGGGGGTCGCTTACAATAAGATAAATCCAGTGTGTTTGGATAGATTTTGTAAGAAGTGTTGAGAAACTTTTTCCTCTATAGGAAAGGAGTAGGGCAATCTCTTTTTGGAGGGGGGCGCCGAGTGTTTCAAGAATGCGTGGAATGGACCAGAGGGATGCAATAAACTGGAAAAGGTCGCGCCCCTTTTTTGGGCACGGGTCTATTTTAGGAAGGATTCCATCACTCAGATTTATTTCGGCATTTCCATCTCCTGCGCCAATGCAGGCAAACCCAAAATCGAGAAGAACAACTTGGAAGGGGCATACAATCCTCCATTTACTTCCACCAAGTTGAAGAGCGTAATTAATAGGTGTGTCGCGAATCCAAATATTATCCGCCTTTAAATCCCTATGGTCTAAATGAAGAGTTTCTTCTAGAAACCCTAGAATAAGACTTGTCTGTGCAAGAATCTGAAGAAATGTCACATCAGGAGTAGTAGAATCGAGGACTTTCTGGAAAGCACTCACTCCTTTAATATATTCCATTGAGAAGCGGACTTCTCCTGCGTATTGAAAAATATCATATATACATGGGACAGCCCCAGAAATCGCAGAAGAACTGAGAAGATAGTTTGCCAACCATTGTATAATAGCTTCTGAAACACTATTATAATAGGTTGTATGCGACGTTTTTACGCAAACATCTACACTACCTCTTTTTGCAAAGCGTACAATGCCATGACCGCCTTTAAGACTGTTCTCCATGTAAATAATTCGGCAACGTTTTCCTCCAGCGGCGGTGAGAACATCACCCTGAATCGTCTGTTTAGGAAGAAGTTCTAGAGGAACTATAATACCCTGTTTGGTTAGTTTTATAGTATGATGTATATCGAGAGGCAGTAGACTTATTTCTACACCGTCCATCTATCGTGCCGTGCCAAAATAAAGGGCAATCACGCCTTCAGTATCCTTTCTAATACAGAATATGTAGAGACGCCTGCTTTGGCATATTCGACAGCAAGAAGTTCATAGGGATGTTCTGGTTGAGAGGCGGAACCATAGCGTTTGGTAAAAGATTGCGGGGGGGAATGAAAAAGGGCTAAAGTGCGCAAGTCGAGCCATTCTATGTTTACGTCGCCTAAATCGGGGGAGAGTGCATCTTTCTTAAAAAGAGGTAAAGGGACACTGACGCCTTCCCATGCCCAGAAGGGTGCATCATACATTGTGTCAGGATTGATACGACAACGTTCGAGAAGGCGAATGGGAATCTCTGAAAGGGGGGCTTCTGTCCATCCCTCTTTTTTGCATTTTGCTTTCCAGAGGTGGGGATACGCGCGTTGATTAATATGCATGGCTTCATGGCGCATAGTTTCTTCCAGTTCGACAGTGGATGAATTAAGGACACATGAGGAAGGTACGCAGACGATTTTGTCAGGACGTGTATGGGGAAATCCATTATCAGCGGAAGAATGTAGCACGACAATCTCGGCGCCATTAAGTATTTCTGTGCGATGCACGCAGCTTCTTAGACGCTGGGCTTCGGTAGATGATAAAAAATAGGGTTTGTAGTGCTGCCCCTCTCGTGCAGAGGCATTAAGGGCGGAAGCCTTACATGCGGCGAGGTAGTGGTCTTTTGCTTCAGCGGCATCTAGAAGGAGTTGTCCTTCTGACATTCTATAGCATATTGTGCTAATTCTCTTTAGGGGCCGGTGGGGAGGGTGAAATGCCACCTTTCATTGTCCTTTCCGCGGCTTCAATAAGTGTTCGTTGAACAGCAATAGGCATTGGGCCAAAGCTGAGTTTGGCCTGTACATGTTTTGCAATAGGGGCCGTCGCTGCCGCTGCTGCCGCCGCGCGAGTTCTAGAGCGTGTCGGCATTGCCAGCGTATTTGGAATAATCGTCGTGCCAAAGAGATTTGAGAATCCCGCCTTCTGTGCTACGGATTCTAGTTTACGTGCTTCAGCGGCGATTATTTGCAGTACAGGTTTTGCCCGTTTATCGCATTCGGCAAGGGCTTTATTAAAGAGGTACTCGGTTGCCGCCCACTCTTTGTCAGATTCAGAAGCAGTCGCCCATGACTTGCCAACAGGTGCGACACAACCGGGAAGCTGCTCTACAACAAGCGCAAAGAGTTGCGAAATAGGGTTGATGAGTTGATGTTCAATATAGTACTTAGTATCGACATACAGCCCCTTTTCTTTAATAAAGGAGGGTGTCTCAATACGGTCTCCCTGTAGATTTGACTTGTGTACTGCGGCAGGTGGAATAATATAGAGGAAACTGATACGGTCGCCAGAGGCGGGAGCATTGCCTGGGTCGCGTGCGGCGATGCGTTCTGCGAGCATTTTGTGTGCAGGTGGCGTGGCTGCCTTGTACTCTGCTGCAAGCGACTTTGTAAGAGTGAGTTGCGTCATACTCACACGGCCCTGCGCAAGGTCCATCAGCTTTTTCTGCACAAAGGCCGCCGCTGCCACGGGGTCACGGTCCATCAGGATAATACGGAGTGCGCCTCCATAAATCACTTTGACAATTCCTGCATAGTCCCGTCGCTTTGTCGCAATCCCCATACTGTTTTGGTAAAATTCCGTTGCAGATTCTTCGTATTTGTTGCCGACATAGCGTTTCTTGCTGAAGATGATAAAGGGATAGAATACCTTGTCATACTCGAAATCGTGCGGCTCTCTCAGGCAGCGTGTGACAAACTTCCCTGCCTCTTCTGTGAGCGCCATGGTTGCCTTGATTGCCGCCTCTCCTTTCAGGGGCTCGCCTGTTGCAGGGTCGCGCACTTTAAAGTCAATAAAGAGGGAATCCGTGTCGCCGTATACGGTATGGGCGGAACATTCGGGCCTTCCCGCCGCGGGTCCATAAAAGGTCTCAATCGCTTCTTTTGCAAACATGATTTGCTTGCGGCCATATGCCGTAACAGAAGCAGCCAGGTGTTGTAGGCGAATCTTGAACGTGCCACTGCCAAGCTGACCATACAGAGAATTCGCCGTGAGTTTGTAGGCAAGCTGCTCGGCATCTAGCAGGGCTTTTTTGAAAGGGTCTGTTTCTTTTTCGGCCTCCTTTCGCTTTGCCTTTCTTGTTGACAGGAGTGCCTCTACAATCTGCGGCAGCGTACCCTTGCGGCCATCAGGCAGCTGGGCATAGCGACAGACGCGAATGGCCTTCTTCTCCTTGTCAGGGTCCTTGCGCGTATCTCCCTCTTTCACGCCCCATACATCGAATTCAATGTCTGTCCATAGAACTCCGGGCTCTACTGCTGCACCCTCTTCACTACCATAGTCGAGGCCGAGATACTTGCCAGGCCGCCCATCAGCTCCAATAGTGAAACGCTTTACCCATAGGAGAGTGTCGTAGGAAATATTTTCGCTCATGATTGTACTGGGATACAGGGAGGCGAAATCCGCAACACCAATAGGGGAATCGGTGTAGACGCCTGGAGTGGGCGTAAGAACAATGGCGCCCTCGTAGGAATCGCCTTCGCCTTGAGGAGGCATGTCTGCATCAAAAGGTTGTGTCTGCATAACTTCGACGCATTGGTCGCGTTTGTTACATTCTTTGAAGATGAGTGACTCGATTTTTACGCCCTGGCCGCGAGTAAAGATCATACCAATAGGCACCGAGCACGTATTTGCCATTGCCATAGCATTATTGAACACGTCGAGTTTCTTCAAAAGTTCAAATGTCAGGTCGCAATCCTGAATACAGTAGGCGGCTACGGTGGAGCGGCCAGCGGCCCCCCCATCTCGGTGAAAGCGGAAAATATCCTGGGGAGAAACATCGTCTTTTACCACGGCCCATTTGACTGCGTCCAGCACGGTCCCCTTCAAGTCCTCTATATCGTCGCCAGTAGGAGCTGCGACCACCAGGCTCTTCTTATCATCAATCCGCACCACCTTTAGTTTGTCTACCAGGTTGTCGCCGGATTCGTCGAGTAGTACTACGTAGCGCCCGACAATAACATCGCCGGTATTTTTGGTAGGAATCACCCACTCCGTGGCACCGTTCGTATCGACCCTGCCGCACTTGCCGCTCATAAAATGCTGACAGACATAGTCGAGCTTGTAGGCAGGTAGTGAGAAGTTCCGCTTCACGTAGTGGAAAAGGTCGATTTGGAGGCGCCCTGTCATGGTAAGCATATAGAGGGTATTATCACCCATGGCCGAGCTGGAGAGAAATTTCTCTTCAAGTGTGACACCTTTGCCAAGGTCTGTCATACGGGAGAGTTTCTGGACATAGTCATTCCCCTGGATGCCGAGTTCTGCAGCCCTGTCCCATACGTATTTTTCATCATAACCAAAGACATTGTAGCCGGTCAGAATGTCGGGATTGCGCTCGCCAATGAATTTCGCCCAACCAATAATGAGCCCTTTTTCTGTTTTAAATCGGTGGAGAATCGCACCAGGAACTGGGTCGCAAGTGCCGTCGTCATGAAAGACAAAGATGTGTTTTTCGATGACGGTGGGGCCGACGGCGAGGACGGTGCCAATCTGGATAATGGGGTCACCGGCGAGGGGCAGGGGGCCCTTAAGTACTTTGGAGAGGATTGCTGCAATATCAAAGATGCGGTCTTTTTTGGATGCCGCGCTGAGCCCCTCCTTTTTTTTAAGAAGAGGTACAAGTCCATCAAGGAACGCGGGAGTTGCAAGGGCGGCTTCGAGTGTCTTTTTGTTAAGTTCATCCTTGTGGCGGAGATGGTCCATGCCTTCTGCTGGCATTCCTGTGGCGGCATTCCAGATGAGTTCGCCGGCGGCCTCAGGAGTTTCCGCAAGCGTGTAGAGATTTTGTGCAAGGCGTGTATATCCGCGTTTGGCTACGGTGAATTCCCCATTATCGGAGAAGCACTCAATATCCCAAATGGCGTTGATGAAAGGGGCTACGGGGGCGCCAGGTGCGGCAGTAGGGTTCACTTCTTCCCACTCGGCCTCCAGCTCCTGCCCGTCAAGGTCCTCGTCGACTGTCACCCAGCCATTGGGCTTAATATCACGGAGGTGAAAGAAGCGGAGCATGGGGTCAAGATTTGCCTCGTACACTTTGAGAGGAGCTTCATGGCCAGGAAGGCAGAAGATCGGCTCGTTTGTTTCAGGCGTAAGAAAGAACCTCTTTAGTGCGCGAAAGGCTGTGATAGAAGGTACTGAAAGGCGGGCAAAGGGATATTCTGCTCCACCAGTATAGCCGTAGAGCACTTGCTTGGAAACGAGTTCATAGGTCACGAGTCCATCAGCGGCGAGCCATCGCTTCTGGGCCTTCATTTCGGCGGCGAGTTGAGTCTTGAATGCGTGGAATGTGGCCCCGCGGCTGTCAGGTAGGCCTACGTAGAAGTAGGGCATGAAGCCATTCACTTGCAGGCGGAGGTAGTTGCCCTCTGCCGTTTTACCAAACAAATAAATGGTGTAGCGCATATCAGTAGGTTTTTTCGACTGTTCTGTGGATGTCACCTTCTTCTTGTAACGGGGTTTCTCCTCATCATCCGTGAGGTTGCCAGGAAAAGTCGAGGCATCACTTGCATTATCCTGGGAAATTGCGTCAAGGCAATGGAAGATGGTGGGCATGGCTGTACTTATAAAGTGCAGGCATATCCATCCAATTTTTTTAGCTTCAGCTTCGCCGGGCCTTTGCAGTGGTGCGACGGCGGTTATGACGATTAACACGGGTTTTTTTGCCAACAGCTGGGGGTGCCTCATCATCCTCTTTCAGAAGTTTTTGGAGAGTTTGGAAGAGGGAGCCGTTTTTTGCGAGGGGTGTGTGAGTGTAGGGGGGTGCCTCTACCGTGTCGGCATTCATATTTGGAGGAGTGGGCCTCTCCATATTTTCTACAGGGGCATTCCGATTTTTATAGGCTTTTTTTCCGGATTCTTTCAAGAGTTTTTCTGCGCCCATTGTTGGTTCTGGTGTATCATCATTGGAGTAAGTATTTTTAGTAAGTTTTGATGGGTCTGATACGAGAAGGGTGCGCATTGCTTTTTTGTCACGCATATTTGGCACTGCATGTGTAGCTTCGCCCTCTTCATCTTTAAACTCTGCAAATGAGCCGTCGCGACCCATGAGGATATTGCTGGGAAATCCCTTTAGTTTTGCATTGGCTGCTCCCGTTTTGGCGAGAACTTTTTCATTGATTCGTGCCATTGGGAGTTTTCGTCCAGGAATCTTTGCAAATTCTTCTAGCATTGGTTTATACGTATGACAATGACCACACCAATCTGCATAAACATTTACAAAGACGATTGTATTATTTTTAATGAGTTCATCGAGAGCAGGCAGATGTTCATCTGCACTTACATCCAAAATGGGTGGGGCGGCTCCCTTCTTTTTAGACGGCATTCTACAGTATTGTGCAGAAAATAAGTACCCCCGTAGGTGGAATGCTTTTTTCTGCACAACACTGTAGAGGAAAGCGTCATGAATGGCGAAATGTTATTTATGATTCTATTTGGACTTATAATAAGTGGTTACGTTGTCCTGTACATAAAGGGGCAGAAGTACCTAGAGGGATTTACTGCTTTATCTTATTTTCCTGAGAGGCAGAGGGCTGATGGAAAAGAGGTACAATACTGGAATAGCAATGAAGATACGACGGTAGTGAAGGGTGACACGATGTCCTGGAGTGACCCTGAGATTACGCAGAGGGACAGGGACAGGAAGAGTGTGATGAATGGATGGACGAGGAATTCGGATGATGGCACGGGTCCGACTGTAGGGGAGTTATATCCGACAGCCCTTCCTGTCCAGAATACATTTCAAGATGAAAGCAATAAACCCGGGCGTGTTGTAATGGAGACGACAAGTCTGGACCCTGTCGCAAAAGGTCAGATAAAAAAGTTAGATGATTATGAGTACAATATGGTATATCAGAATGAATCTGACAGGGAACTTTCCCTGGCTCTGAAGAACAAATTAATGTCACAGAGGCCGATGGATTGGTCAGGCATGCCTCCTTCTTCTTCGCAGTTTCAGGCGGGTTTGCGCGAATCATTTGCGAATGGCAGTTCAACTGTTCCAGAAGATGCGCAGCCTTATCAAGATATGACAGGGGATGGATTAAATCCGCCTGATACGGAGGCTGTTGAAATGGAGGAGAGGAAGATTTTACAGACGTATAAACCGCCCAGTGCAAATGAATTAGGGTCATATAATCCGGATGAGGACCCTGAGAAAATGATTCACCGCCTTTATAATGCAAAGGGGCTTATTCCGCAAATAGCACATCAAGAAGGCACGCCAGTATATGAGATTATTGGTGTTAGAAAGGTGGGAGAGAAAGTACTTTACGAGGATGAGCATGCCCCGGCTTCTATTGCACCTGTGCGCAAGGCTGGGGAGGCAAATATTGTAGTGCCGCCTGCCGCCTATGATATGGCAGCAGCGGTGGACCCCTTCTATGATACTTCTTCTGGAATGTCGAAGAGTCGTATGGGCAAATGGGATTATCAGAAGTGGACACCAGGCTTGGATCGGATGTTTGCTCCTACAAATGATACTGAGACTTGGAGTTAATAATGTGGTGATAAAATAAGGAAGTATGTCTTCAGCTGCAGGTGAACAAGCGAAGAGTTTGGCATTTTTAATGTCAAATCCTGCGATTTCGACCTATATATCGACGACACCTGCAGTATCTAAACTGTTCAATGATGTTCCTGGGGCTGCAGCGGCGGCGGCTGGATTTGTCGCGATGAACCCCTATTTATTCGTGCCGCCTGTGATGTCTGGTGGAAATCCGAGTGGAATTACATCTGGTCCGTCTGGTACGTATTTCATAACGTCTACAGGGCCTGCCATAGAAAATATACGTGTGACGGGACCTGTTAGTTCAATCATTCCAGTCGATGTTCCCAGTCCTATATTTAATGTGACGGGGGCAGTAACAGAAAGTGTATCATCAACAGAATACGTAGAACCTGTACTCACACCCATTGCTAAAAGTTCATACACCTTCGTAACAATATCAGAAACAAAGAAATATTTAGATTCGAAAGTAGCCATTTTAAATACACCTGGCTTACTGCAAAGTGGTGGATATAGTGTGGCAACAAAAGCGATTTTTGATGTATTATCTGCGTGTCATCCTGATATAGTTTTAAAGGAAGGTCTCGAAGTAGTTAATTTTTATATAATGTTTACAAAGTTAAATATACAAATAGATAATTGTAAAGCACTCAAACTGGAAGAAAATTATTTAAAAGATAGATTTCTATCTAATTCTAGATGGTTTGTCTATGGTAACTTCACCGAAGAAGAAAATGTTACATATTTTAGAGCATGCCTGCTGTCTGAAAAAGATGAAGGTTTTATTAGCCTTTCATTAAAGGCTATACGCAACTTTTGCAACCCCAAATTAGAATTTGTAAAAATACCAAATATAAGCCGTACAACTTTATTAAGAAACTTATCAGAACCCAGTCCAACACTTGGTCAAGATATTGATATATATCTTAATACATATACTAGAAAACTTAATGATATAATTAATGAGTTTATCATTCAAGGCGAATTTTTGAGTGCAAACTCATTTATTAATCATATATTACAGATGATTACTGAAGTAATAAATAAATTTAAAAGGCATTTGTCAATTGCAAATAATGATATGCTAGGCAGTGATAGTATTTATAAGAAAAATATAGCCATTGCATATCGCCCGAGCGTGTTAAATTCAATAATCTTATATCTAAGTAAACTAACTAACTTTTACACTGAAGTAAAAATAATAAATGATAAGATTATTTCGGAGACCACATCTAGGAGCAATCCTGCAACTGTTGTACAGTCAATGCAAGGAAGTTTTTCTGATTTATCTGATTCAGCATCACCTAAGTATAGTATTGCAGTAAATAATATATATGATAAAACATTAACAGAAGCTTATAATCTATTAAGTATTGGATCCGCTGCTAAAGCGGTGACTTTGATTAGAGATGTAATTAATAAGATTAACAGTAGCAATAGAGCTACTGGGGCTCAAAGTGGAGGGGGACCTTCAATTACTGATATTATTGATAATCTTAATAACTTGAACAATAGCATTGGGTCGAATAACCCCTCTGGTCCTTCTGGTTCGTCGAACACGCTACTTGGGGGCATTATACCACCAATTGAGCCTCTAGATATTTCTAGATTGGAGTTAAATAATCTTCCTGGGCCTTCTGGTTCTTCTGGTCCTTCTGGTCCATCAGGGAGTATCGTTGTAATTCCTGGTATTATTTTGCCTTCTGGTCCAACAGTTGTGAAAGTTGCCACAGGTGCCACGGGTGCAGTTCAAACTCCTACAGGGCCTGCTCCAGGGACTGTATCTATGTATACAGGTGAGGAAGAGGATGATTTTTTAAGAGGCGAAGAAAATCTAGTCCTCACACCTATTGGTAGATATGCGTATACTTTTACAACTGTAGAAGATGCAAGTACATTTTTAGACTCAAAAGTGGCGATTTTAAATACGCCAGACTTATTTAAAAGTGGCAAATATAGTGAGGCAACAAAAGAGATTATTGGTGTTTTTAAATCGTTAAGGGCACCTCTATTGGCTCTTTTACCAACAGACTATGTTGAAACTGTTAAACTATATTCTTTATTAACGAAAATAAAAATAAAAATGATAAATTCTCAAGCGTACAAAGACGAACATAAGTTTTTGTGGAATAAATACCTGAAAACAACTGTATATGATTTAACAAGCGGTGGTGAAACATATTATAGAGTAGTAGTGGCTTCTTCTTATGGGGGATTTTTGTATAGTGTTAATGCATTATTAGGCATTATAGGGAAACAGTGGAATAAGCCATATATTACACGCGTAGCAATACCATTAATTCCGAAAATGTTATTATCACGAGAACAATTACTACAAAACTCACCTGAGCCTGATGTAAATATATCTGCAAAACTTGATAATGATATTGAGAAAATTATTACTCCACTTACTCCTATGATTAATGAGTTTATAAATCAAAACGAGTTTTTGAGTGGAATCTCATTTCTCTCACCTATAGGAAGCACTATTTCTTCCATTATAAATAGTGCAAAATTTTCTTTAAGGGATGCAAATGATAGTGCTAAACCTCAGCAAACTTTTGTTAAAGAGATAATACCTATACTATTTCGTCCAAGCGTGGTAAACGCACTAAACATATATATAAATAAACTATCTAATTTATCTATTCAACTTACAAGTTTAAAAGAAAAACTTACATCATCTATGGTAATTAAAAGTAACCCTACCACTGTTGTCCAGTCAATGCAGTCAAACTTTTCTACATTAAATAATGCAACTAATGTAGCGTCACCCGAGTATAACAAAGCAGTAGATAAAATATATAATACGACAGTGTCAAATGTTTATAATCTTTTAATTACGGGCTCATATGATAAAGCACAGACTTTACTACAAGATGTTATTAATAAAATGAACACAAATAATGGTCCCACAGGAGCCACGGGTGCTCAGCGTGGCGGCAATCCCTCAGGGTCCGAATCAACTAATTTGTTGAATAGTGTTATTAATAATCTGCTTGAATTGAAAAATACTATTGGGGCCAATAATCCTTCTGGTCCTTCTGGTTCATCAAATAATATACTTAATGAAATAATAGAAAAAGAAACTCCTGTTGATACAGGGGCAGTGATATTAGATGCTATTTATGCTTTATCTGAACCATCTGGGCCATCTGTACCATCTGGACCATCTGGTGCTATTACAGTAATTCCTGGATTTACTCTAAGCGGTGTATCTAGTTTTTCTGGCGCTCAGACAACGGGTGCGTCCCCTTCTACAGGCGTTACAGGAGCAACAGACCTTTCAGGTGTAAGAGACCTTTCAGGTGCGTCAGGTCCATCAGCTGCGTCAGGTGATACAATGCAACCTCTTTTTTTATCAGCAAATTCCTTCTTCAGTCCAATATTTAATATGATTAAGTTTGCAATGGCTGAGCAACCCCCTCCACCTCCACCTCCACCCCCACCCACCGATGAGACAGGTGAGACAGAGGAAACGGACGAAGGCAATGAAGGGAACGCAGGCAATGAAGACAATCCAAGCAATGAAAGCAATGCTCCTGTAAATAATTCAAGTGGTGGTGGAAAAATTAAGGAGCGCAAGAAGCGTAAGACGCGCCGTCGTTTAAAGGTCCGTAAATAAATATTAATAATGTTAAGCCTCTCGTGCGTCGTTGATACACGCGAACGAGAGTTAATCCCTCTACTAAAGCCGTGGCCAACTCGTACCATTCCCGTAGGAGATATTTGGATTGGTCTGAGCGGTGAAGAGGTGGGTCGCGGAGGGTTGGTAATTGAAAGGAAAAGCACAAATGATCTAGAGGCGTCTATTCTTGACGGGCGGTATAGGGAGCAGAGAACACGCCTCACCACGTATTGTGAGGCCCAGGGTGCTCGTCCTCTCTATATTATTGAAGGAATGATGGACCGTCTCTGGGGCACATTGAGCAAAGATACGCTACAGAAGTTTCTCAATCGTCTTACACTCCGCTATGAAGTTTCCGTGATTCACACAGAGACGGTGGGGGCAACAGCTGAGCTCTGCAAGCTCCTAGCCTCTCAGATTTCCGCAGAGGCCGATGTATTTGTGAAAGCGGATCCGACAGCTCTCGCTTATGCATCAACTGTTTCAGTGTCAAAGCGGGGGAATCGCGACGACCCAAAAAACTTTGCCCTGTGTACGCTACAGGGTTGTCCAGGAGTAAGTGCGGCGACAGCAGAGGCTATTCTTGCCGCGTTTGAAGGTACTCTTACAGGGGTCTGGGGGGCTGAAGAGGGGGCACTGGCCGCTGTACAAGTAGGAAAGCGCAAAGTGGGACCAGTCGTGGGAAAGAGGCTGTGGGGGCTCCTGCATGGATAAAATTCGCACAGCTGCGCCCCCGTGCAACCACTACAGCATGACGCAGCTTAGAATCGATGGTGAGCCTCCCAGCAGCCTTCTCCTTTTTACCTCAAATCTCATCTTTATTCCTACAATAATAGCGGGTCTTCTTGGAAGATGGGGAGATGTGTATATTATTACTACCCAGGCAGTATGTGCAATCTGGTTTCATTATTCGCACACAATTGTCTCCTTTTACGCAGACCAGGTGAGTATGTATCTCCTTGCGATTCATACCCTTCTGCTCGCCATTTCACACCCTGTATTACCTTTCCTCTACGTGCTCGGATTTGGCTATATGCTCGTGGTATATTCTTACGGTAAACGCAATAGGTGTTTCTGTTTCGACCCAGATACATCTGTTGCAGAAGTTTATCACGCTTCTATCCATATTCTGGGAATCATAATATATTCTGTTAGCATGGCCTTCTTTCTTCCTCTAGAGGCAAGGGGTATATTTGGATTTCCAGTATTAATTTCACTCAACCTTCTCTTTTAGTACACCATAATAGATGAGATATATTTTTACAGATAAATGGAATAGTTTCTGGCACGCATTTTTTGGATTTATATCGCTCTATTTTCCGATTATTATTCCCCTCTTTTTACTGTATCAGTTCAGTGAAGGAGGAAAAAATCTTCCTATAGATATTGCGGAGTTTATGATTGGGCTTGTACTTTCTTTGCTGTACAGTCGCCCCGCCTTAACCCTTCTTACTAGCCGTATGTAGATGCCCACAGTAGAGAACGTAGCCTTTGACAAGTTGCGCGAGACGCTTATTCTTCTTCAGCACGTGGCGAGCGAGTTCAAGACGTATTCTGCGGCAGATATTAGAGCGTTAATAAAGGCGGCTTTGAAATCAAAGGGTACACCAACTGCTCTAAGACATTTATATGAGTTAGAGGAGATGATTGCCCAGTTGCGCGAGATTATTGAAGCGGGGAGAGAAAAATCGGTATTTACAGAAAATTAGAATTTCCAGAGGTCAGCCAGAACGGAGTCAGTTGTATTGCCGGCAGGTGGTTTGACTGGTCTCTGGATGCCTTCTAGAAAAGTGTCAGGGGGTTTATATTCGGCGGCAGAGCGTGGGCCGGCCGTTCCAGGTCCGCCAATACGAGCGAGGTCGGGTGCAAACACGACTTTTTTCGTGGAATCCTGTCCCATGCCGCGCTTCCCTCCTGCACCCTTCTTACTTGAATTCACAGCCGGCGCAGGCGGTTTCATTGCCTGTGTAATAGGGTTTTGTTCGCGCATATATTCTTGTTCATAGTGTTTCCAGGAAATGTAGAGTAGATTCGGATACGTGAAACGTACCTCGAACCCGCTCATCCGAAGTTGATGTACAATGTAAACCACGCAATCCTGTAAGTCGATTGCGGGAAGGCCAATAATAAAAGGGGGGACGGTATAAACAAGATAATTCGGATTTCCTACGAGTGCAGCAATCGTACGAATCCTTTGTTGGATTTGTTTCAGAATTTGGTCATAGGCTCTCAGCCGAGCCCTGTCGCGTTGAACACGTTTTTCAAAGAGTTGTCTTGGTTCTAGTACGGGGACATCCGCTCTTCCGGACATATCTGTCTGACCGCGAGTATTTAAAATGCATAATATTCACTCTAAAAGGGTAAAGGCCCAATGATAATCCCTCCATACCGTATTTCATTAAGCGGCGGAGGAATCAAAGGATTTGCGCATGTAGGTGCATTGGAAGTCTTGGCGGAGCGGGGGCTTCTTCATGCGGTGAAAGAGTACATAGGGATTAGTGCCGGCGCCCTCTGTGCCCTTGGATTGGGTATAGGCTGCAGTCTCTCAGAGCTTCGTATGGTGATTTCGATGCTTGATTGGAGTCTTATACGTGATATTGACCCCGACACATTGTTTAACTTCCAGGAGACGTTTGGTATTGATACGGGGGCGAATTTGCGCCGTCTTCTGGCAGCAATCTTGAATGCGAAACACTTGGACCCACGTCTAACGTTCAAACAATTGCACGAATTAAAACGGGGGCCCACTCTTCGTGTTATTGCAACAAATGTAAATACTTGCAAGGCAGAGGAATTTAGTTACAAGGTCACGCCTAATGTAGAGGTACTTTTTGCAATACAGGCATCAATGACGGTGCCCATTTATTTCACTCCTATGAAACACGCGGCAACGGGTGCCTTGTATGTGGACGGGGGGCTTGGGTGTCCATCTCCCTTCAAGTATTTAGACGAAGAAGAAAAAGGTTCTACACTTTCGATTGTGTTTGTGAGTAATCTGAAGAAAGATGGAGGCAAAATATCGTTTCAGGAATATTTGCAGCATATTTATTATTCGACGTTTCGGCAAGAGCAGGCGAGTTTATCGGAGAAATGGCGGGGGTCTACAATAAAGATTGATTGCGGAAAAATAAATGCAATCAACTTTGAGGCGGACCAGGCGATACGGCATTCTATATTGCAGGCGGGACGACGAGGTGCGGAAGATTTCCTGAACGCCCCGGTTGTAAAACCGGTGAGGAGGCATTCAATCACTTGACAGTACTTATTTTCTGCACAATACTGTAGAATACAAATGGCATCTCGCAGAGGAACTCGCAAGGCTGGCAAGAAGAGCGGTGGCAAGACGCGTAAGGCTGGGAGCTGGGCGCAGCTGGTGAAGAAGGTCTACCAGGAGCTGAAGCGTAAGAACAAGAATGCGAGCCTGGGTGATGCAATGAAGGAAGCTTCTCGTCGTCGTAAATAGGGGGGCAGCGTGGCTGCGCCCCTCCATTTTGTAGGTTTTGTGTGAGTGAAGCAAATAAAAAACGTTAGTAAAGAATCACTTATGATACTCTACTACCGCCTTGTGCAGAAGTTATACGATTGTTGTAACGGATTTAAGCCTGCTGGGTAAATACATACTGACGATAACTCTCTTTTCAAAAGGGTCAAGGAATATCTGATAGGAATCCTCTTTCACACCTCCCGTGCCAAGTGTAAATGGCTCATTATCCTTTGCTTTCTGTACGAAATCTAAGATTCTCTTTTTGTACGTATCATTCTTTTCCTGGCTTTCTGTTATTTGTGTGTGTTTTAACTTTCTTAGATCTGCTACAACTGCAGGATTATATTTACTAAGAACGCGGAATATGGTTTCCCTATCCCAACCATTCCCAAGTTTAGTAAATGTACTATATTCGCCGGATGAAATCGTAAATACATTCGGAACAGTATGAGAGGGGGGGTGCGATGGTTTAGGTTGTTTGAGAGGAGTATTAGTATCTAAGCGCGCAAAGGATGCTTTCGATGGTGAGAGTTTACCATTAATAATAGTCAAACATCTAGAGTAATACGATTTCTTGTTGCGTTGAATGGCATCCCAATCACCATTTGAATCAAACCAGTAGTTGTACTCGTGAATCCTTTCAACATCGCAGAACATTTGTGGAGCCCCTGTGCCAGACTTTTTATCGTTTCCGCATAAGCGCCCTACAAGCCCTTGTGCGGTGACGTTTGTATCTCTTGATGTTGTACGTGGTTCATGCACAATCCCTATAAAACTGTCATCAAATCGCTTTCCAGCACGCCAGAACTCCTTTATAATGATAAAGGCATGTTGCGGGGGTTCCCCCTTCAAATGATGGTCAATATCGCCAATCCTGTCATTTGCAGAGTGTTTAGTACTCCTCCAGCCCTCTCTTATACAAAGCTTTTTCATATTTTCCTCGAAAGTGGGATTGCTTCTTGATTTCGCCGGCATGCGAATAATATGCCAATGCGGAGTTGGGAAATGTCCTTTAATAAAGGTGGCAAGGCTTTCGAGACCCTCAGTTTTCGTCAAATCGAGTGAGTTATGGATGCGATTTTCGCGAATAAAGTCCTTGAATCCAACATACTGATTAGAAGGCTTCAAGAGTACAACAGAGTGATTTACTGGGCCCCATTCAATCGAATCATACAGAGTTGCGCCAGGCGTAGCACTCACTTCCAGAATCTTGATCCTTTTTTTTCGCAGAACCTCGATATTTAAGAGACCAAGACTTCTTAAACAATCCGACATCATGTGCTTCTTTTCGGCACCAATATGGCACTCATCAATAATAATCAGTGCATTCTCTGCAAGGGACAAGTTAGTATGAAATCCGTCCTCCAAGTCTTTTGTATGCAGAAGACCCCTGTGATAGACACGACGCTTAAATGCTTCGAGCATATCATTTTCTGTTTGCGTCTGCCAGTCTCGGTCACTCATTCCCGTTATAATAAATACGTCCCTTGGATCCATGATAGAGCTGTCGTCTGGGTGCGTACATGCCAGGAATGCAACTTGAAGAAATGTTCCTGTTTTTCCAACCTGTGGTGGAGCAATCAATGTGACGAGTACTTTGTTCTTATTGAAGAACTCGTCAATAACACTAACAGCTGCCTCTGCTTGATTTGGATATACGAGTTCTTTTGTGCTCCCTCGTTTAGCTTTAATCGCATGTTTTTTTGCATCAAAACTGTGTTTTAGTGACTCCCTTTGGTGAAAGAGTTCGGTCGGTGTTTTTGCTGCCATACTATACGATAGTAGTGGCGGCAACAAATAAATTTTACTTTGCTTAACTCGCCTTAAGGGCTGCCGCCCAGGTTTGCCTCGAGGAAGCGCATGTAGCCGTCAGTGGTTCTCTCGCCCGTGTACTCCACGGTCTTGCCGTCGGCCGTCTCAAGGAGGAAGCTCGGGTATCCCTTTAGATTCTTGCCGGCGACTGCCTCAGGGTTGTGCTCGGGACTAATCATGCGTACTGCGCAAGACTTTCCAGCCACGGAGACGGTGCCATCCTTGGAGAACTCAGTGAAGCCAGGCTTAGCGGCCTGGCAATGTCCACACCAATCAGCATAGTACATTGTAAAAGTGGTCTGGGAAACACCGGCCCCCCCGCCACTCTGGAATCCTTGCAGGAAACCCCGCCCATATGTAATACCAAGCCCATACATGGAAACTAAACCTAAAAGGGCAAGCACTGCTACGGCGAGTAAAATCATCTTCCAGTCCATGCTTATCTAGAAGATTGGCTGGATTTTTATTCGTAAAAAAAGCGTGGCTTTGCACTGGCACTTGACGGTAAAAAGCGCCGGAGGAAAGGCGGGGTCTAAGCAGCGCCCCCCAGATATACAGTAGAAAACCACCCAGATGCTCGTCTTTAGAAAGGGTCAATGGAAGGAGATTGTATTACCTCTTGTGGACCCGTTGTTTTCGGAGGAGCATAAAAGGCTGGCTGCGTCCATTGCGGCATCATCTGCTAAGACGGGCGATGCATTAATGGCGGAAATAGAAGAGACATTATATAAGCGTCTTTATCCTGGGCTTTTATTTGGGGAAAAGCCTCTGCTTTTACTTGGGGAAAAGCATTGCAGCCCAAAGGACTAGGAAGAAGATTGTGGTGTGAAAGAAGAAACCAGTTGCTGTAGGACAGCCACCGGTGTCTGCTACGGTAAATAGCCAGCCGAATACGTTCTGTGTCATTATATATGTTTCTGGATTTGCGATTAAGAAGAAGATGAGAGTTGAATAGAAGGCATATTTTGCTTTTAGTGCAACATTAGGTGCTGCTACGGAGGACCCTTCCATCTACCGTGTTGTGCTAAAATAAGTTTGGTCTTTTTAATGGGCGCGCGAAAATACCGTCAAATGCGTGCCTATTTTGCTTGTACAGTTTTATTGAGTTGAGTGGAAGTTATTTTTAACAACTCAGAAAATGTAACAGGGCGTGCTGGCTTTCCAGTGGCTACAACAAAATTCTTTGACATAAATGTAAAATCGCCAGGGACGGATGTGCTTGGTGTTGGATTTGGTGTACGTTTCGAATTATCTAGGACATTGCGTTTTAGAAGCTTCTTATCTATTTCTCCAATGATTGCTGTCTCCCTTGCCGTGGCTGAAATTGTCCGGTCAAAAGTAGTAGGCTTTGCTGGGGGAGGGGGTATAGGTGAAAGTAGTTTTGTAATATGGAAAGTATTTACATATGCAGAAGTAAGTTTTTCAACAAACGTTTTTATCCAACCTAGACCGCGGTCTTTTGCGGAACCAGGAGGTTTGTCTGAAATATTCTTGAAAAGTATGGAGAATGACATAGCGACAGAGTCTGATTGTTTAAGAATGTCATCTGATATACCAGAAAAATAGGATGAGAATGCTTTATATGTTTTGAGAAATGAATATAATTCAGTGGCTTTATATTCCGTAACACTTTTTGGCCGATTTGTCGGAGAAAAGATGTCAGTGATGGATTTGGTCCATGTTGGATTTGTATCGGACCCGCCTGCTGCAATATTTTGTAAAATACTTCCTATCACTCCTTTAATACTGTGTTTTGCAGTTTCATATCTTTGTACGGGCTTGGCGGGTGTGATGCGCGTGGTGGTTTGTGTGGTAGGCTCAGCGGGGGGAGGTACTATAGGGGTAGGGGCGACTGGGGCAGCAGCGGCAGCGGCAGCAGCGGCGGCGGCGGCAGCGGCAGCGGCGGCAGCGGCAGCAGCTACTGCTTGAGCGTTTTCTTTTGCGGCAGCAGCAGCCGCTTCTGAGTCGGCTTTTGCGGCGATTGCGGCGGCTTTTGCCTCTTGAGCTTCTTTAATGGCGGCTGCTGCTGCCTGTTGTTCGGCAATATTTTTAGCAGCAGCAGCCTTTGCCTCAGCCGCTGCCAAATCCTCATCGGCTTTCTTTTTATCTTCCTCTGCCTTTCTCCTGGCAATTTCTGCAGCAATCTTTTCTTCTGCAACTTTCTTGGCAGCAGCAAGAGCGGCGTCAGCTGCATTTTCTTCTTCCATTTTCTTCCTATTTGCCTCTGCTTGTGCCTCTATTGCCTGTTGTAATGCTTCTTGTTGAGATTTAATTGCAGCGGCAGCAACATCTGCCTCGCTTGACAAAATATCTGCAGTAGGGTCTGAAGGAGGTACACTGCGTGCTTCTGCAACTGACTTTGCGACCTCCACTGAATCTTTATTTACTTCTGCAGTAATTGAGGCAATTTTTGTATTAGCCTCTGCCTCTTTTGCCTCTGCTTTCACGATTTTTTCTTTCGCTTCAAGTATATTAGCAGTAGCTCCTCCTAGTTTTAGTTCAGCAGCCTGTTTTTCTAGTGGCGTCTTTGCTATAATTAAATCGGCCTCAGCTTGAATTTTAGCTATTTGTGCTGCAGTCATATCAGTTTTTGCCTCTTTTATCTTGACAGTTATTTCTGCAATTTGTCCAGTTACTAAATTAACGTCATTTGAAACTTCAACAGCCCCTTTAGCATACTCCACTTTATCAGCTTTACTCTGTTCTTCTACTGCAGCTACTTGAGGAGAAGGCTTATTTCCAGTTGCAATAATTTCCGCCGTCTGTTCAATCTTCTGTTCCTGCATACCAACTGCTTGTATAAGGCGTTTATTCTGGGCTAATAAATCTGATAGTTGTTTTTCTAATGCCGATGTTTTTCCGGCAAAGTCGGCTTCAACTTTTGCAAGATTGCAAATACTGTCGCTTGATTTGCATTCCCCTTTAGAATTTTTAATAGCATCGAGTGCATCTTGAAGAGTTTTTATTTGTTCTTTTTGATTTGTTATAACAGTAGTTAAAATCTGTTTCTGGGAATTTACGTCATCTGCATCTAGGGCTGTCTTATAACTTGATACACCTATGTTTGTCCCAAGAAATGTTTTACCAGCTGACATGATATTTTGTAGTAATGAAGACGGATTTAGAAGAGTTGCGGCTTGGTTAAACAACATATTTGCTGCAGCAGGGGGTGGTGGTGCACCAGCCTGGGGAGCGGATTGTATAATACTTGCTGCAGGTGTTGCAGGTGCTGCAGGAGGTGCAACTACAGCAGTACCATCTCCGCCCCACCAACCACCTTCCTGTATATATTTAGAGAGTGCGCCACCAACAGCAGATATTCTTGCATTTTGTTTTCCTTTCATTGCATAATCTAGTTTTGCCGCCAAGTTTGCCGCGATTGCCTTCTGCCTCGTTGTCTCATTTTGCGCCTCTGTAAGTTGTTGAAGCGCAGTCGCGGTTTGCATGGCCGCTTCTTTTGCCGCGTTAGTAAGGCGTTCCTTGGCACTAGTAAAATCACTCACTTGCTGTTGAAATTGATTTTTGAATGATGTGAGTGCAGCATCAGAGGCTTCTCTTCCACTGCAACATTGAATGCATTCAGCATACTTACTTTCTATTTCTAGCATATTTTTCTCCTGTTGTTCTAGACGTACTTTAGCCTCTGCAGCAGTTATCTGCGACTGCTCAAGTTGGCGAGTAATCTCATTAATTCTGACTTTATCATCCATATCTTTTACTCGTTCAACTTCAAGAAGCTTTCCTAAATTTCCTATACTACTTATAATATCACTTTCAGGCACGGCTGTAGGAGTTTGTGCAATTGCTGCTGCAGTATCAGAATCATCTACAGCTGCGGCAACAGCTGGGGCCGCAGCTTTTCCATCACCGCCTTTCATAGTTTTTAACGAATTGAGGGCGTCGGTGCCCACCGTACCTCTAAGCACTGAATCTATTTTTGTCATTAGTCGGTCTCTATAGATTGCTGCTTCTGCGTCTACTGCTTTTTTAAACGTGTCATCATCAAGGGATACATATAGATTTTTAAGGCCGGCTGGTAGAGGGGCGCCTTGAGGAATCGCCTCCTTTCGTTTATTTTCGAATTCCTCAATGTATTTGTCCAAATATGCCCTGTCTATATTTAAGCCCTTTAGTTTAGCAATTGCGTCTCGTGCACCGTCGGTCAAAGTTGCGGGATCTACACCACCAGGGAGAGTAGTAGATTTAATTGGCGTTCTTATCTGATGATTTGCAAAAATGAATGCATAAATGAGATTTTTGATTTCATCTTCGCCGGCCTTGTCACTAAGTTCCCCATCATCTGTATAGACGTTGCAAGGAGTATTAAGTTTTTGAATATTCTCTAATAATCGTCCAATCATCAAATATCTATCGAATTTGGCTTTGGTTTTGACACCATCCCCTGACGTCTTGGATTCTTTTACAACTTCTTCATTCAATTTATTGTATCTATTTACGAGTCCGTCCCAGATAATATCGAATTCATTTTTATCGCAGGGCATTTGTGGATTATTTATATCGAGGGGGATTGCGCCGGCAAAAACCTTCTTAAATACCTTTTGATACTGTTCGACATATAGCATATTTGGAACATAGTTTTGTGAAAATGACACATTTGAAGGGTATTCGTTGGGGTCAAAATCGGTTTCGTCGATTTGAATAATTTCTTCTATATTTCCATCGCCTATGCTTATAACTTTTATATCGGCCAATTTATTTCCGCCGCCCGTTAAAATAAAATCACTTCCAGGTGTGCCACTTCCAGGTGTGCCGCCACTTCCAAATTCGTCGTCAATCAGGCTATAATATGGGTCATACGATGGTTTGTCATCATTCTCCGGTAAATCCGTAAGTGAAGGTACATGCATAGCTGCAGATAAATCCATAGGTGTAGATAAATCCATAGGTGCAGAAAAATCCGTGGGTACAAGGGGGTCAATAGGTTGTATGTATGTAGGAGTAGGAGTATAATCCAAATAATTGGGAGATGTATAAATCGGTGGGGGGGGTGTGAGAGTATAATCCGATGGGGGGGAATCATCCGATGTGGGCAATAAATATTCCGTTTCCATAAAGCTAGTATATAGTGATATATTTAGTGAGCTTACGCTCGCCGCGCGCCACAGGTCTAAACCTAAAGTGCTATATATAAGTATATAGGACATGTCTGCTAAAGTCTGCAATCCATGGAACAATCGAAACAAAGTGATTCCCGATGCTGAAGTCCGCCGTATTCTTACAACATATGGTGTGGAGCATCCCTTCAAGGATTTGGCACTATTCAAACAGGCGTGTATTCACACGAGTTATGTGAATAAGTCGGAAGTCTGGGTGAAGCAAGAGGAGCCAATGATTCTTTCGGAACGCCCGCCCAATTGCCTGCCTCTTCAAGCGGCAGACAATGAGGAGCTTGAGTATGCTGGCGACGGTATATTAAGTGGAGTCGTAGCAACATATTTGAAGGAGCGTTTTTCAGGCGAAGGAGAAGGATTTATGACGAATTTGCGTACGGAAATCGTGAATAATGACAGGCTAGGAGAACTTGCAAAAAAGATTGGATTTACCCCGTGGCTAATGATTAGTCGTCATGTTGAAGAAGTGTGTGATGGGAGAAACAATCTGCGGCTTCTCGGAAGTATGTTTGAGGCATGGCTGGGTGCAATGTATTATGCGGCAGGGGCGCGGGGTAGTGGATTCGAGGTTGTACAGACTTTTGTAATAAATGTAATGGAGAAGCACATTTCGTTTATGGAGTTAATCACAAAAAATACCAACTACAAGGACCAGCTTCTGCGATGGTTTCAGGCAGAGTATCATCAGCCTCCCAAATACAAAGTTGTGAAAGAAGAGGGCCTGCCACACGAAAGGACATTTACAATGGGCGTAGTATCTCCCGATGGAAGTATTATTGCCAGTTCAGCTGCGAAAAATAAAAAGGAGGCCGAACAAGAGGCCAGTCGCCTCGCCTTAGCCATTTTAACAGGGGCGAAGGAGGTAAAGGCGGCAAAGGGGACAAAGTAATATACAAACATCGTATAGATACACAATGTCATTTAAACCAAAAGTGGGGAAAAAGGCCTCCGATGCTTTACGAGAATCATTACAGCCCCCTGCTGATACGATAAAGCCCACCCCAGTGGTTGCAAAAGAAATGTTTGCAGCAGCGGCGGCGGCCCCTAAGAAGGTTGCGGCAGCGGCTGCGGCGGCGGCGGCCCCTAAGAAGGTTGTAGCAGCGGCAGCGGAAGCCCCAGCCGCGGCTCCTAAAAAAGTTGTAGCTGCCCCCCTACCTCCACCTCCCGAAGCAGAAGATGGAACCGAACTTATTAAAATGTTGGAAAGTCAAGATGTCCCAGGGCATTTATCTCAAGAAAATAAAGACATTGCAGGCCTGATTCTCGCAGAAGAAAAAAAGGACCCGTATAACACAAGCGTTCCTACCGCATATGTTCCCCAAACCCGCCGTGGATTTGCCGAGTTCATTAAGTTGCAATATGCCCCCTATATACTTCCAGAAGGCCCCATTCAATCGGGAGAGGGCGAGAAATACTATCCCTATCAGAAATTCGTTCGTGATTATATGCGTAAAGAGGCACCCTATAGGGGCATCCTTGTCTACCACGGCCTCGGGTCCGGTAAAACATGTACCGCCATTGCCGCCGCAGAAGCCCTCTTTGCCACAGCAAAGAAGAATATTATTGTAATGAGCCCGAAATCCTTAAAGAAGAATTTTCTGCGCGAAGTCAGCAAATGTGGTTTCCGCCATTTCCAACTCAAGAATTTCTGGAAACCACTCATTGACCATAAAACCGACCCTACTGCAATGTTCTTCGCAAATACTGTGCTCGGTCTATCTCCTCAGTACTTAAAGCGCGCCCGTCGCATTTGGGTCCCAGATTTCCGCAAAAAACCCGAAGAATCAAACTATGATTCCTTGGAGGCCGCAGACCGCGATGAAATCCGCCGACAGATTCTGTCTATTGTCGAATATGATGAAAAAACCAATCCTACAGGACGTATCAGATTCATCTCCTACAATGGTGTCACTGCAAAACGTCTCATGGCCTGGGCCTGTGACCCAGCGCAGAAAAAGTTTTTCGACGACGCAGTAATAATCGTCGATGAAATACACAATCTTATTCGTATTATGGAAGGCACAATCGAACCCTACTTGACAAATAAAAATCCTGGAAAAGAGAGGTCGCTCCCTATAGAATATATAACACCAGAGCGATGGGTGCCAAACCCCAGTATGTGCGACCCAAGCAAGACAAGTGATTTCTACAGCCGCGGCTACTTATTCTATAGGCTGCTCCTTGACGCAAGGAACTCGAAAATCGTCGGATTAAGCGGTACACCCCTTATTAACTATCCTCACGAACTGGGTATTCTTGCAAACGTTCTTCATGGATACATCACAATTGTAGAAGGTTCCATCGGACAGTCAGGGCAAGGCGTTGAAGACCTCGTTATGAAAACCGGGCACGCACACCCCTTTGTAGATTATGTTGGAGTCAATAGGGAATCCGGTGAAACTCGTATTGTATTAAGTATACTCCCAGAAGGAAATATTAAAATTAAAGACGATGTGGGTATTAAACGCATCCCCCCCTTTATAGAATCTAGCACTTACACTGCAATTTATGCGGCGATTGCCGACCTGTTTAAGGGTGACAAGAAACCGGCAGTAGAAGAAATTATTGGAGCAGTGCGCGGAGAATATAAGGATGTTGAATTTCCCACATTTGAAACCCTGGAAAAATCCATACGAGAAGTATTCACCCGAAATCTGGAGCCTTCTCGTAAAGAGTTGAGTGACGCAATCGTGGCGGCGTATAATAGTGCAAGAGGGATGCCGGCCATTTTGGCCTCGATTAATGCGGCATTTGCGGCGGCGGGTATACCATTTCAAGGTGGGGCTAAGGCACGGTCTGAAGCCTTGTTGCCCCCATATTCAGAGGAATTCCGTGATAAATTCATAGAAAAAGAAGTAAATCTCATTAATAAGGCGGCACTCGTTACACGTCTTACAGGAATTGTTTCGTATTATAAGGGTTCTTCTTTAGAACTGATGCCTCGTGTTAAAACAGATGAAGTTGTTCGCGTACCCTTTAGTATATATGCACAGAAGGCATATTCATTGAAACGTGGAGTTGAACTGAAGAAGGAGTTGACGGCAGATAAAACTCAGAGCGTCGACAAAGTTCTTGCACAAATCTATAAACTTGCTGATACGGGTTCTACGAGTAACTATAAGATGGGTTCAAGACAGACGTGTAACTTTGTGTTTCCACCAGAAGTTGCACGGCCAGATAGAACTGAAGCAGAAGAGAAGGATGAGGCCGAGCAAGGTGTTGTAGAAAATGAATTGGTTACTTTGGCAGAAGATGCTGGAGAGCCCGCGGTAAAGGCAGAAGTTGAACTTGCGGAAGAAAAGGATGATGCGGCCGCCGCCCCTGCCGCTGTAAGGCAACAGCCCGAAAGCAAAAAGGCAATCGTGACAACGGGAGATGAGACAGATGCTCTTATACGAGAATACTATGAATCTCGTGGAGAAGAAGTTCCACCAGAATATAGGGGATTAGGAGCAGAAAATGACAAAATAAAGGCGGCAGAAATGGATAGAATGCAGGCAGCATGGAAACCAGAAGATGGAGAAGAGAGGGAACAACTTATGCGAGTTGGATGGAAACCACCGAAAAAGGCACTGGCTTCTAGTCAAGATACACTTGAAGGAGGTGGCAAAACATTGGCAGAACTTCGTGCAGAAGTTATGGCTGCCCGTGCAGTAGCAGCGGCTGCAGAAAAAGAGGGAGTTGCTCCTACTGCAGAAGAAGTGTCAAAAGCGGCTGCTGCGGCTGCGGCTGCGGCTGCTGCGGTTCCTGCGGTGGCTGCTGTGAAGCCTGTAAATAAAACAAGGAAATTACATCGTGCTGTAGCTGCCGTTGAAGCTGCTCGTGCAGAGGAGGGGCCTGCCGCTGCCGCTGCCGCTGCCGCTGCCGCTGCGCCAAAGCCAGTAAACACAACAAAGAAAAAGGTACACATAAAACCAGCGCTTGCAGCCGCCGCCGCTGCTCGTGCAGCTGAACCGCCAGAACCATCACTGTATGAATTTGTCCCGCAAGCCCCGCGTGCTACTCCAAAACGCGCAACAGCCGCCCCCAAGGAAGTATCAGATGCACAATTTGCAGCAAACTGTAAAGCTGGTCGCCAACCAGGGCAAAGCTATAGTGATGCTTGTGATGCTGCAAAAAAATGCCTAGAAACAGTCGCACGGGCCAGAATGCTTTTAGAGGGCGAAGAAGGTCTGGCAAATTATTCTGCCAAGTTTGCTGCAATGTTAGAGAGAATCAGGGACGCACCAGGTTCATCCCTCGTATACAGCCAGTTTCTCAGCATGGAAGGCGTTGGCATCTTCCGTGTTGCAATGAATGTAAATGGATACGCTCCAATAGAAATGGTTGCCACAGGAGCCGGTCTCAGTTTCACAAAAGCCACAGAAGAATCACTTCGTCTTGGACCTGGAAAACAACCTCGCTATATAACCTTTTCTGGAGTAGAAGATGAAGCAGTACGTGCCGCCGCCCTCAGCATTTTTAATGCCCAGTTTTCCGAGCTCCCAGAATCTATGAATGCTCTTTTAAAAGAGGCAGGCTACACTGATAATAAAGTAGGAGAACTCTGCCGTGTCTTCTGTATCACTTCTGCAGGAGCAGAAGGACTTTCCCTGCGAAATGTCCGTGCCGTTCATATTATGGAGCCATATTGGAATGAAGTTCGCCTGAAGCAAGTAAAGGGTCGTGCAATCCGTATTGGCTCTCACTTGGACCTTCCAGTGGACCAGCGAAACGTCTCCATTTATACTTACTTATCCGTATTTTCAGATGAAGCCCAAAGTAATAAAGTCGCAGAAAACCGCATTGACCAGACAATTCTTCTTCATGACAGTATGGACTCAAAGAAGGCGCAAGAAAATGGGATTAAAGTACCGCCAGGCCTGACAAACTATGTCGTAACAACGGACGAAATGATTTATATTATTTCCGAGAGAAAGCGGAAAATCATTGATGCAATCGAATGTATCTTGAAATCCTCTTCGGTGGATTGCGAGATAAACTTGAACAAAAATAAGGACACAAGTTTTATGTGCCTTCCTCTGAAGGGCAAAATCGGCGATTTCCTGTATCGCCCCGTCCTCGACGACGACATTAAGAATGCGCCCCAGTTTGATGGACCAGATGGTAAAGATTTGTTCCCCACGATTTGTACAACAGGGGTCGACCCTGCACGCGATGACACTTTTCGGCGTCTGAAAGGTGTGTGGTATCGCCTGAGACCCGTCTACAATGAGGCAAAAGATGTGACGCAATTTGACATGTATTCTGCAGACCAACAAACACCTGCCAAGAAGATTCCTGAAGTGAAAGTTGGGACGGCAGGTGTAGGCGTAGGAAAAGCGGGAGAGCCAGTTCCAGGACCCCCCATAAAACTCTTATAATTCCTTGGTTGTTAAATAAGGCGGCAGCTTGACATTATATAAACTCAATAGTTGAGGTAAATCATTGAATAATGCATCATAGGTCAGCAGGCCCGCACCGAATCCGATTATAACATGGTCCTCAAAAGACACCCTACAGGCCTTCCCTACAAAGAGGATGTACTCAATATACAAACTAAGCAGAATCTTAAATACAATTTCAGTAGTCAAATATAATTTATTATCAACTAAACGTTTATTAAAAATTACGAGAAAAAATTGTACTACAAACGCAACTTTTAATATGAGGAGAATATAGTGAAATGTGTTCATCTGTTATTAACGCCTATTATTTCGGCTCCGATTTTTAGTATGGGTTTTGATAGTTTTAAGAAATGCCTGTACCGCCGCATTGCCCGCCCTTACACTTGGCGCGGCGCTTTTAATAGCAGTAACAGCACGTTTTACACTACTGCTTCTTCGTAGCATTGATTCGCCCAATTTTCTTGCCATATTATTTGCATTTTTACGTGTTACTGTCCGTGAAGTTCCTGGCATATTCTACTATGCAGGAAGAGAAGTTAGTAGACGGGAGTTGCATGTGCCTTGTTCTGCAAGTGGAGGGTCGGCCCAGAGGGGCACACCTTTATGGTGCAACATTTGATAATTCATTTCCCAATCAATGATTTCCTTAAAAGGCGTGAATGTGTGTGTAAGGCGTTTCATATAATCGGTAGTAAAAAGCATGGAATCCGTGCAGCGAAAGACCCATTGGTGCGGGGGTTTATACGCCCTTGTCGGGGCGTAATAAGAGTGCAGGGCTTGGACGGGGCGAGTACCAACACCTTCTCCCAGGCTAATATAATCCCAAGGGCGACCAGCAACGTCTGCAAGGAGGTCGCGAAGACATTTGACAAAATCGGCGCGTAGCCATACATCGGATTCAAGAGTTATAATGAGACCTTCTGGGCCTGCGGCAGCGGCTGCCACAGCAGCAGCAAAATTCATTCCCAGGCTGATTTCACCGCGCGACAAGTTTCCTGCTTTAAAGGTGAGGCTCGGTGTCCCCCGTGGTAAAAAAGGGTCGTATGCGGAAAATATTTGTTCTGCAGTAAGGTCTTCACCCCACGTGGGGGCAGAAATATGTATCACATCTTTTGGAATGCCTCGTTCTAAAAGATGTGGTATAAGTCGCTCAAAACGTGCCTGCTCTTTTATAGGATGGCACAGAACGTAGACGGCCTTCACTTCTGCCGGCCACATTTCTTATAGGGTGAGGTATTGAATGTTTAGACCTACCTATATTTTCTTGCATACTTTTTTGTGATTTCCTGTATTACTGCACCACGTTCCTTAATGCATTTGGTGCGTTCTTTAAGCCCCTTTTGCGCACATTCTATGCGCTCACCAGTGTCAAAGCTCTTGAATCCTAAAAAGTAGGAATAGGCATCTTCCCATTCTGCCGCAGTCATTTTCGCTTTAAAGGCGCTCCTAGGAAGACACTCCTTGTCGAGCATGAAGTAGACGTATTCACTCCCTAGAAGAACCGGGTAAGGTACGTCATTGTTGCCAAGCATGGAGTAATATGCAACAAAATCGTCTTTTATTGTAAACTGGAATATTTCGCGCCCAACATGCATGTACTTTTTCCCAGAAAGATGAAGAAGAACTGTATTTCCATAGGCGAATTTCCCACACGCGTCGGCAGCAGCTATGCACGAGCTTGTTCCTACATGTACTTTCTTGACTGTAACACGTTTTACTAATGTATCATAGGCATAGTTGTCATAATCCTTTTGGCCATCGGCCCCTACTGTAGGTGCACCCTTATAGATTTCCACCGTACTCCCTTTTTCTTCTACACGATATGGCCTCGCACCATTATCATGGATAATATACGCCTTCCCCGCCTTTCGTGTTGCCCCCCTTGCCTTTACCCATTTATATATTCCCTTAGAATCGGCCTTTGATACATACTCCCCGTCCTTCCCCTTTTTTGTAAGATTCTTGCAGTCTCTTGCATGAAAGGGTGGTGATTTACGGGTCTGATATTTTGTTGATTTTATTTCTTCACAGGGCATCTACCGTATTCTGCTAAATTAACTGCATCCCCTGGGCTGGACTTAAATTGGCATTTGACGGTACTATGCCTGTAAGTTGTCAGGCCGCAGCTTTGCCGCCGAATCCATCTCGCGAGTAATCACGCGCATAATAACTTGGATTTGATGATTCATATTGATTAGGCGACCCTTTGTAAGGCTAGGATTCGAGTTCACCGCCGCCGCAATCGAGGTCACCCATGGCTGCACCGTAACAGAACCTGTAGTAGGGTCATTGAAGTTATTGCGAATAATAATACCATTTGTGTAGCCTGACCCATTAAGTGTATCAGAATACGTTGGCGTCGCCCCCGTAACTTTTCCTACATCGCACACCAAATGCCCTTCTGCCCGTGTGAGAAAGTTAATCAGATTCTGCGCATTTGTATTTGCTGCAAGGGTCGCATTAAGTGTAATATTTTTAATAATAATCCTGTCTCCCTGCGTCACTGAGAATTTACTAAAGTAGGTACTTGTCTGCAGCCAAATAAAGTCCCATGTTCCCGCCGAGAGCGACCTATATACTGTGGTGGCCGCCGTGTTAGAAGGCATGTAAATCCCACTAATATCTAGAGTATCCTGTGTAGTACTCACGAGTGTTCCATCGGGCTTCTGAATCTGGAAGGAAAGCTTCTGAAGGGTGGCTAGAGGTGTGGGATAATATACCTTCTGGCATTTCAGAAACTTGGGAATCATGCGAGCAAATCCGCGATTCTTGGCGCTACTGTCACCTGTCCAATAAGCATCATAGGAGATTGCGGCGAATGCATTGTTTATTCCATCATTTGTGCCATAGCCATTCACATTTAGCTCTGGAATGCGAACCTGGAGGTAGGGGAGTGACAAGATATTTACATTCAGGTCAGTGTTGATTGCCGTACCATTGTAGCTCTGAAGGATGTCAATACCTTCTGTAGGCATGATTGCTTTCACAAACTCAATACGTACAATGTTCTTGAATTTAATATTAGTTGCCGTGTTGTAGCCGAAGCTCTGGCTATTATTGGCGGGGTCGAAGGTCACGGAGAAGTTGTAGCGAGTTTCCGTGGTATTATTTACCCAATCGCGGTCTGCACTGTAAATAAAAAGATTGTTCTCGATTTCTTTATAGGAAACAATATCATCTTGAGGGCGCAGCACATCCTGTTGGAGCACAGGTCTCTCTCGCACCCGTTCTGCAATTGCAGTAGTTGGATTTGCAGACGCGATTCCCCTATTGCGTGCATTTTCAGGCAGTGTCTTATTATCGCCTAGTAATATGCGGCGTGGATCCGGGAGATCCACAATCTCTGTTGTAGTGCGCCCCGTAACGGCGAGCTCTGCTTCCCGCATAATGAGGGAAAGTTGGTCACGCTCATTAGACGCGACTGCTGCGCTTCGAAAGTCGTCTCCAGAATCAATAAAGCGGCCCATAGAAGAATCGCGCTGGACGATTACAAGTTCTTGGCTAGGCCCAGCGGTGCGCGCGGCGGTCATTGCAGCGGCTGTTTCTGCTTCTCGTGCCGCCTCTGCCTCGCGAATACGCTTGACTTCTTCGAAGCGGCTCAGGGGTGTTGCGCCTTCCATTTCGAGGGAGATACGAAAGTCAGGGGCGACGGGTTGCGCCTGCTGAGCCTCCTGCCGTTCATTCTGAAGTTGTCCAAAACGCGTACTAACATCGGAGCGGATTGCCACAGGTACATTCTCTTCAAGGGATGGTCCAGAACTTCTGCGAAGATAGCTCAAATAATCGGGGACAACAGAAGTCAGCACCTCTTTATTTAAGAATTGCACCGACTTTCCCGCATTTTCCTGATAAATTTCTGTCATATAATGCCTCACTGTCTTCTGGAGACGCACTGTCTGTTTCTCGTTTAGTTCGCCACCAATGCGGCGTTGGAAATCCGCAGTAAGAAGCCGATCCAGCATTGATTCATTTTTTCTGTCAAAAAACTCTGCACGTCGTGTCTCTGCCATATCTATATAAGAATCAGGACCTTTTTCCTCGCCCTAAGCGCGCATTATGTAGAGAAAATCCAGTCTCGCAAATCGAGCATATCAGCGTCTTTTGGCCGCCGCCGTGTAATATCCAGAAAACTGTCGCCGGATAAAAGGCGAATAATCACATAAATGCAGTAGACGCCGCATTCCGTATTGCTGTATTGAAGTCTCCGTTTATTGTATTGTAGTTTCATGGCGGGGTCCTGTGTCGTAAGCCATTTCATGAATTTTGCTACTTGGGGAGGCGGTTCCATTCCGTAAGAATCAAAATAGTAGCAGGCATGCCCAGGAATATCAATATAGTTTGCCACCCAATGGCTTCCGGACTTGAAATGGGGGTCGAGATTATAGACAATACCGATTGACCGTGTCCCATTCTTCAGCGCTTTTTCCACTCGTATTTCGCAGATTTCATGCATTAAACATTTCTCCTTGCCATCTGCTGCCTTTTTATAAGGGTCAGGTGCTGCAAAATCAATAGGGAAGGGCCCCATGAATTCGAATTCCTTTACGCCATTTTTTGTGTATATTTCTTCATATTGATTCATTACAGCCGAGATGTTATTAGAATCTAGCCACATGTCTGGGTCATCCGTCCATGCTTTTGGGGCGGGCGGGCGAAGATATTTTTTGGCAAGTTGCATTTTTTCATGGCTGGAAAGAGGAAGTGCCTGTAAAAAGGTATGTTCTCCTTCACCGGGTATATTTAGCGCCTTCTTAAGAGCAGCTTTAAGTCCAGTATCAGGTACGGAGCTGGGTATATGAATTTTTTTTGCGGCAGAGCGCAACGCAGTGATAGGGAGGCATCCAATATCTGCCGAAACAACTCCTAGTGATGGATGACATTGAGCGGGACCAGGGTTCGGCTGTGAACTCTTTGCCTTAGGTGTTTGCGCCCCCCCCTTCTGCTTTCGCCTTCTTGTTTTTTTTGACCATTTCCATGGCGGCATTCTACCGTGTTCTGCTATTTTAAGTTCACCATTGTACTGGATGCTGTTAAGAGCACACTTAACTTCTGTATAACACGGTAGAATGGGCTCGGATATTGATTTTCAAAGTTGCGGCCGTGTAACTATGGTTAAATACTGGAGTTCCGTTGCAATGCCATTATTTTTTATAGTAGTTGGTTTCGGCATTTTTGCACTCTTCACTGCGAGTGATATTCAGTTACTTGACTCGGCCAGCTTCAGTATTATCCCGGCGATAATGAGTTCTAATAACAAGCTTAATAACGCAGTATTAGGGTCGGCCAAGGCCATTACCGCCATGCAAGCCGCAGAACTTAAAACTGCACAGCAACTTGTTGCGGCAGCAACTGCCCGCTCAACTCCCTAAGTAGAACACTTTATTTCGGGGCAACACGGTAGTAATGGAGTACTATTTATGGTTTGCTATATTTCTGTTCCTCGGAGGACTCATTTATTCCACAGTCGTAGTATTTAATGCCACGGCAAATAATGATTATGCAAATGATATGTCCGCCGCAATAATGAATGTCACGCTGGTAAACTCGGTACTCGTCTTAGTTTTATGCGGCACTGGCTACTTTTATACGCAGCAGAATCCTCGCTCTGAACAACCCTATATTATGATTATGATTCACTTGTCACTCCTTCTTGCGACAATAAGCATTGGTGTTGCAACCATACAAACTATCTAAGCAAGTACAAGAAATGGCAGAACCAGAGATTATTGCCGCCTCTGTAATGGGAGTATTAATAACTATAGGCCTCGCCGGTGTAGGCGTCCTAGTTTTTTTAGGAAAAATCTCAAAAAATTTTGGATTTGCCATTTTTATCGCAACTATTACAGCCATCAACTTTGGATTAAGCAGCTCTATTAGCTCTATTGAAGAGGTTAAATCAAAGAGAATGGCAGTAACTGCACTCATTTCGCTGAATTCAATTGTAATTGCAATCCTCTTATTTTATCTTGGCATTACAACATACACGGACTTTCAGAAGACATCTATACAAAATAATTATAAGTACATACACGCGCTAATCCCCGTTTGCGTCGTCGTATCTGTAGTGAGTTTGTCAGCGACCGCAATGAAGAAACTTACACAAGCACGCTGTACAGGGCGGTAGAAGCTTCCTATAAAAATACTCCCAAGATGCGATGCTGTATTCTCGACTTTCCCGTCCACTTCTTTGTTATAGGATGTTGATGGAAAGAGATTCCCTGCAATCTTACTGCAACACGTAGTTGCTTACCACGTTGAAGCCCGGTCAGCGCCGTCGTATCGGCTGCTCCTTTTTTGTCCGAATAAATGGAAATCTCATTATATGTTCCCGTGGTTGTAGAGGGGCAATAAAGGTTAATACAACTGTGATAAATGAGAGGCTGAAAATTCGACGTGAACTCTTCAAGGCTCCGTACTTTTTGTTCTGGAAACCAAGTCGCGTGATTGGTATATGCAACTTGTAAAATATTATTTTGAAGGGCGAGGAGTTTTGAATAAATCGCGGGATTATTTTCAATAGAAAGTACCATCTTTCCCGTGTCAGCTTCGTATGATTTCAAAGGGAGATAAGGAAGCAAGACCGAAAGGGAAGGGAATCGAATGTCCTCGTCAACATAAGAAAAGGGGGCCATTGGTTTTAAAGTCTTACTCACAGGTCCAAGCCGAACTTTTGCCGTTTCTAGCGTTTGTATTGGGATTGTCCACTCCATCTATAGGGGTTTATTACGCAGTGTTAAAGTGCTACTCAGGCTATAAATCAAAACTTACAATATGATAGGGAAAGATGAGTTATAGATGTAAAATACCCGGGTGCGGTTATTCCACGGATAAAAAGAGCAGTATGGTAAGGCACACACGCGTCCACACGGGTGAACGCCCCTATCCCTGTGTCGTACCTGGCTGTGGGTATAGGGCAGCTGAGGGAAGAAGTCTCAAGGCACACATGCGCGTGCACACGGGTGAGCACCCTTTTTCTTGCACGTATCCTGGCTGTGACTACACTGCTGCGCAGAGCAGCTCTCTCGCAAGGCACCAGCTCACTCACACGGGCGAGCGCCCCTATGCCTGTAAGGTGCATGGCTGTAAGTTTGCTACTGCGGATAGCAGTACTCTTACTAAACACATGCGCACCCACACGGGGGTGAAGCCCTTCAAGTGCAATGAACCGGGTTGCGAGTATGCTGCGGGGCAACGCGACAATCTTAAGAAGCACATGCGCATTCACACAGGAGAACGTCCATATAAATGTCCCGTGGCAGGTTGCCCGTATAATGCAAAAACAAGCAGCCAAGTCAAAGTGCACATGCGCTTTCATAATGGTAATGGGCCGATTAATAAGACACGTAAACGGGGGCCACGCAAGCCTCGTGCGCCAGCAGCTGCCGCGCAGCAAGAAGAGGATGATGAAGATGAGGAAGACGAAGAGGAAGAGGAAGAGGAAGAGGAAGGGATGGTTGCCGCCCCCCCTTCTCCCCTTGTTTTTCCCCAACCCATTCGTGCGCAACAGGGTTGGGACGATGATGTATTATCTAATTTGGGTAATTCGGGTTTGAATTCCCATCCTCCCCATTCTCCCATACAATTTTCAAGCCCCCCTTCTCCTAGAAGAGTTGACCCTTCTTTTATGGATGGAGGAGGGTATAGAAAACGTCGCACTCATAAACGTCGCAGTTATAAATCTCGTGGCACACAGAAACGCAAATAAAATACTAGTTATTATTAGATATGTCAGAACTCCAAAAAATGTTAAATTCTCCAGAAATATGCACTTATTGTGGACAAGGTCCATTTCCAAATTTAATGACACATTTTCTTGAAAAACATCCTGAAAAAGCAAAAAGAAATGCTGGTTCCCTTCCTTTAACTGCACGTAACACTCGGGGGCAACCTCCGCCCCAACCGTATCCCCTGCCCCAACCGTATGTCCTGCCCCGAATGCCCCTTCCGTCCCGAATGTATCCCTCTCCGCCCCAATCATATGCCCCGCCCCAATCATATGCCGCTCCGCCTCCGCCTCCGCCTCCGCCTCAATCGTATGCCGCTCCGCCTCCGCCTCAACGTAGTTTTCAAGATGTAGTGCGTGAAACTTCAGAAGAAGGTGGAAAGGCAATGGGTGAATATGAAGAAGGGATGCTGGCAGAAGAAGCTGCTGCTTCTGCAAAGCCCTCTCTCCTGCAATTAGCAGAAGTTCAAGAAAGGATGGATGGCTCCCGTCCAGGAGGGATGGGCTCCCGCCCAGGAGGGATGGGCTCCCGTCCAGGAGGGATGGATGGCCCCCTTCCAGAAGGGATTGAACTTGACCCTTTGCCACGTTACAGGGCTGCCCCTCCTTTCTTCTCAGAGATGGAAGGGGGTCGCCGTCGTTCTCGTAAAAGCCGCAACCGCTCTCGTAAAAACCCCCGTCGCTCCCGCCGTCAACACAAAAAAAGGCGATAATCTAAAGGTTTCCACTACAAAATAATTAGGAATGGACAGTCTCTCCATATGTTGGAGGGGGATGGCAGGTACGGGAAAACGACACCATCTTCATGAAGCTCTCAAAAAAGTCGCAGCCATTCGTGGAATGCCCCTTTTGATTCAGACAAAAACTATGGGTACTGCTGCGGCCACGGGAGATGTCGCGGAAGCTGGTGCAACAGAGGGTGGAGCAGGTCCCGAAGATGCAGAGGCAGGCCAGATGTCAATGGAGACATCTCTTATTCATATTGGCCTCGATATTGCCCGTATGTCCATGCAAGACAAACATATTCTTCGTCCCATCCTTGCCAAGTTGGGCCAGGGTTCCCAGGTAATGGCAGGGCAGCAAGGGCGCGGCTCCAGAATCATCGTCTTGTACCATGCGCACCTTTTAAGTTCCGAATCGGTTCTTCTTATTCAGGCCTGTCTTGAGCAGAATGAAGGCGACCTTTCTATATGGGTCACATCAGAGCTTCCTATTCCGCAGAGAATCCGCGACTGGTTTATAGAGATTTCTGTAGGAGGCGATGACCGCAACTTTACGACCTATAGGGATACAATTACAAGCACTCCCACGCCAGTAAACTGGCCCGGTATATTTACCGCAGTCATTGACAAGTGGATTTTACGAGGCCCCCCTCGTCTCCAAGAATTAAAAGAAATCAAGGCGTTAGTTTACGATATGTTAATGCGAAATTTGAGATGGGCAGAGGCCACCCACTTTCTTCTTGATGTTATACTTACACACCCCAATATAACGGTGGAGCAACGGCGGGCAGGTGTGAATGCACTTGCCGTATGTGAGGCAACAGGTGGTGGATATACAATCCCGAGTTATAGAATACCTATTTTGTGGGAGAGCCTTTTTCTACAACTTCGTACAATCTTTGTAAAAGAGGCAGCTATAGTAGATGCTCCCCCTATTGTTGGGAGAATTAGTAAAACGAGCAAAAGGCGTTTGGTCAAGGCCCCAGCAAAGTTGGCAGGCGTCTGAGCCGGTTGCAACAGAACTGGGGGCGGCTGAACGAGAGGCCTTAACAGGAAAACAATATGACAAATTGGGTCTGAAAGAGAATGTATGGAATGCGTATAAGGCTGGGTCGGCCACATGTCTCTGCAAAAACCTGGGGACACTCGCGCGTGTAGTTGCATTCATGCCAGCCGGTGCAGCAGAACCCTCTTGGGACTTTTGGGCGCGCATTTTTGAATGGTTTGGCCCTTCTCCTGATGGAAAGCCTTGGCACGTGACATGGTTTGCTTCCCCAGCATCCCGCGAGTTCCCACAGCCTGGTCAAGACCTGGGTCCAGAGCATGTGAATGGGGGATATACGCAAATCTGTTCTACTGACGGAATCTTTATCTATAGGGCAGAAGAAGTGACACGCGTGCTCATTCACGAAATGGTCCATGCCGCATGTATGGATGAAAAAGATGCTTCTTGGACAGTGCCGCTGCGAGAAGCAATGGTGGAGACGTGGGCAGAGCTTATTTTGATTGCACTGAAATCGCAGGGGAGTCCACCAAAAGCAAAACGGCTCTGGGTGAAACAGAGTCATTGGATTGCAGATACGAACTGGAAGGCAAGGCAGCAACATAATGAAGAGGACCCTACAGATTATGCATGGAGATACTTGTCTGGGCGGCGAGAAATGTATGCATCTTTGGGAATCGAACTGCCAAAACCGCGACCTACGGAAACAAAAAGTCTGCGATTTACCCATCCCGCCCTAGACGCCTAGCGCGCAGCGCAGCGCACCCCTTGTGGCCGTGGTGCAGCGCACCCCTTGTGGCCGTGGTGCAGGCATAGCGCGCAGTGCAGCGCACCCCTTGTAAAATTGTGCTTAATCCTTTATCAAGGACTAAGCAGAAACTTTATGGGTGTAAAAGGCTTATATACCTATGTCAAAAAATACAGAACAGAACGTCCCTATGATTCTCTTCTAAAGGGTCCACCTCTCCGTATTGGCTTCGACGCCATGTCAATGCTTTATAAGTACAAGGAAAAGTATGTAGAAATATATCCAATCCTACAAGCTCTGCATGCAGCCGGCCACACTCTTCTCTTTGTCTTTGACGGAAAATCGCCCGTAGAAAAACAGGAAGAAGTAAAGGACCGACGACAACTACGAGAAGAGGCTGTAGAACAAGCTTCAAAGTTGCAGCTACATTTAGAAGAAAATGATTTAGAAGAATCCGAGCGACTTATTATTGAATCGTCGATTGCACGTCTGAAAACGCAAGCATGGCATATGACACGGGAAATCCGGCAGGCAGTTCAAACAGCCTTGACCAGTCTCGGCATTCATTATGTAAAAGCTACACAAGAAGCCGATGATACACTTCTCAGCCTCTCGGCAGCAGGGAAGCTCGACGTGATTGTCAGTACAGATATGGACTACCTTTTATCTGGCATCCCGAGACTCTGGATTCCCTATCGAAAGGGGGCAGGGGGTGTTGAAGAAGTGATTATGTCAAAACTACTGGCCGCCCTACAAATGACTCCCGCAATGCTACTTGATGCTGGAATCCTCTGTGGTGTAGAACCCCTCTACAAGAGGCTCAGCATTCAAACGCATATTGCCTTTCGCTGGATTAAATATTATAAGAGCATTGAAGCAGCACTCGATGATAATCAAGATACACAATTTGCCGTTCTGAAGGAGCCAGGTCTATTGGAAAAAGTTCGTCGCCATTTTCTTCCCAAGTCGCCCTGGTCCGAACAAATACGCAGTGACTATTTGGAAAAGGAGCGGGCATTCTTAGAGGCCCTTTAAAAATGCCCTATAGTTAGAGTTCATGAAGGGGCCACTTATTCTTGCAGGGGTTATATTACTCACCTTAGGTTTTTTACTCTATTATTTTGTTTTTGAAGGGTTCCAGGGTGTTCCAAACTGGGTCGATGATTCATGGACAAGGTTCGACAGATTAGGCGGGAGTATCCTAGGAAGGCAGGGGAGCTATGGCGGAAATGCCGACGTAGTATGCAGGGCGCAACAGTCTTGTAGTGCATGCTTATCAGTGGGAAAAACCACCGATAATAATTACGGAATGGAGTGTGGATGGTGTCCAAAAAATGATGCACCTGGTGCGTGGAAATGTATTCCCAGAAATGGTACTAGAGGAATATTTCCTTCCGCACTCATTGATATTTATAAGGCGTATAACGAGAAAACATGGCCAGGTGACCGTACACATCAAGTAGGGGAATCATGCCCTGCATACTCTGCATCCAATCCCGACTCATTCAAATACAGCATCGGTCAATGCCCTGATGCTTGTTCGATGCTTCCCTCTAATTGCAGGACATGTACTTCTGCACCTGCATGTGGCTGGTGCCCTGTCACAAGTAAATGTATATCAAAGACGGAATGGAAAGAAGCCGACTCTAAAAATGGCAGTGGAACGACATGCGGCTCTATGCCTCCCTCTACTGGAACCCTCTCAACTCTTACAAACATTTACACAAATGCCGTCTGCTCTACCTGTATTGTATCCGAAACTGATAAATGCCCTCCCACCCCCTGTTCTAGTGTAACTGATTGCGCAACATGTGCAAACACTCCCACATGTGGCTGGATTTTAAGTATTAAAAAATGCATGAAGGTTGATGGAAGTGGTAAATCTATTTCAGAGGGTTCTACTGATCCTAATGGTGGGTTGGCCAGTGTCACCAATGAATCTAGATGCCCCTGCGATTCACTTACTAATTGCGGAACGTGCGCCGCGCGACCTGGCTGCGGCTACTGCTCTACAAGCAAGACTTGTGTAAATCTTGATAGAAATAATATGCCGTCTCCTGGAGATTGTAGCCCTGTAAATACGCAAACAAGCCCTAGCCAATGCTCAGGTTCTTCTTTAGGCTGGGCTATAAGGGAGGGAACGGGCCTGAATTTTGGTGACAGAACTGCGGGACCAACGAGGAGGGTTGATACTGATATAGGTAATGGTGGCATCTTACAGGGCGACGGGCAAAATGATTTGACTGACCCTACTTATATTAATGCCATAAGACAATGGAGTGGTTCTGTAAGGGGTACAGGAGATGGGGCCGTGAGCCCAGGAGAATCTTCCGAGTATATAAGTGGTAATGGAGTTATACGAAGCATTACTGACCAGAGTATTCGCGGATTAAATAACTCACCGGACCTCACTCAGAGCCCAATAGAAAATTATGTGCGAATGCTAGTACGGTCGGAGCTGGCATCTGAAGGCATCCCAATAATTGAGCCGTTTCAGAGTCCGTCAGAAGTTATAGGGAATGCAGACAAATTTCTCAAAGATCGGACGGTCAGCCTCTTAGACCGGCGGGCATTTCAAACCGGCACTTACTGAACTCTTTCCATTAAGAAAGATAATTTACTTTGTATATCTTTTAATAGAATAATAACTTCTTTCATATCAGAAGGAATTTCAAGTAAATCTTCAGTAACATTTTCTTTAGTTTTAAAGTCTTTGACAGCAGTTCTTCTTTTAATTGTATCTTCAATCTCTTCCTTTGTTAAACCAGTAAATTTAATAATTTCTTCAATAGATCTTTTATCATTAAACCAATATTCAGCCGCTAATTTACGCCTTTCAGAATTAATAGCACCTATAGTTCGTTGATGTTCTGTAGCAATTTCTGATATGGTTTTTTTCTTTTGAATTGATTTAAGAAGTTTAAGAACTTCATCATCATCCCACTTCTTTCCCATTCTTGCCGGATATTTTGTAGGGTCTTTTTCAACCATCTTTTGAAACATAGACATTGTACTTTTATATGGTATGTAGGGTTAGATGTTTATCAATTTTATGCCGGTTTCAAATGTCCGCCGGTCTAAAGTAGAGCGTCTGCGCTTGCGGCGGCTTCTACGAGACTTGCGACGGCCCCCTTTTGAAAAACCCATAATTGCCCGTACGCCTTCATTATATTTCCTTAAGAGCTCGTCCGCTTGTTCATTTCGAGTGGGTACGGGAGATAAACTAAATACACGTTGAAGAATAATATCAAGTTCTTCTTTGGAAGTATAGCTTCCAGTTGTATAAAGCATTATGTTCTCAGGTTTCATTGTCCCTTTTGCCTTTATATCATTTTCAAATAGAGCTCTCAACTTTTTAAGACATAGTTCTAGAACTGCGCGACTGCCACTCCTACGCGCAGACTCTAAGTCTTCTATTAGCCCTTGGTGAGGTTGCTCAGATGCAAGTTGCCATGCAACACTGGCCAAATGTTCTGGATCAATGATTCCTTCATCGTCATTTTCGTCATTTTCGTCAGAACGTTTTCCATTGGTACGCCTTTTTATAACAGGAGGTGGTGAATGTCTAGAAGGGAAAGGGGCCGCCCCTGCGCCAGGTGAATAAGGTGCAGCCCCTGCGCCAGGTGAACGAAGAGTCGCCCCCGCTCCAGGTGAACGAGGAGTCGCCCCTGCACCAGGTGAATAGGGTGCAGCCCCCGCTCCAGGTGAATAGGGGGCCTCCGAGCCTTCCATATTTTCAGCCACAGCCTCCTCTTCTATTTCTGGCATCCGAGTCATTATTTGTCCTAAAGTATATTCCAATACATTCCTTGCTTGGGCGGCTTGTGCAGGAACAGTAAACATGTGAAGTAGCAATGCTTCGCAGAATTCTGGAATTTTTGATTCCCTCTCTAAAAGACTAACTTGCTTTAATTTGGCAAGTTGAGCCCGAGGATCCATTCTATTTATAAGCCCTTTTTTCAACCACTAAAAGTGGATGGAAAAATAGCGGTCCCTGTGAGCGTCGATCTCACGACTTTGCGGTTAACAGCCACATGCTCTACCAACTGAGCTAAGGGACCATACCCCCCCTAAAAGGGGAGTATGCTCTCTTATTGTACCTCTTTGCTTGTAAACTCGCTTCGCGATGAGCTAAGGGGTCCACGACCCACTCCACGCAAAAAAAATGCGAGGAGTGGGGTTTGAACCCACGCGGATTTCTCCAGCAGATCTTAAGGCTGCCTCCTTAACCACTCGGACATCCTCGCTAGGGGGCTCCTGGCCCATCCGAGATTCGAACTCGGGTTACAAGATTCAAAGTCTTGGGTCCTAACCACTGGACTAATGAGCCAAAATGGTTATATAAGATGTATTAGCTTACAAAGACAGGGGGTGCAGGGGGAGGCTTGCGCCCCCCTAGATTAGGCCGTCGCCACGACAATGTTTAGGAAGAAGCCGCAGGCGCCTCCTTTACATAGTGGCGGTTCAGGTAGCGCTGCAGGTTGAAGTACGTCAGGGGCTCACCGTCGCCAATGGACAGCAGCTTCTTCAGGGCCGCATCAGGCTTGATGTCGTGCTTGTTCTTCAGGTTCTTCTCCTTCACGTACTTGTTCACCTCCTTCGTCACCTCAGAGCGGCTCAGCAGAGTGCCCTTGGCCTTGCCCAGGAACACGCACAGCTCATCGGTAATCTTCGTGGGGCGCTCAAAGATGCTGGGAGTACGGGGCTTCACGGCACCATTCTCATCCAGCACAGGCGCGCGCCGCTTGCGCTTGCGGGCATCCTTAATCTCACGGTGCATGCGCTTCTCCAGCTTCTTCACCTGGCTCAGCATGGCAGACACCGTCTCGCGCAGAGTGTTCAGGTTACCAGTCACCGCCTTCAGGTCCTCATCCAGAGTCGTGGCAGGCAGTACAGGGGCCGCCGCAGCGGCCTCCACAGGCGTAGAGCTCACCACCACGTTCGCAGCAGCAGGGGCCGCCGCAGCAGCCTTAGGCGCCTTTGCAGCCTTCTTGGGCGCAGCAGCGGCAGCCACCTCAGGGGCAGCCACCACTACAGGAGCAACAACAGCCTCCTTCTTTGCAACAGCCTTCTTAGCAGGGGCAGCAGACTTGGAAGCAACGGCGGCGTTCATTATACCGGAGGCAGAGGAAGAAGAAGTGGACATTTTACGCAACTGCTGACCAATACAGCGATGCCGGGCGTAAATTTTAGTCAAACTGTATACCCTATTTACCCCTTTCCCCGCAATTTCACTTTTTCTTTTTGAACTGTGCCGGGATTTATCGTCACCCTCCAACTATTCTGCAAAATCTGAGAGCCACGGAAGTCCTTCTGCCGCGCCTTTTGACACTTGTACGAGGGCCATAAGAATGTAGAGTGCACCCAGCTTCTGTTGTTCTCTATCGGAAGACCGTGTTGTAAATGCCTCAACAATAGACAGAGTATATCGTTCCCACCATGTAACACTCTTCTCAGGCTGGTCATTCGGCGAAAATCGGAACACACACGGCCTTGCATCGTACTGGGGAACAATCGCCTCCTTCTCCGCCCTCGTCAAATTCAGGCGCCAGTTCCAAATCGAATATAATCGCCGGTAAAATTTCATATGCTCCTCCTTTGTCAGTTCCGTAAACCACTCACAACTAACATAGTAGCCCAGAGCCTCTATTTTCAAAATCGCATCCAGCACCTTCTGATTCCAACATTGCTCCTGCGTAAGTATATCAGTATTTGCATGCAGAATATGATATTTCCGCCTACGCAACCAGGCAATCCGAGCATGAATCCTCTTCATAGACAAGTCCGTAAAAGACCCTCTCGTATAAGGATTCTGAGAAGGAAATCCCGTCGCCATTGTATGCACAATAGTCCGAATATCAAACACCCATACAAGCTTCTTCTCATCACATACACTTATCAAATAGTAGGAAGGAATCACGGAAATAGGTTCAAAAGAATATAGCTCCGTGGCATTTACACTGATTCCCTTTAAGTTCGCAGCGGGACCCTGCTGAGAGTATCTACGAAGAGGTACAATCCTTCTCCAAAATTTCTGAATACGCCGCACCGCAATCGTGTGTGACCGCGTATATGCACGTGACTCGGCTACAGTAATAGAGCGAAATGGCCGAGGGTTCTTATAGTGGCGTGAACAATAATCACCATGCGTAGCAGAAATAGCACACTGTACGTCAGGCGATTTACGCGCCTTTATATTCAAGCATCTGCGAAAGGGAACTACTACATCAGCCATTTCCTCTACTTTAGAGGGGCCGGGATTTACAAATGTGCTGTAGAGTAATCTATGCATTACACTGCATAGATTGCACCGCATCTCCTATCTTATGCATCGTCATTCTAAAAATCCTGATGTTTCGCACCCCAGGCAACCGCAAGCCCCAAAACATCCTTTATAGGCGCCTCAAAAACTACCACAGGAAGACGCTTATCAGGCATCTTCATCCTGTATGCAGCCCACCTATGATGCCCGTCCACAATATAGTTGTCATTTGAAATTATAAGAGGAACCAATACTTTCTTTAAGACCTCCTCTTTTTCTATCATGTTCTTAATACGTTTGCGGCTAATCTCCCTTTGAGAGGGACGTAAATCGCGCGCCCTCCGCGTAGAGTTAGACGACTTTATTCCATATGCTTTTTTAATAAACTTCCGAAAACGTTTTACATCCTCCTGCTTTAAAAACTGCGGCATGTACTTTCTCGAAATCCCCAAATCACCCTTGCAAATACTATCCTCTCCCGCGCACAAATCCTCTTCACTCGTTCGAACAATATTCGACTTTCTCGTCAGCTTCTTCACCCACTTTTGATAGCGCTTCTTTTTTATCCACGGCTTTTCAGGCGTAACCACTTTTGGAAATATACGAGATACTTTCCTGGTCTGAACCATCCTATTGAAACCAAAGAAATTAACATACCCTCCATACACACATCGCCCTAATAAGACTGCGGGAGAACATCATATATTCTATTTATTGCTCGAGTGCTCAATGCATCTTTATCCCTGACCCACTCAATAAATCTCTCCTGTATTTTAAACGAATTCTTAGGAAGTGTTTCCCTACTGCTTTCAATACGAAAATATTTATTCAACTCTCTTAATTGCGCAATAGATGCACGCTTTATATATCCAATAATATAACTGCGCTTCTCTTGCTCCCTTGAGTTATTCACATCATTCTTTCGCCTCTTATATGGCATAGATCTACTCCAGCGCGTAGACTTGCGTGTTGAACGCACAGATGCTGAACGAGGTGACCTCCGCGAAGAAGAACGATTAAACATGGCAAAGCCAAGTTTAGTCAGACTTTTAAATAAACTGTTCCCACGCGGTTGCGACATCTTATTTAGAGGCCGGATAATATTTGTACATCCAATCCAAATGCTTTCGCCCTGGATTTAATTCATAAAACCCCTTCCCCTTGAATACAGGAATAAGAGAAGTAAAATACTCTTCATACATTGTTGCAACCCTCTCCAGACTAAAGTTCTTCTCCGCAAACTCACGACACGTACCCCTATTTATTTTATCAATGTTCTTCGCCGCCCATATAAACTGCTCTAAAGTGCGGCATCTGTAGCCTGTAACACCATGAATATTATTCTCTGAAAACGCACCCCAATCAGAAGTAATAATCGGCGTCCCACAGAGCAGCGCCTCTACCGTAACACCACCAAAAGGCTCATTATAATGCGTGGGGGCCAAGAGAGCCAACGCCCCACTTAACATTTCACTCCGCTCTTTTGGCTCTAAATATCCCACTATTTCTACATTTGGAGGAGGCTCAAATCCCAACTCCCTCTTGAAATTCCCCTGCCCAGCCACTTTCAACTTCAGACCCGTCCTCTTTGCAATCTCTACCGCAATACCAATCCCCTTTGATTCAATAATGCGCCCCAAATACATGAAATAATCCCCAGGCTTCGAGGCAACTTTGAAATCCTCCAGGTCAAAATAGTTCGGAATCACCGCATCCGTCCATTTCGGCTCCCACTTCTCACGCCCATAAACATAGTTCATTACACAATAAGATTCATATATGCTAAATGGAGTACACGGCGTATTAAAAGAACCTATACCGGGCTCTACTGAAATCATATCTGGATGCGCCTTTGCAACATCTGCATGCCCAATACCCCAGAAAAGCAGCAGATAATCCATATGCTTCTTCCTCTTAGCCACTTCCTCTATTGCACGTTTATTATAGGTAGTATTACATAAATCACCCGTATTATGTTTCGGAATCTCCTTCTTCCAATCATACTCACCATAGGCCGCCTTGAATAAATCATTGTCCGTTATTGCAATATGCTCCGTGCATTCCACTTCTGAATCCTTATGGCCATAATGATAAATAATGTGCCCACGCCTGTGCATCATCTTGCAGAATTTCAGCGCCTTCTGTGTATAAGCGCAGGCACTATAATCTTTCCGCGTCACTGTATGAGGAACACAGAGAATGTGAAACCGCAGAGGAGGGCGCACAGGCGGTTTTTCTAAACGGCTTTCCAATGTGGGCTGCCGACCCCCTACTAGTTCTCCACCACCTCTGTGAATCTTATGTGTTGTTCTGCGATTGGCGCTCATTGCCCCTTCTACCGTGTTGTGCTAAAATAAGTTCACTACCTCAGTCCACTCAACTTGGAAATACATTCTGACCAATAATCGTCGAGCAAGTAGGACGCACAGGTGGAAAGTAGACGATTTTACCGGGATTTGTACAGGGTGTGACATACATTTTCGACAAGTCTTGCTGTGTAAAAGGGGGTTTCAGAAAATCAACACAGGGTGTGGGAAGAATAATCACTGAATTCACTACTGAATCATCATCAGAACATATCGCACAACCCGCTGCCTTCTGCATGAGCCCCTCCTGTGTCATCTGTGTTCCACCACCCGTTGCAACTGTAGGGGTTCCGCAGCCACTCGTATTAACTGTGGTAGGGACTGTAAGAGGAACAGGTGTCGCCTTGCTTGCACGCATCTGATTCTTAAAAGTAATAAGAGACGCATCTACCGTTTTATTGCGACTTACTACGCCCTGTGCCTGCTCTGCAATGAGCCTGAGCCTCTCGGATTGTGACAGTACCATTGACATTATATCTAATCGGCGCACCGAAAAAAAAACGGGGCCCGCCCGCCGCCGCAAAATTGACGGCCGCCGCCGCCTAACAGCTCGTAGTTCGTGTCACAGATGTCCTCTTTCGTGTCCATTCCTGCCTTTGACGTGAAGAAGATTACCTTCTCTAACGTGAAGACTTCTGACAATGGTGCAAAGTCGGCCTATGTCAACTATGATGGTGGCAAGCTGATTATGCAGGTGGGTTCTCTGGAGACGTCGTTTGGTCTCTCCGAGTATAAGCCCAAGGATGGCCCCCCTTCTTATTCGGTGGACTTGAAGCTGCGTGGCTATGACGACCCTGCCAACCACCCTGTAGAGGCACGCATTTACCAGGCTTTCAACTCCTTGGATGAGTACATGCTCGAGCAGGGCGTGAAGAACTCTGTCGCCTGGTTCAAGGGTGCCAAGAGTAAGGAGGTACTGAAGGAGCTGTATACTCCTATGGTGCGCTTCTCGGTGGACAAGGAGGGTGTCCGCAAGCCCTACCCGCCCACTATTAAGGTGAAGCTGCGGAAGAACAAGGACTCGGGCAAGTTCGAGACCGAGGTGTACGACAGTAAGAAGCAGCCCATGGCGGTGGAGGATGCACTGGTAAAGGGCGCTGCAATGACGTGCCTGATTCAGTGCACTGGTCTCTGGTTCCAGGGGTCGAAGTACAATCTCAGCTGGAACATGCTACAGATTCGCGCAGACCGTATCCCTCAGCGTCTTCCACGCTTTGCGATTGAGGATGACGGCGAGGCCGAGGCGGCTCCTGCAACCGCTACGCAAAACCGTTTCGCAGCCCTGCATGATGATGATGAGCTGGTGGACGATGAGGAGGCACTGGCCGCCCCGTCTCCCACCACAAAGCCAGCCGCGGCCCAGCCCCCCGCCGACGAGGATGAGGAGGAGGCTCCCCCGCCAGTCCCAAAGGCTGCACCCAAGGCGCCTGTTAAGAAGGTTATGAAGAAGGCTTCCTAAACTTAACACTGCCCCCCGTCTGAAATCTTTTTTACTGCCGTTCAAAACGACACTAAAAAAGGTCTAGATGTAAATACCCGTTTAACGAGCACAACTGCATGGGCCAATACCTACAGTTGAACCAGATGTGCGACCGCAGTCCGTGCAGCCCCCCTGTCTACGCGCCAAAATAACTTCTGCCAAGGGCTCCGCATTCTGCTCTCTACGAGTCGTGGGATATGCTCCTCCAACAGACACCACATTTGTGAAATAATGGGACAGAACACCAGCGCGCTTTCTGTATGTTAAGAGAGATGCATCATATATTGCAGTCGGCATCGTTTATACCGTAGATTTAGATTATTATCTAGAGACCTGGTTTAATACCATAAGCCGGTAAACTTATATTCCCAGGAAGATTGGGAAGGCCACATCCCTTGTCTTGAATACGTGGTTCTCCAGCAGTCGCATAAAAACTGGGAATCGGAGGGCACGGTTCCGGAAAAAATCTGACATACGCCGAAAAACGCGTAAGAGGGTCAGTAGGGTCTCTAGACGCAATAAGTGTTCTCGCCTCTATCTGCTGCAAGTTCGTCGAGCTTGCTACGGTGCCAGGGTAAGGACTCATATAAAAATCGCAATTCCGAAGAGTTCCATTCAGAGCTTCACTTTCCGCTACTCCGCCAGAAGTTACTAGTGGCCCGTCACAGCACCTTTTTTGACCAACCGCTGCCGCTCGCACCCCCGCTTCTTCTACTTGTCTCCTTGATCTCCTTGCAAGTTGTGCTATTCTCATACTTTCGGACATCCACCTTCTACCGTCTTGTGCAGAGATTAACTGTGTTCACAAAGCACAGCCCAAATGTTATACAGATTTCTTTTTTGTTTTGCGCTTAACTGCCTTGCGCCGTCGTACCGTAGCAGGCCCCTTTGCGCGTTCTTCTTGAACTCGCAAAAATTTAGCACGAAGAAGGGAAGCAAATCTCGCCTGATGTCCCCTACATTGAAGAGAAAACGGTTGAAACTGCGACCCCCGCGCCCCATAGTTTTCATTCGCAAGCTTTATGAATTGTTTAACAGTGCAGAGAATGCGATTGCCAAGTATTGCCTCTGGACGTGTAGTAAATATTAAGAGGCTGATATAAAGCGAAATAAGAAATTCCAGACTCCCTATATATATGACGCGTCCATCTGAAACGGGAACATTTACAAAAGAGTGACATGCCGTTTCTTTCATAATCATGCAGAGAACAGTAGAACCTTCTCGAATTTCAATACGTTCTGGAACAATCTCTCCTCGCTCCTTATGCCGATAAAGGGCAACCTTGGACCCCAGAATCTTCTTTAATGCAATCGAATCTACACGAGGATCCGGGCTTGTAAATAATATAGGACCACCATCTTGTATTTTAAATACAGCATCATGTTTACGAATACCATGCGTGTACAGAGGCACAATGGGGCCATTGCATAAAATCCTCTGCCACTCAATAATATATTCCAAAATAGTTTCTCGATGTGATAATGGAATAGTTGTCTTCTCCTTCTTTTCGTATTTGCATGCTTTTATAGGGAATATATCATTTATAAGTTGGAGGCGCTCAAACACTTTTTTCCAGCGGAGCACATCACCCTTTGGCCGACTCAGTTCCAGGTACATCATCATTCTAAGAACAATATCGTCCGTATAATGTACACCCTCAATGAGAACAGAGCGTTTCAGAAGAACATTAAATAGTTCTTCGTCTATGAAGGAAATGTCGGCAATAGGAACGAAGTTCACTAATACTTTCTTCGTACCCTTATGGATTCCCACTTTGTGGTAGATGTCTTTAAATCCCGCCTTTTCCAAATCGACCATGAGTTCTTTTATATCCTGTTCAACAAACGGTGTATAGAAATCATAATCGGGAAGGTCGTATTTAGGGTCATAAAACTTTTTTGAATCGGGCATAATCGCATTCATTGCCGTGCCACCATAACATACGCGCTTCTTGCGCTTTATAAATGCCTCTACAATCGAAAGGGCGCGCCGAAGTTCTTCGTCATTTGCTGACTCTTGCTGAATACGTTTTGATGCCTCCTCTATAGCCTCTTCGAGGCGGCTAGAAACCTTTTCTGACGTTTTTGTAATAGATAGTGGTGACGCATCTCTTACCCGTATATCTTCTTCCATCCTTACTTTATGCTCGCATTTTATACCATGTTGTACCGTGTCGTATTTATAGCTTGGGAGTCATGCGTAAAGCAGCAGGTTTCGGAAAAAAAGCCATATTATTATATTCACTCGCCATCTGTAATACATTTTCAGGCGTATCCGAGAAGATGTCTATAGGAATTGCATTTATGCCATATTCATCTAGAGCTTTTTTGAAATCAGCAGGAGTCGGGTTTGTCGTACGGTCAGGCATTGCAATCGTAAAAGTGTTCTTTGCATTTGTGGCGAATGTTTTCACTAATGTTCCTTTTATTCCAAGAACGCGTTTCAAATCAACGATGACTGCGGCAGGAGTTACTGAATTCGGCGGCATACTAGAGACACCAATAACATCTGCAGCATCTTGTAAATATACGCGCATATTTACCCAGAAATCCAAGTTTTGTGCAGGAGGATAAGCAGTATAACTGGGGCTTCTAAAAAGGGACGTATCAACATTTGACAATATAATAACCTGCCCATTATACGAATCAATGGGTGTGACAAGAAGCTCATTCTCCAACTTCTGGCGCGTATAGTTTCCTGAAGGGCTGAGACCAAGGTGCAGAGGCGCAAGGGGATTTAGTTGCCCAGCTATTTCACTCAAAAACTCCAGATACTTCTCGGGACTCTTCACTGGGTCTGGTGTGCTGTTCACATGAATATAGAGAATAATAGGGTCAATATTGTTTGGTACTTCGGGGCGAAATCCGACATTTGCAATGGTATTTGCCACATTTTGTATACTACCGGAGTTGCCGGATAGAAGAGAATTCGTAGAAGAACGTATTAGAAGGGTGGGAAGATTCGGTTTTTCAAAAAGGGCAGCGTCTTTCACCGTGTCAAGATAATCCACTTGGAGGGTCAGGAAACGAAAGCCGGCTTTTAATACTTTGGAAGTTGCATCTTCTTCATCATATTTTCCATTAGGATATGGGCCAATAAATCCGGTGTCCTTTATTGAAAGTACCTGGCTATTTACAAGATTCATTTCGGAATCTGTGATTCTACTGGGTTCACGCCCATCCGTCTCAACTTGGAATCCTTCGCGACGACTGCCTCCTAAACGTCCCATCCTACTGCGACTTTCTTGCCTCCTTTCAGATGGCCGCCCAGAGCCAGCTCTCCTACGAGAACCAGCTGCCGAAGATAGTCGCCCAGTAACTTTATCATTGGCTGCCGCCGAAGCTTTTGCCGGCCTTGAAAGATACGCCCATAGACCTACAGCAAGACCTATGACAAGAAAAATAGATAAGTAGACCCACCAATAAGTTTTAAAATGTGTAGAAACATCTGTAAATATGCTATTTGCAGTACTAGCTGCTCCCACTACGCCTGCTGCTGGCCCTCCAGATGGAAGAAGAGATGTTACGCTGGGCATAAAAGACATCATACCCACACTCTATCGTCATGATAGATATTGCTGCACAAAAGCCGTTCGCTGTATTACAGGAATCTTCTTTGCAGCGGCGGCTCGAACTTTTGTCGAGTCTTTTACTGGGCCATCAGGAACTACTAAGAAGGAAACGTTGGCTGTAAGATTCTCTGAAAACTGGAGGCCGTGGAGAATAGCCTTTAGCTCGAGAGCCTTGTCGCGAAATCCCGATGTGCAATAAAGAAAGGCCGGCTGCCCTTCTGCCGCTGCTGTCGCCGCTGTCGCTGCCCCAGCAAAGCCCAGCTCCGTCTCCCGCCATTTCAAATATGTAGGAAGGACGCCAAGGAATGTCTCCAAGGAATCAGGCGACCATCCTACCGGTTTGAGAGCTGTCGTCCACTTTCGGGGGTCCGCCTCTAGAGCAAAGAGTGCCTTCAGCTTCGTCTCACCAACTGCACGCGGCATCAGGGAACTCGCAATCATCAGCACGTACTCCTGGGGCACCTTGAGTGCCGTCCGAAGATTCGCGTAGAGGCTGGCGCCCGTCTTGGGGCCAAGAATCTTTGAAAGGGCATCGCTAGAAGAATCCCATACTGCTTTTATCGTGGTAAGACCGGCCCCTACAAGTGCCTCTGCAGTAGCCGGCCCCGCACCCGGGATGTCAAGAGTTTTGAAGAAGTGATGTAGTTTTGCCGTATGCAGTCTAGCCCCACCACTCAGAATACGAATATTTACAGCAGTAGCCGCCGGCCCAATCCACTCCCATGTACCTTCTGGTGGGAAACTGGGCTCCTCCGCCGGAATAATCACTTTATCGAGTTTGGGAATCACATCACCACTTCTTCGAATAACAATAGAAGCACCGGGCCCCAGCTTCGAATCAAATATCATTCTTGCATTATGTCCAGTACAGAACTCAATAGTTGCTCCATTGATTACCACAGGGTCAAAGCGGATTCTGGGAATATAGTATTCCTGTGCAGAAGGTGCCCAGATGATTTCTCGGACGATGGTAGTGGCAGATTGGTCTGCAAGGGGCATCTTGAATGCCACGCAGTCCTTTGGCGGCTTTGCTCCAACCGCCTCCCCAACTTTTTGCATGAGACCCACGACGATTCCGTCAGTATCATAGGGGCTCGCCCTCCTCCGCTCAAGAAGCGCGGCCTTTAAATCCTCCTCGGTGCACATGGTTGCCACCTGTATCCACGGAATCTCAAATCCCCACGCCTTTAACAGCATGAACTGTTCTTCACGCGAAACAAGGGCGGGCCCGAGAATATCATAGGCCACAAAATGAATACGCCGTACCGCTTTTGGCTCAGGCTTGTCCTGATGAATCTGGCCATTTACCCAGTTACGGGAAAGGCGGATTTCCTCTGAGCGAAGAACAATCAGCTCCCCACGCACTATAGTATTAGAGGGGCATGAACGAGAAAGACCCTGGATTCCGTGGCGAACAAGATGAGAGACATCCTGGCCTATGAGACCATTTCCCCGCAAATAAAGCTTCTGCGTCTCAGGATTCCAGGCCGCCGAGAGGCCATCAAGTTTTTCACTGAGTACGAATCCACCCGGAGTTGATAAGAAACGTCCAAGTATATCCTGTCCTGGCTTGATTTTATCAAGGGAGGGCATGGGATAGGGCAGTTTGACTGCGCCTGCAGCAGGAGGGGCACCGACCTCGTCAAGATAAGCATTGCGCGGGTCTAATTCACGAAGACGCTCGATAAGACCATCATAGGTGTCATCATCCATCTTTAGGGGGCCGCCGTTATAATAGGCTGCAGAGGCTTCTTTGAGAGTGGCTACAATCTGGGCAGGGCTCGACATTCTACTAGCATTGAGGGGATTGCCAGTAAAACTCAATTTTTCGCCGCGAGTTATTTCGTACGATTTGTTGCAGAGCTAGAGCGCGTGAGAGAGATTGTAGCGGAACGAGAACGTGATAGTGATTTAGTATAAGAGGGCGAAGGAGTCATCGAGCGCGTAAAAGGGCGTGTAGTAGGAATGGCGGTTCGAGACAGTGTAAAAGGGCGCGTAGTAGGAATGGCCGTAGGAGACCGTGTTATAGTAGGGGACTGAGACCGTGATAATGATTTAGTATAAGAGGAAGAAGTTGTTATGCTCTGTGTAAAAGGGTGTGTAGTAGGTATTGCGGTTTTAGTAATAGAAGTTGTAGGACTGCGAGTTGGAATAGAGGAAGGGAGAGTACTAGGAATGGAGGAGCGTGAGCTTGTTATACTAAGAGATTTAGTATAAGAGGGGGAAGGCGTTATGCTCCGTGTAAAAGGTCGTGTAGTAGGAATGGCGGTTCGAGACCGTGTTATAGTAGGGGACTGAGACCGTGATAATGATTTAGTATAAGAGGAAGAAGTTGTTATGCTCTGTGTAAAAGGGTGTGTAGTAGGTATTGCGGTTTTAGTAATAGAAGTTGTAGGACTGCGAGTTGGAATAGAGGAAGGGAGAGTACTAGGAATGGAGGAGCGTGAGCTTGTTATACTAAGAGATTTAGTATAAGAGGAAGAAGTTGTTATGCTCCACGTAAATGGCCGTGTAGTAGGAATTGGCGTTCGAGAGCGTGTAATACTTAGAGAACGTGTTAAAGACGTTGATACAGAACGCGTGAAAGGACGTGTTGTAGGTATGGCTGTTCGAGAGCGTGTAATACTGACTGAGCGCGTCAAAGTTGTTGATACAGAACGTGTGAAAGGGTGTGTAGTAGGGGCGGCAGTTTTAGACCTTGTAATACTTACAGAGCGTGTTAAAGTACTCAATGTAGAAAGGGTAAAAGGGTTTATATTAGGAATGCTCGTCATAGTCACACACGCTGTAGGGGAGACTGTATAAGATATGGAAGGGGTAATAGAGCGCGTAATAGTTGGACTAATACTAAATGTTAAAGATTTGGAGTATGTTGGAGAGCTACTTACAGAAGGAGTTGCACTATTGCTGTAGGATGCAGGAGAAATCGATTTGGGAGGAGAAGGAGTTAGAGTAAAGAGGAATGATGAGCTCTGAATTCCAGAAGAGGATTGAGAGAAAAGTGTGGTGGCGCTCAGAGCTGAACTGAAACTTCTTATGGAGGTTGCAGAAGTTAGAGGTGAGTTAGAGGAATCACTAGAGGCAGAAATACTTTTAGAAGAAGATGGAGAGTTGGAAAAAGTGTTAGAGGGAGAAGTACTCTGAAAAGAAGAAGTGGAGAAGGAAGATTTAATAGAAGGAGTTTTGGCGGTTGAAGGAGTTGGGGGAGGAGTTTGGGAAAAGGAGTTGGTCCCACTTCCAGGCCCGCTGAAACTTCCTATGGAAGTTGCAGAAGTTAGAGGTGAGTTAGAGGAATCACTAGAGGCAGAAATACTTTTAGAAGAAGATGGAGAGTTGGAAAAAGTGTTAGAGGGAGAAGTACTCTGAAAAGAAGAGGTGGAGAAGGAAGATTTAATAGAAGGAGTTTTGGCGGTTGAAGGAGTTGGGAAAGGAGTTTGGGAAAAGGAGGTGGTCCCACTTCCAGGCCCGCTGAAAGTTTCT
>Ga0214923_10000117_pt1 | contig 116174 bp, 90 predicted proteins | sample LL1510_MetaG_FD_177993 | JGI IMG/M metagenome (GOLD analysis project Ga0214923, IMG submission 177993) | Freshwater microbial communities from Lake Lanier, Atlanta, Georgia, United States - LL-1510 | ecosystem: Environmental > Aquatic > Freshwater > Lake | place: USA: Georgia | collected... | reverse complement strand
ACCAGCACCAGCACCAGCACCAGCACCAGCACAAGCAAATACAGATGATAAAATAAGTGATGACGAAAAAGAAGAATTGAATGAAACAATAAAATTATATAAACAAGTTGTCACACAGTATGTGGAATTGTATAACAAAGTTGTGGGAATAATAAATGATTTTTATAATAATACGACAGTTAACGATGCTTTGACTGAAACCAGAATAAAAAAACATAAATTGGAAGAAATCAATGATGGAGATATTTTAATTAAAATTGATGACATCAGCGAAATAAAAAAAGATGAATATACACAAATAGATGAACAAATCAAAGGAATGATTGCATATTATATTAAGCAAATTGAAAGCATCAATAAAATGATTAATGATGACTCAACTAAAATAAATGATTTGTATAATGAATTAATGACTAACTCAAAAGCAGGAGAAAGTGCACTTGACATTAGAATTAAAAACAAAAATAAATTTAATGGTGGTGGTGGTAATGCAGAACACATATCACAACTTTTTCCAAAAGTAATTGACAAAATAAGTGGTGCAAGAGGAATAATGCTTGTAAAAGGAAGCGATATGTTTGGGGGAATAGAAATATTATTATTAGGAGAAAATCACATAGAAAACTATAATTGTACAATATGTGACGCAACATGCTTGGAAATAACTGATGTGGTCTATTATATTTTAGATTCGATAAAATCTAAAAAGTTAGACTTCTATTTAGAAACAGACTATTATCCATATAATAGGGATAAGAAATTCGAACATTTTTCGGAAGGCCCTAATACAAGTAGAATACCAACATTTCATAAGTTATATAATGAAATAGCAGAGAAAGATGATAAAAGATTAAGATTGCACTCGAGTGATATTAGATCCATAACAAAAGTTGAAACAGTCAATGATAAAAGTAAAAAAGCACAGTTTGAAATTATATCAAAGTGTTTCAATGCATGTGTAAATTTGACATATTTTTTGATAGGTTATAAAATTGACACAATAAGGAAGGATTATTTAGTGTCGGCAGAAAGTAATGAAATAAAATATGATAATAATAAGAATTTTTTTGATAATTATGTTAAAGATTTAAAAGTATTTAAAGATGTTATGACAAACCATCAACAAACAATCAAAAATATATTAGAAGGAGATGACAGTATCATGGAATTCACAAAAATAAAAAGACAAAAAGAAGAATTGTTTAAATCATGGGGCGAACAAAAAGAAATAAAATCATTCATAACAGAGATCGAAAATTATAAGGCTAATTTGATTGATACTAACAGCAAAGCAGCATTCGAATTTTATGAAAAAATATATAACATATTAAACCCTATTCTTGATACGATACCGACAACAGAATACATGGAAAATTTTTTAGAAACAATGTTAAAAATAAATAATATTGATGCTTTAAATGAACCTGCATTACTCATTTTAAACATGTATATGGATCTTTATACAATATTTAGAATGTTAAGAAAATTTGATGGAGGAAAACAGGAAAATGTTGTATTCTTTGGGGGAAATTTACACGTGGAGAAGATAACAGAAGCTTTGTTAGGAACTAAAATGTTCAACTTAATTGTAGAACAAAAGAGTGCAGAAACAAATAAAGCAGATTGTCAATTGATTACACAAAAATCATAAAATTCATAATTATACATACAATTTTATATTTGTATATATAGTACTAAATGACATTATGATGTTCACCAATATTACAAACAAAACAACTGAAGAATAAAATATAATTGTATAATATGTATGGTGACAATCTTGCTTCATTAGGAAATATTGAAAGTAATGATGATAATAACAATCCAATAAAATTGTTAGAATATCAACAACTTCATGCTAAAAAAATAATAAAGATATTAGAGCAGAATGGTGCAGCACTAGACACATCAGAATCTGGAATTGGCAAGACATATATAGCTTCATATGTATGTAAAATGTTAAATGTAAGGCCTATTGTGTTATGTTGTAAGAATGCCGTTAGTAAATGGAGATCAGTTTTAGAGGAATTTGAAGTGGATCATTTACTTGTTTCAAATTATGAATCAGCTGCAAAAGGCATATATACATATAAAAATGCAAAATTGGTTTGTCCATATATAAAAATAAAAACAGGACAAAGTTGCAAATGGAAAGTTCCCACAGATGCAATATTTATATTTGATGAAGTTGACCAATGCACAGACAATCTATTACTTTCTGCAAAGGATACTGGTAATAAAATTTTGATGTTAAGTGCAAAAAATATTGAAAAACCACATCGATTTGCAATTATTGGATATGTACTGGGAATAGATGAAAATATTAAAAAATCGCCAACACCTGCAGAAACAATTCATTCTCTCTTATATGATAAAAAAAACCCTTTGGCAGCTAAATTGACTGTTGCAGAACTGGGGGACAAGTTTCCCAATACACAAATCACTACAGAAATATATGAGATGAAATCTAGTAGAGAAATTCAAAAAATTTATGAGACGATAACGGAAAAGTTAAAAAAATTAAAAGAAAAAGGCATAAAACAACTTTTTTTGTTATCCCATCTTGAACCAGAATTTAAACAAATCGAAATGTTAAAAGTACCAACAATCATAGAATTAGCAAAGGAGTACATCGATAAACATTTCTCAGTTGTCATTTTTGTTAATCATAGAGAGACATTAGAAAAGTTATTACAAAAATTAAAAAAATCTGTTGGAATATATGATGAACAAAATGCAACAGAAAGAGAAAAAAATATAGAGGAATTTCAAAGTGACAAAATAAGAATTATCATTGTAAATATGAAAACAGGAGGAAAAGGCATATCATTGTGTGACGTTAATGGGAAACACCCTAGAGTTTCTTTAATTAGTCCAACAACAAGTGTAATAAATTTGATTCAAATGCTGGGAAGAGTCTGTCGTTCTGGAAAAACAAAATCACTACAAAGAATCATTTTTGCAGCTAATACACCAGAGGAAAAATTATCAAAAATGTTATTCAAACAATTGGCCAACATTCCATTGTTGGACAATGCTGAAAAAATGAGAAAATTAGCGAATGATTTTACTTCACATATTGTACAAGGTGGCGGTAGCGCATTTGGATATATACAAAATAACCTAAATACTGTTTCAAAATACACTGGCATAACAGAGTTATTAAAACCATTAATGGAAACACCTATTATAATACAAAAAAAAGAAGATAAAGAAAAAAATGACAAAATGATGAGTGATATAAAAGATACAATGCGTATTCCTGAAATTGAACAATATGAATATTATGATCCAGAAAAAATTTATAATAAAATGTACGATGATCAACAAAAATTAATGGACGAAGTAAGAAAAAAACCTGTGATTGAAATAAATCCGGATATTGATCCAAAATTAAAAAATCCAAGTTCTACAAACAAAATCCAGAATCCAAATGAAGTAATATTAAATCAATTAGTTGCACGAATGACCCAAACCTTAGAAGATATAAAGGGAATATCAATTGAAAAAAACGAAGAAGAATTTTATGGGAAGATCGCACAAAGAAATTTAATAGTTGACTATATTGTGTTACATAAGAAGAAACTTAAGAGTGGTAAAAAGTCTGAATATAAATATGAAACTGTTGACATGAAGGGAGTGAAGGGAGTGAATGAAGCATATGCTACTGGAAAAAGCGTTCAATTAGTGGCAGAAGAGTCTGATGTTACCGAATACAATTCAATAGATATATTTAATTATGCAGTGGAGTGGATAAAATGGAGTAAAACTGCATCGGAATCTGATAAAAAGAATTATGATATTCCTAAGTTTTTAAACGAAATAGATTCAGATGATTTTATATTGAATGTAATATTACCGATATGGAAACATTCTAAATTGGACACAACAGAAAAATATCTTGCAAAATCAACAGGAGAGTCCGTCGGAGAAAACGTTAAAGAATACCATAGCGATGTTATTGAGACTATTGTCGATGACATGTATATATTTAAAGAACCTATTGTTGGAATTTATATTAGAAAAAAGTTAAAAGAAATTTCTGAATACAATTCGCGAACAAGTGAATATATGAAAATAAGTAATGTTACACCAAATAATAAGACAGAAGAAAAAAATAGGCAACCGACAAATACAGATCTATCAAACTTGTCGAAAAATTTACAAGAAGCGCGTGATGCGAGAGAAATACAGAAAAAAATAATATCATTCACATCGATTGTAAATAAATTCAATAGTGAAATTGCAAATAAAAAAAATATGAAAATAGAAGAGAATAAACATATTACTGAATTTTGGAATATCTGTTTGAATCAATCAAAAGAATTATATGAAAAAATAAAGAGAAATCACATGAATGCAGTATATACAACAAATGAATTAGCTAAATTACAAGCAACATATCCCATACAAGAGGAGGAAAAAAAATTTAATAAAATTTTTAATAACATTGATGACAAAAGAATTATACAAATTTATCGTCATAAATTAAGTGAATATGCGACAAAATTAGACTTAAAAAATCAAGGAAATCAAAATCATACCTATGCTATTATATTAAATCCCAGCAAATACAGCTTTATAGATTTTGCAATGATAATATATATTATAAGTTTGAAGCCACAGGAATGATAAATCAAATTTTAAATTTTAATTATGTTAAAATTTGAAATAGTTTGTGAGATTAAATATATAATTAGATAATATATATGAGTATAGCTAGATTATATTGTTACAAAAAATATCTCAATGAAATAGAAAATTATTATGGTAATATATCAAATAAAATTAATAATAGGTTGAATGAATTAAATAAAACACTAAGAAAAAACCCACAACTCATTTTTCAGGAAGGCGGCAGTGTCATAGAGGAAGCACGAAACAAATTGACACAGATCAGGGGCAAAAGTGAAAAATTTAAAACTTTTTCTGATAACCTATCAGAATCATTTCCCAACATTCAAACATTAGCTGATCAAATACATAAAAATATATTGAAAGATGACGAATATGCAAAATTTAGTCAATTTGTCACTACTTTAAAAACAAAAATAGATACATACAATGATAAGACAGACAGTTTTCAAATTAGCAGCAATGAAACAACTTTTCCTTTGTATGTTCATACAGATATAGGAGATGTATCGACACCCTTATATAGAGAAATTAAAGAAAAATATAATACAATCTCAACACCAAATAGACAACAGCCAGATACTTCAGAAAATAAAAAAACAATAATAAGATATATAGCTAATATTGATGATCAAATAGACAAAATTAAAAAGGCAATTGAAATGGTGGGAAAATTTAAAAAGGAGTTTGAAAATGATATATTCAGATATAATCAAAATAGTGAACCTGAATATGTAGAGGACGAGCTAATAAGTGAAGAAGAATTAGCAGACAATCCAACAACAAGACTAGAATTTGGAATATTGGAACATTCTGACCCCGACGACTTAAAAGCACCAATACAAGAAATGATAAGAAATATAGATCAAAATATATTTCTTGAAAATAAAACAACACACACAAAAGTGAATGACATAGAAAGTATTATATATGAGCCAGAATTTGAAAATATTAAGGAAATTGGCTATGGAGCACAAAAAGTAGAAATACAACCACCTGCGCCACTTGTTGGAGGACCGGCCAAAAGCATAATTACAGAAACACCAAATGACCAAAGCATTCCAAATTTATCAACTGAAGAATACAATGCCAAAGATATTACAACTCTGTTGGACATTTTTAATAAAAAAATGAATGACTATATTGATATGCATAAGCAGTACAACAGAAGCCTAAAAATATACAACAAGATAGTATTTAATGAGACGATTCATACGATGTATATGTTATTAATATTAAAAAATCAATTGTTAAATAAAGGCAAAGTGGTGTATAATTATATAACAAAAGGAACAATTGAATTTTTCAAAAGAATATTAGTTAAAATATATAGAAAAATTGAAACTAGTGATTCTGACATAAGCATATTATATATGAAAAAATACCATTTTGTTACAATAATGAAATTGTATTCTTTTTTTACTTGGTTATCAAAATCAAAAAAAATTGATTATAAAACAAATATAAATATAAATAAGTGTACAGGAGAAGTATATAATCGCTTTTTATTATTTAATTTTTTTAAAGATACATTAGAATCATATAATGAAACATTTTTGAATAAAATAACAATATATGCAAGAATCAATGATATAGGAAATGGTGTTAATGGCAAACGTTTATTTTTATCAGGAGTACAAGAAAAATTAGAGAAAGATGGTGCAAATTATTTGGTATTAGATCCCACAAAGTGTACGGCGTTATCAACAAAATCTTTTACAGACAAAAATAAAAAATATAAATTCAGTGAGGTTTTCGACACAGAAAATCTTTCGGAAAATAGAGATATTTGTAATTACATGTCATTAGCAAATCAAATCAGTAAGCAAAAATCAGTGTGTTTGATGACATATGGTTATTCTGGCACAGGTAAAACATATACTTTGACTGGAAAAAGTTCAAAAGTTGTAAATGGACAAAAACAAGATGGAATAGAGGGATTATTGCAGTCAACATTAAATCAAATCAAAGGATTAAAATATCTTAAATTGAGATTATTTGAATTATATGGCAAAGGAGTGCCATTATATGATTATTGGACAGATACAAAAAATTTAAATAAAAATGCAAGTAAGATATACCATTATATTTTAAAAAAAGAAGGAAATAATCTTAATTTTGATGAAAATGAGGTCGTACAGATAGACGGGGATAAAATTGGCGATTTTGTTAGAAATACAAATAAAAATACATATATTACAATTGAAGAGAACGATGTGCAATCTGTATTTAAAAATTTTTCAGATCTGACAGATAAAATAGAAGAATATAGACTTAAGCAAAAAAGAGTTAGAGCAACTCCAAATAATCCCGTTAGTTCGCGTTCTGTATTGATATATGATTTTAGTATGAAGGTCGAAACAAGTGTTGAAGTGAAAAATACCAAAAAAGTAGAAATTGCCGATACAGATGGAGAAGTTACATTTTTAATTATTGATCTTCCAGGAAGAGAAGATATTGCAGCAACATTCGTTGATTCTTATTTTGATAATCAATTGATAAAAAAACTGTTGAGTGATTCTATTGATCAAAAATTTAAAAACAATGAAAGAGCACAATATATGGCAGAAATATTAAAAAATCCAATTCTTTATAAATATCAAATGTTGTCGAATTTTTTAAATCCATATGGGACTAGTTTGTCAACTGATACATCTATAGACACATATGATGCGTTAATAAATGGTGAATATAAATATATTTTTTATGGAAATAGTTCCGAGGAAGCAATCCAATTGTTCAACAGTCATAAAAATGTAGATGACGCACTTGTCACGGAAAAAAATATTGATAATGAAGAATTTAAGAAGAAATTAAGAAGTGGGTTAGACCCTATGATGCAGGCTGTAACCGGAATGATTAATACAGACCCACAAAAGTATTTTACGGAATTCATAGGCACTCATGTAAATGCTACTGTACAAAAAGATGATATGATTTATCATTTTTGTAATAATGGATTATTGTTAACATCAAAATTTAAGTTTGATTCAATGATAGATTTATTAAAGAAGCATGACATCTTATATGAGAAGGGTATGTATTACGTTCCAGAAAACTATACTGAGGATGCAAAAAAACGCCTTATGACTGACATTGCAAATTTAATTGTATATGATTATTATGATGCTGGGTTTGAGGGCGTGTATATAAATGAAAATATCATTGGCTTATTAAAATATTTGTATACAAAATTTGTTACTGGTAGTAATGGAAACTTAATTAAAATACAGGATGAAAAATTAAGAAGTGAGCATCAGAAGAAAATTGGAATAGTAAATCAAATTGTCCTTAGTTCAACATTGTTTGGAACTGTACCAATATCAAATGAACAGACTCAAGAACGAAATATAGACATAGATACAGCAATTCAAGATGCACTTAATAGAGTATTCAGCGAAAAAAATAGAGCACTGCGGGATGAGGCTTCTCGAGAAATAAATGAGTTGCAAAATCAAATCAAACCATTACAGGAAGAATTACAAGGTCTAAAGGATATTTTAGCAGATTTGAAATATGAAAACGATAATTTTCAAGCCCAACAAAGATATGAAAATACACAAAAAGGAATCATTAGAGATAAAATAAATGTTTTGCTTGAAGACACAATTTATAAGTCATTTGGAAATGCTATTGGTGATTCGAAATCCAGTTATATTGTGCCGTATGAAATAAAAGGACAAAAATATAATGAGAAAATGATAACAAAGTATAGAAATGAATATTTTAAAGAAATTGTTGATAAAAAAAAGGCTTTTATAAAATTGGAAAAAATTGAAGACGGTTTGAAACTAAGGGAAAAAGCCCCAATAGTATATAAAAATTTCGCCGATTACTATTTAACAATAAAAAAACCAATATATTTTTTGGAAAAGACAACTGATGATACTGGAACACACAAATATTACATTTCCGACGAAATAGGAAACTATATAATGAAAGATGGGAAAGCAGTCGAAATAATAGAGCCAGCCTATTATGCAGACCAAAAATATGTCCTAAATAAAAAAGGACAACATGTTTTATATACAGATGAACATGGTAATATGCAATATGTTAAATTTCAAAATCCGGTTTATGCATATCAAAGAAACGCCAAAGTTGATGACAAAATATTGTACATAGGAGGTCCTACTCAAGATAATGAATCATATTTTGTTGTGGACAAATCTGAAAATTATATTATGAGCAACTATATTGATAATTTTCATTATCTGGACGATAGGATAGTAACATCTTACATTAGGAAAAACAACCTGCAGGAAGACATAACTAGTAAAGAAACAGAAATATCCCATAAAGAAACTGTGTTACTCCCATTAATAAAAAGATTTAATAAATATTTAGAAATTTTAACTCCGTCACAACAGCAAAATATCAATTTTGAAGAAATAATTAAAGATCCATCAGCACTACAGTATATAAATAAATATGTATCTACATCGGCATACATAACACCACAACAACTTAATGCCCTGTTAGAAATCAATAATGCTCAAGAGTATGCAGGAATTAATATTGATGGTCTATATGCAAAATTGAAGGCATCATATGATCCTAAAAGAATATTTACAAACGAAAAACCATTGATACAAGACATATTGGAACCTTACTTGAACAAAATAAATGATTATAAATTGTTTTATTTATTTGCAAATTATGGCGATCAAGATAAAAATCAATTTAAATGTGGTTATCAGTATGAGTTGTTGAATGACACAAGTGATTTTATTAGGGCACTCGAACCGCCATAACGTCATATTGTAATATATATTTTTGTTATTATATTGTATAAATGGACAATATCCTTTTAAACAATATTAAATCTCTTTTTTACAAGTCACATAAAAAACTAAATATGCGCATATTAGAAGGCGGATATACAAAAAAAGAGATAGATGAACTTAATGGCAAAATGAACCAAGTGACTAAGTTATATAGTCAGTTGGAAGACATTTATAAAAATTCTGAAATTATCCATAGAGAAGTTTCCAGTAATCCAAGTAAAAAAAACGAATTGATTGAAAACATAAAAAAGTTTAATGATACATTAAATGGTTTGTATAAGGATATAAATTTTGACAATGTTGATTTTGAAAATGCAATGTTTACGACCAATCAAACATATGATGATTTTTATAGAGCATTTGAGTCTTTATTTTCCATGATTGTTGACAATATCAGTGCAAATGCAATAGATCAAAATTTTAAAGAAGAAAGTGCAATGATAGATGAATTATCTAATTATTTTTCTGCAATGACTAAGAAATTGGATGAGGAGTGTGTCATAATGAGAAATCTCAGAAATGATACAATAGATTTGGGAGATATTGCTAGAATTGATAATAAGAAAGTATATTCATACACAGTTAGATTTGATACCAAAAATGTTGTCGACGTTGAATTAAACAATATAGATAAAATGGGCGGGTTGATGAATATTATATTAAAGGCTTTGTCAAGTTCGACGTCTAATTCTACACCTAATAGTGTAAAAAAAGACAAGTTTGATCCATATTCACTTGGAACAGATGAGGGAGAGGGTATATTTTATCCACAGGTGATAGTTGAACCAAAACAGGCGACACAGAATAAATTTGCACAACTTGACGAAAAAGGAAGAGTAGATTGGATCAATAGTTTAAAATATGATGAAAGACCCGCTGTATATTCCTATTTGACAGATTTGACAAATTTGACAGACGAAGATAAAATTCATTTGTATAAAACTTTTTTCCCAGAATATACTGAATTTCACCAAGAAATAGAATTCATAAATACCAGTGATAATAATGATTTGAGTAAAGTTTTTGATACCATAAGAAGATATTATTATGATTTGGATGAAACACATAAACCTATATTTGAGAATGGATTGTCTTATGTGGGAAAAATAAAATTGTATAATATTTTATATTTGCCAAATGAAGAAAATCAAGAAAATAATAATATATTACAAAAGATAAATATGTCTTTTCAATTATTGTCAAAAGAATACAGAGAATATTTGATTGATACGTCATCTTACGAAGAAAGATCAAGAATATTTAACAGTTTGGATGATGAGGATAAAGACGCATATCGAAACGAAATTTTGTGGGAAGAGGCAAGAATGGCATATCTACAAAGAGAAATAGAAAATATGAATTCTAACTTTGGCAATAATGATGATTTGAAAAAAGAAGTATTAGACTATTATGCTAAACTAAATAAATATTACACTGATTTATTTTTTAACGGGTTATCTAATATTGGGAAAATAAAATTTTATAATATTAGAGACCCCCTTTCACAAAATGCCGAAAATACATTACAGGGCATAGCACACTGTTTTGAATTGTTTAAAAACGATATAGATAGATATGATGCTGAAGTAGAAAGATTAATTACTGAATTTTCTTATAATGAAAGATCAACAATATGGAAAGCTATTGAGAAATATGGAACGATGTCTGATGATAAAAAAAACATATGGCATAACTATATTTTATGGGAAAACTCGCAACAACAGGCAGATACATATGATACAACAGACATGCCAGAGTCAGAGCCCAGTAAATTGGAAACGCCAATATTGGTACCAGCAAATTCAACGGCAAATTCAACGGCAAATTCAACGGCAAATTCAACGGCAAATTCAACGGCAAATTCAACAAGAACGTCATCAATAAAATCAAAAGGAACGACATCAAGATCAGTACACGATACTTTTAATAATAGGGAAGGAAAACAGGCAAGAACTCCAGTAACATCAACATCAACAAAAACATCAACATCAACATCAACATCAACAAAAACATCAACAAAAACATCAACAATTGACGATTCTATGAAACAAGCTAGACGAGCCACGCGTGCTGTCAATCTTGAACCAGCAGGACCAGTAAAACCTAAATGGCAGCGTGGCGGTGACCCAGAAAAAGGACAGGAGTTAGTACGACTTGATAGAAGTCTAAATACACACATGGCAGAACTCTACAAGAAAGTAGATAACTTGTCAAGATTAGTTACAAAAAATAAGGAAATATTTGCTGAATGGAAAGAATATTTTGTTAGAAATCAATATTTTAAGGTATTTTTGCTGCTTCTTGTGAGACGTTATATGACACAGACAAAAAGACCAATGTTACACTATGTTTATTTGACCAAAGGTCTTGTATTTTTTTACAAAAATATTTTAAATAATATTGTAAGAAGATTTGCATATAAAAATGCAGGGACTGCAGTGAAATATTTAAATTTATATCATTACTTTGTTATATTTAAAGTAAATAACCTATTTGATACTTTGTATAACAAAATGAATGATAATGAATGTATTGACATTTTGAATTGTAAAGGGACTGTTTCTATAAATCTAATGTTGTTTAACAATATTAAAGATATATTGGATTCATACAACATAGAAGGTCAAAATAATGTTGCTGTATATGCAAGAATAAATGATAGGGAACAAAAACAAAAAATGTTTGTACGAGACGACTTAAATCCAAGAATGATGAATATAATGGCGGATGCATGTAAAAATCTAGGGGGAAGCAGTGTCCCATTAAAAACCCAAGCATTTACCGAAGTTTTCAACACAGAACTATTAAAAAATAATGCAGATCTATCAAAATATATGTTTTTAGAAGATAGATTGACACGTGGACAAGGCATAATGATGTTGACATATGGTTATTCAGGAACAGGCAAAACATATACATTGTTTGGCAACGGAAAAGTACAAGGATTGCTGCAATCGACTCTTAACAACATTAGAGATCTTAAAAAAATATATTTCAGAGCATATGAATTATATGGCAAAGGTGTACAATATCCACATTATTGGGAGACAAAAAAAATAACAGTCGATAGTCAAGATTATAATACATTGAAAACACAAGCGACTCTTGCATATCGAATAACAGGTGCCACGGAATCTGCAGATGGATTTAATAAAGTTATTGCAGATGCAATAAAATATGATAACGTCGATCAACAAATAATAATGTATAAAATGCATGTATCTGGAAAGAAAATGACATTGGTGACAACAATGACTCCGAAAGGTCCTGTCGTAGACACTGTGATTGAAATGGGAACAGACAAAATTAAAGAAGAAATAGATGGAAATAAATATTTTTTGGAATTAACAGAAGACATTGTGGCAGAGACAATGGCGTCATTTAGCGAAACTATTAATGACATTGATAATTACAGAAAGGATCAAAGTCGTATTGTAGCAACACCAAACAATGATGTTAGTTCAAGATCAATAATTGTATATGAATTTGAGATTATTGCAGATGATAAGACAATTCCATTCGTAATTATAGATCTTCCTGGAAGAGAAGACATTGTAAAAACATATGTTAGTGAAGAATACATAAAAGAAGATAATAAGTTTCATAAAGCCTTGATATCATCATTATCGGTAAATCCATTGTATTTAGCACTCCTTGTTCCAAATTTGGTGTGTGAGGGATTCAATAACCTAAAAACGGAAGATAGACATGAAATTGCAGAAGCATATCTGATGGATACTGCGGGAGACCTAGGAATTGTTACATTTGGTGACGAATATATTGCAGCAGCAACAGACCCCAAAAAAGCCGAATTCGTCGGAGCGGCCTACCTATATCACATATATAATTTTACAACATTCTATCCAAAAAAAGAAGAAGAAAAAAAAGAAGTTGTACCACTCAACCCAAAAAAAGAAGTAAATAAAGATAAAAAAATGTATACAGATGATGATTATAAATTTAAATTTACCAATAAAAACCCAATTGGAATAAATGTAGAAAAATTTGAAAGTCCATTATATCATTTTAAAAAGAAAGAAGATACACCCAAAAACAATGTTTCAAGGATCAATCCAAAAGTAATTAGAAAGGATGTTGTTGACGAATATAATAAGGACAAACCCAAATCAGAAATTCCCGTGTGGCAAAGTGCGAAATATGATAATAAATATTATTATTTAAATAATGATTTTTTCGATATAGATGAAAGCAAAATTAATTATCAAGTGATATTTGCATTATTTTTATTAAATAGAATTTTGACATTAAATAGATTTGATAATTTAGAAAAAATATTTAAGCATATAGTAGACACCACATTTTTCGATATAGATGAAAAAAAAAGATATAAATATTACAAAGAACCGTTTGAGGGCATATTTATCAATGAAAATATTAATGGTTTAATGGTAACACTTATTGCCAATGAAAAAAAACGTCAAACAGAAAATCCAGATAAAAAAGCAGACGCAAATAGAATACAAAAATTAGAGGAAGCCCTAAATGGCATTGGAAAACAAGATGATAGTTTAGATTTCGAAACACAAAAAGAAACAATACAAGAATTCAATTCAAAATTGTATTATTTGAAAGTTGGGGATAAATACTATAGAAAAGAAAATGGGATAAGAATATTTTCTGATAAAAGCGCTGATAATTTTTATGAATGTAGCGAAGGCTTATACATGGACAAAGCTATATTAGAGGAAATATATCAAAAGAATTTGACCAGTTATTCCCCACAAAAGATTTTCATGAAAGACAAACCAATTATGGCACCTGTTATTGATAGATACAGATTATTGCAAGGCACAAAAATATCAGATCTTGATAACAAAACAATGGCCAGAATAACTGATTACAAAATTTTCTATTTATTCTCCAATGACAATTTAGATCTCAAGTGTAAACACCAATATCAACTACTGTTACTCCAGAAACTTTCTTAATGGACTTGATGAGGGAAATTCATAGATATATTATTTTTGCATTCTTATAAATATATTTGACATAACACCATAATATATTTATAACATATCCTTTTCTTTCTATCATCTTATCATAATATTTTTTCAAATATTTGTTAAAATATGTCGACTTATCGTCATAACCTGTTGCTTTTATTTTTTGGGCATCGGCGCCGACAATAACAGTGTTTTTATTTTCACCTTTACTTGATAAATATTGGATAACCATAACAAGTGTTTTTGGATGGATGTCACTCGATATCCTTGAACCGTCAATACTAAGGTCATTAAGATAATATTTGTTATTTATGATTGGATTTTTTTTTTCAACAGGATTTAAATATTTGCAATCTTGAAAATCAATCAAAGCACTTCTTAATGTTTTTATTTTGATTTCAAAACGTTTGTTTGGCATCACTTGATGTTTCTCATTTACTATCATGCCAATGTCATTTCTTAATAAATCATTATCATCATTGGTCAATATCATTGTTGCATTCTCATATTTCACAAATCTGAATTTTCCCTTCACAATTGTACTTCTTAATGTCAGTGGACAAATTATAACACTTACATCAATTTGACTATTATCAGATGCATATTTGTTATATATAATAGGATATCTTGTCACTGTATCCAATGTTATTATATTCCAAAATACACCATTAAAAAAAATAAATACGATGTCACTCAGGCTAACATCTGGACTAGGTATGTCTGTCACTGTATAATCAATTAATGGATCGTAATTATGTGAATTCATTATTTTGTCAATCTTCTCAACATCCATGTATACAATTAAAATGCAAAATAATATCTTCTATTGACATATCCCTAGCGGGAATTTTATCATTTTTTATTTTCATTTATGTGTCTTATGACACATAAATGAAAATAAAAAATTGAAAAATAAAAAAATTAAGAATATATGAATTACAATATTAAACCACATAATGGATAAATTTATAACATTTGATAATATAACATCAGATATGTATATGTCACCTTCAGATGATGATAATAATGATGATGCCATATTAGATGAATATTATCATAATCCATCTGTAAAAATAGAAAATATTGATGAAAGTCAATATGATTTACATAAAATAAAAAAGGATGAACATCGGTCAGACGAAGAAATTATTACAGAATCACTAGATAAAAAAGACAAAATATTAAATTTTACTTCTGTGATTCTCACAAAAGTCCCCTCAATAATACAAGGATTTGACTGGGTCAAACAATTAGTATTGAAAAAATGCGACTTGACTGAAATAACATATGTCCCAATCAATTTAGTGGAATTTGTGTGTGTTGAGAATAATATAAAAATATTCGATGCTTCTATTTTACCCAATACTTTAGAATGTTTAGAGTATCGTGAAAACAAAACCAAAAAAATAATAAATTTAAAAGAAGGCATATTGAAGCTTGATGTAGGCGATAATTTTCTTTCTACATTGGATGTGCCAAGAACAGTGATTGATCTTAAAATTGATAATAACCCATTTGAATATCTTCCAGAATTAAGTGATAATATAATGTCATTGGATATATCTCGCACAAATATCAAAACATTACCAAAACTTTCTGAAAAACTCGAAAACTTTAAACTGTCATCGACGTCTATTTTGACAATAAATCATTTGCCTGATACACTCATTGAATTTGTTGCATATAGTAGCGATTTGACATTTATAAATTGTGTTTTACCATCAAATTTACAAGTGTTAGATTTATTCGGAACAAAGATCAGAACGCTCCCGTCACTGCCCGATTCCATAAAATTTTTGGATTTAGGACGTTTACTAAACATTACAGAATTACCAAATATTCCAGAGAAACTAGAAAAATTAGATATTAGTATGACTGAATCATTAAAACTAACTTCTGAACAAAAAAGAATAATCAGAGAAAAAATACATCCAGAAAATTTAACTTGGAATGAAGATTCTGAATTTGTTATCACGCCTTCTAATGAAATTCCTACAAAAAGCACAAATCCATTTTTGGATTATGAATCAACTAATGAAGCAAATGACTGTTCAGAAATGCCTACAAAAAACAGAAATCCATTTTTGGATTATGATCTAACTAATGAAGCAAATGATTGTTCAGACATGTCTATATTTTGGGATGATGATACAGCAAATACATTTTCAAGACGATTTGTCTTAAATAAATACTCAAGTGATAATCCAGATTATATAATTAGTGAAGTAACATATGTATTGTAATTTAAAAGAAACATAATAGCAAAAAATTGTAAAATCTCTAATTCGCGATTTTATCATTTTTTATTATTTAATATATGGCGAAAGCCATATATTAAATAATAAAAAATTGAACTTTCTACAATAAATCAACAATACAATAATATAACGTATTATTATAAACAATGGATTTAGCTGTGGCATCAAGCACCAGTACATTAACAAGTATTGACTCATGTATTACATTAAAATTCAGAAAAGAAAAGAAGACATCAAGGACTTATATCATTGGTCTAGAACAATTTGTTCCTGATGTAGACAAATTCTGCAAAGATCTTAAAAAAACTCTTGGGACTGGTTCAAATGTTATAGAAGAAGATGGAAGTAAGATGTATGGATTTCAAGGCGATTTTATTGAAAGAATATATAATTATCTAATTTCAAAGGGAATTGACAAATCAAAAATTAAAAAATGATAAGTTCAAATAAACTTTTATTTTTATTTATTTATAACATATGACATCTCCATATATATTCTTGTTTTTTGGATTTTGTATTCTTTCATGGTACATTTTTGGAGACATTGATATTGTCTATGTGAAGACAAAAGGGATTCAAATAGGAAGTAGATTAAGAAGACTCATAACTGATTTAGGAATTGATTTTTTTGACATATGTTTAACAATAGTTAATAACATGATTACAAAACAGTTAGTAGTGTTTCTGGATTTCATTGTAAATATATTAAAAGGATTTGTTGGATATGAATACTATAATAACGTTTGTGATAAAGAAATACAAAAAAATATAGAAATAAATATAGTTGAAGAACCTGAAAGTAAAAAAGAAGAATTATCAATTTCAAATCAAATGATAATTATTGAAAACATAGAACAAGTCGATGATGAAATCGAAGTGGAAATTATTAGGGAACCAATTACTGCAGAAGAAAAAAGAAGACCAAAAATAATAAAACTAAAAAAGAGATCAACATTAGAAATAGATTAGTATATATCGACAATTATATGTGTTAGTTTTCCCTCTTGTATTGTATCTTTTACGTAATATCCTGTATTTATAAGACCATCTATCTCTTTATAAATATAATCAAATATCCTTTTTTCATATCTTGTTTCATTTGTTAATTCTTTTATTTTATTTGTTGGTTCTTTATCTGAATCAGACACAACATTTTTTAATAATGGTCTATACATATTTATTTTATGATGACAACATCTGTAATATAAAATGACATCTTCATCACCCCATCCCCAAAATGTATTTGCAAAGCCATTTATTTTTTTAAATGACTCTATGTCAAACTTATTTATTGCTCCAAAAAAACTGTCAGAAGCGCCATTAAATTTGTCTGTCAAACTTCCTAAATGTAATACACCCTTTAATTCATTAAAATATTCTGATTCTATTACATCGTGTGGTGTTAATATATCAACATCATGAAATATGACATATTTATAATTCTTGTAAGCATAAATAAAACCAATGTTTAATAATGCTCCTCGATTGAATTTTCTATTATCCTCTGATTGTTCGACAATCAACACATCATAGTCTTTAAAATGTTTCTTAAAATCATCCAATTGTTCCTTTCTTTTTTGGAATTTGTTGTCTCTATATGGAACAATTATTAATGTCTTCTCTTTGCTCTTTATTGGGTTTTTAATAATGTCAAAAGAACAATCATATTTTTTATATACAGACATCCCTTTTTCAATATATTCTTTCATGTATTTTGGTTTCATATCATTATATTTGATTGCAATGTGATTAATTGTATTACTTAAATAATCATATATGAATTCTTGATTTAAATATTTATTAAAGAACTCAATTCCATTTTCACTTATTTTTTTACATTTATCATCATTTGACAAACACCATTCTATTTTTTCAACTAAATCACTTAGGTCATGTTTAACAGGAACATAGTGAATATATGGTTCTAACCATTGTTCAAACCATACTTTATATTTACTTTCCACATTTAAAACACAATAGCCTAATCTAAATAAAGAACCATAACGATATGCAGAACTATTTCCCTCAATATTGAGTGTAAATTTATATTGTATTTGCTTGAATCTGTCAACATATGAAGCAAATGTCAATCCCGTTGTATTTTTTTGAAATTCTACATATGTATTTCCAAATATTTTTTTGTCTCTTTTTGTCAAATTAACAATTCCTGCATCCAAATAATCAATTCCTTTTTGTTTTAATTCTTGAGTCATCATTGTTACTTTTATTCTGGGATTTGTTTCAGGTGTATTTCCACATCCTGTGCCCATGCCTCTCCATATAACTTTTGATATTCTGTCTTCCCATTTTGGAATAGTCAAATTATCCATTTTATATTCTTCATAGTTTTGTGTAATAATATCCCAATCATCACCTGTTGGAATCAATAAATTTGCATGTTTGTCAGTAGTTGATTGTGAAAACATTGGGGCAAAAGTTTTTGATTTAAATGGGTCTTTTAATGGTTCTGATTCTGAATTCCATATATGTTCATCTGGTTCAGTATAATCTATTTTTATGTTTGGAAAATCTTTTCTTGTGATAAAAAAAATACAATCATTTACTTTTCTATTTCTGCATGTCTTATTTATCATATCAAAAAATTCTGGAAGATATCGCTCTGTTGGACCTTCATCCTGTTGTTCGGTTCTTAATAGACAATTTGTCGATGCCCATTTTTTTGTATCTGGTGTGATAAAAGGCAATTTGCCTTTATAATATTCTCTTTTTGATTTAATATAATTATACTGATTCCCTTCTTTAAATTTTAATATATGTGAAAAGTCATTTGTGAAATTATTATTGTATAAAGTTACAAATTGAGACAACTGATTATTTTCAATTTTGACATAGATGCCTGTTCTGAATTTATTAAATAAATAATTTATTGTAGCATAAATACTCTCTCTGTCCAAATTTTGGTACATTGGGGCTGTTTCTAATATTTTTGAATTTAGATCATCATGTTTAACATCAGTAATTTTTGGTTTATCAAAATATGTTTGTGTCTTTATATAAATATTTATTTCATCTTCTGTAGTTAAAATCGGGAAATCAAAGTTTTTTTTGTAATATTGATTATATGTTTTTCTAATCATACAATAAATATTGAAAATATGTTATGGCGAATCTTCACTAGAAAAAACCTTTTTGATTTGATGCTGTTCTTTTATTTTTTTAATCTGATTTAGCACAGGATAATATTTTAGTCTCCATGCTAATTTATATTTTACAATCTTAGAGTCATTAACAACATCGGTATCAATCCATGAAATAGTTCTTTTAATGTTATCATGTAATTCTTTATCACCGAAATCCTTTTTTGTCATCTCTTTTTGACGTTTTGTCGCTTCAATAAAATATACAACATATTTACATTTTGCATTGTAGACAGATGGGGCATCTTGTAATTTTTTTCTGGTGTTCTTTCTTTTAATCAATTTATTCGACTCTTCATATACTTCTCTAACAACAGTATCTATGATTGTTTTATCATCTTCATCAACTCTTCCTCCAATGTCTTCATATTGACCTCTTGATTCAATTAATAACAATTTCATTTTATCTTCCTCAAATTTGTAAATGATTAGACCTGCTGCAGTCACCGGTTTGCTTTTATCATTGTTGTAGTAAAAAGCCTTTCTGTCAGTCATATTTTATAATTGTTTATTGATGTTTATGTAGAAAGTTTTAATATCAATTTTTATTTATATAAGTTTTTTCTAAAAAACTTATATAAATAAAAATGATAAAATCGCGAATAGTGATTTTACAATTTTTTAATCACATGTGTAGTTTCTAAAGAAAATACATGCTTGCCATTTTTTATAAAATTATTTATTCTTGTCATTGCTTTCTACGCCATATTGATAATCATAATAATAAATCCATAAATGATATCACCTATGTCAAAATTGTCCATTGTAAAAATTGAAAAATAAATGACCTATAAATCTATTCTTATCATATTTCAATTTTTGTTAAAATGAATGACTGTTTTACTGATGATATATTTTTTCCTAATGTCATGTTTGACTGTAAATTAAAAAAATATCATGAAGAAAATAAAAGTGAATCAACAATATATATATTTTTAATATATGTATTGCTATTTTTATTAGTAATGTATTATAAATTTTAAAGGACATGTAAAGGGGTATATGCAGTTGCTGAAGTTCTTAAGAAAACTCTTGTTGTTCCTGCATTTACTGTTACAGTTGTTGCTTCATCATTATATGTTATAGCATAGTTTGTGCCGACTGCAGTATTTTTTACATAAACTAAAACAGCATCTGGGAAATCAGTATAAATATTTCCTGCAGAACTATATTCTGCATAAACAAAAGCATCAGAATTTGCAATGTTAACTGCATTTCCATTGACTCTCGGTAGTTGTACTTTTGTTGCAATAACTGTTCCTGCCACAGTCACCGTATTTGTGTCATCAACGCCTAATACAACATTATCATCGACAGTCAAACTGTTTTTCATTGTGACTGGATTTTCAAATGTTGATGTGCTATTAACCGTCAAAGTATCTGTGTCATCTTGACCAACAGTAACATCATTTGTGATTGTCAAAGTATCAATCGTACACGTGTCATTAATAGAAACTGATGCATTAAAAAATGCATCTCCTTTAAAAGTTGCAACACTATTAAGTGTCAATGAATTACTTTCATTTGTACCCAAAGTGACATTTCCTGGAATACTCAAATTTGTTGGGGCATATGTTTCAATGAAATTGTCAATCTTATCATTCAATCCTTTTATAGCTGTATTTGAAAAGTTGTATGTATTTTTATTCAAACCGCATGAAGAGTTATTCATAATATAATATTATCAGTATATTTTATTTAATATTTTATAATATAATTCAAAGTTAAAAATGGTTGCATGTTGTTATGTGCAGACCCTCCTCCTGTATTATTTATAGTAATTCCAGTTGTGGAACTTGATGTTGAAAGACCTCCTGGGGGTGAAGAAACGGATGTTGGTTCAATTATGGTTGACGTTACACTTGATGTAGATCCTGTACCAGTATATGTATGTGTATGCCCTGGATCACTGATTGTGTGGCTATGTGACGGCATTTCCTCAATTGTTAATGTATGTTTTTCCTCGCCACCAGAACTTCCAAGTGATTTTGCTCCAGATAATCCATTAATTGCACCGATAGATGAACCTATTGCAACTCTTCCTCTTAGGTCAGGAACTCGGAAATATCCCCCAGCATTGCCATATGTATATGCTATAACATCATACAATGCTTGGTAGACAAGTGGATCATAAGCTGAACCATCACATAACAACCATCCCCCTGGACTTGTGCTTCCAGCATAGGGCATAACACACCCTGGGGGAACTAATAAAGAATAAGCATCATCTGTGCCTTCTAAAGAAGATAACTGATGGATCTTTCTCGCTTTTACTGGTGCATGAATATAGACTGATGACACACTTCCCGTACTTATATCTATGTTGCTTTCTGTTGATAAAATCATCGACCCATTTGTAGCAACAAGATTAACATTTCCTTGGACAGCTTCCACAATCGTATCGCCATATGAACTTAATATTAAACTGCTTCTTTCTGAAAAAAGATTTACATCATCATTTTTTGAATATATTGTCATGGCTTCATCACATACCAAATTTATTTCTCCATTTACTGATGTCAAGTTTACACTTTTGTCTTTTGCAGTCAATTTAACATAATTATTTGCATTTAGATCAATACTGTCTTCGGATGCTGTTATTTTGACATTCTTTGAACCAATAATATTGACGTCTTTTATTGTTGATTCTACTAACAATCCACTTTTACTAGATTCAATATCAGCATATGTGGAATCTATTACAACCGTTTCTGGATTTAACATTATAGTATATAACTTTAAATTTTTTATTAAGTTTTATTTATTCTCCATTGTAATATGATGCATTTGTTGTAAATATTGTCTTCGTTTTTTATATGTTTAATTATAAAATATGATTCATCTGAATCGGGATATGGGTCATGATTTGACATATGTTGATATTTTTCAATCTCGTCATCGGCATCATCATATTCATTTGTTTCTGCATATTCGAAAGTCGCATCTTTAAAATACAAAGATGGTTCCTGATTATTATTGTTTATAATATCACATTTTGTACATTTAATATAATGATCTTTAAAATATTCAATAAATTTATCTGTTTGTTTATCATCATATGGATCTTTTACTTTTGGCGGTTTGAATTTTTTACATGGTACAATCATAATTGGTATTTTGCCTTCTTCATCTTTTGTCTCTGTTTCAGAATCACTTTTATCACTACTTGTTTCTTCACTATCTTCCTCACTAGATTCATCTGATACTGTTTTCTTTTTTACAGCCTTTCTTTTTGGCTTTTCTTCCTCACTAGATTCATCTGATTCTATTTTCTTTTTTACAGCCTTTCTTTTTGGCTTTTCTTCCTCACTAGATTCATCTGATTCTATTTTCTTTTTTACAGTCTTTCTTTTTGGCTTTTCTTCCTCACTAGATTCATCTGATTCTATTTTCTTTTTTACAGTCTTTCTTTTTGGCTTTTCTTCCTCACTAGATTCATCTGATTCTATTTTCTTTTTTACAGCCTTTCTTTTTGGCTTTTCTTCCTCACTAGATTCATATGATTCTGTTCTTTTCGGTTTTTCATCTTTAACACAATTATTTAAAAGTTTTGCCAAACTTTCTCCAAAATCATCTGGCAATCTTATGAATTTATTATTTGATTTACCATAAAGCTTATTAAAATTATCTAAAATACCTGTTTTCTTTTTGACATCATTTAACTTTATTCCTTTTTTATCATTATAATAATTAAGATCTTTAATATTGATAATAAATTTGTTGTATTTTACATTATCAAAAATTTTTATATTTGTTAAGTTTAAAGATATATTTTTTGAAACAATACAAGAAAATGCAAAACCCTTTACAGAAGTTGATTTTTTGACATATACAATAATCATATCATTTTTTCTAATATTTGATTTTATATCAGTCATAAAAGACAAATTAATGTTAAAATGTAATTTCAATTTGTTCCATAATTTTCCATCAATCATGTATAACCAATAAGTAATATCATCCATACATAAATAATAAGAACCACTAAAAATAATAGTTATATACTAATAATTTCAATATTTTGTCTATACTTTTTAGTGCCTTATCATTTTTTATTTTTAGATATGTGTCAATACACATATGTAAAAAATAAAAAATTGAAAATGTAAAAGAAAAGTATGAAAGCACTATGTAAATAACACATAAATAATGGATACCATGGCCACAGCAGTACAAGAGCAAATAGAGTTTGATTGTGTAAAAGAGTTTGAAAAAACTTGGCTTGATTTGCAAGGGTTACAAAAAGAAATTGAAAATGTGACAAATGAATCCAAAGCCACCGCCGAATGGAAAACAGAAACAAGTAATAAGATTAGCAAATTGGAAAATAATTTTAATGTCATTCATCACAGCTTAATGCATTCAAATAAACATGTCGATGATGTAAAAAAAGAATTAACAATGTATGTTGAAGCAACTACAAACTCAATTTCGAAATTAAAAGAGCAGTTCACTGATTCTATTGACAATGTCGAAGAACGTGTTTCTAAAAATGAAGCAGATATTGTAACATTACAAACTTCTATTGAAATTATCCAAAATGATTTGGAACATCAAAATATTCAAGAAAGATTAGATAATGTTGATAGAGAACTCAAAGATCAGAAAAATACTCTTACTGAGAGTGTAGAAAAATATGAAGCTGAATTAGAAGATACTAAAGCTGATTTGGAAGACATTCAAGAAAGATTAGATAGTGTTGATAGAGAACTACAAGACTGTAAACATACTCTCACTGAGAGTTTAGAAAAATGTGAAGCTAAATTGGAAGATACTAAAGATGATTTGGAAGATACTAAAGATGATTTAGAAGATATTAAAGAAGAATTAAAAAACATTAAAGATGATTTGGAAAATACTAAAACTGCATCAAAACTTAATTCAGGCGCTTGTATGACCATTTGTAAAAGAATTGAAGATATTGAATTTAAGATTAAAAATTTAGATAAGGTTAATAGAGAATTAGAAGATTGCAGAGCAGATTATGAAATGGTGTCAAAACAAAATTATACTAATGAAGAACGTATTGAAACACTTAACAAACAACTTTGCGACATGACATCAGAAATTCAAAATGAAAAAAAAATTATTAAATATTTGGAAGATAAAATGGCATTGAGAGATAAACATATAATGGAATATATAAAAAATAAGATTGATGATGGATTTTCACAACATATTGATAAACAGGTAAATCAGCATAAAATCATTGACAAATTAGATAATATTAGTTTTCTTGGTGGTGTTGGATGGGGATTTGCGTCTGGACTGTGCGCATTTATGGTTATTGCTTTAATTAGTGCCAGAAACTAAGTTTATTTATATTATATATGTCTGTTTTATCATTTGATTAAAAATTGTAAAAACAGGGCAAGCATGTATTCAGTCTTTTTAATCATGTATTTTCTAAAGAAAACACATGATTAAAAATTGTAAAAACAGGGCAAGCATGTATTTAGTCTTTTTAATCATGTATTTTCTAAAGAAAACACATGATTAAAAATTGTAACATTGCTAGGACACATATGTAAAAATAAAAATTGAAAAAACACTAGGACGTGTTTTTGCCATTTATTTATAATTTGGTCTAAATAAAAATTGATATTTTTATCTATTGCTTATTATTAGTTTAATGACTATGGTTAAAATGGCAGAAGAACTATTTGATATAGCAAGGGAAATCAATTCCCTTTGTCAGTATAAAAATGCTATAACTGCGCCTAAAATTGTCACGATTGGTACACAAAGTTCTGGCAAGAGTTCATTGATCAATAAGTTGATTGGATTTGACATATTACCTACAAAAACAGGAATTGCAACAAGATGTCCGATAGTTTTTTCAGTTACACCAAATGAGTCAGAAAAGCCTGTTGTGAAGCTAAGTAATGGACATCAAAAAGAATTAATTTATGAAGGATTTATTGAAAATATCAATGTAATTGAAGAAATAAATAAACAAACAAATAAAAATGTGTCAGATATGAACGTCACGCCAATTCCAATACATATTGAATTGAAATACAAAAATGCACCGACATTATCGTTTATTGATCTTCCTGGATTGATTGCAATTGCGAAAACAGACGTTGGACAATCAAAAACAATTATTGAGGATATCAAAAGAATTGCAAAAACATATATCCAACAAAAGTCAACAATAGTTTTAACTGTTGTTGAATCTAAGACTGATTTAGAAACAGACATCGGGCTGTCATTTATTAAGGATTTGGAAGATGTTGATAAAAAAGAATTTATTACGGTTGGTGTCTTAACAAAACCAGATTTATTGAAAAATGGCGATGTCATAAACAATATTTTAGATGGCAAAATATCATCAAATATATCTTTAGACAATGGTTATTTTGTTGTTAATAATATTGATGACTCAATTGGATTTTACAATAGTTTAAAAATTAATAATAACAACAGATGTGGATCTGCACAATTAGGCAATTATTTGACGACATTGCTTACAAAAATGATAAAAACAGATTTAATAAATATTAAAACACAAATAGGTGAATTACATTTGCAAAGTGTCAAAGAATTAGAGGAATTGGGGGCAGAAGAACTGACTGATAATATGAAAATTGGATTAGTAAGTAAAATATTAAATGATTTACAAGTCAGAATTACAGAATCAATTGAATCATCTGGAATAGAGCCGAACACAGGATTAAAAATCAAAAATGTATTTAACAATTATCTTAAAGATTTAAATTCATTAGACATATTTTCATCAGTGGGCGATAAATTTTATACTGATTTATTAAATAGTTTTAGTGGTTATCATATGACAAATAGTATTGATATAAATAAAATATTATATAAATGTATAAATGAAAATGCATTAAATCCTATTCACACATTATCGCTGGAGTGCATGAATGAAATTATTGATGTTATTGAAGGGATGTTAGAACATTTTGTGAAAAATGCAAAATATACACATCATGAAAATATTCTAAAATCATTAAAAAAATACTACAGCAATTATATTATTGATAGAAAAACAGAGGTTGATTTAGAAATTAAACGATTCATTAAAATGGAAAGTTGTTTTATTAATACAATCGATGAGAAATTTGTCAAATTGATACACGATTTTACACCTGTTGGATATGTTCCAATTAATACAATTGATTCAATGATGAGTCGAAATTTAGCAATAAATAACATCTTACCAGAATCGATACATGACAAGTATATTGCAATGATAAAGGTAATTTGTAAATGTTATTATGACACTATTAAAAAAAATATGTTTAATAATGTGACAAAAAGTATAATGTTGAATATTATAAGAAATATTGAACAAAACATGAATTATATGAGTGTGTATGAGTTTATCACAAAAGACAATCTAACTTTGTTTCAGGAAGATATTTCAATCATAGAGAGAAGAAAAGAACTAAGACAATTAATTGAACAACTTTCAAATATCAATGCGAAAATAAAAAAAATCAATACAAAAGTTCAAATTAATACCAAAGTTTTTTAATATTATCTCTTTTTTTATATACCAAAATTCCGGCAATTGCAAATAATGATAACAATCCGATTTTTTTTACATATGTCGTCCTGTTTTTCTTTTTCTGAATCAAATCAGACAATTTAAGAGCCAGTTGTTTTTCTGTAATTTTATGTACAGCCATATGAAAAAACAATAGCTTGTTTTCTATTTTATGATCAGATTTTGAAATTGCATATAATAATGCATAATATCCAATCAATGGAGATTCATCAATTTCACTTAAAATATTGTCACACTCTTCATTAATAGCTTTTAGATCATTCATAGTAATAATTATGTCATTGAATGCCATTTTATCAGACTCATAACATTTTTTAATTTTATTAATAATTATTCTTGATAAATTTGTATTTTCAATTAAATCTGTATTGTCTGTACACATTGCAGTTAATACATTAATGATATTGCTATTTACAATTTGGCATCTTGTATTTTCAGTATTATACTCCATTTTGATTCATACTATATAATCATTTATTATTCAATAAAAATTGAATTCAATTTTTATTGAATACTTATGTTAGGTATATTATATCAAAAATGAAGTATACATATGATTCCATATGCCAAATGCTTCAAACATATGAAGACCTACAAAAAAATCCAAAACCTTTGCCAAAAAAGAAGCTAATGAGAGAGTTGGCATTTGACATTCGTGAGAACATTAAAGGCAAAAATCCAGATGCATTAGAAATTTCTGTAGAATTGCAAGAAGATTTAGATATTTTTAATGATCTGGTTGCACAAGCCATACAAGCTATGTATGAAGTATATGGATCAGATGAAGAAGATTATAGTGATAAAAAAGCAAAGACATATGAAAATGATGAAGAATGTAGTGATAGCGATGAATCTTATGGAAAATCTCGTGATAAAAAAGCAAAGACATATGAAAATGATAAAGAATATAGTGATGATGAAGAATGTAGTGATAGCGATGAATCTTATAGAAGCAGGAATATGAAAAGAAAAGCTAGGCAAAAATGGAGTGATGATGAAGATTGTGATGATTGTGATGATTGTGATGATTGTGATGATTGTGATGATTGTGATGATTGTGATGATTGTGATGATTGTGATAATGAAGAATGTTCGCCGTTAAAAAAGAACACTGTAAAAAAAGGTACAGGTGTACATAATTGGGGTAATGCAAGTTCTGAAATTGATCCAGCAACAGACACAAAACCAACAACTGAAGATAAAAAACAAGATGGTGAAAAATTTGTAATTGAAGAAGCTGTTACTAAAGACACTCTAGGTGAGGATGCAATTGTAATGTAATTATAATTTATTTATGAATTTTATATGCCATCGAAATACAGAACAATTAGTGGAGTCCAAGGGAAAGTTCCTTTATTCAGCCAAAAAATGTTTAATAAATATGATGTTAAAGCACGAGCTGTTGTAACTGAAACAATAGGTGATATTGTAAAAGACAATCCAAATGTGTACGAAGAAGATATGATATTTACAACAAAAGAAGTACCATATAAGTATTTAGAATTACAAGTATGTGCTGATTGGAAATACAAAGATTTTCCATATATAAATCCATACGTGTATGCAAGAAAAATGAGATATTCTAATTCAACTTTGTTTATGACTTTTAATTCAAGTTTTGATGAATGTATAATATTTGATAAATCATCAATATGTGAAAAACCTACTAGGATGTACAAGTATAGCAGAGAATTTATTCATCTAGTGCCATGGTATAAAGCGCTAAGAGTACCTATTAAATATTTGTCATTAAGAACAATAAGAAGGTATGCATGTTTACCCACAGATGATACAGAAACAGATGAAAGTGAAGAAGAAAAAAAGGATGATATAAAAAAATTGTAAAATATCCCTAGCGGGAATTTTATCATTTTTTTATTTATTAATTTGGTTGACGCCAAATTAATAAATAAAAAAATTGATAATTGAACTGTTTAATAGCTTTATTTGGTTAAAACTACTCTAATTTATGTTTCTATATCACATAAAATCACGATAACAATGGGAAACACAACGTATACCCCTTTGCCACAATCAGTGATTGATTATGATGAAAAACATGAAGATTGTGACATAACATATGAACTTGAAAATGTGATCCAACCATTTACTGTTTGGAACGTATTGGTTGATTTGGAAAATAAGATATGTGGAAAAATTAAGATTAATTATGAAACACCGGTCGAATATGGCTTCCCACATCAGTTTTTTAGAAATATCAAGACTGATTTCAAAAAGAAGTTATATGAATTGGCAATTAAAAAGAAAAGTTCCATTTTAGACACACTCCATATTAGGACAACAAAAGATTGTCTTGTGGGTGGTTCATATATGCTGTTTAGCACATATGAATACACATTTGATGAAGAAGTATTTAAACTTGTTAATGGCAAAAATGAATATCCAGCAAAAACACAACTGCAAAAATTTAAACATTTAAATGGACTGTTTATTAAAAATAACTATGTCGTTTTAATGACCATATATGATTATTGTGACAGTAAATGTACAGAATATGTTAAAACCGTAAGTAAAAAAGATATTAAATTTGTATTGGATAATAATTATTTAAGAGTAAATAAAAATGGATTTATTGAATTAATAGATCGTAATAATTTAAAAGATTATGAATTTCACTCTGCACTTTCCTATGCGATAGAACATAATTCTGTAAATATAATGTTAGATATGCGAGTATTACCTTTTCATTTTATATGTAACAATCTGCCCAAACATTTTAAATTGGAAGATTTTATTGAAATTTCTCATTTATTTTATGACAAAATAAATACTGAACAACTATCTCAAAATCTCGACATAACTAAACATTTCATTAAAAAGCTTGGAACGGACATTTTAAAGGATATATCTATCATTCCAAAAGAAGTATTGGCAAGACAGGAAATAATAAATGAAATTAATGGACTTATTGTTAACACCATGACTGCTGATGTTGAAAAGATTATTATATCACAGGAATTTTTTTCACATTTTGAACTTAAATGGTTGACAGATGAATCACTAAACAAAATTAGTTTTAGTTCTCTTATTTTCCCTAATGGATTAGATAATATTGAATTACTAGATGATAAATCCTTTATAGATGAACATTTTGCAAATAAGGAATTTCCGAAAAAATTTTTTAATGAACTTATGTCTAGGGGAGATGCAGTAAAAATAAATTTCATAAAAAATCTTATAAAAAAATTTCCAAATATGCGATTGTCAAGAAAATATTTGAATAATTTGGAAATTTTTGACCATATGATAAAATTTTATATTGATTCACTTTTGACATATGATTTGACATCAGAACAAATTGATAGAATTATAGATCAAACAAATGATAGTGACACATTATACAAGGTCTGGTGTAAATGTAAGAATATCTATAAATTTATTCCAATTATGTCATGCGAATTGGCAGAAAAAATTCTCATGACAGAACCAATGTTAATTACTATTATTCCAATTAAGTATCAAACACAAAAAGCTGCAAGTTATGTTGTTAGACAAAATAAAGACTTAATCCAATATATTGTTCTTGATGAAGAATTTTATTGTAATGAGATCAGACACGACCCAGATGTGTTTCGATATGTCAAAAATAAAACTTTACGAATATGTTTAACTGCATTATTGTATAAACCACAATTGATTAATGAAATGGATAATCCACCAAAAGAATTAATTGTTATTGCAGAGATGCTTTAATTTTTTTATTTATGTATATCGACATAAATAAAAATTGATATTTGAAATCTCTGATAGGTTTATTTTATTAAATCCACTTTGTTTCTATATGACATAAAATCACGGTAACAATGGGGAATTCCACCTCTGTTGAACCAATTCAAAATTTTGAAGAACAACATGAAACTTCAAAAATAACATATGAATTGTTAAATGTAACAAAACAATATACACCATGGAATGTATTGGAAGATTTAGAAAACGATATATGTGGAACAATAAAAATTAATTATGATGAACAATCAACATTTGAATTCCCACATGAGTATTTTAGGAATATTGACAGACAATTCAAAAAGAGATTATATGAACTAGCAATTAAAAAGAATAGTACAATATTAAATTTGCTATATATTCCTACATATTCGATTGACTATATTCATGTTCATCTACTATATGACAAGGCAAAGTCATCAACATTTACTCAAACAGAATGGTCTTTTGAAAATAAAATTGGCGTGCAAAATAATGCCGAAGATGTTATTATTTTGACAAAATTTGATAATTTGAAAAAAATAATTTATGATAATAAAAAACAGGCAATCATTCGAAAATATTTGCCTAAAATCTCATTTGCAACCATTACAAAAATAGACAAAAGAAACTTAATTGTTAATAATGATGGATATATTATGATTAAAGATGCAGAACAAGATATTAAATTTAAGACATATGTGTTAAATTTACTTGATATATGTGATACGTTTGACACAATAAATAGTGAAGAGTTTAGTTATTTTATTAAAAAATTTAATGCTGTAAATATGGTTTATGGATTTGGCTTTTTAATGAAACTATTAGATTTTGATATCATAGATACGAACTTGTTTATTGGTTGTATGAATATTTTATACAATGTGCTCGACCAACATCAAAAAACAACATCATATACTCATCTTTATATTGAACAACACACAGAGGAACTTCCAATCAAAGTTAACTTGATCCCTTTCTCCATTTTGTCGCAGCCAGAAATATACAACAAAATCAATCAAAAAATAGAAGAGGGATCACTTATTAAAGTTTATAAAAACAGTAATTTTGATTTTGAATGGTTAAGCTTAACAAGTATTAAACAATTATTGAGATTGAGTAATGCAGTTGATGAAATGAATATTGTAAAGTCCTTTCCATTTAATACACAAATAAGTTATATTGATATATTAAACTGTTATTCTAATTCTTTTGCCAGATTCATTTCTGTAAATACTGAATTGTCTATATATTTTACTTCTCAACAATTGAAATATATGTATTTCACATTTCCATTTGAATTTCTTAATAATAATGACATTTTTAAAATAATGTTGGAAAGATATCCAGACGAATTGGTAAAGTTATATGCATCATTGCCTTTCTCAAATGAACAAATTACACACTTAATTAATGTCATAAATATCAAGCCATTAATTGTGTACACAAATTGTATTACAGATGGCAAATTGAGTGTAGCGACAGTTGACAAAACTGCTGAAGTAACAAAACTGAATTTTGAAATATATAAAAAAGATAGAGACATCGACAAATTTGCACTGATAAGGATATTGAGAATTTTCATAAATCTTTCATATATGAAGCAAAATATAAAATGCATTAAGATTTTTATTTGTTTATTTAAAAATAGTAAATTAAAAATTGATTTTATTATATTCTAACAACTCTATTCTATTTTTATTTATTGATCTTACATATATATTCAAAGATATGTAAAAATGGCCGAAGAAAAAGTTGTTGACATTGAAGAGCTTGGAAAGCCAATAAAAGATGTCGATTATGGCATCGTAAATAAGATAGTATTGCAATTATTAAGCGAACTTGATATGATTAATACAAGAGCTGAATTTGACAAATTTGTAAATAGAATGAGAAAACAACATAAAATACAATTTTCATATCCACAAATTTTGTATTGCTACCGAAATTATTGCAAGGCAAACAATATTGATATTGATGATAGAGTTGTAAGTTTAGTACAAAAGAAATCAAATAGAAGTGCATCAGGTGTAATGATTGTAACTGTTTTTACGGCACCCTATCCCAATGGCCAAGCTTTTAGCTGTGAATATGATTGTTACTATTGTCCAAAAGAACCTAATCAGCCAAGAAGTTATTTGATGAAGGAACCTGGGGTTTTAAGGGCGAACAGAATGAAGTTTGATTGTGTTGGACAGTTTAGAGATAGATGTCGGGCTTATTATTTTATGGGACACCCTATTGATAAAATCGAGATGATTGTACTGGGAGGAACATGGTCATCATATCCAAAAGATTATAGAGATGATTTCATTAGAGATATTTATTATGCGGCAAACACATTTTATGATGAAAATTTTACAACGTCACCAAGAGACAAATTGACATTAAAAGAAGAACAGACAATTAATCAGACAGCCCAATGTCATATCATTGGACTAGGATTAGAAACGCGACCTGACCGTATAAATGTAAGAGAAATGAGAGAATTTAGAAAATATGGAGTTACAAAAGTTCTAATTGGCGTTCAGTCTGTATTTGATAAATATTTAATAAGAGTTAATAGACGATGTAACAAATCACACACAATTAAAGCAATCAAACAATTGAAAGAAGCGGGCTTTAAGGTACAATGTCATATTATGTTTGACCTTCCACAACCATTAAAAGATGGTGTTGATCCTAAAAAACCACAGTTTGAAATTGATGACATTGATACATCAGTTAATGTTGCAGAAGATGACAGAAAAATGATTGACATTATTACAACAGACCCAAGATTTAATTTTGATGAAATCAAATTATATCCCACAATGACAACTGATTACACAAGAATTAAAGATGAATATGACAGAGGTGTATATAAGCCATACGGTGAAGCTAAGATTGATGAAGATGGAAAAATGACCGATATATTATTTGACAATATCATGTATTTTATGCAAGTCGTTCCACCTTATATGAGGGCAGACAGAATTATTAGGGATATTCCGGTTGGTGATTATGTATATGCTGGAACAAAAAGAGGAAACATGGGACAAGATATTCATGACACATTGAGAAAAAACAATATCAAATGTATGGACATCAGATATCGAGAAATTAAAAAGAACGATGTTGACCCAATTACTGCTGTGATGAAAGAAAGAATATTTGATGGATCTGGAGGAAAGGAATATTTTTTATCATTTGAAACAGAAGATGAAAAATACATATTTGGATTCTTACGACTTAGATTAAGTCCTGACGCAGGATACACCAGTGAAAAACATACTGATGTCGCATTTCCAGAATTAGTCGGTTGTGCTATGATAAGAGAATTACATGTCTATGGACACACTGTCAAGGTTGGAACAAAGACAGATGGGGCAAAACAACATTTTGGATTTGGCAAAAGGCTGGTCAACAGATCATTTGAAATAGCAATTGAGAATGGATTTGCAAAAATATCGGTAATTTCTGGTATAGGAGTGATGAACTACTATAGAAAATTTGGGTTTGAAATTGAGGGTCTAAATAATTATATGATTAAAAATTTACTATAAGAATAATTATTCGTAATTTTTTTATTTTCTTGCAATATGAATATAGTAATGGCAGATAAAACTAACGGAGAAGAAAAAAAGAATGAACCATGGTTAACAAAAACAGTCGATATAATGGGGTACAAAGTACAAAACTGGGTGTTGGTTGTTGTATTATTGGCTGCTCTTTATTTATTGCATACACATGGATATCTTAAAAAATTAGAAAAATTTGTTTTAGCAGATAAATCAACCCTAGATTTCAAAACAGGAGTGACTGATGCAGGATCTGTTCCAGCACCTGTTGTAAATACTTTGAGAAATCTTAGACAGTAAACTTATTTTTATTATTACATAATAAGAATAATTATGGCAAAACAATAAAAGTATATGATTTTCTATAAGTTTTGATTACCTTCTTGGCAATGAATTTTCGAAAAAGAGATCTTCAATCCTAAATTTATTTATATTAAATGAACATGCAGCAGCTAATTTATGGCCACCCCCACCAAAAATAGATGCAATTTCTCCAACATCAACATTTTCACTTCTAAAGGATAATACATATTCTTTTTTTTCCATATTTAATGTCCACATAATAACAAAATCACATTTAACACTTTCTAATATTTTTGACGCAAGACTTGTTGACGAGGGACAGCCAGAACCACAGTAAAGTGCAACTTTATATTGTGCAGGTTTTGAAAAATATTTTGTGTATTCTTCATATATTTTATTGCTTGGAAACAACTCAAGTGAATATCTTTTTGCATTATGTTCTGTTATGTATGTTTTATATTCAATATATCTTTTTCCTAATTTTATTAATTTTTTGACTATCGATGAATCATATAATTTATTCCATTTTGAAATATTGTCATGTGATAAGTCAGTTTTATAATTAACTTCTAAAGATGACAGAAATTCGCGTGTATGTTTTAATCTCCATTGTCCTGTGTCATTATCATCAACATATTTTATGAATAATGGTCTTGATTTTTTTGGATAAAAATATTTCCATGTCAATGTCGACCCACTTTGTGTATCATCGTAAATAACAATATGATTTTTATTATTTAATTCTTTTGTTATTTTTTCAACATCTTCTTTTATTGTGACATGGTGATCTATGAATAAGACTGATTTTGCACGAGTCATTATTTCTTTTAGAACATCATAATTATATGCAACATCTATAATTATGACATTTTTATTTTCGATATTCGGAGGTACATTTTTTGCTGATGGTACATCTGGATAAATTGATGCATGTTTCTCGATTTTATTTGTTCCATTCAAAATAATAAATCCAGTAAAACCATCAAAACAATTTTTATGAAATATTACATAATCATACATATATATTCTAAGTAGAATTATATTTTGAGAGGAACTGAATGACAATAAAAATCACTATTCGCGATTTTATCATTTAGTTTAAGAGAAATTGAATATTTATAAAAAAATTGTGAAAACATTTTGGCGTGTTTTCTAAAGAAAATACATATGATTAAAAATTGTAAAATCGCTATTCGCGATTTTATCATTTTTTATTATTGAATTATGTCAAAAGACATAATTCAATAATAAAAAATTGAATCTTCAAATATATTGAAGCCTTAAGATAATAGAATATCACAGCAGACTTCATATTCTAATTAAAGTCTTTTGTTTGCACCGTCTCATCCAGTCAAAATGAATCCCGATGATGGATTTGAAGTGGTTAAGAGAAAACCCAGACACCAAAAGTCTGAATCAACACATTCCTATCCGATGTCACAATCGAGGAATGAATATCGTCGAAATAACAGTATCGTCAAATCAGACGCCTTTCGTGCACTTACTACAGAAGATTTGAGAAAGCGGAAGCCGAGAGCGCCACCGAGTGAAGCAAAACTATTACAAGATGAAATTAAAAAAATAGTAAGAATTCAATTTTGCCGTATTTTTCATAATTATGCAGATACAATTTATATTGTTAAAGACAAGACTGAATTGGAAGAATATATTGCTGATGTAAGAAGAAATTTGTCAGAACTATTCAATAAGGATTTTTATAGATATGAAATTTTACCAAGAATAGAAGAAGGTCATAGACAAAATGTTTTGTCTCAGGTAAAAGAAAGTACCATACGTATAGATTCATCTATATACACCATATATTGTGCAACAATTGTTGTTCAACTGGCTTGCTATTGGGCACATGAATTTTTTGATCTTCCAGAAGTAATTGAGGCAATGACTAAATGCACATTTGATACAGTTAACACATATCGTCCATTATTTGCAGCTTTATGGCCTGTCCATCTTGATAGAAGGAAACATGAAAATGAATATGGATTTACATGGGCACGATTTGAAAATGATCTTATTCAAACAATCAATAAATTATTAGCATATGGTTGGTCTGTTTTTGATAAAAATAAGGATAAGGAAAATGTCATCGAGTCAATGGAAAAGGCAATTAAAGATGGAGAACTCATCATATCACAAACTACGAAAATGGAATTGTACAGAGAAATGACAACCCCCACAAATCCCGATAATATAGAGAAGGCATGCAAAACAATAATTGCAAAAATGACAGAAAGGACTGTTGAAACTTTGTTAGATACCATAATTTGGCTTTTGTCTCTAGATACAGTGGTTTTTGCCAGATGTATTTTGGAAGAAGTATTGGTAAATGGCTCAAATATTCCGAATAAGGGTGTCAATGAAATGATTCATCAAAAGGGAAATATTTTACATAATATTATGTGTCAGACATTTAAGCCAAATGAATCAATGAAACAGTTTTTTGCACGAAGAGAAACGAATCCAAGAACACTCATTGAAAATCTATATGATGCAATGTGTGATTTTATTGCAACTATTAAAGAAGATCATCAATACATCACTATGAACAGAAAGAAATACAATAAGGAAACTCATTGTACTGATGGAATTGCATGTTTTTATGCAGAAATCAGATCATTCCCTTACATATGTGCATATTTGGACGAATGTATTTCAAATAACAAATTGAGAAGTTTTGCATTGTGTATTGCACATGCAATTAAGAGAGGATTGTCGAAAGACAAATTTAAGGGGGTTATTGAAAGACATTATAAAGTAATTATGCTACCAAAAAATATGCAGAGTAGAATACTATTAGAAATTATTTTCGAATTGCAAGTGGGAGAAACACTTGAAACATTCATTTCTTCAAACATTGCAAATGAAGATCCAAGTTCAGAATCGACTACAGTTATGCCAAAGACACTATCGAAGGCACCGTCGAAGGCACCGCCGTCAGCACTATCGAAGGCACCGCCGTCAGCGCTGTCGAAGGCACCGCCGTCAGCACTGCCGAAGACAGCAGTGACAAAATCGAGTGTGATTGAAACAAAGAAACCTGTCGAGGAGAGAAAAGTAGAATCAGATGACGAATCAGATGAAGATGAATTTACTAAATATATTGATGACTTAATTAGTGTAGAAGGTATTCCTGTTGCATCATTTTTGAAGTTTGTCAAAGGAGATAATGACAAAATGGCAGATTGTCTGGATGGTCTTGAACAATTCATTGGAAAAAGTGTGAATAAGAGGGATGCATTTATGTCGATTTTTTTGAAGATTGCAAATGCTGTTCATGACAGTGAAAGATTCAGAGTGACAAAAACACTAAGGGATATCTCAATCAAAATGGGTTTGCAATCATGTTTAGATGAAGCAATTAAAAAAGTATCAGATGTATCAGATGATACTTTTTATAATGTAGACTTGTCGAATAAGGGAATATCATTCATTAGAAGCATCAGTCATCCCTAACTTTTGCAACATATAATAGTATGTCTTCATTCATTCCTATAATCCCAACATGCTTGATACTCTTTTTGATACTTTTGGGAACTTTATTTATTTTTTTCTTTAGCCATTTTATTATTATATCTTCTGGATCATCATTTGTATTAAATGACAATTTGGGATATAATAAAGTAACTTTATCATTTGTCTCTTCCAACATCATGAGTGCATATGAATTTTTTTTAAATCCGCATGCATATGCATATGGCTGGGCAGTTTCGACACTTGTTCCAATTTCTATATTTTTTTTGATGCTTTTTTGCATTTTTTCTGACGAAATTGACACTGGTACATCAATTCTAACTGATATGTATTTTATTCCTGTATCCGTGTTTGTCTTATTTAACTCTGTGCACATTTTTCCTATAGTATCTTTATCACCAACAAGAACGACACATATATAATCTGCATATACCTCTATTATTGTATATCCAATTACTTCCATATAATATAATAATACAAATAATAAAGTTTTTAATCTAAATATTTCTTTTTCTAAAATAATTGATAACTTCGATTAATTCTTTACTATCTTCCACAGTTGATGTACCTTTACTTATATAATATGGTCTTTCAATATCAACTATCAATACAATTCTATCATCATCACTTGTATTTTCTGCATAGTGTTCTTTAGAATCATCAAAGCATAACCATTCTTCTGCCATATGATATTTAATTAATTCTTCATTTTTATCCCTTATAGATACATAACAACCTTCTGGCACTTTTAATCCATAATGACATCGAATGACATTATTAGAATGATTTTTCCATCCTCTGTGTGGATTTAATTTCATTTTTGATGACAGTTTTGATAATATTGCCAATTTTAATCCTGATAATTGTTTTAAAAAATTAACTGTGTATGGACACTCCTTTAATGCTTGTTTATCCCATTCACCAAATATAAATATGGGATAGACAGTCCATTTGCCATCAGATGCATAAAGATATTTTTCGACCCAGTCAATCCATCCAGTATCTATCTTAAGGGCTTCATTTATTATTTTTGATTTATTTTCATTTATTAATTTTAACTTTGGACTTATTTCGTCTGCAGTATAAAATGATTTATCCATTGTTGACTTATGTCCTTTATAAAAATATATTACCAGAATTACAATTGTTATTATAATTACTGCTATCATGTTATATTCATAATCATCAAATAAATATTATGATTTGAACATAATATGAAAAATAATGAAAAATTATAAAAATGCTTTTCTAAAGAAGACACATATGTTAACTTATTTCCTTCAGGAAATAAGTTGACATATCAATAAAAATTGAAACCCAAAATGAAAGCTTATATAGCATTATATATAATAACACTAATAATAATGGAAACAGAAAATACACAACAGCAAGAAGTTGTACAGAATGAAGTCAAAAAGGAATATCAAAGAGAGCGTCCTGTTGTATCATTTGACGACATTAGTTTGTCGAACATTGTCTTCAATGAAGAGTTTAGACCAACTAGGGGGACTGCATCACAATTGATCTGTGGATTTCAATCAATGGCAAACAGAACAGGAGAGGGATCAAATGAATTCCAAAAACTTTTATATCCAAAACTAAAACAAATGTCATGTGAGATTGTTGACAACTATGTTGATCAACTGTTGACTGCAAATGAGGGTGTTCAACGTCAAGTATTTGGTGCAATCTTGAATGGTTCTGGGAATGATGGAAATTTGCATTATCAAGTCACTACAAAAGGAGTGAAACGTGAAGTGGTTTATAAATATTCTCAGTTTGGAGATTTGCTTAGACTTTTATGTCAACGACTTGAATTTATTGTGAACAGAAGTGCAGATTCTGTACAGAGATATAGAGAAAATGAAAGTGAAAGACGTGAGTATAAAGTTCTCCAAGAACATGTAAAAGAATTCTTGGGTTATTTGGAAACTGTTAAAATGAAGTGGAGAGAAATTATTGAAGAAACAAGAAAAGTTACAGGAACACAAAAGGGAATGTACCGAAATCAACAAAAACAAGTTTCTGAAAGAACTCAAAGAAATAGTGATTCATATGGACGAAAATATCAAGATTATAATAGAGGAAATAGCAGACCAATCTATCAAAAGGAAGACGGGTGGCAAGAAGTAGGCAACAGACATTATCCAAGCAGATATTCGAAAGGGGGCAATCGTTTTACATCAACAAATTCAAGATATAGAAATGATGATGGACGCAGTACACGCGCAACCTATGGAGATTACTCCGAACAGAGAACCAGTTATGGAAATAGACAAACTGGATATTCATCTCGTGGAAGAGGCGGGTCATTTACAAGAGGAAGACAACAATACTCTTCTTATGGAAGATATTAAATAATTTATTTATTAATACAATTTTGCAATAAAATTCGTTACTTTATCTGGAGTAACATAATCAAACAATCCCCCGACTTGACTTAATTTTCTTCCAAAGCTCCCCATTTTGTCACCATATTTTGACATATTTTGTCCAACCATTTTGGTGTCAAAACCACCAGCCCCCCCGCTTTTACTTGCAACCAATGCGGCACCTGCAGATGACATTATACAACATAAAATACAACAACATATACAACATAATATCATTCCACACCATGCCATTGAACCTAGACCAAATAGTCCAGCAAGTGGACCAACAACTGCACTGGCAATATTTGCCCATCCATCAAGATATCCCTCTGCTATTCTTTCACTTTTCGCTTCTGCAGAAATAGAAGTTGACTTTGTCAAAGAACTTTGATCAGACTGTTGTAATCCTAAATCTGACACAACTTGATTTACTATTTTATTTGAAAAATTAGAGTTTTGTACACATTTTGCAACCATATCAGCTGCTTGACTTTGTTTTACTGCAGCAACGACATTTCCACCAACATTTAGATTTTTAAATGATGCTTGTTGAATTTGTTTTGTGTTTGTAATACAGTCTTGGATATTTGTAAGATCTAAATTATTTGTAATTGCATTTTTAACAACATTTGTAATATTTTTACTTGTATTTTGGATGTCTGTATATTTATAATCAATGCTGACATCTGAACTTGTTTTACTTGTGTCGAATGACCCTACACCACTTTTACTTTTTGTTGATGCCGATGCATCCAATTGATCAATTATATTTTTGTCGTATGATGTGTGTAGTGTTTGCAACATCTTATTGAGAACCTCATTAGCAACATCACTAGTCATATTCGCAGTTTGTATACAATCAAAATTTATTGCACCAGTTTGATTTTGGTCTGCCGTAAAATTAAAATCACCTGCGACACTTGTTCCAGACCAATCTATGTCTTGCATTTGTGTTAAACTTCCGGAACAACTGGAAGCATTTTTCATTATTGTGTTTGCGGTATAGTCATTTATTTGTTCGCTTAGAATATTTATATCATTATTACTTATGACAGTTGTGTCATATTTCTGACTTACTGATGACGATGCACCACCCATATATAATATACTCCAATTTTATTTTATTATTATTGTGACTAATAATAAAATAACAAATTATTCTCTAATCATTGGTTCAAAATTTATTATATTTTTATCTATTTCATTATCTGTAAAACATATTCTTGGATATTCTTTTCCACTGTATTTACATACAATGTTGTCACATATTGACACATATATTTTTTTCATTCTTGGTATTGACCCATCAAATATTGGTGTTCCATTTATCTTGACTTGTGTTTCAAAATATAAATTGACCCATATAAATGATTCTAATCCACCTATTATTCCACCTCTGTCATTTCTGTATTTTTCAGCAATCATTAATTTTGTGTCTTCTGCATCACTTGCAGAGTCACCACACACAACATCTGATTTATAGTACATATTTTTACTTAATTTCACTGGAGAATCATTAATGTTAAATTGTTTAGGCGATGAGACTCCCCTGATAGTGTATTTTCTTTCGCCTGATGGTTTTGACTCAATAAATTCCACAACTTCAAAATCATGTATATATTGTTTCTTTGTTGCACATGCTTCATACTCTTCACTGCATACTGCATTCTCTTTTCCTTGACATTTTGCTTTTTCTTGTGAATTGCATAATTTTTTATTTGTTTCATATTCATCACTATATTTTTTATATCCTTCTTTTATTTCATCTTCTGGTATCAATACTAATATATTTTCTGCACAGTCAACAAACGATTCACTTAATGATTCACATAATCCTGATTTCATATTTGCCAAGTAATATCTTTTGCCATTTAGTTTACAGGAAAAATTTACTAGTTTTGATCTGCCTTCATAGTGAGATTTGAAAATTTTATCTTTTGCATTGCATGAATTTCCTACTGAATCAAAATGTTCTTTATTATATTTGCTTAATAGAAATAATAAAGCCACAATTATTATTAAGCCAATCATCAAATTGTTTTCAAAATATTCAATTATCTCATTTAACATTCTATAATAAATCACAATATTATTTTATTGTAATAACATAATAAAAGTTTCAATTCTTCTATTTGCAACATTATTTAAGATTTACTATATAAAAATGCACCAATGCCAGAAAGAGCACAAAGTCCCAAAATAGAAAGTATTATAACTATAATTATTATAGTTTTATATTTTGACCAAAAGCTTTCATCATCAGATGTTTGTTGAGAGTCTGATTTAGAATCAGATTGAGATCCTTTTTGAGATGCTGTCTGAGAACCTGTTTGTGAATCTTTTTTAGAATCTGTTTGAGAACCTGTTTGTGAATCTTTTTTAGAATCTGTTTGAGAACCTGTTTGTGAATCTTTTTTAGAATCTGTTTGTGAATCTTTTTTAGAATCTGTTTGTGAATCTTTTTTAGAATCTGTTTGTGAATCTTTTTTAGAATCTGTTTGTGAGCCTGTTTGTGAATCTTTTTTAGAATCTGTTTGAGAACTTGGTTGTGAACTTGGTTGTGAACTTGGTTGTGAACTTGCAGCAGCCTGTTTTTTTGCATTATCTAATTGTTGTCCGCAGTTATTTTGTAAATTATTGCTGATTCCCGCATTACCACCTATATCCATTTTCGAATAATCAATATACTGTGTACAAAAATTTGCAGCACATCCTTTTCTTGATAATGCATCAAGATATACACTTTTTGAATTTCCATCACAGCCATCCAAATAACAAGATGGGGCAACAGACCCTGTTATATATACTGGCTTGTCACCATAACATGCACACTCGGGTCTATAATTGGCAAATTTTGATTGGTCGAATGATCCAGTTTCCTCAACAAAAAAAGCTTTTTGATTTTCGCAATACAATTTATAAAATGTGTCACATCTGTCAGACCCTTTTGTAAAGCCGCTTGGACACATTGATTTTGGAAATGTGACCTTTTTATCAATAAACCCCATTTCAGACCACATTTTATTATCAGCAGACACTTTATAATTTGCAGGAAGTGGAATTCTTACATTTATAGTTGGATCATCATCAGATATTTGGTTTCTCATACAGCATGCACGTTTGATTGTTGTGTCATTCAATATATTATCTAATTCAACAGAAATTTGACTTCTGTCAACATTTAGGTCATTCAACAAAGAATCCCATTTATTTTGTGAAATCACCGAAGATGATAGATTATTTTTTATTTCTGCATAGACAAGAGCGTCTTTATTATCAGCCATTAGCTATATAAAATATACTATAAAATATAAATAATTGTTTTTGTTAATATTAAATTTTCATGACATCAAGTATGTCGACAGATAGTATATTTGTAAAATTATCTGAATTACCCAAAGAAGAATTTAGATTGACAAAAGAATATCTAGAAGGGACTATTCCTGATAACTGTGTAAACGAAGAAGATAAAAATCTCGCATCAATAGCAACTGAATGGCGATGGAGATTCTTTAAGATAGGTGAAAAAAGTGTTGTTGAAATAAGCAAAAAAAAATGTAATGAAGAAAGAGAATATTTAAATAAATATGGACAATGGGTGAAAAGTGACATAGGCAACAAATATGATAATTACATTACAAAAGTATTATACAACTACACATTCTAATTACATATTTACATGTTCAACTTGGAAATCAATATTTGTCAAATCAAGATCTCCATTATTTATTGAATTAATGTTGTTAAGTTTATGTTTCAATTTATCTGCAATTTTTTCTTCAACAGTATTTGCAGTATAAATAATCCTTTGTAATGATTTTGATTTTCCACCAGCCCTATGTATTCTTCCCAATGCCTGTAACAGATCAATTGAACTCCATGTTGGCGAAATCAACGAAACACGCGGATGACCGCCTTTTATGTCATGAAGTGATATGCCTAAACCACCTGCTTTTATATTGCATATAATAACGTTTGTCATGTTGTTTTGAAAATTCTCAATGATTGACTGTCTATTTTCCAAAGATTGTTCGCCATAAACTAATGAATTTGTGTGCAATAATTCTGCGAGAGTTAATAATGTCTGTGTAAAATTCACAAATATCACAACATTATAACCATTATATATAAAATCATTTGTCAATTCGACAAATGTTGGTATTTTTAATATTTCTATCTTTTGATGTGTTCTCATAACTAAAGATAATATTCCACCTTTATCTTTTTTTCCTTTTTGTCTAATTTGTTCTAATTGTTCATGTAAAACTTTGTAAGCATTTTCTATTTCAAGTTCTCTCTTTTTTCCCATTGAATATGGTGTTGCAGTTATTTGTGTCTCCGGAAATAAATCACCCAAAACATCTATTCTCATTCTTGTTGCTCTTTTTGGATATAACATTTGATGAATTCTTGCCATTGGATTTTTGTCTCTCATAATCCATTGTTCCATTATTGCCATGTATTTCCTAAAATTAATATTTAATTCCTTTACTTGCTTATCACTAAGAAAATTTAAGACATAGAAAAATGGATAAAATTTTTCTGGTCTGTCTGCAATTGTTGCACTTAACATCATAATTGGCACTCCAGTTTCTTTTGCACTTAGTAATAATTTGCCATTATTTGTTGACATTTCTGAACATTTATGAACTTCATCAAAAATGAATAATGAATTTTTCGGCATAGTCCAAATGTATTTATCATCTTCAATACTCAAATATGGACACATGATGTGTTTTCCATCTTTTTCTATTTTGCCTCTTTGAATTAATTCATAATTAACCACATATAATGGTTTTACATTAAATTCTTTACAAACACGACTCCATTGTGATATTATAGATTTTGGACATATGATGAATGGATTTATATTTAATAGTTCACAAGATGCAACAGCAGTATAGGTTTTACCTGTTCCCGTGTCAGATGCATCAAGAACAGCATTATTTTCTTTTATTATTCTCACAATATTATTTGCATGTTCCTTTTGATAACTATATAACTTTTCTATATTGCCAGACATAAAATTGAAATATGTAATATAAATTTATTTGACATTATAATTATTATATAGTTAATAATGGATGATACTGATTATGACATTTTTGGTTCAGACAAAACCGTTAAACAAACCACAAAATGCAATGACGATAAAGTAGATATATTTGATGACATTTTGTATATATATGAAACAAATAATAATCAAGAAACAAAAGAAGATAAAAAAAAAGAAACTGTTAGAAGCAAATATATACCTACAATTCCAAAACCAAAAAAAGTAAATAAAAGACCACCAATAAAATTGGAAGAAGATGATTATTATGAATAATTTTATTTAAGAATATGATACATTTTAATATTATGAGTTATGTAGAAAATATTGATGAATTTGGAAAAGGAACATACAAAGAGTATGATGAGAATGGACATTTGCATCTTGAATATTATTATAAAGAAGGAAAAATACTTGAAAAAGAAATTGGATATTATTGGAATGGTCAAAAGTCATTTGAATGTAAATCGGAAAATGGATTATTAAATGGAAAATATTATGAATGGCATGAAAATGGAAATGTTGAACTGGAATGCAATTATAAAAATGGCGATTTAGATGGATTGTGTATAGGATATTATTATAATGGAAAAAAATCATCTGAATGTACATATAATAATGGATTATTAAATGGAAAATATTATGAATGGTATGACAATGATCAAATAAAAACAGAATGTGAATATAAAAATAACAACATAGAGGGAATTTATAGAGAATGGTATGAAAATGGAACATTGTTTACAGAATGTATGTACAATGATGGACAACTAAATGGAAGATATATTAGGCAACATAAGACTGGAGAAATATATGAAGAATATGAGTATGACAATAACAAAATAAAAGATGGTATATACACAATATGGTGTCATGAAAGTATATGCATACAAGCAGAATATAAAAATGGACAACGTAATGGAAAACATATAAAATATTGTGATAGTAAAATAATAGAAACAGGAGAATATAAAGATGGTATATTAGTTACACTTTATGATCAACATCAACAGCCTATCAGTTTGAAGACTGGTGGCTATTTGGATACTGAAGAGCGTCGCAGATTCGCATAAATTTTATTATACATATATTATGTGTCCACTAGAACAAATCATTGAAAAATGTAAGGGATATATTCATATGTATGTTTACAAAATTATAAATAATCATTTAATTATTTTGAAAAAAATAGATGATACTTTGACAAGTGAAACGAAAATCGAAACAGATGAATTTGAAAGTCGTATTATTGAAGATATAAAGTTTTATTCAATGATTGATACAAAAGATGGCAAACATAGAGCAAATAAGTTATATGTTGAAAAAATTATTAATTTGGATACATTGGAAGAAGCAGAATCAGTAAAAAGTCGCATAGGATATTTTACAGACACTCAATGGTATGACAAATATGAATATTATAATTATGTTAAAAATGAAATTGTAAATATTGAAGATTGGTTACAACATTGTGATTTAGATGATGACTGTGTCGATTCAAATGGAATTGAATACTATTTAACGCCAGAATTAGCTTATTTTGCTGAAAACAAATCATCTTCAGTATTGAATGAAAATACTGAATTTATATACACATCTACAGAAAAAAAGAAAGATGATAATCTTATGATTGATTATGTTTATTTATCAAAAGAAGAAAGAGAAAGATTTATAAAAGTTGCAAGTGAATATCTTATTGAAAATATATAAAGATAAAATTTTATATTAAATCAATAATGGTCGCATTAGAGTTTATTAAAAGAAGAAATAAATTATATATTGATAATCCAAAATATGTTTATTCAGATTTAAATCATCAATATATTTTAATTTTAGAAAAATTGGAAGACACCATTACAAATGAACAAAGGGACAACGTAGTCGATAAAAATTGTGCAAAATTTAGAGGGAATAAATTTCGCATTGCAAGAATACTAGATTCGCATACATCTCTAAATGTAAAATATGTAAACATACCTAACACAAGAAAAATATATCAGCAGAATAATCCGAGCGATATGATTGCTGTTGGTGAAATTTTGTATGATCCAGATTTTTCTTTAAATGATAAAAGTGATACTGGATTTACATATTTCTTTACAATTGAAGCAGCATATTATTCTAAATGTGACTTGACATGTCTCACATGTAAAATGGAGACTGGTGAATTTATTCAATATTCTGATAGCGGCTGTGTTAAAAAGCGATACAATTTAAAAAATGGAATTTTACATGGTAAATATATTGAATATTATGAGAATGAAAGAAAGAAAATAAATCCGATATCATATGAAGTTGATGATGATGGTTTTAAAAAAAGAGAATGTACTTATGAGAATGGACGTCAAAATGGCATCTGTCACCAGTGGTTTAATGACAAATATTATAAATTAGAATTTAAAAATGGATTCCTAAATGGAACATATTTGGAATTTGATGAAAATGGAACAAAAATTGAGGAAACAGAATATTCAATGGGAACAAAAAATGGCAAATCTGTAAAATGGTATTCAAACGGTGAAAAATATATGGAATGTATATATGACCACAATAATTTAAATGGTAAATATGAAGTATGGTATGAAAATGGCACAAAACAAATTGAATGCTTTTATAAAAATGGTGTTGTAAATGGAAAATATACATTATGGTATCAAAATGGCCAAATGAAAGAAACACGTTATTCAGTTAATGGAAATTATAAACAATGGTATCATGATCCCGAAGAACGAATGACATGTGAATATTTAACTAATAAAGAAATAATATATATACAGGAAGAGTGGTATCCAAGCGGGCAACAAAAATTATACTGTGAATATAAAGATGATTTAAAACATGGAATGTATAAAGAGTGGCATGAAAATGGAAAACAAAAAATCGAATTAAAATATGAAAATGATGAATTAAAAACTACATAAATAAATTTATTGTGAATCCATCAACTCTTTTAATTTTGGCAATTCAAAATTAATAGATTTAAGAATTTTTGATGTTGCATTATCAAATACAACCCAACCATTTCCATTGTCTATCTTTTTGTATTGTGGATCTTTGTATCTACTTTCATTTTCTTTATACCATTCAACTGATCTCTGTGCTTCTTCTTCTGTTTTGCATACCTTAGACATATTTGACCTTTGTACTTCTGCGAATAATTTATCCATATCTAAACCATATGCGTGTCCAGCCCCATATGTGACATATAGGATATCACATAATGCATCAGCAACTTCAACCAGATCTTTCTTTTTGGATGCTTCCAATAATTCTTTAAATTCTTCTTCAATCAGACTATTTCTAAATTTAACCAATTGAGGATTTGTGTCAAAGACATCATATAATGGTGTTGTGCCATCTGCAAATGCCTTATGGCCAAATGCAGCATGGAACTCACCTACTTTCTGAAAATTAGTCGACATTTTTAATAATCATACTATTGACATTAAGTACTTTCTGTTTAACTTTCAATTTTTTATTTCTTAATTTGGTTTGCGCCAAATTAAGAAATAAAAAATGATAAAAACATGCTTGCCATGTTTTTACAATTTTTTATTTATGTCTACATAAATGTTACAAAAATACTACATTCTGTTTCTTAAAAATAAGATATGATACGATCAACACAAATAAAATAGCTAATATATATAAATATGGAGTTTCACTTTCATTATCATCATCATCATTATTAATATATGTATTATTTTCCATCCATATTTTTATTGCTCTATGTCTAATACTTTCTGGAATTTGATAAAATCTTCCACTGTCATGTCTCATAATAATTCTTTCTCTAAATGGATTCCTTTTTACTTTTTGACCTTTTTTTAATCGCTTATTATATTCATCAAGTAATACAACAACATTATTTGTAGATGTTACTGGATCTATTTCAATAACGCGTCCCGTATATGTAAAATGTTCTTTATTATTTTCTTTATTCATATATTTTGGTTAATAAAATTATTTTTTGCTATTTTTCTTCTTTGTTGCTTTCTTTGCGCCGGCTTTTGATTTTTTCTGTCTTTCTTTTTCTCTGGCATACACTTTTTTCATGAAGTCAACATCTTTAGATAATATTTCTTTATTTTTGCTCCCTTTTTTTGTCAAATTTCTAATCAAATTTAATCTTTTCATTGTTGTCAAAGTTCCAATTTTTTTGGATGCCTTTTTTAATGAAGTATGTCTTGACATCATTTTTTTATCAACATGATATCCAAAATCACTTAGATGATTGTCATCACTTGGCTTTGGCAGGTATTTCTTGACCATTTATAATATTGCCTGTGGGAATTTTATTATTTTTTTTATTTACAATTTCACCTGAGGCGAAATTGTAAATAAAAAAATTGAAATCGCAATTAATTGTTATTTAAGAAGATATATATGTATGATAAAACCATGGATGAATCATTATATTCCAGACAAATTCATGCAATAGGCAAAGATGCAATGAAAAAAATCACAGAGGCAAGTGTATGTATTGTTGGTATGAGAGGATTGGGTCTTGAAATTGCAAAATGTTTGATATTGTCAGGAATCAGTAAATTAGGATTATGTGATGATAAATTTGTGACTCAAGATGAACTGTCGGTAAATTATTATGCAAACAAATCAGATCTCTATATAAAATTAAGAGTAGACACCGTGTATGAAGAATTATGCAATTTAAATTCAAATGTGAAAATAGAAAAGCATACAGACAAATTCAGATATTCATATTTAGATAATTATAGTATTGTCGTATTGACAGACATTGACTTGATTACGGCAATTCCAATAAATGATTATTGTAGAAAAAAAGGAATAAAATTCTTATATGCCTGTACAAATGGTCTCTATGGTTTTATTTTTAGCGATTATGGCGATAATTATTCAGTAAGTGAAACAAACAGTCAAAATCCCAAATCAGGGATTATAGTAAAAACAACTGACAAAATTATTGAAACAGATAAACCACATAAATTATTTGTAAATGACAAAATCAGGATATTATCAGAACCGCCAATCGAAACATACATAACACAAGTACATGATATGTGTCATTTTTCAGTTAAGGATGATGTTAATGTATCAGCGTGTAGATTTATCGAATTAAAACAGGGACATACATATAATTTTAAATCTTTGATGGAATCATACAGATGTCCAGAATTTGTAGAAATTGACTTATGCGAATTTGACAAAGTACCATCACTCCATGAATTTACAATTGCACTTAGTTGTTTCATTCATAAATATAAAAGAATGCCAAATCAATTCAGTGAAACAGACATTGCTGAATTAGTTAAATTTTGTTCTTTTAATGCAAATATTGAAATTATTAAAAAACTTGCGTCAACATGTAATGGGAATATCATGCCGGTTGTTTCTATCATTGGCGGAATAATTGCACAACAGGTATTAAATGCATGCGCAAATAAATGTCAACCAATTATGCAATGGATGTATTATGATGCATTAATTTTACTGCAGGAAAAATGTAATAAGATAGATAACATGTCAAGATATTTTGGACAGGAGATTGTATTTGGAAATGAATTTCAAAAAAAATTAAAAGACACAACAGTATTTGTTGTGGGTTCTGGTGCAATTGGATGCGAACACTTAAAAAACTTTTCAATGATGGGCGTGGGTAATATTATTGTGACTGACATGGACAGAATTGAAAAATCTAATTTAAGTAGACAATTTTTATTCAGAAATAGTGATATTGGAAAATTCAAATCCGAAGTTGCAAGAGATGCCATATTAAAAATGAATAATGAAATATCTGTTGATGCACATTTAAATAAAGTTTGTAATGAAACAATTAATATTTATAATAATAAATTCTTTGACAAGTTAACATGTGTTGCGAATGCCTTAGACAATATTGAAGCACGTCAATTTGTTGATAGATTATGTGTTGAAAATACAAAACCATTACTAGAATCAGGAACATTAGGTACACAAGGAAACGTCCAGACAATTATACCATTCTTAACTATGAATTATGGATCACATTCTGGCAGTGAAGAAGATAGTGTTCCAGTATGTACTTTGAAGAATTTTCCATATGAACCGGAACATGCTATGCAATGGGCACGCGATTTGTTTGAAGGAATGTTTACAAAAGCACCATCAAATTATAATAAAAGTTTGGCTAGCGATCTAAACAATCTAGAAACAACGACTTTAGCTGAAATATATGATGATCTTAAATTTTTAACATCAAAAACTTTTCATGCATACAAAGATTGTGTGTTGTTCTCATGGAATAAATGGCATGAATTATTTAGTTTTGCAATTGAAAATTTATTAGAACAATTTCCAATCAACAAAAAAAATGACGACGGTACTCCTTTTTGGAATGGCAGCAAAAAATGTCCGAAGGTGTTAAAATTTGATGTCAATAACAAAATACATGTTGATTTTGTTTTTTACATGTCGAAATTATTGGCACAAATGCTAGATATTACTGTTAAATCAAGTTATGATGCAGTTAAAGCATTCTTGGGAAAATTGACGATTCCTAAAAACACAATGTTAAAATCAGAAAGTACTGAAGAGAAAATATATGATAGACAAATGTTAATTAATGAAATTGAAAAAATGAAGAAGCATAAATTGGTTATGACACCATTAATCTTTGAAAAAGACGACGAAACTAATTATCATATGGATTTTATTACATCAGCATCGAACATGAGATGTGAAAATTACAATATTCCACAATCAGACAAATTTAAAACAACTGGTGTTGTTGGAAAAATTATTCCAGCGTTGGCATCAACAACAACTGTGGTTTCTGGATTAGTTGCGATTGAATTATATAAAGTCGTAATGGGCTTTAATGATATCAGTAAATTTAGAGATTCATGGCTGGATTTAGGCTCATCATTTATCACTTTTACAGAGCCACATGGGGTTAAAATTAAAAAAGTAAATGGATTAGAATTATCAATTTGGCATAAGCAAAAATTTAATGATGTTAAATTAAAAGATCTAATTAAATTTTTTGAAGATAAAGAATTTGATGTTTGTGCAATTACAAATGGAAATAAAACAATCTATCAGAATTTTGGAACAGTAAATAATGAGAAAAAAGAAAGATTTATGTCACAATTCAAAGATGATCCCGAGGATGATGTATTAACTATTAATGTCATATGTGAAAATGAAATAATCCCATGTGAAATTAGATTTGTTTAGTCTTTTTGATTATTTTCATATTGACGCATGAATATAATAATTAAAAATTTATCATTTTTTTATTTATAATTTATCCTGTCGGCGAAATTATAAATAAAAAATTGAATATTGAATCATTTAAATACTCTAATTGCCAATATGCCAATATACACTATATCCATTTTTCCATCTCAAAAAGGCCAAAATGGAGTTTTGTGTTGAATTTTTAAATTCAATTACCACTGGGGTTGATATTGACAAGAATTTGTCACAATTGAAATCACTATGTGACAATAACCCCTACACATGTTATTCTGCAGTTTGTGACTTAACGAAAGACGACAAACAAGTCTTATGTGATTTGTATTCAACAATTGGCAAAATTTTACTTGTTGATTTTGATATTATGATTTCAAATGGAGAAGTACAAGAAATGAAAAGGACAAATTTATGTAATATGCTGATACATATTTCAAAAGATAATTATCATCAGAACATGAAAAAAGGCGGAAAGAATTATTCATGTACATATCACAAAGAATCATTAATTGAACATCTCTTAATGACATCATTTGTAAATGCAACATATGCAATTTTGTACAATGCCTTACATCCAGAACCACTACTGTGCATTCTGACTGGCTTGTTACATGATATAGGAAAGGTTGAAACAATGACATATAGTATGATTGAAACAGAATGTTTTCTGTCATATCCTTTTCATGGAGAACTAGGTGCAGGCATATTGGCACAAATTTATAATTCAGATTTTGAACAATATATTTCAAAAGATGACTGGGACAATATGTGTAGAACAATAGCGATACATATGTGTTCATATCATGAATTGAAGAATGATGATTTTAACACAAGATTCAAATGGAATGTTGCAAAGATAGAAAATCACAGTGTTAAACAATTGTTATATAATTTGTCTTATGGTGATCACTATGGAGCATTCAAAGAAGATTTTGAACCAATGTTATTCAATAGATCTAGATATGACTATTTTAAAGAAATTACAAAGCCATTTGATGCACAAGAATTTATGAAAAATAATGACAAACAGACAATTGTCATTTTTGTGAGAGGCATGTCTGGTGCTGGAAAAACAACTGTTGTTAACAGAATAATTGAACTTTTGAAAGATAATTGTATTAGTCACACTCATGTAGAAAGAGATCAAGTTATTTGTTGTGTTGCAGCACAACACGAGGGCATGCCTATGTCTTGTCATAGACCTATTGGAGAAGAATATGCAAAGTTGAGAGATATTTATGAAAAAGAAAAATTGGGCGAACATGTTAAGAATGAATTTGTAAGGAGAATTGAGGAGGCAATTGCAAAGAAGCATGTTGTTATTATTGACACTGTTATGTCATATTTTAAAGACATATCAACATCAGTTCCACAATCAATAAAAAATTGTTTTATTGTCAGTATTGATGTCGTAAGAAACGAATTATTCACAGAACAAGATGCAGAACGTCATGGAATAACTTTGAGCAAACAGATAAATTTACACTCCAAAAGAACTGAATTATCTTGGCTGTCTGAAAAAGTTATTAAAAATGCAAAAGATATTACATCAAGATGCACAAGTAAAGAGATTGGACAATCAAAAACAATAACAAAACCATATTTATGTTATGTTGTTGGTTGGAATAAGACTAATTCAATTGGCTATGGAATAATGTTAAATGGTATTAGAGAAATTACTGCACATCTCAAAACAGAAACTATTGAAGTTGCGATTGACACAAACAATATGAATATAGTAGAATTTTATAATCATATGTACAAATTAAATGGTTTTGAGAAGACAAATGAATGGTTTCTGGATAATAAGTTTATGTGTAATACAATTTCTCAATTTAAGGGAAGTGAATATGAAAATAGGTTTGTGATGATTGCATATTTTGAAATGAATACAGACTGGAGTAAAAAATGGGCACGTGAATGCCGAGGAGTCATATTGTATAGAACAAATACAGACATTTGGATTCCATGCAAATATCATTTGCAAAGAGGAGCAGAATCATTAACTGGTCAGCATGTTAAACATGGTATATCAACAACACAAGATATGGATGCAAAACATCTAGAGATATTTGATCCAATTCAGAAAGATACAATGATGAAATTATTGAGTCCTATTGGTGTTGAAATTGATATGTCATTAAGTTTCAAAGTTGATGGAAGTCTACTCGGAGTCACTATTTACAGAGGAGAAATGGGAAAATTATTTGATTCTTTAATTGATAATTATGGCGATGATTTTGCGAAGACTGTGAAGAGGATGTGTAAGAAAATTCATCCAGATTTAACAATGGTGTTATCAACACAAAAAACATTATTTGTTAATGAACAGATGCATGATTATGTTGTGACAGCATTGTGTGATTTTCCAGATAATCCAACTAAGAAACCACATGAGATTTTTGAGGAATATGGAGATGGAGTATTAAGAAATTTTTATCAATTATTCAATTTGACTTATAAAGAAATAAATATCATTACAATTTCATGTGAAATTGTATGTAAAAATAGACTAACAAAATGGAAAAATTTGCACATGGAATTAACAGTGTCATATGACAGATCATTTTTCACAGTACTAGGCATAGCATGTTGTCATCCCAATCAAATTGTTTGGCAACCACACTTTAGACATAGCTATGATATCTATTTATGCAATATGTTAGAACCCTTATACTGGTTTGTAGAAAACACAAAGACTATTGAAAATATGTTGTCAGACTTGACTCTTGTCATTAGAAGTAAAATGACAAAAGAAGAATATTTAGATAAATACAAGCCACATAACAGTTATTTTACTTCAGGAGAATTTGATTATGAGGGATTTGTAGGATTAAGACACAAACATAATTATGACTATTGTAAAATCAAGACAGAAGAATATTACAATTCACATAAGTTCAGACAAAGTAATATACCATATTTGATTGAACTGGGGAAAACATCTTCAGACATTTTTCCGCTTTGTAGAATTGTCACAGACTTCTATAAAAATTTACATGGGTCACTTGAAAAAATCATGTTGGCTTTTATTGAAATATTGGATAGAGAAGAAAATATTTTATATGTTAGAATTCCGGATAAAGCAAAGAAATCATATGAAAAACAAAATAGAATGGTCAGACATAAGATGCTATTAAATACAAGTTCCAGTTTTCCAGATGTTAGTTTTGAAATATTTTCAAAGGAATTTGAATCTCTTAAAACATCAGAGACTGATATTGACATAATTATTGGAACATTTAAAGCAATAATTATGAAATTAGAACCATGGAGTGATAATTATAAAGACAAGATAGAAAATATGATAAGGGATAATGACGATTCTCTCCAAAACTTGTTTAGTCATTGTTATCAGTCAGTCTAACTTGAGCGTATATTGTAATAAACTACTAATAGAATTAAAGTCATTATGAATAATGTTGCGAACTTGTTCATATAAATTGAACACAGAAAATATATAATCTTTATTTATAGTATCATGAATATTGTTATAACTTTACTTTATGCAGACTGGTGTGGATTTTGTAAAAAATTCAAACCAGAATGGAATATGTTAAGTGATATAATAAAGAATAGAGAAAATGATACTACCTATAAAGAATTATTAAAAGCAGGATATAAAATAAAATTACAACAGTTCAATGATCAACAATTGGACAGTCTATTGACAAATAAATTATTTACAAAATCACTTGACATAGATCCAAATAAAATCGGATTTCCCACTTTAATTGTGCAATATGGAGACACTTTAAAAAAAACAAAATTAAAAAATAGTAATGAAGTACGATTTTATCATCTTGCAAATGGGCAGTCAAGAAGACTCGACACTGGAAATGCAAAAGACATTTTAGAATCACTAAAGAATATAAATAATAAACAAAAAGGAGGGGCAGTACAACTAAATTTATTTAGGCTAAATAAAGACGATATTGCAATAAAAAGTCTGTTTGACCTATGAAACAATATTTGAAGCTTCTATTTTGATAACATAGCATCTTTTCCGGTTGCGTTTATTTATTGCCTGTGAAATGATATTGTATATAGTTACAATATCATTAATACTTATTTGCGAAATTTGTGTAGTAATGGTTCTAACGGAATCCATTTTAATAAGTGTCATATAAATTAGCTAAAGTATTCAGACATATTGGTTTTCAACTTTCTTCATATAGAAAATAATATAATATTTTTTTGAATGTTTTTATAAAATCTCTACAGTATATATATACTATAATGGACCAAGCAAAAGAGTTATTTAATAAACTTGTACCAGCCCAAACATTGTCAAACGTTGTGTTTGATTGGAAAAAATTAGGTTTTGCATTCGCAGTATCGCGTGTGATTACAACTCAAACTGTGTCTTCTCTTGAAGATAGAAAATGGTTGATGGAAACCCTTTTAATCCTAGTCGGTTTTACAGCATATCATATGTTGACAGCCAGAGTAATTGACACATCTGCAATTGCAACTGGAAAGCACAAGAATGCTTTGGATGATGTTTTATATTTCGGAACCATGTTGGTTGTGGCAAGAGTGTTATCTGGAAAATCATTGGTTGATGAAAAATGGCAAAAGGGTTGCTTGTATATGTTGACTGGTTTCGTCACATTCGACTATGTAACATCATATGGTGTTGACCGCGTGACTGGTTCAAGTGTAGCAAAATCAAATGCAAATGATGTTCTTAAATTCGGAACCATGTACTCAGTTTCACGATATCTTGCAGGAGAGACATTCGACAAACAATGGTTGGTTGAATCTGGATCATTCATTGTTGGTCTCGTTTTGTATAACACAATATTTTTGAAGTAAACTTATAAATTTCATGTAAAATAATAATTCTAAAAATGCAAATATATTTACATTTTTAGATATTTAAAATGCCAATTTTTATAATGATTTTGAATATGAATTATCATAAAAAATAAAAAAATTGATTAATTTAAATCTAAAGTATATTTTTATATATACCTCATATGACTGTTAAAGAAATGAACTTTACCAATATGAATATTAGGGATTTTATTGACTATATTATAACTTTTAATAATGTCGACGATATTTTAGACACATGCAAATCACAATCAAAAAAAGGATTTATTTTTGAAAGACTATTCGATATCTTTATTAAATTTGGATTTTGTGATAGATTTCCTAATTCTAAATTTAATCATATGATTGGCAATTCTAATAATGGAAAACTTAAAATTTTAAAAAATCTTGATATGTATCTTAGTGAAAAAGTCCTTAGTGGTAATTCTGGTGGATGTTCCGATATTACACTGCAAAATAAAGATGATGACATGTATATATTTATTAGTTCTAAATATCTTGAATCAAATGAAGATATGAAAGAACAAAAATCAGTTGACCATTATGGTATTCAAAATATTTTGGCAATGACAACAGAAAATAAACATATTTATAAAAAATATAAAATTTATCTTGTTGTTTCCAACAGGAAAAAAGTATTAGATAAAGTTAAAAGTGCAAATAAGTCAAGTAAATATATTACTGAACATATGACTATGGATAATATTTTAGATAAAACAGACTTGAATAAATATTTTTTAGCATTTAAACAAGATATAATTAAAAATAAAAATGAAGATTGGCAAACTATTTATTTGAATAATAAAGAAAATTTAATTTTACGATTTCATCAAGAATTAATTACACTAAAAACAAGTAATTTAATTGAAGAGGATAATAAATCTTTTTTATGGGGATGTAAATGTAGAAGTGGAAAAACATATATGTTTGGAGGTATTATTATTAAACAATTTAAAATTAAAAATAAATTAAACGTTTTAATTGTCACACCTGCGCCAACAGAAACAGCACCACAATTTACTAGTGACTTATTTAATAGATTTAAAGATTTTGATAAATTTAAAATTCATCATATCGAAGGGTCTAAAATGATAAATGATATTGAAACAGATGATAATAATATTTTTGTCATGTCAAAACAATTATTACAAAAATACATTAATGATAAGACTATTATGAAAATTAAAAATTTAAAGTTAGATATCATTGGTTTTGATGAAAATCATTTTAGTGGAACAACTAATTTGTCAAAAGATATTTTGACATCATATTCATCGAAAAACACAATTAAAATATATTTAACTGCTACTTATAATAAACCATTAAAAGAATGGAATATTTTACCGGAATGTCAAATGTTTTGGGATATTGAAGATGAACAAATTTGTAAGTCTATATTGACCAATGAAAATAATTTAGATAGATTAAAAGAAAAACATGGAAGCGAATATATTATAAAAACCATTAAATATTATAATGATTTAGGTTTATCGATAAATGAAATGTTTAAATGTTATAAAAAAATGCCGGATTTACATTTGATAACTAATTTATTTGACAGACATAGATATGAAATAATAAAAGAAAAACTGAATAATGAAAATAAAATGGGGTTTTGTTTTGATACATTATTTGGATTAAATAAAGCAAAAACTAAATTTAGTTTTGAAAATGAAGTTAAAACATTTTTAAGATATATTTCTGGTTCTAATAGAGAAGAAGATGGCGAAAAAACTATATTTACGAGAATAAATAAGATTTGTTCTGAAAAAGAAACAAGATTGCCATTTACTCAAATTTGGTTTTTGCCATCTGATAATATTAATGAAATATCAAAATGTTTAAAAACATTAATGTTTGAAGACGATGTCTTAAAAAAATATATTGTGTTATGTATAAATCGTAAAAATAAAGATTTAGCAAAAGATATTAAGGATGAAATTAATAGAACAGAAATAGAAGCAAAAAGCAAAGGTAGATTAGGCGTTATTCTTCTTGCTGGCAATATGCTTACATTAGGCATCACATTAAATAAATGTGACATGGTTATTCTTATGAATAATGCGTTATCATCTGATAAAGTATTACAGCAAATGTATAGGTGTATGACTGAGGCAGAAAATAAAAATATTGGATTTGTCGTTGATCTTAACATCAGTAGAGTATTAAACACTTGTGTTAATTATACAATTTATAAAAATGAAAAAAGTATTGATGATAAAATGAAATATTTAATTAAAAATCATCTAATAAATATTGATGTTGACATGATGGAAAATAAAAAAATAAATTCTGATACGATAGTCAAAAAATTAATGGACATATGGAAAGAAGATCCTATAAATAGTTTTAGAACACTTTTAAGAAAGTTAGATAATGATTACGAGGAGTTTGATAATTCAACTCAAAAATTAATAAATAAAACATTTACAAAGAGTCTAAAAGATGATAAAGTAAGTTTAAAATTAAAATTAAAAGATGAGGATGATGAAATACAAGATTTGCCATCAGGTAAAGAAAAAGTTAAAAACGATAGTGATAATGAGCACTCTGATAATGACAGTTCTGATGAAGAAGAAAAAGATGAAACTCAAATATCATTTACAAAAGATGTTTTACCATATGTAATACCATTAACATGTATGTTGACAATAAAAAATTCTAATATGGATTTTGTAAAGATGTTAAATGACATAAAAGAAAATCCAGAATTATTGGATACATTTGATGATCAATGTTTAATATGGTGGAATAAGAAGCATTTAATAGATTTAATAAGAGATATTGTGAGTAAATATTTTGATAAAGGTTCCAACACATATAATATATCAGTACAATTTAAGATGTCATTACAAAGTTTAATAGATAATCCAAAAGAATTATTAGAGTTAATTAATGACTGCTTGAAACCTAAAGCAGTAGAAAAAAAAGAGAATGGAGAAGTCTTTACGCCAATAATTTTAGTAAATGAAATGTTGGATAAATTGCCAAAAGAAATATGGAAAAATAAAAATCTTAAATGGTTAGATCCAGCTGCTGGAATGGGCAATTTTCCAATAGCAATATATTTAAGATTAATGGAAGGATTGAAATATGAAATTAAGGATGTAAAAGTAAGAAAGAAACATATATTAGAAAATATGTTATATATGTGTGAATTGAATAAGAAAAATGTATTAGTGTGTAATCAGATATTTGACATAAATAATGAATATGAATTAAATTTATATGAAGGAGATACGCTGGAGTTTAATCCAAAAAAAGCATTTGATGTAAAACAGTTTGATATTATAATTGGAAATCCACCATATAATAAAGGTGGTATCCGTTCTCATACAGGAAAACAATTAGGAGAAAAGAATGAAACAATTTGGACAAAATTTATAGAAAAAGCATTCAAATGGCTAAAACCCAATGGTCATCTAGCATATATAAATCCATTAAGTTGGTTAAAAAAATCACACCCATTACATAATACATTGTTGGAAAAACATATTATTTGGATGAAATTATGGGACAATTCGCAATCAAAAGGAATGATTAATGCAGATATACCAATATCATTATATGTTTTACAAAATAGTTTAAATATAGACAAAAAAAAAACAGAAATAACATCAATATTGAGAAGACGCAATTTAACAACAACATCGAACGAATATTTAAATAAGGATTATTCAATACCATTGGCATATCATAGTATATTTAATAAGCTAATGCGTTTTATAGAAACAAGGAATTTAAAATTAGAATATAGTACTAAAACGGTAAAGTCAACGGGAACAAAAACAAAAATACCGTCAAAATATAAATTAAAAGATATGTTAGCAGTTGATACATATACGATTAAGGAAGGCATAATGATTAAAAAGACAACCGAAATGCATCCAGATGCAGATAAAAGGAAGTTAATTATAGCAAATAAGGCAAGTTTTAATGGTGCTTTTATAGATGATGGTAAATTATCATTAACAGGAAATCATAAATTTTATATTTTGGGTGATGATTTAGAATTAATACTTAAAATGTTAAAGTATAAAATTATAGACATAATTAGTCATTATACTAAATATGGTCAAGATTTTTTAGATAATGAAGCATTTACGTATTTACCAGATATTCGTAAATTAGGAACAAAAGATATTGACGAAAAACAATTTTATAAATTAATAGGATTGACACAAGATGAAATAAAATTATTTGATAAAAATATTATAATTAACGATACAAATAATCAAACTGATGATATAAGAACTGTGCCTAAAAAGAAACCATCAAAAAAAAACATAATTATTGATGATAGTGATGATAGTGATGATGATAGTAATAAAACAAAAAAAAAAGTTATCAAAAAAAATAGAATCAAGAAAAATAATAATGATTTTTGATAAACTCTCTCATAAGTTTATTTTATCTATCAACATACAAAACTTATATCAATTTTCAAGGGAAAAATTTATAAATAAACATATATTTAATACCATATCAACACTTCACAAATGTCCATCACTAAAAAAGTATATGTTGAAAAAATCAGAAAAAATAATAATTCTAAAAATGTAGTCATTTTTAAAATAATTAGTCATAAATAAAATATTTAATTTTTCTTACTTTTCTTTGGTGATGCTTTGCCCTTCTTCTTTGGTCTTTCTTCTTCCTCTTCTTCCTCTTCTTCTGGTTCTTCTTCCTCTGCATCATCTTCTGGTTCAGCATCATCTTCTGCTTCATCAGCCTCTTCCTCTTCTACTTCTTCCTCTTCTTCTTCATCCTCATCTTTCTTTCCCTTTCCTTTTCCCTTCTTAGCGGGTCTTTCATCTTCATCATCATCTTTCTTCTTTCCCTTTCCTTTTCCCTTCTTGGCATGTTTATCATCTTCATCCTCATCATCGTCTTTCTTCTTTCCTTTTCCTTTCTTGACATGTTTTTCATCCTCATCTTCATCATCATCTTTCTTCTTGCCCTTACCTTTCTTTGCGGGTCTTTCATCTTCATCTTCATCTTCATCTTCCTCTTCTTCATCATCATCCTTCTTTCCCTTGCCCTTTCCCTTTCCCTTCTTTGTCTTTTCGTCCTTTGGTTTTTCGGTCTTCTTGTTATGAAGAATATTAATATCTAATACCTTTTTAATTTTGTTACATGCATCAGTTGTGCTCAAAGTAAAAAGAGATGTACCGGCTTCACAGTCAAATTCTTTTTCGAGTTTGTCGAAGTCATCATCTGGGCTTTCGGTAACATGATATTTGAGAGTTGCCCCTTTACCATAGTATGGAACAACATCGGATTCATAAACTGCATCATGATCTGAACTCTTTGATTTAAGCAGTTTGCAATGACTTGCTTTCATAACCCCGCCATATACAAAGCCGACCAATCCCTTGGAGTCTTTCGACCCTTTGGAAGATTTAGATTTCTCTCCTTTAGCCATTATTAATTAGTATGCCATATATATAGGTTTAGTATTCAAGCAATTTTGGATTCAATTTTTATTCATCGTCATTTTCTTTAGAAAATGACGATGAATAAAAATGATAAAATCGCGAATAGCGATTTTACAATTTTTTATTTATAATTATAAAACACCGAATAGGATTTTTTCAATTTTTAATCATTGTTCTATTCCTCTTAAACTACATCATTGATACGTACCTCTTAAAAATTGAAAACAAAACCCTTTATCATATTAGACAATATCTTATATTAAAAAATGGCGACTGAATTGGATTATATTAAAAACTATGTGTTTACTAATGATATTGAGCAAGATGGAAAAATAATTTTGGCAAGATTGAAATATGATTGTGACCTATTTGATTTTGATGAAAATGTTGATAGAAGTTATATAAATTACAAATTTACATATGAACATCTCAAAAATAAAACAGAATTAAATGGCGTTGAGTTATTCTATTTGGCAAGATATCATTACAATAATACAAATGACGAAAAAGTAGCACAAAAATATTATGAAATGGCAGTGGAGAAAGGAAATGCAATGGCTATGGTATACTTAGGTGTATTTCATGAAGATCATTATGAAGATCACATAACAGCAAAAAAGTTGTATGAAATGGCATATGACAAAGGATATGTCGCTGCTTTGAACAATTTATCTTTCATTTATATGTTTTATGAAAAAAATTATGAAGAGACAAAAAAATGTTTAAAAACTGCAGTTGAAAAAGGCAACCCACAAGCAATGTTGAAACTCGCATTATTTTATACAGACAAAGAAGAAAATCCAGAAGAAGAACTAAAATATTTATTGATGGCAATTGATGCAGGAAACATAGATGCTTATTCACATATTGGAATGTATTATCAGTTCAAAAAAAATTATGAAGAGGCAAAGAAATATTATTTTATTGGAATTGAAAAAGGTGATTATGGGTCAAGACAGGGCATTGCATGTTATTACAAATATGTTGAAAACAATATCGAAGAAGCAAAAAAATATAATCCATACATTGTCTAGTTACATGATCCAACATTAATTATTTTATATAATTCATCATTACCTGTATTTGACAACTGCAACATTTCTTTAAAAATATGATTCCTTAACGTTTTTATAGATACAAATATTGTATTATTATGAACAGATATGTCCTTTTTTGGTATTTTGCTTATGTCAATCTCGACATATTTAATGTCATTTTGTATTGTTATTTTTGGTTCATATATATCCAAAATTTGTCTGTCATCTTTCAAAATAAATTTGATTGTTCCAATCATGGCTTTTTTTTCTGATAATTTTTTTGTAAATATGTCTTTTTGCTTTATTAAATATTCTATTTTATTATTTATTTCAGATAAAATGGTATTTAATTGTTCATCAGTAAGATCTAAATTATATAAATTTTCATATTTTGACATATATTATAATATCAAAATATTAAACAAGAAGTTTTGCGATCTGTTCTGACAATTTTGGAGAAGCTCCCACAAATGATCCAATTTTCACAGCATCTTTAAAAACTACTACAGTTGGCAATGATTCAACACTATATTCAACAGCTAATGACTCATGTGTATCAACATCTACCTTTACAAATAATGTATCAGCGTGTTTACTTTCTAAAACATCAAGTTCAGCACTAACTTTTTTGCATGGTCCACACCATGTGGCAAAAAAATCAACTACACATAGGGATTTTTCTTTTAACACATCTTCTAATTTTTCACTCTCTGATAATTCTCTCATTTATAATAATACCAAATATAAATTATTCTTTATATAATTTTTACATTGACACTTGTCCTGTTTCCCCACCTTATGTGGGAAAACACACTTTGAATGTTTTCCTGTTTTACACAGGAAAACACCATCCAATACCACTAACACCATATTCGACACAATTACCTTTACAGTTTTTGCTGCACTTTTCTATGCCTAATTCTCCATCTAGAGTTCCGTCATTGTCATAGATGATAAGATCTTTAAATAAAGCATCATCAGTTAATTTTGCACCTTCATACACAAATTCTTTTTTGGCAATTTCATCAGTTGCATTATCAAAATGTTCTGTATTATTATATAAAATTATAAACAATACAATACAGAATAGTAACAGTACATACATAAATTAATCATAGAAATAAATAAATAAATTAAACATCTATTTTGACATCAGATCCATCAACAAAACCAACATTATCGGGAATTACTTCAGTCAATGTTATTTCTATTTCCTTGTCGAATATTTTTGTTTTAACTTTCATTCCTGCATATAACACAACGAAATTTCTTAATTCAAAATGTAGAATTGCAATTGGGTTTGTCACATAAGATGGACAGGATATTTTTATATTTGTTATTTTATTCAAGTGTAAAATATCAAAATTCACTTGTGTATCATGTTCAATTTGTAATTCTATTGCCATCCAATCGGGAATGATAATTGAGTTTTCTTCGGCACTATATTTGACAACTCTTCCATAAGTAAATTTGTCTTCATTAGTTAATTTTGCAGAATATAATGTTAAAGACAAACTCATTAATTTATTGCCAATATTAGGTGGTACAATAATATTGTCAGAATTATTAAACTTAATTAGTTCATCATTCACAAAAAAGTTAGAAGCTTTCTTGTAAGTTAATAATAATGGAAACTCGACATCTTCAACTTTGTTTTCTTCATTGATATGAATATTGGCTATTGCCATTTGTTGTTGAAGAATATCTATCAATAATTGATCCATTTTAAACATAATTATAATTGTAAAGACTACTCAGAACTTTTAATTTTCAATCTTTTTGAAATATTGTCTATTCTTTCAATATTTTTATTTCTCATTATTTCTTTTAATTCATTATTTATTCTTTTAAAACAACCCGTACCTTCTTTTATTAGCTGAGTTCCAATTTGAAGTATGTCTGCACCAGCTAATAAATATTCATAAGCATCATTTCCGTTTTCAATTCCGCCACATCCAACAAGCTGTATATCAGATTTTAACTTCTGTCTAAATACAAACACATTTGATAATCCTATTGACTTTATAACAGAACCACCAATGCCACCCAGACCACCATTTGGATGGATGACTGTTTCATCAATAGATGGGTTAATTACTAATCCATTTCCTAAACTATTAACACAAGTAATAAAGGCAATTGGATATTTATTTATGATTTCTGCTGCTCTAATAAAATGTAATGAATCAAAATATGGAGATAACTTAAGTCCGATTTTGAAATTCCATTTTTTGGCAAATACTGATTCAAGTATATAGTCCATTTTAGGGAAATCATATGCTACTTGTGATTCTCCGCACAAATTTGGACAAGACAAATTAAGCTCAACTGCAGATACATGAATACAATCATTGATTTTTTCTAACATTTGCATATTTTCACTTAAAGTTCTTCCTGCAATAGACACAATGTATGTTTTTGAATTTAATGGTTGATATGATGCATAAAAATCTATTCCTAGATTTTCTAATCCTGTTGAATTTATGGATAATGTGTCATTATGATAATATTTTGGCCTTTTATTACCACTTCTTTTGTCAGACGTACAACTTTTACTTAACACAATTGCAGAATCACTTTTTGACAAATCATCTAATTCACTTTTTGATGTACACCATGCTCCAGATGCATTGTAAAAAATATTATTGAATTTTAGGCCCAAAAATGTTGTTTCTATAACAGGTTCAAATTTAGTATCACATACAAATTTTAAATAGGCGTTCCATGTTTTTTCTTTATAACTATCAATATTCTTTATATTGTCTATTATTCCTCTTCCAACAATAAACACATCTGCGCCAAATAATGATGCAATATCTGGTGTTTTATATTGTTGTCCTTTATTATCATCAATTGAATCAAGAGAAATTCCAGGAACTAAATGAATAAAATGGGGATTTCTAATTCCTTTTTGTGCAACATATGCAAATGATTTATTACTGTTTAGACTTCTTAATATGTCAAAACTCGAATTAATATATTCATCATTACACAAGTTATTTTTTGTTGACATTTCACATATCAAAACTGTATTTGTATAATTATTCATATTATTAATCATGTCATAACCTGATATTGTATGTACTGTGACTGCATCTGGATGTATTTTATCATCTTCATAATAATATGTTTTTGATCGGTCAAAAATTTGTGATCTGTATTGTTGTACAGATGTGTTTGCAATATCGGCAAATTTCCGATCTTCTAACCAGATAAAATTATAAGTTTTACTGAAATCTTTCATCAACTTTTTGATTTCTCTGCAATCAGATCCAGAGTAGAAATCAAGATGGGTCTTTATCATACATACATATGGTGCAATTTTGGGAAGGACACTTCTCAATTCATAATAATCCGTTATGTCACATGAAAAACATAAATTTGTTTTTTTATCTATCATTATCTTAAGCAAATCATTTTTTGTAAGATCATACATATATTCATATGTATATCTCTTAAAAATTTTTGTTATGTCATCTAATGAAATTTTATCAATACTATGCAAATGGTATAATATCTCTTCTATTGTAAATAAACTAAAAACTTTTTCACTCCTGTTATTTCTCCTGTCTAACAACACAATTTTTTTTTGACAAACCAATCCATGTTCATTTAATATTCTTTCTGCTTCAGCAAAACTCAATCCTGACGTAATAACATCATCAATCAATACAACCTTTTCATTTTTGCACCATTTGCCCTCTATCATTTTTCCAGTACCGTGTGTCTTTTTTGTATTTCTCATGAATATCTGTCTTTGTTTTGTTTTTGCCGACAATAAAGTCGCAATAGTAATGCCCGCTAAAGGAACACCACATATGACATCATCATTATCTATAAATCTTAACAATTGACTTATAATTTTGTCATATAATTCGGGAAATGATACTAACATTCTCATGTCAAAATATATAGGAGATACTTGTCCGCTTTTTAATGTGAAATTTCCAAATTTAATAATATCGGCTTTTACTAATTCATCTATCAACATTTTTTTCAATGACATTAAGTGTATAAATAATGTCATTCTTAAGTAAATATTAGTCTTTCAATAATCCCTCTTTTAACATACTTGAAACAAGTCTAAATAATCCAATTCCACCTCCAGAACGTGGGAAAAATTCTAAAGAAGTAAAATTATCAAATTCTTTGTCTACTCTTTCTTTTCCAAATGTGTCATATAGAATGTTTTTATATCCTCCATCACTAATTGTATCAAACATATCTCTCATTTTCTTTTTATCAGTAGATCTTTCTGCAGAACCAATTGTTTCATGTCCTGATAAAATTACGTCAACTTTTAACGCCCCTGTACCATCTGCATTTTGTGCCATATTCCAAAATGGACTTGTGTGATTTGGAAAATTTTTAAGGAAAACGACTGAACCGCAATCATCATACAGTTTTCCTTCTTCATTTGATGATACCAATTCAACTCCATATTCATCCATCACATCAGTGTATTCTTTATGGACAAATTGTGATTCATCATAACCTAAATGTTTAAGGAGTTCGGTTTCGAATTTCAGCAATGCATCAAACCCTCCTTTCAACTCAAATTCAAACATTGGAAATACTCTAAGATGTCTTCCAGGAACTATGTTTTTTTCATTTCTATAACTTGTGCTGACACAGAAATAACCATCAACACTTTGATCTGTCAACAATTCATATTCCAAATGCATCTGTCCTGTTTGTGGCAATGGAAATACCTGTGTGACTCCCTCTTTGTCTGGATACTCAAATGTTGAAATTGTACTTGGATCTTCGCATGCTGCCAAAATTGTAATTCTGTCTTGTGTATGAACTTCTCTAAATCCCTTTGAAAGGCAGAACTCTCTTAATTTATTAACTACATGACTGAAGTGCTTTGTCTTAATCGCCGGATTCTCCATTACTGTAATTTTATATATTTTTTTTCCTTTATATGCGTTACAGGTAAAATAAAGACTTATGGCAATGAAAAATTGAAAAAAAGAAAATTAATAAATATCACATATCGATATTATATTCAATAATGGAACCCTACTATAAAATAGGTTGCAATCCTAAAACTAAAAAAGCGGATGATACAAAATATACAGGAGAACAAATAATGAAAATGGATGTACAAGATGTTGAATATGTGATGAAATTCTATACTCCTTTGGTGAATGAAGAGCAGCGTGAAGAAATAGATATTGTTCTCTATGATAGTTTTTTTGAATATGTTACTGACTACAGCTATAATTATTCTTCGTTAAAAAACATATATGGAACAAATGCGCTAGACCCCATAGATATTGAAATCATTAAGAAATTCAATGGTAATTCATAAACTGTATGGAGACACTAAAAATTGAAATTATGTTTGTTTATTCTTGCAAGAAATATACTGTATATCAAAATGGAATCCTACTATAAAATAGGAAGACGTAAAGATATATTTTTAGGAGATGACGAATATGAAATATTGACTAATATAAAATATACAGGAGAACAAATAATGAAAATGGATGTTGCTGATGTATGGTATATATATAAAATATATGTCCCTTTGATAGATGGAAAGCCATGTCAAACACATAAATTTTTGCTGTATGACGATAGTTTTCCAATGGTGGGCTCTGAATATATTGGTTTTGCTTCATTGGATCGCATGCGTATGTCAAATGAATTAGAGCCAATAGATATTGAAATCATTAGAAAATTTCACAGGTGTTCTCAAAAAAGAAAAAGAGATGATATAGAAGATGACTAAAAATTGAAGATATAATTAAATACATATTAGTACACATTAATCTTATGTTTAATAATGGAACCATATTATAGAATAGGAAAAGACAAAACCGAATTTGATATAAGTGTAAAATATACTGGAGAAGAAATAATGAAGATGGATGTTGCAGAAATATATCATATATATAAAATATATATTCCTTTGATAGATGGAAAGCTTTGTGGGAAAATTATGATCATTTTGTATAACGAGAGCTTTCCAGGCACTAAAAAGTATATAAAAGTGTTTAAATTCTTTAGAATTTAAACACTTTTATATTACTTTTATAGGGTTCTGAAGGGTAGAAAAGCATATAAAATTTATTTAAAACCCATTGGTTTTAAATAAATTTATATACTTTTTACCTCCAGAAACTGACGTCATCGGTAGTTATACTTCGTTTCCATTTTGGTATGGGACAAATGCATTAGATCCAATAGATATTGAAATCATTAAAAAATTCAATAGGCGTTCTCAAAAAAGAAAAAGAGATAATACAACTGATGATATAGAAGATGACTAACAAAAAATCTAAAGTATTAAAAATTGAAAACGACAACATCTAGGATATTCAATGTAATATACAATACATATCATATTTGTCTTATTACAGTCTGTCAAAATGGCGGATTCTTATATCATTCTCGGTGCATGCTATGGAGACGAAGGGAAGGGCAAATTAACTGATGAATTGATGGATCAAATCAGTGATTCAATTGAAACACCATTAGTTACGCGGTTCAATGGCGGCGCTAATGCAGGACATACTGTTAAACATGGTGATAAGACATATTATACACACTTGATTCCATCTGGCATCTTAACAGAAAAAGCATTATGTTTTATTGGAAATGGTGTTGTTGTTAGTTTGGTTGCTTTGGAAAGGGAAATTAATGATTTAAATGAGGGCGGAATTGTTACCGACAATAGGATTTTTATTTCCGACAGAGCCCATGTGACATTTTTAATTCATTGTTTACTTGACCAATTGATGAATGAAAGTATTGGTACAACAAAACAGGGAATCGGCAATACATATGCCGACAAAATGAATCGTATTGGATTGACAATTGGCGATTTGCTGAAAGACAATTATGAAAACAAATTGAGACGATTATACGGACACTATGAAGCACTCATTGACGATTACCTAATAAGAAAAATGAGACAAAAACTTGTTGAAACACATTCACTTCCTAGTGACTTTACGGTTGACAATTTATATGAAAATGAAGCTGCAAAGAATTCCTTTATTGACGTATTTGAAATAGCTGATAGAGACGGATATCTTCGTATTAATTTTGAATTTAAGAATGAGAAAAATGAAGTCGAAAAAATCGACAGGTTAGATTCATTATTCTCACGAGATTTATTGCTTATTGAAAATTTCAGACGTAAGTGGAAAGACAGTATTGTAAATGGCTTTAGTTTTATGAAATCACATATGAAGTCACGAATGATTATTGAGGGGGCAAATGCTATTATGCTTGATATTGACTGTGGGACATATCCGTATGTAACAAGTAGTAATTGTGGTATTGGTGGTGTTTTAACAGGGTTGTCATTAAGTTTAAAAGTAATGTCAAAATTTAAGGTTATTGGTGTATTTAAATCATACATCACGCGTGTCGGAGGTGGTTGTTTGCCAACAGAACAAGACAATGAAATTGGCGAAATGATGCAGACATTAGGACATGAGTTTGGAGTGACAACAAAGAGAAAAAGACGATGTGGATGGCTAGATTTGGTTCAATTGAAATATTCATGTCAAGTCAATGGTTATGATTATTTGAATATCACAAAATTAGACATTTTAAATGCATTTGAACAAATTAAAGTATGTACTGCATATAAGTCTAAATATGATGTTTTAATTGAAGATTTTCCGTCAGATGAAGATAGATTAAAAGAGGTAACACCTATGTATGTCACATTTGATGGATGGAAAGATTTTGACATTTCAAAATGTACTAATTGGAAAGATTTGCATGCAAATATCAGAAATTTTATTAAGTTTATTGAAGCGTATACAAATGTTCCAATTAAGTACATCAATACTGGACAAGAAAAAGGAGCAATGATTATTAGAGATGTTTGAACTTTATTTATAAAAATTGAAATATGAAATATATTAGATATATCAATAATATAAATATTATTAATATTCGGTCTGTTTTGTTCATCATATATCAAAAACAGCAACAATGGAGCTTCATCCGATTTGCCCGCTTGACGATATTCGATATGGAAAACTCATTGAAAAATATTCAAGTAAATTTAATAATTTTGAATATTACAAACAAAGATTTATTGTTGAAATGAAATATTTGCGCGCTTTGTTGACTGATGATGATATATTTAAACAATTAGCACAGAAAAATCCAATATTGACAAAAGATAGTGTTGAAAAATTTTATATTAATGACTTTACAAAAGAAGATTATGAAGCAATCGTGGAAATAGAAAAGACAACAAATCATGATGTCAAAGCAATTGAATATTATATTCATCAATTATTAGACAAGCATGGCATGTCAGAATTAAAACCATATGTCCATTTTGGTTTAACGAGTCAAGATGTCAATTCTGTTGCAATGACGACAATGATTTCTAAATGTTTTGAAGAAATTGAAAATGACCTATTAATATTGATTGACACAATAAAAACAAAATTGTGTAAGCAAGTACCAATGTTATGTTTTACACATGGTCAGCCAGCAGTTCCTTCCAGAATGGATAAAGAAATGGCAGTTTATACAGATAGACTATTGTATGAGCTTGGATTTTTTGATGACAATTTTACTGTCAAATTTGGTGGCGCTGTTGGAAACTTAAATGCACATTATTTTGTGTTTCCGGAAATTGATTGGCATAGATTTATGACGAATTTTGTAAGGAGTTATGGATTTGTTAGATCTGAATACACAAAACAAATTGATAATTATGAATCAATTACGAGACAGTTAGATTGTCTAAAGAGAATTATGGTAATTTTACAGGACTTTACAAATAATGTGTGGTTATATATTCATAAAATGTATTTTATTCAAGAAAGTGTTGCTGGAGAAGTTGGAAGCAGTACAATGCCACACAAAGTAAATCCAATCAATTTTGAAAACGCAATGGGTAATTTGGCACTTACTATTGGATTTATTCAACCTTTTGTAAATGAACTACCAAAATCACTGTTCCAAAGAGATCTAAAAGACTTAACAATGTTTAGATCATTAGGAATGATTTTTGGCTACGCAGGACTATCAATGGCGATGATTACAAAAGGAATTACTAGATTGTCAATCAATGAGAAATTAATTAACACTGAATTAAATGAAAATGTGAGTGTTCTTGCAGAAGCATATCAAGTATATCTAAAAGCAATCGGAAAGGCTGATTCTTATGAAGAATTAAGTAAAGTAACAAAGGGCAAAGTTGTGACATATGAAATTTTGCATGATTATGTCGATGCATTAGACATTGATGAAACTCATAAAGAGAAATTAAAACAACTCAAAGTCGAAGATTATATTGGCGTAGTTTAAAAAAAAATTGATTTATAATATTGTCTATCTACCATATTTATTTAATATATTGCATTAAATCTTGCTAAAGATTTTTCACATTTGGTATTATAAAATGGAAAATAAAGAACCGTCATTTGATTGTTACCTAAGTCCAACTGAAGAAAAAGATGACGATATATTTTGTTATAGTCCAGAAGAATCTCATTCAATATTTTGTTGTTATGATGAATGGTCTTTGCCAGACATAAAAAAAAGTTTTTCGAAAATGTCTGATGATGAATTTTTTACAATTGCTAATATGATAAATCATAAACATGTACAATTATATCATGTGTTTTCAATGTATGATATAATGGTATTAGATGGGATTGCAGTGCTTGATGATGGTACAAATATAAATTCTTATTCATACAAATATCCTGCATATTTAAAAGAAACTTTTAATTTGGTTGACAGAAGGGACTTAATTCAAAGAATTGCGAAATTTGATGATACTATTACATGTCTTAATGAAATTATGAAATATTCTAATAATGATAGAGGTATCATATTTACTCAGGACAGTGTTCAAAACAGAAAATTTCAATTATTTCCATCTAGACTTGATTCTTTATCTGGAAAAATAAAAAGTATTAAATATTCATTCCCTATATGTCACAATTGTAACATTATAAAAGATATACATGATAAATCAATACATTCATTGACCTATGAAACTATTGTAGAACGTATTTATAATGCACCTGTAGCTGTATAGTTATCGTTTTGTGACAAATTGTAACTATTTAATAGTTCAGGCACTAAAAAATTGAAAAATGCAAATGTTTGATAGCCCCTGTTGTAAATGTAATATCAATTAGCCTTCTTATGTTATGCGGACTTTTTTGCCTGTTACTCGATCTTGTGATTTCATTTCTTGCCGACAAACGTATGTCCTTTTGTCCTTTCACAATGGCCGACTCGACACGCACTTCCGAACCCACTGTCACCAATGGCAGCAATTCTTCCGGTTTCAATAAGAGAAACAGACGACGCCAACATCAACAGCACAATAATCGCGCTGTTCCAGAAGAGCATGACGACCATCGCCGTCTCTGTGACGAGGTTCAGACTCTTAAGCTGGAACTCGAAAAACTGAAACTTGAGAAACAGAAAGCGGAATTGGTAAAGGATATAAGTGAATCTGGAACTGTCCGGATGAAACGCGTTTCTTTGCCAGTGTCGCTTGACAGCATCCGTAGTCACAGTGACGAAGATGATGATTCTGAAAATGATGTGACATTTACAGTTCGACCAGATTATCCAGTTACTGAATATCACACTGGATCACTTGGCATTGAACGATTCAAACGTTCGGAAAGCCGTCCGGAACAAATCACCAAGTATGTTGGTCGTCAGCCGAGTTATAGACATCATACAGAAAATGTCAACCGAGATGCAACAGTGGAAGTAACCACCAAGCATCAGACATTTGATGGAGGTATCATCACTCGCAAGGCGAAAATTGCCTATTCTGTTCCACAAGAAGACGTTCCAGCAGTTGCGTCTCGCATGTTCAAGGCAGTCACTAGTGCTATTACAAGCACTGGCAGCGGTATAATGGATGCCATTACAAATTTGAAGACGCCGAAAATCATGAATAGTGTATATATCACCCCAGAACCCGTCTTTGAGGAAGACAGACGGGATAAGAAATACGATAACGCAACACTGATAAGACTGGCAAGAGAGAATCTTGACACTCCCCGCACTAACATATTCACTGACGAGGAATACAACTATTTCCATGGTGTCGATGAACATGGAGAGCCAATTGCAAGAGATCTTGCGACACTGATGGATATGACGAAAGGGACAACAACTTTGAGACAAGTTCTTGAATGCTATGCGAAAGTCAAAAATCGGACGCTTGAAGAAATTGCACGCCATTCACAAATCATTTACTGGCTAACTGATCGCGAATGCAACCCAGAAATTGTTGGGAGGATGATTGATTATTATCGCCCCGATCAATTCTTGCTTGTCAGAGATGTTCCAAATGTATATTATCCAAAGACTTCATTCCCAGTCGCCAAATGCAAGCCAATAACATGGGAAAACCTGATCATGCGGTTTCTCCCTTGATCCCCATTGCAAATGCAATTCAATGACATTGAACAATCTCATCTGAACACCAGTGTTCTCTAGTCCAAAAAGAAAGAAAAACAAAAGAAAAAACAAAAAAACACAAAACCAAATACAAAAACCCTTAATATATTTTTATATTAAAGGTTTTTGTATTATCAAAATACTATTTTATTTCAAACAAAAAATTGAATATCAAAAATGCCAGAAATATATATTATAATAATATATTCATCTCCTTAGCGATATTTAACTTTACGACAAAAATGCATGTCAGACAATTTTTTAGAAGATTTATTAATCAATTGCGTACTCCACAACGCATTTCGCAATTGATTGCACCTGTGGAAAGTATGCAAAACAACGAATTGCAATATTTATCAACAATATATCCTAATGGCATTCCATATAGTATTATATTAATTGCTTTGCATAATGATGGGCAAATTAATAGATTTAGACAAGAGACATAATAAAAATTATTAAATACTATTCATATTTTTTATTTAATATTGTGGTTCCGGCAAATCTCTGCATGGTTCTTCCTCTGGCGTCACATAAGTGTCATGATTTTTCAGATAATGTGTTTTGCATTTTGTTAAATAATCATCGCCATACCAGAAATCTAGTAATTCTTTTGAATTTTCAACACCATACAAAGATAACCCACCAAAATGAAACTTTTTCCTTCTATTTATAAAGGTTTCTGAAAAATTAAACCATTTCCACCACCATTCTTCATCTTTAGGACGATATTCACATTTATTTTTTTCTGTATAACATCTTACTATTTTATTGTCTTCTGTATCTATCACAAACAAGTCAATAAAATGTTTATCATCTGAATAGACTCTGTATAATTTCCATGATTTTTCTGTTTTGAATCCCAATTTTTTTAATTCATCTAATACAATCTCTATTTTATCTATATCTTGTCTTTTTACAATTAAATCTATATCATCGTCCCATGGTATAATATCATGATGTCTAACAGCACCAAGCAATGTTCCGAATGCAATCGAATACCATATTTTATGTTTTTCGAATAATTCATGAACTGTCAACATACATTGTTTTAATTTTAATTTTTCATTGTCACTAATAAGATTTTCAAATGGTTCTCTTATTGTCATACATATTATCAGAACAATTAGTATTAGAACCAATTTATACATAATATAGATATGGAGAATAATGTATATAATTATGTAAAGACTGATAGTCATTAGAATAACGAGTTGGAATGTTCCATATCATTGAATATGGATTGTCATAAAAATAATCTGTTGGAAAAGAATAAGGATCATAATAGTATCCATCTACATAGAAGTTTTCTTTTTCTGTCTCTTTTTTGTTTGTCATAAATAAATATAAAACTACTAAAACTGTAATAATTATGCCTATCAACATATATTTTAGTAGAAGAATTAAAATATTTGTTTGTTATTCTATTATTCGATATACAATTATCAAAATGGATGACTATTACAAATTTTCAGATGAATAAATATTTATTTAATTACTAAAATCATTTTTGATATGCCAGTCATATTGTTCCTTTGGAAAGATCCATTCGATTTGTTCTGTCATATTAGGTCTGTCAAAAATTCCTAACTGATTGATAAAAGATGTCATATTGCACAATTCCATTTTTTTATAACCCCCGTAATAATCATAATCTTCTCTTTTTTTCCCACCTTGTGACTCACTCACTATTGGAATATTCCAGTCTTTTCCATACCAATATTGCAATAAAAATTCTGAGTTACTTGGAATCCAAAAATACCTATCTCTTATTCTCCCTCTTACTAAATTATTTATAAAGTTAGAATGTATTGTTGACTGTGGCCAAAACAATATTTTTTGATTTGGGTCATATCTTCTCAAATAATTGTCTCTACATCTGCTATATAAATATATATCTCCAAATGCAATATTATTGTAATAAATTTTAACAGACACGCGCCATTTATTTTCTCTTTTTGTTAAAGTTTTGTAATCATATGAATATGTTTGCGGAAATTCTAATTTATAACCATCTCCTTTAATTGTTTCATTTAAAGTCATAATAACATCTAAATCATCAATTAAAGCGCCAAAGTCAAAATCATAATCATGTGGAATTATATCATTATTTCGGACACATCCCAATAGTGTTCCATACATCAGCCAATAGCGAATTCCCAATGTGTCTAATTTGTCAGATATATATGATAAATGTTGATATATTTCGTTTGGCGTATATTTGTGTTCTTCAAATCCTTCTATCGTGTTCATACTTTTTAATACAAGATATATTATTACTACTAACAGAAGTAATTTAACTAACATATATATTAAATAGAAATGAATAAATTTTGAGAACTAATAATGAAAAATTGCAGAATCGCAATATCGCAATTTTATCATTTTTCTATTTATTGCATAAACTTTAGGGCTATGTAATAAACAGAAAAATTGAAAATCCCTTTTCTCTGTAATTCCCATTGAAAAAAAACATAATACCCACATCCATTGACCTTTGCTTTATGCGCTGATCTATGCTATTGTGAGTGACCATACACCATTTCTGGTAAAATGTCTGCTTCATGTGAAGATTTGAGACAAGGGGGTGTACCTGAGGTACCTGTTGAAAATTCTGTTGGTCGCTCTGCTGCAGAGATATCTGTCTGCCACGGCAGAATTTGCGATAAGTTCTTTCATGCACGAGCATGGAAGTCCGACGCATTGCCCATGACGTTTTGCTTTGGTTTGACTCCGCAACAGCGTAAGGAAACCGCGCAAAAGGCACGTGAGTTGCTCAATGTCGAAGTGAAGTTTTCTGACCTTTTCACGATCAGCGAATTTGTCACAATGACTCCATCAGCATTTTCCCATGACGTTACGGTCGTCAACAACGAATCACATGAACGCAAAACTTGTACAAAGGTCAACTTCACTTCCAGTGAGGCAGAGGGCAAGTGCAGCGACTTCTTCTTTCCGGCTTACATGTACTGGATGCCAATAACACTCGCGCAAGTCTTGAAAGTAGCGCAGGTGCTGGAGGAAGAGTACGCGAAGGTCGAACACCGCGAAGTCGATTCGGAAGTCAGTGCGTTCTACAATGCGCTGGCAACGGAAGACTCGTTTGGCGAAATGTCAGACGAAACGATTTTAAAGGCGTTGAACAGATTCATTTGCTCTCCACCAGTGTCATGGGCTGTCGGCTCTCGCAAAATGGTCGTTTATCAAGCGAAAGATTGCTCTTGTCAGATCACTTGCAAGGCGTCTTATGTCCCAAACCTGTACACGTTGATAAAACGTGTCGAGGCTGCGCAGAAAACTGCCTGAACCATCAAGCTGACTGTGTGATGTAGTCAAAGAAACCAACAAAATAAAAACAACAAAAACAACAAAAACCAAAGAAAAAACCCCCTTGATATATCATTATATCAAAGGAGTTTTTTAATATTATTTTTTTATTATATACATGGATGAATATTATGATAAGTATGTCAAGTACAAACAGAAATATTTGGAATTGAAATATTTGTTAAATCAAACTGGTGGAAAAAGGGATTTTCCTTATAGGTATTATGGAAAAAATCATGATATTAAAAAACTTGTTAAAAAATGTAAGTCATTAATAAATGCACATCGAACTAATATTAAATTAGTTGACGATTCACAAGTTTTTATTGAAGATTACAGAAGATTTAAGACTGTAAATAGCTTGACTGATGTCTTTAATGAACACTGTAGAATGAAATGTAAAAAAAGAAATTCAATATCACCATATGAATATTTTTTGAAAAATCCAAATAAGAAATATCATGAATTAGTAAAAAAGAAAGATTGTTCTTTATTTAGAGTCTTAATTGCAATTCAAATATTGAAACATTTTAACGTCAAAACATGGTTAGATATGTCTGCGGGATGGGGTGACCGATTGATTGCCGCAATTTTAAAGAAATTGGATTATTATTTTTCAACAGATCCAAATATGTGTCTTCATGAGGGATACAATAAGATTAAAGAAGCATTTGAAGTTGATAAATCAAAATTTGTGACTGTAAATGAACCATTTGAAAAAGCCATAATAATCCCACCAGAAACAGGCAAATTTGATTTATTTTTTTCATCTCCACCATTTTTTGATAAAGAGATATATGACAATAATAATGATGGACAAAGCACAAAACAATACAGGGATATTGATGATTGGATTGATAACTTTCTTTTATTTTCCATTAAAAAAGCATTGCCTTTTATCAAACTTGGCGGTAAAATTGTGTTGTATATAGAGGATACAGATGAAACAGAATATGTTGACAAATTTATAAATAGTATGGAGGCATTTGTGAATCTTGTTCCAAATAGAACAATGTATTATAAATATCTCGATATGGAAAGTAAAAAGCCGCTGTATATTTGGACAGTTGGAATTCCTGTATGGATATTTGAATTAAAGTTTGATGGAAAGGAGTATTTTATTGAAAATGAAACTTCAAGTACAGTCGTCATTGATACTCAAGAGAAAAAATGGATATATAAATATAATTATATAATTAAAACACATTCATACTTAGGATCATCAGCTGACAATAAGAAATTATATTTTATGAGAAATACATTACCAATACATAATAAAGTATATCGCAAACCAATAGACATTATAAAATTTAGTCTTACAACAAAGGATAATATAAAAAAGAATTTGACAGTACTGAGTGATAATAATTTGTTATTTGGTACAAAAATGAGGGCAGTAATACAATTTCTTGATAAAATCAAACCAGAAACATTAATTTATTCTGGATCACATGCTGGGAGAGCGCAATTATTATTGGCATACTATGCAGTTTTAAGAAATGTAAAAAGACTTATATTATGTGTGCCATATAGCAAAAGTAAAATTCCAAAACTTGTAAAATCAATGTATCCGAATGTTGAAATATATTCATACGAACATACTGATGTTGCACAAATAATAAAACAAACAAATTTTGAAAAATTACACGAATATGCAATTAAATTAGAAAAACAAACCAAGGGATACCTATTACCATTTGATTTCAGAGATGATGATTTTATTGATATGTTGGCCAAAGAATTAGAACTTATGATCGATAAATCTCTATTGGATTCACCAATTCATTTGCTACTGGCTTATAATGCAGGAACAACATTTAGAGCACTCACAAAAATATTTAAAAAAGCATATTTTCATATTGTGCAAATAGGACAACAATTTGATGTAGGTGATTTGGATGATGACATTATTGAGAGAACAACAAGATATGTATCAAGTTTTCGATTTAAAGATGATTATGATGCAAAGAATTTGCAGTTTGTTAATGATAATCAATTTGTTGAATTTCCATACACGACAGTAGAAAAATGGGATGCAAAGGTATATGAATTTATTGATAAAATACCATCAGATGATATTTATGTTTTTGATGCAGGAGCATGTCACAAGAATATATTAAAAAAATATAACAATTTTTATAAATTAAATGGAGAAGTTGATGATTTACAACAGGGATACAATAGTAGACAATTAATTACAAATGTCCATACATTTAAAAGATCTTTAACATATGATAAAAAGACTAATTCACTTATTGTTGAAAGATTAAAATCAAATGATTTTCTTAATGAGATAAATGAGTTTTCAAAATCATCAGATGTATATCCAATAATAGAAATAATTAAATTATTAAATTCAATAAAAATTTGTGATTTGACGATTGATGACGGATTTATATTAATTGCAACATTTTTAACAAATGGATTATATATAAAAATAAACAATGGTATTAATGACAAAATGTTAAATTTATTTAATTTTTTACAAGTCAATACAAATAAATACACCATCACTAATAGTATGGATGAAATTGGTACATGTGATACAATTTTCATTGACAAAAACACCGATATTACAGATATATTGCCAAAAATAAAATTAGGAACATATGTAATTTCAAATAATAATATTGATTTATCTGATTACAGTGGAATTATAACTAAAATAAAAACTGTTGAATATGATGCATCACATACAAAATTTCACATATGGAAATATGGAATTCCCGTATGGATTGAAAATGTGAAAATAAAAGATATTGACAAAATTAAAAATAAAATTACATTCCAAAAAACAGGTGATTGGTATCAGAAATTTTGCGAAAATCAAAAAAAATATTCATATATCGGAATAAATGACGATATATTATATTTCACAAAACACTCAACGTCATTGTCTGAATTAATAAACAAAAAAATAAACATTCTTAATTTTAATACAAACAATAAAAATATAACAGTTTTTGATGATTCAGAAATGTTATTTGGCAGCAAAATGAGAGCAATTATTGAATATCTTGATAATTATAAATTTGATACATTAGTTCTTTTTGATTTTGATGCAAGTTATGGCCAAATTGTTGTTGCTTATTATGCATTGATTAGATCAATATCTAGAGTAATATTTATGTTGCCACTCAAAAATGATAAATGTACGCAATTTGCATTATCTATTTTTCCAAATATTGAAATATATTCTTATGAAGATATTAAGCTTGACCCATCAATATCAAATTTTAGAAATTTAAAAATGTTTGCTGAAACAATTGCAAAAGAGACAAACGGATTTTTAATACCGACTGGTCTAAAAGATAGTTTATTTATTAACATACTTGCAAAACAGTTAAAAGAACATATTGATCCAAATTTATTAAATAAAAATATAGATATATTAATGGTTTATGGTTCCGGAACAATATACAGAACTTTGACAAAAATATTTACCAATGCAAAATTTCATATTGTTCAAAGTGGTGCGGAATCAAAAATTGACGATATGCCAAAAGAAATAGTTGAAAGGACGACAAGATATATATCAACATATGATTTTAGAGAGAGAATAGATCTGCGTAAGCATTTATCAATTGATAGATTGCCATATTCAACAATTGACAACTATGATGCAAAAGTTTATGAATTTATAGATAAAATAAATGCCAAAGATATCTATGTGTTTAATGTTGGTGGATCACATATCGAATTATTAAAGAAATATAATTCATTTTATACAACATAATTATTCAATTCACAAGTCTAAATATTTTAATATAGTTAATTTTTATTTGTAGTTCTACTTTTAACAAATATTAACTTTCAATTTTTATTATATATATATGAATGAATATTACAAGAAATACATAAAATATAAACAAAAATATTTAGAATTGAAATATCTTCTCAATCAAACTGGCGGAAAAAAGGATTTTCCTTATAGGTATTATGGAAAAAATCATGATATCGAAAAAATTGTTAAAAAATGTAAGTCACTAATAAATGCACATCGAACCAATATTAAATTGGTTGACGATTCACAAGTTTTTATTGAAGATTACAGAAGATTTAAGACTGTAAATAACTTAACTGATGTCTTTAATGAACACTGTAGAATGAAATGTAAAAAAAGAAATTCAATATCACCATATGAATATTTTTTGCGCCACCCAAATAAGAAATATCATGAATTAGTAAAAAAGAAAGATTGTTCTTTATTTAGAGTCTTAATTGCAATTCAAATATTGAAACATTTTAACGTCAAAACATGGTTAGATATGTCTGCGGGATGGGGTGACCGATTGATTGCTGCAATTTTAAAGAAATTGGATTATTATTTTTCAACAGATCCAAATATGTGTCTTCATGAGGGTTATAACAAGATTAAAGAAGCATTTGAAGTTGACAAATCAAAATTTGTTACTGTAAATGAACCATTTGAAAAAGCCATAATAATTCCGCCAGAAACAGGCAAATTTGATTTATTCTTTTCATCCCCGCCATTTTTTGATAAAGAGATATATGACAATAACAATGATGGACAAAGTATAAAAAAATATAGAGATATTGATGATTGGATTGATAACTTTCTTTTATTTTCCATTAAAAAAGCATTGCCTTTTATTAAAATAGGTGGAAAAATAATGCTTTACATAGAAGACACAGATGAAACAAAGTATGTTGATAAATTTTTAAATAGTATGGAAGCATTTGTGAATCTTGTTCCAAATAGAACAATGTATTATAAATACACCGATACAGTAAATAAGAAACCACTTTATATTTGGACTGTTGGAATTCCCGTGTGGCTGTTTGAATTAAAGTTTGAAGGGGATGATGATTTTATTGAAAACGAAACATCAAATACAGTTTTTATTGATGTTGCAGAACAAAAATGGATATATAAATATAATTATATAATTAAAACACATTCATACTTAGGATCATCAGCTGACAATAAGAAATTATATTTTATGAGAAATACACTGCCAATACATAATAAAGTATATCGCAGACCAATAGACACCATAAAATTTAGTCTGACAACAAAAGATAATATAAAAAAGAATTTGACAGTACTGAGTGATAATAATTTGTTGTTTGGTACAAAAATGAGAGCAATGATACAATTTCTTGATAAAATCAAACCAGAAACATTAATTTATTCTGGATCACATGCTGGGAGAGCGCAATTATTATTGGCATACTATGCAGTTTTAAGAAATGTAAAAAGATTTATATTATGTGTTCCGTATGCGGGGAGTAGAATTCCTAGACTTATACAATCAATGTATCCAAATGTTGAAATATATTCATATGATGATATTGATGTTGCAAAGACTATTAAACAGACAAATTTTGAGAGATTGAATGATTATGCAATGAAATTACAAAGACAGACAAAAGGATACTTGCTACCATTTGATTTTAGAGATGATGATTTTATTGATATATTAGCCAAAGAATTAGAATTGGCAATTGATAAAACTTTATTAGATGAACCAATACATTTATTATTAGCATATGGCGCAGGAACAACTTTTAGAGCACTTGTAAAAATATTTAAAAAAGCATATTTTCACATTGTACAAACAGGTAGTGACTGTGACATAAGTGATTTGGATGATGATATTATTGAAAGAACGACAAAATATATATCATCTTATGCATTTAAAGATGATTATGATGCAAAAAATTTACAATTTATTAATGACGCCCCTTTCGTCGAACTTCCCTACACAACAGCGCTAAAATGGGATGCAAAAGTGTATGAATTTATTGATCAAATACCATCAGACAATTTTTATATTTTTGATGCAGGGGCATGTCATAACAATATATTAAAGAAATATGATGACTTTTATAAATTAGATGGAAATGTTGATGAACTGCACAAGGGATACAACAGTAGAAAATTAATTACAAATGTTCATACATTTGAAAGATCTTTAACATATGATAAAAAGACAAATTCACTTATTGTTGAAAGATTAAAATCAAATGATTTTCTAAATGAAATAAATGGATTTTCAAAATCATCAAATGTATATCCAATAATAGAAATGATCAAATTATTAAATTCAACAAAAATTTTTGATTTGACAAATGATAGTGGTTTTGTATTAATTGCATCATTTTTAACAAATAAACAATATACTAGATTACATAATAATGATAAGATGTTTGACTTATTTAAGTTTTTACAAGTCAACACAAACAAATTTACTGTTTCAAATGACACAAATGACATTGAGTCATATGACACAATATTTATTGATGAAAATACCGATATTAAAAATATGTTATCAAAATTAAAATTAGGAACATATGTAATTTCAAACAACAGTATTGATCTAACACAATACAATGATAGTATTGCTAAAATAAGAAATATTGAATCAGATGTTAAGTTTCATATATGGAAATATGGAATTCCTGCTTGGATCGAGAATATGAAAATTACAGATGTTGAAAAAATTAGAAATAAAATTACATTGGATAAAAAAGATAATTGGTATCAGAAATTTTGTGAAAATCAAAAAAAATATTCATATGTTGGATTTAATGATAATATTTTATATTTTACAAAACATTCAGATTCATTTTCTAATATAGTTAATACAGAACTAAATATTGTCAATTTTAAAGCCAACGATAAAAGCATAACAGTATTTGATGACAGCAATATGCTAGTAGGAAGTAAGATGCGAGCGATTGTTGAATATTTAGATAATCACAAATTTGACACATTGGTATTTTGTGGATCTGACACAGGATATGGACAAATTGTTGCATCATATTATGCAGCAATTCGTTCAATATCAAGAGTAATATTGATGATACCAACCAAAAATGACATATGTACAAAATTTGCATTGTCTCTTTTTCCTAATCTTGAAATATTTTCCTATGATGATATTAAACTTGATTCATCAACATCAAATTTTAATAGTCTGCAGAAATTCACACAGACAGTTGCAAAAAAGACAAACGGTTTTATGGTTCCATTTGGCTTACGTGATGAGGCATTTATAAACATACTGGCAAAAAAATTAAAAGAGCATATTGATCCAGATTTATTAAATAAAAATATTGACATTCTACTTGTTTATGGTTCTGGCACAATATATAGAACTTTAACAAAAATATTTACTAAAGCAAAATTTCACATTGTTCAAATTGGAGTTGAGGCAAAAATTGACGATATGCCAAAAGATATTATTGCAAGAACAACGAAATATATATCAACATATGATTTTAGAGAACCAATTGACATACGCAAGCATTTATCAATTGACGAATTACCATATTCAACAATTGGTAATTATGATGCGAAAGTTTATGAATTTATAGATAAAATAAATGCCAAAGATATTTATGTGTTTAATGTTGGCGGATCACATATCGAATTATTAAAGAAATATAATTCATTTTATACAACATAATCATGTAATCAAATCAAGTAATTTTTCTTTTCCATTTACAACTGCTTTGAATATTTCAGTTGTATCTTCTATGTTTTTATCTGGATGGTATTTCAAAGCCATTTTTTTATATGTCTTATTTACATATTCTTTAGTCAGCATTTCTTTTCTTGTTATTTCATACAAATTTAATATTTTATAATATGGGTCATATTTTTCTAAAATAGCATTTATAACTTTTTCTGCAATTGCATCATTTATATAAAACCATTCTATTTCTGTTTTTCCTTTTCCATTAATGGCTGGTCTTGAGAATCTAATGTTATCAAGATGACAAAATATAATTTTTTCCATAATTTTTGCGTCTGCTGTTAAGAAATATTTTTTTAATTCATAATTCCATTGTTCTGCACGTTTTTCCGGTGTACACTTGACAGTATATCCAATTTTTCTATAATTTTCATCAGTATCTTTAGTATTTTTCAAAATATAAATTGATCCAAAATAGGATATGTTAATAGATTCCTGTAATTCTTCTGCATAATCATTTATCTTTTCCATATTTTCAACATCAATACGTTTATGAATTGTCTTCAATAACATTTCATTGGTCAGTTTTAAAATACGATTTGTAAGTCTTTGAATGACGACACTTGTTTTTATTTTTTGATAAGCTATTTTTCCAATTATGTTCTCAACATCCTTTTTATTAGTGAAACATATATTTTCACTTAAATATTTAAGTATCTTATTTACAATTATTTTGTCATTAAAAAACAGCATTAATTCATCTTTATTTGATGAATTAATGTTTAAAATAAGTGGTAAATCATCCATATCATCTGTATCACTGCTTTCACTTTCGTCATCATCTGTTATATCATCTGGTATTTCATACAGTATCTTATTGTTAAAGTCTGCAATCGCCAATCTAAGCTTCAAAAGGTCTGGTTTTCTACCTCCTTCGAAAAAATAATGATCAATAGGCACATAATTACCTACTTTCCAATAATTTTTAATATATGATACAGATGCATATTTACATATATTTACAATATCATAAACTGAAACATAATATTGTTTGTCTTTTTGATTTATATATATATTAAATTTTGAATCATTAATGTTATATGACTTTACAAGTTTGTATGTATCCATTTTATTCTTACATATAGTTTAATATGTATTGATATGTTTTACTCATTCAATATATAAAGGCTTTCAAATTTTATTATATATAAGAATTATCTTAAAACACTTAAAGATATAAAACTACTTTGCTATTACTATCTCAGCTATGCTTCTATAGCTTAGATAGTTTAAGAGAGAAATCTCGATAGAGGCATACGGGGCTATAGCTTAAGTAGTGAAGCATTCAGCTGTTAACTGAAAGAGTTTTGGTGCAAATCCAAATGGCCCCGCGACACATTTGTGTGTTGCGAATAAGCGAATGAAGTTAGTCAATTCCTGACGATATCATGGTGTGTTAAGTAGCAATATTTAATATGTTATGGTTGGAAGTCAGAAGGCCTGTCCGATGGCAAATAATATGTTTTATATGATGGTAGTTTGGGCAACTGGGGTATTCTTGTATTAAATATGTTAAATGTCATTGTGTGGCGGATATGACGCGTCAAAAATAGGAAGATCACGAACATATGATAGTGATTTTCCGCATGTCTATATGCACGACATGTGTTATACGGCGCGCAGTATAATATGTGAATGGCAAGTAGATGTGTGCAGTTTGCTTAAATCAATATGCAAGTGTGTTGATGGATGATTGGGGTAAAACTCAATTGTTCATTGGGAATATAGTTTAGTGGTAGAATTTCGGTTTCCAAGTCCGAAGACAGCGGTTCGATTCCGTTTATTCCCATTGTCAGTGTGGTGTATGAGTAACACGGCAGTATGTGGCACTGCAAAATCGGATGCAAATTCCGACACTGACCTAAAATAACTATGATATGCAAATATCATAGTTATGTGACATGCAACTTGTGACCTGCAGGTTGCATATCACATAACAGAAACTTTGGTGTAACGACAAACATTTTTGCCTTTTGGGAGGTAAAAGATTCAGGTTAAATTCCTGAGGGTTTCTTTTTATGACATTGCTAGAGTAGAAATACTTTGTAGTGTCTGATAGTGTGGCGAAATGGTAGACGCATTTGATTGCTAATCAAACAGGGGTTATTCCCTATGCAGGTTCGAATCCTGTCACTATCTTCTTATTAGGTTTTCTGTTATATTTTTTATATAACAGGGAATATGGTGTAGTGGTAGCACAGTTGATTTTGGCTCAACGAACCCACGTTCGAATCGTGGTATTCCCTTTTTAAGTCTTCTGTTATATTTATTATAGCGGGGGAGTATGGTGTAGCGGCCTAGCACAGTTGATTCTGCTCAACGGACACACGTTCGAATCGTGTTATTCCCTTTTATTTACAACTTCTGTTATATTTATTATAACAGGGGTCTTAGTGTCAATGGTAACACGACTGTTTTGCACACAGTAGTTTTCGGTTCGATTCCGGAAGATTCCATGATAAATGTAATAAGATAAATATTAGTGAGGGTATTAGTATTTATTTTGTTATATTTATCGCCATACAGATGTATGGAAGGAAATAGGGTGTACTGGCTATCGCACAATCCTACAGTTTTCGGATGAGTTCACGTTCGAATCGTGATATTTCCTTTTAACTCTTCTGTTATATTTATTATATAACAGGCGATATAGTCTAGTGGGTAAAACATTTGCCTCATAAGCAAAAATCCGCAGTTCGAGTCTGCGTATCGTCAGCCTTTATAGCTTAATTGGAGAAAGCGCCCGACTGAAACTCGGAAGACTCTGGTTCGACTCCAGATAAAGGCAAGTTGCTGTAGTTTAACTTTCAGAACGTTCGAAGTATTTCGGAAGGTGGGTGTGAAAATCACGCCGGCAACACGCATCTATAGTTCAGCAGGTAGAACGGCGCACTGCAAATGCGTAGGTCAATGGTTCGAGTCCATTTAGATGCTCTCTCTGTATAGTTTATGTAGTAAAACTCCGGACTGTAAATCCGGAAAAACGAATGCAAGTTTCGTTGCAGAGACGCTGTATTGGTCTAGTGGTATGATCTGGAGGTAAAAAGTATATAAATTTATTTAAAACCCATGGGTTTTAAATAAATTTATATGCTTTTCTACCCTTCAGAACCCTATAAAAGTATATAAAAGGGTTCAAATTCTAAAGAATTTGAACCCTTTTATATACTTTTTTAGTGCCTGGTGCTTGGGACACCATGGCGCAGGTTCGATTCCTGCATACAGCCAACTCCTATATTTCAATGGCAAGAATGCTGCTTTTACACAGCAGCGACCCAAGTTCGATTCTTGGTAGGAGTACAACTCTCATAGTTCAATGGCAAGAATACGATTACGACGCAATCGAGACCCATGTCCGAAGGTTAAAAATATAAAAGTTCTTATGTATCCCTTTACGGGATTTATAAGAACTTTTATTGATTTGTAACCTTTGCTAATTCTAAAATGAAAAATTTATAAAAGTCGACCGACTTTTATAAATTTTTCATTTTAGAGGTACCGATTCATGGTGAGAGTATTAAATATTAACATATTTATAAAAATAAATATGTCAATATGTGAAACAAAAAATGTATAAACATCACAATTCATCATTTTTTTCCTTTTTACTTTTAATTTTTTTTACAACCTTTTTTTTAGTTGGTATGTCTTCTTCACTGTCATCACTACTGTCAATAAGTATTTTGGGTTTTTGTGTTTTTGTTTTAACAACATCATTCACATTTGATTTATCGAATAATTTCATTTCGTCTTTTGTCAACCCAATCATTTTGTAAAATTTTGTTTCATCAATATCGTCTATCTCTAATTTGCGAATGTCTGGCAAATAATTCCAAACTTCTTTATCTAAAAAAGACATCCTATATTTGGTATAATCACATACAATTTCTGAAATTTTAAATTTAAGCATTTTTAATATTAACTCTAATTTGTCTCCTAAAATATAAATCTTCTCTGTACCAGTCAAACTTAATTTCCTATTAGAGTGTGTTAAAGTCAAAAATAAAAAATTGAAAATTCCTTTTGTCTGTTGTTTCCATTAAAAAAGGACTTGTTACCTAGTCATTCGTATGTTTGCAATCAAGTGACTTATCTCTCTCCCCTTTGTCAAAATGGCGACCGATCAATATTATTACTCTTCTGATGAAGAGGATCATAGCGAGTGCGCGTGTAGCACTAATCCGCGTTTGTGTGAAATGCATCACACAGAATTCTGCAGAAGACGCGACTTCCCGCATGGCGAACCGGTCAGTCTTCCCGACATAAGACGCATGTCTATGCGTGAGCTAAAGAGTCATTTGTCTGTGATTATCAACACGAGAATTCTTACTACATCAGTGGCAGTCCAAGACGTCTTAAGCACACGCGAAATCGTGACGTGTAGTCCTGACACGATGATCGTGTACAAGGACGGCAGAAGAGAGCGCATGGCTGAAGATCGTGTTAACGCGGAAGGGGAAGTGGTGTACGATCTGCCAAACCCGAACGGCGGCGTCAGAGCAATCGATCTTCTTGTTGAAAACGCGGGAATGACAAACCTTGGGGCAATGTTCTTGATAGCTACAGGACGTGGAAGGGCAATTGGAAAAGACATCTCCTGTCAGGTCGAAGGTCTCGATTACATTCGCGACAGACATCAGACGACGGATTCCGAGGACGGACTGGCAAATCTCGAGCAGAGTGCAAGTGATGCAAGAAAAATGCCAATGTTTCGCAATCGTCTGTCGTTCATGAGTCAAGAACAGTTGGCAGAAGTCGATTATCTTGAGTTTGTGAGCAGATGTTGCCGTCCATACTTCAGATGTTCCATCCGTCTTCCTTTGTCGGAGTTGGGTGGGCGTTTGAGTGGCCCGACTGTGGAGGAAGTCATTGCACGGGTGACAGATGTCTTGCATATCCGAGTGTAACATATTTCACTTTGTATCATATTTCACTTTGTGTCATAGTTGAGTTTATTTAATATATCAATATTGAATAAATTCATAATATGTGCAACTTATCATTTTGAACAACAATAATAAAAAATTGTAAGATTTCCTGACGGAAATTCCAGTCTTTTTAATTAATAAATATATGTCTTCGTCACATATTTATTAATTAAAAATTGAACATTCATTTTGTCTGAGAGTCTTTAATACATATAATATTAACCCTTGTCAATTCTCTTATATTGACATTTTTCGCATATCGGTCAAAATGGCGTCTATCTTTTCCGGCAAAAAGAACATTCGGCGGACAAATCTCGCAAGAGATAACAGAGAGCAACATAGGGGACATGACTCTTGTCCGAATAACTGGAGACAAATCTCTTATAAAGATGCACTGTTGAAAAGCAACAAAACGACAGTCGCAATTGTCAAAACAAAACAGCCAAAAGCAGCATGTGTAAAAAATATTTCTATTATAAATCAATATGAAGAACTGAATAAATTATGCAGAGATTTAAGTAAAAAAATAGATATTGAACATTTTGTAATTATTAATAAAAATAAGTTGGCACAGTTTAATCCAATCAAATATAAACATATTGTTAAATTGCCAAAATTCAATTGTGTTATAATAACGACAACTAAATATTTTAAAAGATATATCGAAGAATATGTTTATGCTTATTTCATGATGTTGGAGAGCTATTATGGATTTATTGAATATGACTTTTCGGAATACTGCCTGACAAAAGATGAACATGAAGACTATTGTTCATTCATGTACGATGAGTTGAAATCTGATTATGAATATTCCAAACAAAGACTTCATGAACTAGAAAATGTCAATTTTGATGAACAGATTTTGGATGAAAATAATATTCCATGTGATCTTCCAAAAAAGTTTCTGGCATTTTCACATGAGCAATTATCACAGCCACATCAAAAGAGAACTTATCTCGAAAATGAAAAGAGAATTCAGAATGGCAAAGAACGTCACAATGAACACAAGCAACAAAAAGCCATTCGCAAGTTCAATAATAATCGACGTAAAATATGATTTATATCATTTTTTTTATAAATAAAAAAATTGTAAAATCACTGTTCGTAATTTTATCATTTTTTTATTTATAATTAGGTCTGTAGACCTAATTATAAATAAAAAAATTGAATTCATCAATTTCTAGACATCTCTATTTATTTAATATTATATTAATTTCATTGTGACAGTTTTTGAAAGTCATTTGCAAAATGGACAACAAATCTCCTCATGTCGTTATCATCATAAAGGGTAATGATACAACATTACCAGTAGCAGTCAAACAAAAATCAACTTTATATGATCGTTTCATGAGTATTAAAAGATATTTTTCAAAATGCAGTATTCAAGATCATGATCCAGTTTTGGATTCATTGGAAAAAGGACAAAGTAATAACACGACGAAAGCATAATAAAAGTTGAACACTATTTGCGATTTTATCATTTTATTTAAAAGGAACTGAATTATTTATCATTTTTTCATTTATATATTCGCTTAAGTGAATATATAAATAAAAAAATTGAAATTTTCTTCTGTCTGTCAAATCCATTAATAAATGTAATATATCGACATCTCAGTTACATCAATTGGGATTTTTCAAAATGACTAACACATGTGTCTGTTCAAAAATGATGTGCGATGGCACATGTCTTGTTTTAGGAGATGATGATTCTCCAATAAGACGACAGAAACGCATCACCAGAAAAAGGTCATTTGAGCTTTTTGGCAAAAAAGCCGAACGTCATTGGAGAGAAAAAAAGAAAAAAATGAAGTTCCCTCTGTTTTGGAATTTTTTTTATTTGTTCAAAGGTGAATAAGATTGATAAGGTTTGGCATTTTTTTATTTATTGATTTAGATGATGCTAAATCAATAAATAAAAAAATTGAAAGTCATAACTATCTGAAATCTCCAAAAATAACTCGACATATCACTCATCAAGTACTATTATTGTCCACTTGATTTTTTCATACATCGGCAACAATGGCAGACTACTCATGCACATTTTGCGGCAAGGCATTTTGCCAGTTTGTCGCCAATGCAGAAGCGTGGTGCTCCATTGAACCATGCAACGATGGCATTCTGATCGATGATCAGAGTGACAGAAGAGACGCAGAAGTTCCACCAAGAGAATTCATGACACAGGCGTCACACATGTCAGTTGCACATCAGCCACTGACTTTTTTGGAGAAAGAGAAGCGTCGTGTCGAAGGCAAAATGCGCCATCAGCAAGACAAGCTGCTTGCAACAGAGAGAAGACGCGCCAAGAAGAAGACACAGACAAGACAAGTTCAGAGAGACATGTTCTCTGAGAAGTGCTTCAGAAAGAACAGAGATGCCTACATCAAGACTGTTCGCCACAGCAAGAGAGACATGTGAATTTTTATTTATTTTTTACATACTTAAGAATTATGTAAATTGACTTAAAGATAATTCACATAAGCCTATTTGTATCTGACTGAGTAAAATCAATCAGGTATAAACCTCTGTGGTGTAACGGATAACATCCTCGCCTTCTAAGCTTGGGATCAGGGTTCGACTCCCTGCAGGGGTATATTATTGCTGGTTAATGCCAATAATAATAAGCACTTATAGCTCAGTAGTAAGAGCGCCCTGCTTATAACTGGGAGGCCGCGAGTGCAATCCTCGCTAAGTGTATGACGATATGGTCCAGTGGTAGGATCGGAGACTTTCCATCTCAAGGCATGGGTTCGATTCCCGTTATCGTCAAGGCCATGTAGTACAATAGTAGTATACTCGACTGTCTATCGAGTGAAGTCGGGGCGGAACCGGCCATGGTCGGTAATCAAAATTTATAGAAAATCATATCCTTTTATTGTTTTTCTATAATGTTTTGATTAACTTTTTTACTTATATCCATTTTTCCCTTGGGAAAAATGAATATAACTTAAAAAATTTATAAATAAACATATATTCAAAATTATATAATTCTATGTCTTTTTATACAGAATTATATAATTTTGAATATCGTTAAAAATAACAACATAGTAATTATTAAATTACTATATTGATAAACATAATTATATTATTTTAAACACTTACAGATTTAGTTACAGTTGACATAGTCGAAGCCGATGGTGGTGCAGTCATAGTATTTATTGGTATTTTTGAATTATCAATTACCACTTTACTTGATTTATTTGACTCACCAAGTGCATATCCCATACACAATAAAAAGAAACATATTACTAAAATATAAAATACCACATGTAGATTTTGTATGATTTTATTCCATAGTTGTCCAAAACATATACAAGAGTCAGTGGGTGATGCTGGGGGTACAGGAACAGTTTGACTATCAGGATTTACAGGTTGTGCACCAACAATTGGTGGAACAATTTGACTTGGTTGCTGACTATTAACAATTGCCACTTGTGGCGCTTTTACAGGTTGAGTTGCAGTTGATGATATAATAGGTTTGTTATCTATCAATATAACAGGTTTAGTCGTAGCCATTATATATTTATTTAGGAAAACATTTTTTGTGTGAAATGAAATAAATTATTTTTGATTAATATAACATTATAGATAATGGAATTAGAAGACATATGTAAAATGTATAATATATCAAATATTGACTATAAAATGTTTTCGCTTAATGACATTGCAAAAAACATTATTAAAAAACATCAAAGAGAGTTTATAAAAAATGTAAAAGATAAAAAGAAGATAGGAAAATATTTTTATATTAACAGTAAAACATTTATTAAAATAATACATGACACTGAAAATGACGAATGTAAATTAATTATAAACATGATGACAGGAAAGATAGATGAAAAAGAAGATATTTTTATTAAACAAATCAAACTAAAGGAATTGCAATTAAGATATAGAATACAATGTGAAAAAACAAAACAAATGGAAATTCAAAGAGATATAAAAGTATTAGAATCATCCGATAGACATAAACAAAATTGCGACAAAGATATTTTATCTGATACATCATCATGTTCTGAAAATATGTCTTCATCTGACGAAGATTCAGATGATAAGGAAGATATTGAAATTATTACAAAAAAACATAAATAATTTATACTTAAGAATAACTTTAAAAAACTTAAAGACAATTTAACATGTTTGAATTGGAATATAATTTATATTATGTTCCAATAGAGAATGTGGACTAATGCAAGTCGTTTGTTAATAAATCAACAAAAGATACAAGTTCGAGTCTTGTTGTTCTCAGCTTATGTGTTTCAGTGGTAGAATATTTCGTTGCCGACGAAAAGACCGGAGTTCGATTCTCCGCATGAGCAAGCTGCAATAGGTTAGTGGTAAACTATTTGACTTCCTATCAAATGTCCCGTGTTCGATTCACGGTTGCAGCATGTCAACTTGCCCGAGTGGTCAAAGGGACTTGCCTCAAGAGCAAGTGCGTAATGCTTCAAGGGTTCGAATCCCTTAGTTGACAATATATAAATTGTTTAAATTTTGTTACAAATTCAAACAATCATTATTTCCTTTGTATTATTTATATGGAATTATATATTGATAACAGTATTAGTTTTTTTGACAATATTCAGAAAAATAAAAGAATGAAATATACAAAGAGATATGGTTATGCAAATCATATTAATGGTGCATACATAGATTTTTATATCAATCCATATGATATTAAAGGACAAAATAAACAGGAAATATTATTAAAATTTAATAATGAAATAAATAAAGCAATGACAAAAATAAACAAGTGTCAACGAAAAGGATTATACCTAAGTGGATATATAATAAATATTATGATAAAGCAAATAGATAAAATGATAGAAGACAATAGTTATTGGACGAGATGGGGTTTTGATAGTGATGATATAACAGAAATTTATAATATTTATAATGTATTTAGACTATTTTTAAAAATAGCATTGGATAGAATTCCAAAAGACAAATTAGAAAATGGATTATCGTTAACAAAAAATGGTTCTAGGTTATATGAATTTATTTTGTTGAAAAACACATCATTAAAAATAACTGCAGAACAGATGCAAAATATTGGAATAGAAATGATTATTAAATATTTAAATGAATACAAACAGCTGACAGGCAGAGAAAAGATTGCTGGTATTACAAATACAAATTATACATCCTATTCAGAATTCAGAAATGATGTTGCAAAAATGATAAATACACTTTACAATGTTTATAAAAAAAAATATGATAACAAAATAATATTATTACATCCAACAAAAATAAGAATTAGAGATATTGCCAATATCAAAATTAATTGGTCTAATGAAAAGGCATATGACAGAACTCTTTACTTAAACTCAAAAAGATATGGTATTCACAAAAAAGAGACAATATTCAGATTATGTTCACATGATATTATGTTAGGGGCACTTGTTTACAAAGAAAATTTGTCAAATTCTCTTAAAAAAAATAAAGTATCAAGTAATCATCAATTAGCATATAAAGGAGTACAATGTTTGGTGTCTGGATGGTCAAAATACAGCGAATTTCTTGCACAAAGAGACCTAAATATATCTGATAAAAATGCAGACATTTCATTACTTGAAAGTAACATATTAGATGCAATTAGAATCATCGTTGATACTGGTTTACATAGCGACAAAGTGAAATTAAGTATGAAGGTCAATGAAGCAAAATTATTTTATAAAATGTACACTGAAATGACAGATGATGATATTGAAATAGAAATAACAAGAATATTAACACATCCTGGAACTATGTCTTGTTCTGGTATTGGATATAAATATATTAAAAATATTGAGGGAGAGTATTTGAAAAAAAATAATTCTATTGAGGATTTTGTAAAATGGTTTTTAAATACACCAGTAATAATAGATGATAAATTTAGAATGATAGAAAATAATTATTTGAATTTTTGAATATCTCTAGCGAGCATTTCAGTCTTTTTAATCATATATATTTTTTTAGAAAAATATATATGATTAAAAATCGTAAAATTTCTATTCGCGATTTTATCATTTTTTTATTTATATCTTCGCATTTGACGAAGATATAAATAAAAAAATTGAAACGCTAATTAATATAAAAATTATAAAACGTAAACGTTTTATAATTTTTATATTAATGGCATTAGAATTTTTCTTCATATAGTAACTTTTTCCTAAAGGAAAAAGTTAATATATGAAGAAAAATTGAAACTTTTACTCCTTGCAAAATATACAAATATAATATACATACGAACACACATTATATATAAAATCAGATTTTAATAATATAAGGCAAAAATGAATATGAGTAATGAAGCCATTGCTAAAATCATTATTGATTATTATTCTGATGAAAAAATCATCAACTACACACATGATGGGTCAAAGGTTCCTATTATCGAAAGGGAAATAAGATCTAGTTTTCCTTCTCAATATTGCTTAATTGATACAAAATTGATTGGACTCGATAAATTGCTAATGAATGCCATGTATATGCACTACACACATGAAAAAGTAAAACCTGATAATAAGAATTTAGAAATGAAAAATATTTATGACAAATTGAAAAACCAATTAGCAAAAATAGAAGAGGATATGAAAGTAAAAACAACATCTGTATTAAAATCAGAACATGCAAAAGTATTATTATCAATGGAACTAGTTTGTAAAAAACTGGAAAGTTCTGGTGGTTCAACTTCGTCACAACCGACACCAAAAAAAGAATCATTAAAACATGCAGTTAATATCTGGAAATTCTTTTTAGTTTCAAATGGTACTATAAAAAATAATTATGATGACTCTACAAGAGCCCATAAAATTTGTGAAATTTTAAAAAAGGAATTGGTAAAAACTGAAGAACCAAAAATGGCAAATGAAAACAATAATAGATTTCAACAAAAGAGAAAAGAAGAAGATTCAAAATATCTTCCACCTCATCTTAGAAATAAACAATATAATTCATTTGACAATAGCAAATATGATAGAAAAGATCAATATAATAATAGAGACCAATATAGTAATAGAGATCAACATAATAGATCTAAGTTTTACAATGATAAAAAAGAAAATAAAGTAGTTGAAAAAAAGAAGGATGCCAATATGTTTAGTTGTCTAGCAGAAGATGATACAGTTGAAATAAAAGATGAACCAAAACCAGCCATAAAAAAAACACTTGGACAATGGTCAAAACCTATTTCTATTGAAAAGATTATGTCTGAAGAAAATAAGATTGTTGAATTAACAGAACAGGAAATCAAGTCACTGATTGTCGAAGAAAATCCAAAGATAAGCAGAAGACAAATGTTATTAAATACGTTTTTCAGTAGACATAAACATGAATTTAAACAAAGAGAACCAGAACCCCAAGCAGAAAAGACAGATGTAAATGATGATTGGGAAGAAGAGATTGAATTAAGTTCACATGGTTCTACTGAAGATAGCTATGAATGTGAATATGTTAATACAATGCCATATGATGAATAAATAAATTTATGGTTTTAACACTTTATCTATCTCTTGTTCTCCACTATCAATATCATTTAACAAATCAGGCACATGATATTTTATATTTAATGCATGTAATAATTCATTCACTTGGAATGTTGCTTTTGTTGATTGATTTTTATAATATCCAGCAAGTCTGTTTAATGCAATAGTTCCAACACTGCACAGCCCAGATGCAAATGATATTCTTGTATCTCCGTAAAAAGAAGCAATGAAAGACAGCACTAATGATGCAACTACAAATAGTTCTGCACAAAAATAGTTTACGGAAGCAACTTTTGCCCAAATATGGCGTGACTTAAATGTGTCTTTAAAATCCTTTAACAAATATGGTCTAACCACGGTTGTTATGATATTTGACTGAAATTTTTTTGATGCCACTTGATCAAAATCTTCGGGCAATTCTGATGCATTAGATTTTGCATCATTTATGACTATACCTACATCGCGAATGTTTTTTTCTTCAGCCATTTTTTGTGTTGATATAAATATAATAGTGATTTAGTGTTGTAATTTCAATTTTTTATAAAATTCCCGCTAGGGATATTTTTCAGTTCCTTTTAAATAAAATAATAAAAATCATACTCGCATAACAATCAACAATCTTTCATAACGTTTGATTGCATATTTAAGCATATCATCTGAATGTTCGCGGATGTAATGATTCAATGCCCATAACAACCAACATGTATTGATATATATTCTTAATTTTTTAATTAAATTTACCAAGTTCATTTTTTTAATGTTAAATAGTTCCATTAATTTCAACAATACTTTTTCAGGGAACATGCATTCTTTTGTTTCATTTGTTATATCATATTCCTCGATAAAATTAACAAAATCATACAGATAATGATTCATTCCGATAAATTCAAAGTCAATAATGTAATATTGATTTTTACATTTAAGAATGTTAAGAGAGTGGACATCATTATGACACAGTTTTATATCATTCTCATTATCACTTATAAATTTTTTGTAATCATTTATATTTCTTTTTATTATTTCTAAGTCAATATGATTATTTTTAAAATCAAAACTTGATTCAATGTGTCTTAAATATTTTAATAGTCTTTCATAATGATTTTCGCAGTTAAATGATAATGTTATTTTTGTATTTATATCTTGTTGCAAATGATAAATCGCATCAATAATATCAATAATATTATCTTTTATGTCATCATTTGTCAGAGTTTTTGCATCAATATATTGTTCAATCATGAGTTTGTTTTTCATATCAAAAGTATGGATTTTTGGAATCAATGGACTGCTTATTGATGAGATAAGTGGCAATAAACTTATGTAATGAGCATTTATTGATTTTACAATAACTTTATTTTCTCCATTGGTACATTTATATACTTTGTTTATCTCACTTGATACTAATTTTTCTATGACAATCGGATTTTCATTATCATAATCAATATAATTATTTTTTACATAAGTACTAATGTTTTCTTCAATTGCAAATGCCATCAGATATTAATTAATACTAATATTATTATACAAAACTATTTTGGAAAAATGTTTCAATTTTTATTTTTAACTTATGTGTCGACACATAAGTTAAAAATAAAAAATTGAAATTGTCAACATCCTATTGGCCATATATAATTTGCATATTATTCCTTTGTGTTTCTTACATGACACGATTTTCACAATCACCGATAACAATGGCGACCCAATACGACGTCAAGATCACAGTCAGTTCGACTGATGGCACAGAAGTAAATATTTGTGATGAAAAGATTAAAGAAATCACCGATGCAATTACACGACAGTTTGCTGAATATGACATTACTTCTCAAGTAGTGAGTGTTGCGAGTGATGCCAAAACAATGAAATCAAATTCAATAATGAAATCTTATGACAGAATTGCTAGGATATATACGGAACCATACACAAAATTTGTGCCACATGAACCATTATTAGAAGAATGGAGAATTGCAAGTATATTTCAAGAAAAGACCTTTGCTAAAGAAGTTTATACATCAATTTATTTTCCATTTTACATATTTGCCACAATTGATATTATGGATAGACAGATGAGTCCAGAATATTATGACACGATCAAGAGCAAAAAAATTGATCTGGCAGAATTTGAATTTGATTATGAAGCATCTTTAATTGATAACATGAAAACTGGTATTATTTTTCAACTGAAACAATTGTATAATAATCTACAAAAATATACATATAGTGAACAACATACACAAATGACGTCAAATGACAGTGACCTTTTTGCAGACATACGAACTATACATCCATATTTGCTTGACTTAATTATAAAATTAAAAGAACACTATGGCGGCAGTGAAACAACTTATAAAAAAGCAAAAACCTGTCTTGTGAAAGCTGGACGAGATGTGATGAAATATATTGCAATGCGCGTGCATCGTGCACTGTTTCCCGAAATGACAGAAGAAATTGATTATATGACATTTCATAGTTCATTGTTTTTGCTATTGAAAATGGGATTTAACGAAGGTCACCACACAAATTTCGATCCGGAAAATGACAGACAAAATGTACGGCTGCCAATAGCAATAGATAACAAATTAGATACATTTTTAATATCAATTGAAAAAAAGAAAAGAGATAGACAGATAAGTATAATTAGAAAATATATTTCAGAAAAGTGTGTCGATAACGCAAAAATAATATATTCGGAATATATGAGAATAAGAAATCGTATTGCGTCATATACCGATGTCAAGATCAGAGAATCGCTAAAGACCCTTCATAGATTAGCTTATACTCATATTGAGTATTTTGGTTGTTCAGACATTTTATGTTTGTCATCAGACAAAATGTGTGCAGATTCATTTGCAACATGTCTGACAAGTAGAATTTATGCAAAGAAAATGGCCGACAGAGTTAAGGGAGAACAAATAAATAAATATTATGCAAAAATGTTTTATGACGAATTCTATGTGATCATGTGTATAAATCCAAATATAATTACCTATATCGATGCAATATATGATGAAATATATTTACTTGCATCTTTTTGTCCCTGATTTTCTTTATTATTTTACGCATTAAAATATTTTTCAGCATTTTAATATATAATGAATATTGCATATTTACTAATAATCACTCTGTTGTTTTTATATTCAAAAAAAACATTGACAAATGTATTGATTTATTTAGTTGCATTATTAATGTCTTATTATATAAGTGATACAAGTGAACATTTTACAACATCGAATGAAGCAGTACAAAATATAGCATCAATATATAATTCAAATCAATTAACAGTCGGAAATGCAAATGTGACAAATACATTGACAACAAATAGTGCAATTATAACTAGTGCAAATATAAGTGACTCTCTAACTGCAAAATCTATAAAATGTAATAGTGCATCAGTAAATGGAAACATTAGTGTTGTTTCTCCTGACAGTGATATATATTCATTAGGTTTTGATAGGAAAGACGAAGACGGGAGAGCAAATTCATGGAGATTATGGCATATGAACAAAGGTTATGGACAGAATGACCTGCAAATATGGCAATATAAAGAAGGCACTGATGGAAAATCATGTGGGTCAACTGCGGGTGGATTTTGTGGAGTAAGAATGTCTATTAAAGGAAACGGTGATGTAATGGCACACAATGACCTATATGCATTACAAAATATGTCAGTAAATGGAAATTTCATTAGATATGCACCAATTTACAGAAAGCATGATGTTGCAGGTTATTTACGTGTACTTGCAAATGGATATAAAGTACCATTGTATTATGGTTGGAATATATTGTGGGCAAACACCGACATAATTAGGAAAATAAGATTATTTGCTGGTTCACAAGGAAAAATAAATTATGCAAATATTGATACAAGACAAGGTGATAATGACGACTGGAGAGCAAGATATTTTGTTCTATTTCCTGGGTATACCGCACGATTCTTTTATTTTTTTACCCCGTCAGATGACGCAAATGATTTCTTCCAAACAGGCGAATATGAATGGGAAAGAGGCAGAACTGGACCAAATGCAAATGCAAATGTGCATGTGATATATGTTGGACTTGTTGAAGAACCACCTATCGCAGAAAGAAGACCTGTTAGGACATGGTAATTTGACTTATGCGAAATAAATATTCCTAAATCTTATCATTTTTTATTATTTTATATATGGCTATCGCCATATATAAAATAATAAAAAATTGAAAAAAATAAACATCTGTTATGTCCATTACAAAACACTATATACCACTGTTGCTTGACTTTCTATGTTGAGCTTTCTTTTCCACTGTTAAAATGGAGGCCTATTTCGATTTTTCGAATGAGGACTTGACGCCACATCAGGAATTTGCTGTTCCTATTGTGGGTGTCCGGATGGCAATCGAGTTGTGCATCATGCTTATCACGTATATCGAATCAGAAGATGACTGCAGAAGTGAATTTGTCAGATTCATTTCCATGCCAAAAGTGATTGAGTTCTTGGCAGAATCTCCACATTTATCACATCTGCGCAGGAAGTTTGTCAAAGTTGAATGGGAAGAAATTGCCATTGGCGATGCAAAACTTCTGCTGGCAAATGCTATTGCACATGTGTTGGATGGAACAATTCCCGATTCAGAAAATCTTGTTGTTCCACTGACGACACGTGTTGAAGATGGAGGTAAATTTGTTGATGACTTGAGTGAGCTAAAAACAAATCTACTTTCAATTTGGCGCAACACTTTGCCGAACAATTGTCCAGATCAAGAAGAGGTCGACGATGTTCACTACATTACCGAAACAACATGCTTACTTCGACGTCCGTCAGTCATGTTCGCTGAAGATCAGACAGTGCCGCCAAACGACTTCTGTTTTGATCTGTTTTTCACAGAGTTTGAGAATGCAGACATGGCACTGTGCCGGCGATTGGTTGAAAAGTATGATTCAATATTATGTTGTCATGCTTTTCTAAAAAATCCAGAGTATGTCGACTTGTTCTGCACGGAGATTCACGACATCAGAGACAAAATTGATGAGAAAGTTGATGAACTAGGAGAAATAATTGAAGAGCTTTGCACGATCTTTCCGACGTTCCGCAACTATCCACGCAGCATACTGACACATCCATGCGAGTATTATTTCCCCATTGTTCGCATGTGTTTCGACTTAGAACTACAAGACTAGTTTTTGTTTATTATGTTCAATAGAACACAATGAATAATCATTTTTATTCATTCGTCTTTTTTAAAAAAAAGACTAATGAATAAAAATTGAATTTTGTAAATCACTGATATATTCATTCAAAAATGACATATATATCGTTGCTTGACTTACATTGGTTAGGCTTTCTTATCTTCTGTCAAAATGGAGTCCTACTTCGATTTTTCGAATGAGGTCTTGACTCCCCAACAAAAACTCGCCATTCCTATTGTGGGTGTCCGAATGGCATTTGAGTTAGGAATGGTACTGGTCGGATGTGTCGATTCACAAGAAAAATACAGGACCGAGTTTACTGCTTTTGTCTCTTTGCAAAATGTGCGTGTATTTTTAAGAGAGTCTCCACATCTGTCACATTTGCGAAGGAAATTTGTTATGGTAGGTTGGGACACCATTTCGGCCGATGATGTAGAGGGACGATTGGCAAACACTATTGCACATGTGTTGCATGGGGAAGACATATATTCTGATTCCATCTTTGACTCTTTAATAAGATGTGCGAATGATGGCAGAACAGTTGTCACTGATTTATATAAATTGGTGGATGACATGATCAAACTTTGGCGTGACACTTTGCCAAATACAGAAGTCGTTCAAGATATTGACGATGATGAGTATTTTACCGGAACAACACAACTTCTACAGGCACCATCGTTAAGATTCCAAGAAATCACAGACGGAACATATCTAACACCAATTGATGACTTCTGTTTTGATCTCTTGTTTGAAGAGTTTGATGATCCGTATCAAACACTCGACCGGCGATTAATGCGAAAATACAACATAGCAATTTGCTGCTATGGATTTCTTAAACAGCCAGAATACGTAGACGCATTTTGCACACATGTTTGCAACATCAGAGACAGAGTAGATGACAAAATTAGAGAGCTTCAAAGTGTGTTTGATAATATCTCTCGATTTTTCCCGTCATTTGACATTCAGCATCACAGCATATTGTCAGAGCCATGGCAATATTACATCCGCGTTGTAGCTTTGTTCTTTCGCATTCGCCTTTTGCGTTAGTTTGGTTTTATTTATTTTATTCAACAGAACACAATAAATAAAAATTCTCATTTTTTAATTTTGATTTTTTCAAGTCACACTTTAAAATCAAAACTCACTTTAGTAAAAATCCAAAATTAGAGAAATTTACTAAAGTGATATTTTTGGGGAATGTCCCTAACGGAAATTCCAGTCTTTCATGACATGAACACAAAATAAAAATTGAAATTTTTTTAGAATAAAAATATGACAGATAAATATGTATTAGATAATATAAAATGGGGTGTTGTTGTTGCAGACCTCTTGATCCAGATGAATCACTTATGATCGATGGTTGTACAAGTAAGAAAATCGTGCAAGGTCCAGGGTGGGCATTTTATCATCCATTTGTACGTATTTCATTATGGAGAAAAATAACTTTAGCAGCAGATGAATATATTGTTGTTAAACATTTGTTGCATAAAAATAAAGATATTGAAAATATTGATAGACATGTTTCTGTGTCACATAGGATTGATGATGCTGATTCCAAGGAAGAAGATCATCATAATGATATTATCGAACATATTTCTGGACCAACTACATATAAAATCAATGATCCATTTTCAGAAATTTCAGCAATACTAAAGAAAAAGAATTTAACTATTGATGATTATGTTGTTGTTAAAAATCAAAGAAATGGGAAAATGAAATCGATTGAAGGACCGACACTATATATGCCAAATCCATATGAAGAATTATCTGAAGTCAAAAAGAAAATTTCATTATATCCGAATGAATATGTGCATATTACCAACATAGCGACAGGTCAAATTGTACTCCAAGTTGGTCCTAAAACATTTGCATTACAACCAACCGAAACAGCAACAGAAAAATTCAAACATACTACTCTTAATGTTAATGAATATATTTATGTCACAGACAAAACAACAGGACAAATCGTCACTCATGTTGGACCAAAGACATTTGCTTTACAACCTACAGAAATTAAAGATGTAATTAAACAAAAAATTGTCTTAGGCGTGAATGATTATGTAAGAATTGTTGACAATAACACTGGTGCAATTAAAATTATTTCAGGACCATCTGCAGTATCATTAGGACCATTCGAAAGACTGCTTAAAATTACAGATAACAATGAAATTGGCCAATCGATTTTAATTGATGCAAACACTGCAGTACATATTAAAGACTTAACAACAGGTATTGAATCATTAATTACAGAACCACAAAGATTTATTCCAAAGCCAAATGAACAAGTTATTGAAGTCAAAAAGATGTTCAAATTGGCGCCCTATCAAGTAGTCGTTTTAGTTGACATGAAGGGCAATTTCCAATTTAAATATGGCGATAAGGAACAGGGCTTTTTCATTCCACCTTTTTGCAAATTATATTCACAGGAATGGTCTTCTGACAGACAACGTTCACACAAAGAAGTTAAGAAAGTTGAAGTGTTTGACAAACGACCACATGATATGGACTTTGAATTTTCTGTTAGGTCATCAGATAATGTTGAGATCTTTTTGGTCATTAATGTTTATTGGTTAATTAAAGATGTTGAAAAAATGATTAAAAATACAAATGATCCACTACAAGACATCTGTAATCATGTCAGATCACAAATTTTATCAATGACAACAAGAATGACAACTCAAGAAATCATGGAAAAGCCATCAGGAGAACTAGCGCCACATGTCGCAAATGAAGACAACCAATTTTATGAAACAAGAGGAGTTACAATTTCACGTATTGATGTTATTGAAAAACGATGTGCAAAGAAAGAAGTAGAAGAGACATACAAGAAGATTATTGATGAAAAGATCAATAGAGTGAAAAATCTTGAAGAACAGAAGGGTGCAAATGATAAGAGATTGGCCGAAATAGATGGCACGATTGAATTAGAAAAGAGAAACGAAATGTTGTTGAAACAGAAGTTAGAAAATGCCAAATTACAAGCACAGACAATTGGCGAGTCAGAAGGGTCTAAGATTAAAATGCTAATGGATGGATTAGGAGAAATTAAAGAGGAACAGAAGATTAAAATCTTTTTGGAATTAGAAAAGACAAAACGTATTGAACTTATTACAAAGAATGTAGATAAGTTGTATATCAAACCAGATGATGTCGATATGAGTGTTATTACTATTGATTCAGACAAAACTGATACAAGTGTAAATGTGAATGTATCAAAGAAAAACACTTAAATATACTTTTATTTATTTATATATATGACTGACTTAATTTGTTGTGGTTGCAATAATTCTATCACTAAAGCCAATAAATCAAAGATATGTGCAGATTGTAAAAGAAATAATACAATTAGTTATACAAATGCAAAAAAACAGTATAAATTAACAGATGATGATATAAATCAAAATATAGACAAATTACATAGTTATAAAGTGCGTGTTCATAGTACAACAGGAACTATGTATCTCAGAAGTGAAATCGAAGCTATTCAGAAAAAAATATTGCAATCAAATAATACAGATAAAAAAAGACAAATAAAAATGAAAGAAGCCATGGTCAAACAAAATAAAAAAGAAAAGATTGATGAATTTTTGTTGACAATAGAGCCTGAATACATAACATCAGAGATCAAAAAAATAGCAAGGGAATATGTTAATAAATTGGCTGATACAAAACAAAATCTTAAATTAACACAAGATAATATAAATAAAACAATAAATGAGGAAAAAGAAAAAAAGATCAGACGGACAAAATTAGAAAAAACATTAAATGAAATGATTAGAGATAGATATGACTGGAAATATATTTATGACAAAATAAAACTTAAAGGATGTAAATTCAGCTTTATTATTGATATTTGTGTCGCAGAAATAATTAATTCAGAGATATATCTTGATTTTTTAAATAAAGATGATCCATTGTTAACAGAAAAACATATTATTGCAAAAACTGATTTGTTCAATGAATTTGACAAAATTGTTGATGAGTGTATTGCGGATCATAAAGATGAATTTATTAGACGTAATACATTAATTAAAAAGTTACAGGAGAAAAAATTAGAACTAAGATCTGATTCAAAACTCTGTCAAATATATATTGAAAATGGTCTTGAAGAAAATGATGAAGAAGATGAAGATTGCATTAAAAAATGTAATATAAAAACTGTAGATGACATTGTCGATATTATGGATGAAATGAATTTTTATTATACAAAATGCAATTTTAAAAAGAAGATTGATGAACTTAAGCAGAAATACAATAGTTATGGTTTATGGCATGATTACGATGACATTCAAGCAGAAGCAAAAAACGACATTGTAAAATCACTTGATTTATCTAAATTTGAATACATTCCTAAAAATGTTATGGAACGATACAATAAAATGAAAAAAAAGAAAATCAAGAAAAATTAATATTTACTTAAATCAACTCAATTTTAGATTTTCAAAATTACCACTCTCAAATTTTTACTAAAGATTAATTTAGTGAAAATTCAAAATTAGAAAAATTTTAAATATTAAAAAATAACTTAACATAAAATCAATACTAAAAAAATTGTAAAATCGCTTATTCGCGATTTTATCATTTTTTTATTTCTTAATTTAGTTTACGCAAAATCAAGAAATAAAAAAATTGTAAAATCGCTGATTCGCGATTTTATCATTTTTTTATTTCTTAATTTAGCTTACGCAAAATCAAGAAATAAAAAAATTGAAAAATATTAAGAATACAAACATAACTTAATGAGTATTATTATAGTTAAAATGTTGCGATCTAAATATCAACCATTAACACAACACGATGACGACAGTAAATTTGACATTGAGATAACTGAAGTGAAACCTAAATTATCAATTGAAAAGACAAACGTGTCATTTGAGAGTACTGTCATTGATAAAGCTATTGAGACACAGGTAGAAAAGTACACTCCATATATAACAGAGATTACTCCAGTTGTTCCTAATACAGAACCAAATGATCACCACAGACAAGATTATGACACATATGACATTCCATCAAAATTAGGGTTTATTGACAAATTGAAAATTAAGTTGACTGATACAACAGTTAATATTTATAGCAACAAAATTATCTTATCATCAAATTCTGTAATTGAATATGATGATTGTCATAAAATGTTGCTTGTGTGGGATCCACATTATTGTGAAAATAGAAAATTGTTAAATAATGGTGACAGTGTTTTTACTGGTTTCCGTATGAGAAATTATAATGGCGATATATTGTTTGTCGACAATTCAAAAACAACTAAAGTAATTAATATTAACTTATTATATTGCAATCTTTTTGTGTTTGAATGTGAAGCATGTAATGTGATGTTTGAAGATGAATTGTTAACTGGTCGTGACATTGAAATTAATATTTCTGGGATGAATGAAATTGACTTAGGCAAATCGACTCCCAAAACTCTTGTCTTAAGAGAAGGCTATTCAAATGTAAAAGCTGATAGATTGAATTTTATTTAATACTTGAGTACATTTGTATAGTTTTCTTTGCTCTGTTTTGAAGATCATGTACAATTGGTTCTGGATATTTCACCTTGTGTTCTTTATATTTAGTATCCCATTTTAATATATCTTTAGCTGGGACATCTTTTAATTCTGGTATCCATTTTTTAATATATTCACACTTGGGATCAAATTTTTCAGCCTGTCTCCATGGATTAAAAATTCTAAAATATGGCTGTGAATCTGCCCCTGTACTTGCACCCCATTGCCAATTTCCATTATTTAAAGATGGGTCATAATCCACAAGTTGTGACGCAAAATACTTTTCTCCAATCATCCAGTTACAGTGAAGTATCTTTATTAAGAAATTAGAAACAATCATTCTGCACCTGTTATGCATCCAACCTGTTTTATTTAATTGTCTCATTCCTGCATCAACTATGGGAATTCCTGTTGTACCATGTTTCCAATGATTAATAAATTTTGGGTCATCTGTCCATTTTATTTTATTGTACTTCTGTCTCATGGCACTTTTAATAACATCGAACGAATTCATTATTTTTGTATAAAAGTCTCTCCAGTGTAATTGAACAAATAATTTATGTGTAGTTGATAATTTTTTTTTGAATATATAATAAACTTCTCTTGGACTGACAACACCAAACTTAAGATATGCAGAAAGATGACTTGTTTCAATTGATGGATAATCTCTTTCTGTGTTGTAATTTTTTAACTTATTTATTTTTTCTAATATTTTTATTGCATTTTTCCTTCCTCCATTTACTGAAATATCATTATTTTTGGAATAGAACTTATGAATATTTCCAGACATTTCATTTGGTAATTTTTTATTTTTTGAATAATAATTAGAATACGAGTTCATAGTGACATCAGTAATTTTGTGTTTTTTTGCCGCATTGTAATAGGGTGTAAATTTTGTATAGGTTGTTCCAGCTCCAGTCTTTATTACATCAGAATTTATTAATAAGTGATTTTCTAGACATACAAAATCTATTTTGATCGCATTTTTCTTTGACATTTTACTACAGACTTTTTTAATTTTATCTTCTCTTGCTTTTGCAAATGGCGTGTAATCCTTGGATATGAATATTGCATCAATAGACAATTCTGATTTATTTAATAATTTTTCTACAATTACTTCAGTGCTATCGTAAAAATAAAATAATCTTGATTTGTGTTTCTTTAATTCTTCATTTAACTCATCCAATGTTTCACACATGAACTGCACACAATTGTCTGATTTATAGGCATTAGTATTGTCAATTTGTTTTGGATTAAAAATGAACACTGGTATAACTTCTTTACTTTTTTTAAGGGCGTCAATCAATGGAATATTATCATGCAATCTTAAGTCTCTTGTAAATATAAACAAAGAAGTATTGTATTGTTTCATATATTTATATAAACATAATATATTTAAATCTTATTAAAAAGAACATATGTAAATTTATGAAAATGCTTGTTGCATCTTTAGTCTTTTTGTCTGAGAGGAAATAAACAATGACTTTAGTCTTTTTAATCATATGTGTATTTTCTAGATAAAAATACACATATGATTAAAAATTGTAAAATCGCTGATTCGCGATTTTATCATTTTTTTATTTATATTTTCGCCTAAGGCGAAAACATAAATAAAAAAATTGAAATTTACACTATCAGAAAAACCATAAGCAAATAGGCATAATGTCTAATATTTCTATAGCAGTACTTGTCTTTTACAAAAGGCAAAAATGTGTTGCTCTAATTGGTCAAATCGTGCATTGAAATACCAGTTGCTGGTACTATTTTCAATTATATCATTATGTACAATCATTATATGTGGACTTGGGTTTATTGGATATGTTGCGGGAAATGGCGAAAATGTCAAGACTAATATCAAAGATGGATTTTTGGCAAATGCTGAAAATGATGCACAACATATTGTGGTAAGTGGTACGCAATTAATTGAACAGAGATTGAAAAAATTGTCATCAAGTTTCACAAATGTGATGGCTGTCTCTGCTGAAGATGCTTTTAGGACAGATTATGTATATGGATATATTCCAAGTCGTTACAACTGGATGGGACAATTGATTTCTCCAACATATAATCCAAATTATGATGCAGACGTGACTTATTTACATAGTACATATAATGTTTATAACAAGACATTAAGCGATCTTAAATTTTTACCTAACAGTATCAATACTATTATCAATAGAACAGCTTCTATGGATTATACTTTCATTCCTTCATTTCAAAATAATAATGAGTTTCTTGCAGGATATTTTGCAACCGACACCATCTTGAGATATTATCCTGGGGCTTTCAATCAGATGTATCAATATAGATACATTAACTATCAGGCTAAAGGTGATCTGTGGTATGAACAAACATTGGCCAATCCACATAATCTTGTTTACACATCACCATATTATGATCCAATCGCAAAACGCCTGATGATTACAATTTCCAGAACACTTCATAATGTCTATACAAATGACTTGATTGGTGCTTTTGGAAGTGATTTGACTTTAGATGAAATTCAGAGTGACATCAGCAATTTAAAATATTTAGGGAGTACGACAATTATGTTAGAAGTAAGTACTGGTTTGGTAATTGCAGTAAGTAATATGAAACTATCAAAACTCATTACTTATGACAAAATTCCAAATTTGAAAATCACACAAAATTTGTGGATAAATATTATTCAAAATCAAGACAGACTCATCAGTTTTGATAATTATTATGTATTGTCACACAAGTTAGAGTCATCTGATGGTAATTATATTATTGTTACATTCATTGATAAAGATCAAATTTTAAATACATTCTCAACTATTATCGACAAAATTAATTTTCTTGTTGCAAGTATTCTTGCGATTGTTGGTATTGTGTTTTGTGTCATATTGGTTATTATTGTGCCATTGGTATTTGCAATTGTATATATCACAACAGTGCCTTTACAGAGATTAGTCGAAAATACGTCAAAAATCACTAATAATATTGGAACTGGCGATTTGTTCAAAGGTGTTGTTTTAGCAGAAAATACAAGAGGAATCGATGAAATTGAAGATATTCAGAACAATTTTGCAAGTATTATTAACAACAGCAAACAGAAATCAAACATTAATCCCTTTTATAATTCATCGCTATGGACTTGTGAATATCCAAGTCAATGGTCATCAAACAGTGCTAGAATAACAATAATTGCAACAGCACCAGAATTTAAAGAGATGAATCCACATATTCGCAGCGTTTAACTTTATTTATCATTTTATCATTGAGATAAATAAAAAAATTGAAAAAACACTGTGTCGTGTTTTTATCATTTTTATTTATTATTGATTTTCTAAAGAAAATCAATAATAAATAAAAATTGAATCCTAAAATACCAGAAAGTTATATAGTAAAACACACTATCTATCTATACATCATTTTGTGGCAAATTTCAACAATCAGCCAAAATGAAGTTCATTCGTTGTATCGACAGTGTTGTTTTGAGTATCTTGGTATTGGGAACCATTTCAATTTTGCTTGTTGGTATAGTTCCAATTCATGTTGAGAAGTCAAATTGGAAATCATTATCACATGACCATATTAGTAGTGTGACTCTTAATTCATCTGTTACAAAGTTAAATTATATCAGTTCATATATTGATATTTATTTTAATGGTGCTTATAGCGATATTATTACGACTAATAATTATATCACAAACTATTACAAAAATAAGCTGAATGTTGTGAAAAACTACACGACATATTATGGAGTATCATCGATTGATTCGAGAGTGCCGCCAAAAGACAATCTTAATCAATATTTTGCATCATCGACATTCAAAACAGGAACAACATCGTTAAGTCAATTATACAAACAAAATCATGTGAATGAATCATCGATTTTTGACAATCTCTTCAGACAAATTTATAAGTCGTCTGATTTGTATGTTTCAATCTACACTGGCTTTGACAATGGTTTGTATAGAATTTATCCATATTTCAAATTAAATTCATATCCGACATTTTCCTACACATGTTATTATAATAATCAACCTACTGTCGGTTATGACCCAAGATGTCGTGTATGGTATGTCATCGCACAAGGAAGTGATGATGTAAAATATACTTCTCCATATGTTGATGCTTTGACAAATCAGGTCTTAATTACTATTTCATCAAGGATTTTTGTAAATGGACAAACATATGGTGTAATTGGTTTTGATTTTGTTATGACTGAATTAGACAAACTTATTTCCAATTCAAAAATTCTCACGAATGGATATGTATTTTTGATTGATTCAAATGGCTTGATTATTTCCTATCCAGCTCTTGACAGAAGTTCTGGAACAAGAAATATCGCTAATGTTGAGAATGGAATTGATGGTGCAATTTGGAACAATGTAATCAACTCGAAGCTAACAACTGTACAATCAATTACAGTAGTCAACAAAGGAAGTAATTGGAATATGTTATACAAATATATTCCAAATGTCCAATATGTATTAGTAATGATGTACCCACAGTCTGATGTTGATATTGTTGTCAATAATATGTTCGATAACATCAATACTAATTTGACTATTTCTACTGTCATAATTTTGTTCTGTGTTGTTTCTTTGTGGGTTGTTGTATTTTATGTGACGCGAAAGTTAGGCAGATATTATGCAGAACCATTCATCAAATTGGCAAACACATTGCGTGCCATTGGACAAGCAAATTTAGATATTGAAACAGGAAATACTGCACCAGTATCATCGGAAATTAACATCGCTAACGAAAATATTGCAAATCTATTAAATGCAGTTAGATTTGGCAATGAGGCGTATTATTCAGGAAATTTACAAAAGGCACTTGAGTCATATATTGCTGCACATGCTTTGATGGAAAAAAACAAAAATTATCGTGGTTTGTCTGTTTGTACAAACAATGAAGCAAATGTGTATAAACAACTGGGAAACTATGCGAAAGCAATCGAGTTATACAACAAGTCTATTGATTATGTCGCTAAAATTGAACAGGATACTGAAGATAAAAAGAAAGCATGTCAAGTTATGATTGCATATAGGTATATGAATTTAGGAGTTTTACATAAGGATAATTCAGATTTCACAAAAGCAGAGGAATTCCTTGTTAGAAGTTTAGAACTCGCGAAAAAGTGTGATGATGCAAAAGGCATTGCTGAAATCAGTGGCAATTTGGGACAATTGTATTTACAAATTCAAAATACACGACAAGCAACAGAATTGATTACCAATGCGCTAGAGATTTGCAGATTGAAGAATGATGAAACATCTTTGCAATATGCAACAATTAATATGGGATTTTTGAAGGCCTTCTTAAATGATTTTGAAAGTCCAGATGGTGCGATTTATTGGTTTTCTCTTACACTAAGAAAAACAAAGAACATTGATATTCATATCCAGAACAAATGTGTTGATAACTTATGTAATATTTATTCTGGATTAGGCAGAACAGACAAACTTGCAGAATTGAATGAAATTGCTGGAAAATCAAGAATGACAAGTTATTTGCAAAGATATATTAAATTTTTACTTGATGTGTCAGGAAGCATGGCAGGAAATCCTATTGCACAATGTCAAAAAAGCATTATCAATATTATCAATAATCACTTGGAACCCGAAGACACAATTTCACTGACAACTTTCTGCAATGCTTCTATGGAATGTTTCACTGATTTGCGAAAAGGAGATGCGAATAATTATAATAATATGATTAATATTATCAATGGATTGTCTTGTGGAGGTGGAACACTTTTTTACAATACATTATATAATGCAATTAATAATATTACTATATCAAATGCACGAAATGAATGGATTATTGCTTTAACAGATGGTGAAGACAATCAAAGTACAAAAGATATGGATAAAAATATTATTAAATTATTAAACCAAAAACCAGTAAATCTTATTATCATGACAATAGGCGCCCTTAGTACAAGAGACACAATTCAGAGATTTATTGATACTGTCAATCAAAAAAATTCTACCAAAAAGGGCTATTTTATTGAAATTGGAAAGGGCGATAATGCAATTTATGATGCTTTCCAGAAAGTCGCAAGACTTATCAGCGGACATCTGCATGTTGAATCACTGTAAATTTGCAAATTAATTTTATTTATTATAGTCTTTTTGTCTAAGAGAAGCTGAACATAAAAATAAAAATTGTGAAATATCCCTAGCAGGAATTTCAGTCTTTTTTATTATTGACTTCATACTGACATGTATGAAGTCAATAATAAAAAATTGTAAAATCGCTATCCGCGATTTTATCATTTAGTTTAAAAGGAACTGAACATAAAAATAAAAATTGTAAAATCGCTACTTCGCGATTTTATCATTTAGTTTAAAAGGAACTGAACATAAAAATAAAAATTGTAAAATCGCTACTTCGCGATTTTATCATTTAGTTTAAAAGGAACTGAACATAAAAATAAAAATTGTAAAATCGCTACTTCGCGATTTTATCATTTAGTTTAAAAGGAACTGAACATAAAAATAAAAATTGTAAAATCGCTA